>Ga0326727_10000129_pt1 | contig 329166 bp, 286 predicted proteins | sample MB2enrmetagenome_FD_207643 | JGI IMG/M metagenome (GOLD analysis project Ga0326727, IMG submission 207643) | Lab enriched peat soil microbial communities from McLean, Ithaca, NY, United States - MB29MY | ecosystem: Environmental > Terrestrial > Soil > Wetlands > Peat | place: USA: New York... | reverse complement strand
GTGAGCGGCGTCCTGGCTTTCGTCGGCTCGAGGCCGAAGTCCGCCAAGACGGCAGGCTGGTTGCCGAAGCTACCCCGTACGACCTTCACGAGCGCGCTGATGAACGCGTTCATGGTGGCCGCCTGGGCGGTCTCCGCGGCAATCTTCCCCTGCAAGGTGGCGCGGGCGGTTTCCACGTCCGCCCGGAGCGCCGAGAAGCCGTCGAGCTCCGTGGCGATCTGGGTGAGCGTGAGCGTCGCGCCCCCGACCGTCAGCGAGCTGCCTGCCGGGAAGCGCTTCACCACCCCCGCCGCCAACGACGCGGCGAGGGCAGCCCTGGTCTCCTTCGTAACGTTCTTGCTGGTACCCAACTAGAAATCCTCCTCTCCGATCGGACCGGGACCCACCGTGAGAACGGAGAGCCGGGGCCCACCCCCGGCGGTGTCTCTCGCCGTTCTCGCGGAGAGGACGTGGACCCCCGGCAAAACTCTCGGTTTATTTTCGAAGAAAATGCGACCGTGCGGGCAACGGCGCGGGATTGCTGGGGGATCCGGCGTGGAATGGATCGGTTCGCCCGCTCTCTCCCTCTGCGTGTCCGCGCCTCTGCGGTTCTCTCGACTCCGGAGAGTGAGAAACCGCGGAGGTGCAGAGCGCGCGGAGGGGAGAAGGAGGCAGAGGCCTTCGAGCTCGAGCTGGAGGGGCTCGGGCGGGGTCGTGAGGGCTGGGGCCATGACGCACGATCCCCGCGCGCACGTCGCACGTGGCCGCGCCCGTGACGCTCATGGCCGCGACACGGATGCACCATTCCCGCGGCTCTGAGCTTCGTCACCGCGGCGAGGTCGCTCGTCCCTACGGCCCTGGATGACCATGGGTGCGTCGACGAGCCTCGTGGCCCGGCAAACGACGCTCATGGGCGCGACCCTTGCGCGTCATGCCCGGAGCCGTGACGCTCGTGGCCCCGGCCCTCCGTGCTCATGCCTGCGGCCATGAGCCACCTTGCCTGCGGCCGTGAGGCTCATGGCTCGGGTCACGAGCTTCATGGCCCGGGTCATCGCCCGCAAGGGTCGGGGCATGGTCCGTCATGGTCGCGGCCTCGAGGCTCGTGGCGCGGGCCATCACCGCTCATGCCCGCACCCATGAGGTCCCACGCCCGGGTCCTCGGGCTCGATGACACGACCATGAGCCTCCATGTCCCGGGCCCTCCGCGTCATGGCCGCCTCCTTCACGCTCATGCCTGCACCCTCGAGCGACAGGGGCCCGGCTGTCACCCATGAAGGCGACGGGCACGAGCACGCATGCCCGGTACCCTCCGTGACGTGCCCCGTCCCCTCCTCGTCCTGATCGCGGCTCTCCTCGTCGCCTGCGGGGGACAGACCACCCATGACCCGGCCGGTGAGGGTGGTGGGGACGCGACTGCGCGAGATGGCTCGGGCCAGGACGGCGCATCGCCCGAGGCATCCGCCGACATGGACGCGGGCACGGCACTCGAAGATGCCTCCGTGAGCGACGTGGCCGAGGCCGAGAGCGTCGCGTGCGGGATCGATGCAGCATGTGGGCAGTGCTGCGCTCCGTACACCTGCTACGGCGGCCGCTGCTGCCAGGCCGGTGGACCTGCTGACTCCGCGGCCCAGTGCTGCGCGCCGCTCTACCAGCTGGTGAACCGCCAGTGCATCCTCACCGGGCAGTGAGGAGCTTCGCTCAGCCCGTGACCAGTCCTGCGTTCTCGAGACGGCCGTCGCGGACGTCGTAGAGGCGGACGCGGGGGGCGTCCTTGTCGTCGACGATGGCGGTCGCGCCGAGGACGCGGGCGACGCCGCAGCCGAGCACCTTGTTGACGGCCGAGTGCAGGTGGCCGTGCAGGACGAACAGGTGGCGGAAGGCCTCGAGGATCGACATGAGGCGGGCGGCGCCGATGAGGCCGTCGATCCACTGCCAGGCCTGGGTGGCCCGGACGAAGGGGGGGTGATGCTGCACGACGACCAGGGGGCGGTCGGCGAGGCCGGGATCCCCTGCCCTTTGGTGGACGGCGTCGAGCGTCCGGTCGTCGATCCAGCCTGCCGACCGCATGACGGGCTGGTAGCGAGCGACGTCGAGGGGCATCACCCGGACGCCGGCGCACTCCACGATGCGCCCGGGCTCCTGCGCGCTCGTCGCGCGGAAGGCGGCCAGCGGGCCGTGGAGGGCCAGTCGCCAGGCATCGGCCGAGGTGTAGAGGTCGTGGTTGCCGGGCACCAGGGTGATGCGATGCGCTGCGATGCCCGAGTCGTGGAGGGACTCGGCCAGACACTCGAACTCGCCCGGAGCCCCGATCTCGGTGAGGTCGCCCGAGATGACCACGTGGTCGGCCCCGACGCGCCGCGCCGATTGCAGCGCCTGCGTCAGCTTCTTCTGGCGGGCCACCGCATCCAGCGGCCGACCGAAGCTCAAGAATCTGTGCCCCATCGAGTAGCCCGCTCGAGTCCGGCTCGGCCGGGCGTCGAGCATGTGCACGTCGGACAGATGTGCGATGCGCGTCGCGTTGGCGTTCATGGGTGTTCTCCTGGACGGGGAGCACCACCAGGGCGCTCCGTGGTCCAAGAATCGCAGGCCAACAAGGCTGGACGCGCAAGCTGTGGAAACTTTTCTGCGTCTGTTGACGACGTCCCGCCGTCACAAAGGGCGGGGCACGTCAGACCACGCGGCCGACGTTGGGCGGCGGGTGGGTCCGGAAGTGCCGGACGTCCTCCCCGCGGACCATGAAGATGACCTCCTCGGCGATGTTGGTCGCGTGGTCGGCGACCCGCTCGAGGTACTTGGCGACGTGGATGACACGGATGGCCTCGGCGACCTGGGCCGGGTGCTGGGTCATGAAGTCGGTCATCGCGCGGATGATGCGGCCGTACAGCTCGTCCACCGAGTCGTCGCGGACCATGACCTGCTCGGCGCGGTTGGCCTCCCCTTGCACGAAGGCGTCGAGCGCGTCGCGCAGCATCTCCTGCGACTGCTCGCCCATCGTCTTCAGCTCGCCGCGGACCTTGTCCTTCGCCGTGCCGTGCTCTTCCTTCGCCCGCTCGGCGATGTTGACCGCCTCGTCACCGATGCGCTCGAGATCCGTCACCAGCCGCAGGGCGGCCGCGAGGAAGCGCAGGTCGTAGGCGACCGGCTGGCGCAGGGCGAGGATGCGCAGGATGAGCGCGTCGATGTCCATCTCGTCGCGGTCGATGTGGCGGTCGAGCTCCTCGACCTCGCTGGCCAGCTCGGCCGAGCCCTCCCAGAAGGCCTTCAGCGCCAGCTGCAGTCCGCGCTCGCAGCGCGCGCCCATCGCGAGCGAGTGCGCGCGGAGCTCGCGCAGCTCCGACTCGAAGTCGCGGCTGGTGTGAGCCTGAGGCATCACCCAAACCTACCCGTAATGTAGTCCTCGGTCTCGCGCTCCTTGGGGCGGGTGAAGATCTGGGTCGTCTCGCCGACCTCGACCAGCCGGCCCATGTAGAAGAACCCGGTTCGCTGGGAGACGCGCGCCGCCTGCTGCATGTTGTGGGTCACGATGACGATGGTGACCTCGTTGCGCAAGTCGGACACGAGATCCTCGATCTTCGCCGTGGCGATGGGGTCGAGCGCGCTCGCGGGCTCGTCCATGAGCAGGACCTCGGGCTCGACGGCCAGGGCGCGGGCGATGCAGAGGCGCTGCTGCTGCCCTCCGGAGAGGCTCAGCCCGGACTCGTTCAGCCGGTCCTTCACCTCGTCCCAGAGGCCCGCGTGGCGCAGCGCGCGCTCGATGCGCTCGGCCAGCAGCCTGCGCTCGCTCACACCCGAGATGCGCAGCCCGTAGGCCACGTTCTCGAAGATGGATTTGGGGAACGGGTTGGACCGCTGGAACACCATGCCCACGCGGCGACGGACGAGGACGGGATCGACCTCGGGGGCGTAGATCATCTCCCCCTCGAGCTCGACCTGACCCTCGGTGTGGATGCCGGGGATGGTGTCGTTCATGCGGTTCAGGGCGCGGAGGAAGGTGCTCTTGCCGCAGCCGCTCGGACCGATGAGGGCCAGGACCTGGTTGGCGTGGACGTCGATGTTGACGTCCTTGATGGCGACCTTCTCGCCGTACCGGACGGAGAGGTTGGTCGCTCGCATCTTGAGCTGGTCGGCAGGTACGCTCGCCGGGGAGGCCACGTCACGGAGTCTCGACGGGGCGGACGATAACCCCGTGGCCTTCATGTGACGATGACGTGACGTCGCTGCCAGCCGTCCCTCATGCCGCGAGCCTAGCGCGATCCGGGCGCTGGGTGGTCGTCGCGATGGGGACGATGCGCGTCCCGCGGGTCATGGTGAAGGCGTGGCCCCGCCACTCGATGCGGCGGCTGGCGCAGGCGCGCATCCAGCAGAAGAGGGCCACGTACGAGCGCACCATCTCGAGCGGGATGTACTTCCAGCAGAGCCAGGAGCCACGCAGGGCCCGGACCGAGGTCAGGGCGGCGAGCGTCTGCGCGACACAGGTGGCCGCGAACAGCCCGGCCGTCACCTTCCCCGGGGCGAGGGACACCCCCACCGAGGCCATGACCACCGGCGTCATGAGGGGCTCGAAGGCGAAGCCCTGCGGGTACAGCGCGCGTCGCATCTTGGACCACCGGGTGTGACGCTCCAGCGTACGGCCGACGGTGCACTCGACGTTCCGGTTCTCCACGGCCTCGTACGAGGTGCGCGCCAGGAACCCGGCCTCGAAGAAGCGGCGGCCCAGCGCGTAGTCCTCGGCCAGCACGTCGCCGACGGGGAGGAACCCACCGAGCTGCACCAGGTCCCGGCGACGCACGGCCATCGATTTGCCCACGGTGAGCGGGCGCTTGCTCACCGTGTCCATCGCGACGAGCCCCGGCGCCGCCTGGCAGCACAGCTGGAGGTTCTCCAGCGCGGCTCCGAGGGTGCGCTCGCCCGTGCCGGAGAAGAGGCTGCTGACCATGCCCACACGCGGATCGGCCAGCTCGGCCACGAGCGACCAGAGGTAGTGGGGGACGACGCGCACGTTGGAGTCGGAGATGACGTAGACCTCCCCGGTCGCCTCGCGCTCGAGCCCCACCAGCTGGGCCACCTTGGGGTTGATGGCCGCGTCGGGATCGGTGACCACGATGCGCGCGTCGAGCCGCGGGTGGCGCGCGATGAAGCGGCGGGCCGGGAGGAAGGCGGGGTCGTCGGTGGAGGCGACGCCGAAGAGGATCTCGAAGGAGGGGTAGTCGATGCGGGCGAAGGACTCGAGGTTCGCCTCGAGGTCCTCGTCGTGCCCGGCCAGCGGCTTGAAGATGGTGACGCGTGGGGCGCGGTCCACGGCCGCGCGGCTCCTGCGCCGGCGGGTCCAGATGCCGCGCGCGAACAGCAGCATCATCGTGGAGTAGAGGACGAGGGAGGTGGCTGTCAGCGCGACCGCGAGGTGCACGAGGCTCACTGCGCAAACGTCCCCTACCTCGGTGACGTTGGAAGGCCCCGACCGTGAATTCTGCGTGACTTGTCACGGCGCGGGAAGGTGCACCATGCATCCGACAGGAGATGGCTCCTAAGACGCGGCCCTCGGCAACGACACGGTGAAGGTCGCGCCCTTGCCCACCTCGCTCTCGACCGAGACCTTGCCGCGCATGGCCTCGACCATGTGCTTCACGATGGATAGGCCCAGCCCGGTGCCGCCCAGCTCGCGCGAGCGACCGGCGTCGACGCGGTAGAAGCGCTCGAAGACCCGCGGCAGGTGCTCTGCCGGGATCCCCGGCCCGGTGTCGCTGACCACGAGCTTGATCCGGTCCCCGTCGACCTCCGCGCTCACCAGCACCTTCGAGCCGGGGGGGCAGTACTTCACCGCGTTGTCGACCAGGTTGGAGAGCACGTGCTCCAGGGCGCGCGCGTCGCCCTCCACCGCGCTGGCCTCGCGCGAGAGCTCGGCCACGACCCGCACGCCCTTCTTCTCGGCGCGCTCGCGGAACAGGGCGAGGACGATGGGCACGACGCTCCCCAGCTCGACCCGCTCGCGCTTCACCTTGAAGGCGTTCGACTCGAGCTTGGACAGCTCCAGCATGTCCTCCACGAGGCTCTGCAGGCGCTGGGCATTGCGGTCGATGATGTCCAGGAAGCGCAGGGCGGCGGTGGTGTCGGACAGGGCGCCGGAGATGAGCGTCTCGGTCGCCGAGCGCACCGCGGCGATGGGCGTGCGGAGCTCGTGCGACGCGTTGGCGACGAAGTCGCGACGGAGAGACTCCAGCCGCCTCACCTCGGTCACGTCCACGAAGACGAAGAGGAGGCCCTCGTCGTCGCCCGAGAGCGGGGAGGCGTGGACCAGCAGCCTGCGGGGCTTGAGGCCGGGCAGCTCGATCTCGATGGGGCTGGACGAGGAGGCCCGCGCGCGCTCGACCAGGTCCTGCAGCTGGGCGTGGCGTACGGCCTCGACCAGCAGCTTGCCCACGGCCTCGGCGCCGATGAGCAGCATCGACCGCAGCGCCGGGTTCACGAGGACGATGCGCCCGTCGCGATCGACCACGACCACGCCCTCCTGCATCGCCTCGAGGATGCGACCCTGGAGGTCACGCTCGGCGCGGAGCTGCCCGAGCGTGGCGGCCAGGCTTCCGGCCAGACCGTCCAGGGCGTGCCCCAGCTCCCCCAGCTCGTCGTGGCCGGTCAGGCGCGTGCGCACCGACAGGTCCCCCTTGGTCATCCGCCGCGCGGTCTCGGTCAGCTCGCCGACCGCCCGCGACATGCGCTTGGCCACCATGCCCGAGACGATGAGCGCGAGCCCCAGCGACAGCCCCGAACCGACCCAGAGGAAGTGCCGGATGTCGGCGCGCGCGCGCTCGACGTCCTCCAGGGCGGTGGCGACGCGAGCCACTCCGGCCACCGCGCCGTCGCGCTCGAAGCGCACGGCGGCGTAGACCATGGGCTGGTGGAGGGAGGTGCTCAGCCGCTCGCTCTCCCCCTCCCCGGTCGCCAGCGCCTGCTCGATCTCCGGTCGGGACGCGTGGTTGTCCAGCTGGCTGGCGGCCACCTCCGAGTCGCCGACGACGAGCCCATCGGCGCGGATGAGGGTCACGCGCGCGCTGGTCACGTGACCCAGCCCGTGCGCCAGCACGTCCCACGACGGCTCCTCGCGCGTCAGCGGAGCCCCCGACGCGGCCGCCTCGCGCGCCACCAGCCTCGCGCGCACCAGGAGGTCCGAGCGGATGGACTGGGTGAGGCGACCGCCGATGGTGGGCGTGAGGTACGCGTCCGCAGCACCCAGCGACGCCACGATGAGCGCGATGGAGACGAGGAAGAGCTTCGTGCGAACGCTGAGGACCAACGGGACGACCTTCCGGAGGACTCTACTGCGGGAAGCGGCGTCGCAGGATTGCGATCACGTGACAGGTGGCAGGCGGCCCCGCGGCGGGCGGCGCCGCTACTTGATGAAGCTCGGGGGCACGACCCACTGGGGCGACCGCAGGAGCTCGCACGAGAGTCCCAGAAAGACCGCGCGCAGGACCTCCTCGGGGTCGGCCGCGCCCGTGGTGGAGAGCTGCGCGACCAGCTTGCTCAGCGTGGTCTTGCCCGTCACCGCGGCCAGGGCGGCCGCCTCCCGCTCGGGGAGCCGGAACATCTCCCGCCGGACCGGGGGGACCAGGACGGGCTCGAGGACCTCCTCCCTCACCGGGGAGAGCAGCACCTCGAGCTCCTCGTAGCTGTAGCCGTGCCGGATGCCGCGCCGCAGCAGCTCGTAGGTGTCGACCCCGAGGGGGAACGTCTCCTCCTGCGAGCGCACGCCGCGGGCGAACGCCAGCTCGCCGTCCTTCCACCGGAAGGTATCGAGCAGGCGCTCCTCGGTCTGGTCGTGGATGGCGCGGAAGAGCTCGATGGGCCGGAGCACGCCGATGCCCACCAGCGCGTCGCCCAGCCGGCCGCCGAAGCGGGGCAGCATGGCCAGCGCCATGTCCACCTCCATGCGCAGCACCTGCCCGCGCTCGATGAGAAACTCGCCCAGCAGCTCGCGCTTGTCGGTGGAGGTGACGCACTCCGGCGAGCCCTCGACGAAGAAGATGCGCTTCTTGCGGGCGCCGGCGCGCAGCACCAGCGCCCCGGTCTCGCGACGGACGGCCAGGTGAAAGAGGCGCGTCGGGAGGCGTGCGGGGTCCAGGTGTCCGCGGTCGATGGCGTCCGCCGGGAAGTCGGCGTCCCACTTGAGGGCGGGGCTCGTGAGAAAGCGTGACAGCTCGGGGTAGTCGGCGGCGGGCCGGAAGCGACCGTTCTCGCGGGCGATGGTCACCTTCGAGCCTGCCTCGCCGGTGGCGAAGAGCTCGATGAGCCCGGGCAGCGCGAGGGGCCCGAGCAGCTTCCCGTCGCCCATCTGCACGCGATAGATGCTGGGCGACACGCCGGACACGAGGATCCGCTCGCTGAGCAGCGCGGGGTCGGAGGGAGGTGGGGTGGGCTTGCCCTCCTCGCGGAGCACGCGGCGGGTGCTGGTGTCGCACTCGAGGGGCGCGGTGGACGAGCCCCCCGCGAGCGTCTCCTCCTCCCCGCCGTCGGCCCCCGTGACGAGGCCGAGCTTCTCCACGAAGGTGGCCAGGCGCGAGGGCCCCACCTGCAGGCGACGGCGCAGCACGATGTCCTCGAGGCCCTCGGCGAAGGCGGCGGCGCTGGGCCAGCGCAGGGCGGGGTCGCGCGAGAGGGCGCGGAACAGCACGGCGCGCACGTCGTCGGGCACGCGTGTGGTCGCGCGGTCGATGGCGCCCAGATCGGCGTCGCGGATGCGCAGGAGCACGTCGAGCTCCTTTCCGCCGCTGAAGAGGGGACGCAGGATGAGCATCTCCGCGAGGACGATGCCCAGGGTGAAGATGTCGCTCCGCGCGTCGAGCTCGCGCCCCACCACCTGCTCGGGCGACATGTACCCGAGCTTGCCCTTGAGCTGACCGGCGTCGGTGCGTCGCTCGATCTCCGCGGCGCGGGCGATGCCGAAGTCGGTGAGCTTGACCGCGCCCGTGCGGTCGATGAGCACGTTGCCCGGGGACACGTCCCGGTGCACGAGGTGGAGCGGCTTGCCCTCGTCGTCGCGCGCGGCGTGCGCGTACTCCAGGGCGTGGAGCATGGAGAGGGTGATGTGCAGGCAGACGTCGAGCGGGATCTCCTCGCCCAGCGCGGCGGCGGCGCGGATGAGACGGGCGCCCGTCGTCCCGTCGACGTACTCCATCGCCATGTAGAGCTCACCGTCCTGTTCGCCGAAGTCGAACACCTGGACGATGTTGGGGTGACCGAGGCGCGCGCACACGCGGGCCTCGTCGACGAACATCGCGACGAAGTCCGGGTCGCGCGAGAACTGCGGGAGGATGCGCTTGACCGCGACGATCTTCTGGAAGCCGTGCGGACCGGCCCTCCGCGCGAGGTAGACCTCTGCCATCCCGCCCGTGGCGATCCGCCGGAGCAGCTCGTACGGACCCAGGCGCGGCGGCGCCGGGATGCTGGAGATGGTCATGCCTTGCACAAGCTTAACATGGGCTATTACGTTCGCGCTCCTGACATGTCTGGCCCCGGCTCCTCTCGACCCTCCGGTAGCAACCCGGGCTCGACCGGGCTCCTCGAGGGGGCTGGCGGGGGGCTGACGCCGAGGGCGACGGCCGGGCGGCGGTCGGTGGCGGTGACGGGGGCGACGGGGTTCCTGGGGAGCAACCTGATTGGCTCGCTGGAAGAGGACGATCGTATCGGGCGCATCGTCGCCATCGACTCCGGCCCCGTGCCCACCGCCGGGAAGAAGACCCACTGCTACGAGATCGACCTGACCCAGCCCAGGGCCGAGGCGCGTGTGGCCGAGGTCCTCGCTGCGGAGCGGGTGGACGCCATCGCCCACCTGGCCTTCCTCGCCGAGCCCACCCACGCCACGGCGTGGGCGCACGAGCTGGAGAGCGTGGGGACGATGCACGTGACCGTCGCCGCCCAGCAGACGCAGGTACGGAAGTTCGTGCTCTGGTCGCAGACCTGGCTCTACGGGGCCCACCCCTCGAACCCGAACTTCCTGACCGAGAAGCACCCCCTCCGCGCCCCGAAGAGCGAGCCGTTCTTCGCCGACAAGATCGAGGCGGAAGAGCAGGCCCGGAGGCTGGGGCAACGCTCGCCGGGGACCGTGGTCACCATCCTGCGGATGGCGCCCATCCTGGGGCCCACCGTCCACAACGCCTTCACGCGCCACCTGTCGCGGAAGATCGTGCCGACCATGATGGGCTTCGACCCGCTGGTGCAGTTCCTCCACGAGGTGGACGCCATCGCCGCCCTGCACCTCGCGCTGCTCCGTGACGTGCAGGGCACGTTCAACATCGTGGGCGACGGGGTCCTCCCCCTGTCGACCGTCATCAAGCTGGCGGGACGCATCGCCCTGCCCGTGCCGCATCCCCTCGCGCGGACGGTGACGGCCCTCGGCTGGGTGGCGCAGCTGGTGCAAGCCCCGCCGACCTTCCTCAAGTACCTCCGGTTCCTGTGCGTCGCCGACGGTCAGAAGGCGCGCGAGGCCCTGGGCTTCACGCCCGCCTTCACGTCCCGCGAGGCGCTGCTCGACTTCGTGAGCGCCCAGCGGCTGCGCGACGTGAAGCTCCTCGCGGAGACGGCCGCGTGACCACGCCGCGAAAGAAGAAGCCGCGCAAGCCGCGCTCGCCCGGGGCCACCTCGGTGGCGCCTCCGTCGCAGCCCGCGCCGGTCGAAGGGCAGCAGCCGTCGGCTCCGATGGACCTCACCGACCGCCCGAGCGATCCCGACGTCGTCGCGCGGATCCGCGAGCTGGAGGCGCGGCTCGACCGCATGATCGGCGAGCACGCGCGGGAGCGCGAATCGACGGCCGACCTCGGCGCCGAGGCCCCCCGCCAGCCCCCACAGCGCGAGCTGCCCTCGCGCCCTCCCGAGGCTCCGCCGGGCGTGCTCGACACGGCGCGCGAGCTGCTGTCCACCGACTTCTACCTCCGCAAGTGGGGCCGCATGGGCCTGCGGAGCCGGTCCGAGGAGGTCGACGAGTTCGGCTACGACCCGGTCTACGAGCAGAAGGTCCTCCCTTTCCTCGACTTCCTCTACGAGAAGTACTTCCGCGTGGAGGTGCACGACGTCGCGCGGGTGCCGGGCGAGGGGCGCTGCCTGCTGGTCGCGAACCACTCGGGCACCCTGCCGCTGGACGGGGCCATGCTGAGGAGGGCGGTCCGCCGCGAGCACCCGCAGCGCCGGGAGGTGCGCTGGCTGGCGGAGGACGGCATCTTTCACTTCCCTTTCCTGGGGAGCTTCACCAACCGCATGGGAGCGGTGCGCGCGTGCCAGGAGAACGCGGAGCGGCTGCTCGAGCAGGACGCGCTCGTCGCGGTCTTCCCCGAAGGGGTCAAGGGGATCGGGAAGCTCTACCGCGAGCGTTACCAGCTGCAGCGCTTCGGCCGCGGGGGGTTCATCAAGCTGGGGCTTCGCACGCACACGCCGGTCGTCCCCGTGGCCATCGTGGGCGGGGAGGAGACCAACCCCATGCTCTCGCGGGTCGAGTACCTCACCCGCGCCCTCGGTATCCCGTACTTCCCCGTGACGCCGACCTTCCCGCTCCTCGGGCCGCTCGGGCTGCTGCCCGCGCCGACCAAGTGGAAGATCTTCTTCGGCGAGCCCATCGATCTCGAGGGGTACGGCCCGGAGTCGGCGGACGACGAGCTGCTGGTGGGCCGGCTCACCGAGCTCGTGCGCGGGGAGATCCAGCAGATGCTCGATCGCGGCGTGGCCGGACGTCGCTCGGTCTGGTTCGGATAGATGGGACAGCGCAGACCGAGCGCCCACCATGGCGTGCTGGTCGTCGACAAGCCGCGCGGGCCGACCAGCCACGACGTCGTGGCGCGCATCCGGCGCGCCCTGGCGACGCGCGAGGTCGGGCACGCGGGGACGCTCGATCCGATGGCCACCGGGGTCCTCGTGGTCGCCGTGGGGGAGGCGACCAAGCTCGTGGCCTGGCTCACCGCGCACGAGAAGGCCTACGACGCGACCGTGGCGCTGGGCGTGGAGACGGACACCCTCGACGCCGAGGGTCGGGAGATGGGGCGCGCGGCGCTCGAGCCTGGCCTGCTGGCGGAGCTCGCCGCCCCTGCGGGCTCCCCCACGCCTCGACTGCGGGCCGCCCTCGAGGCGGAGCGCGCGCGCACCTCGCAGGTCCCCCCCGCATTCTCGGCCATCCAGAAGGACGGCGAGCGGGCCTACGCCCGCGCGCGCCGCGGAGAGGCCGTGGAGCTCGCGCCGCGAGAGGTACGCGTCTCGTTGTTGGAGCTCGTCGCACGAAGCGCCGAGCCTCCGTCCCTCGCCCTGCGCCTCGCGGTGGACAAGGGGTACTATGTGCGGTCGCTGGCGCGCGATCTGGCCGCCGCGCTCTCGACGCTGGGCCACCTGACCTCGCTCCGACGCACGCGGTCGGGGTGCTTCACCCTCGACGAGGCGGTGGCCCTCGACGTGGGCGACGAAGTGCTCGCGGCCCACGTCGAGCCGCTCGCCAGCGCGGCGTCGCGGGCGCTGCCGGTGGCCAGGCTCACGCAGGACGGGGCTCGCGACGCGAGGCACGGGCGTCCGGTGCGGCCCGCGGACATCCACGCGCCCGCCCCCGGGCCGTGCGCCTGGCTGGACGCCGAGGGGGCGCTGGTGGCGGTGGGCGAGGTGGACGAGAGCGGCGCCGGGAAGGTGCTCCGCGGATTCTTGCCGCTCACCCCCTCGTGACTGCGCTCACCCGTTCCACCTTCTTGGCCACGCTCGCGAGGATCCGCTCGCCCGCCCTGGCGCCGGCCTCGTCACCGTCCGGAGCCACCAGCCGCCCGATTGCGAAGCGGCCCGGGCCGAAGCCCTGGACGAGCGCCCTGCCCATCGCCAGGAAGAAGCTCTGCTCGTTGGCGAGCAGCTTCAGTGACTCGCACCGCAGCTCGATCACGCTCCAGGGGCCGCCCTCGTCGCGGCGCGCCGCGGCGTACACCTGCGGGTGGTGCCCCAGCCGAGCACGCGCAGCGCAGCGCCCCCCCCACCGTCCAGAAACGGCGCGGTCAGGGAGCCTCGCCCCAGGCCTCCGTCGATGCCCGTCCCCGTCCCGCCGCCCGTGACGATCAACCGCTCGAGGCGCTCCCCCACCCCTTCGCAGAACCGTTGCACCGTGGCGGGCGTCGGCTCCTCCAGCGACCCGAAGTGCACCCTCAGGGCACGGAGCGACGGGAGGGCGAGCACCGGCGCCAGCACTGGCTCGTCGAGCGCCAGCCGCCGGTTGTACCCGACCTCGAGCTCCACGGTGTGCAGCCGCGGTGGCGGCGACCCCAGCCGGGCCATGCGCCGGACTGCGGTTTCGGTCACCCCGCGCGCCTCGGTCAGGCTCCGCATCTGCTCGGTGATGAGGCACGCGCCGGCGAACTCCACGCGCTCGAAGGTGCGCCACTCGGGCCGGGTGAGCGAGCTCTCCGCCTGCGAGAGCTTGGACACCTTGGTCCGGGTCGCGACCGGGAAGCCACGCTCCCACTCCGTCGCGCTGACCACGATCTCGGAAGCGAGGGGACCGAGCCATGCGCTGGCGTGCGCCTTGAGGAGCGCCTTCTCGCGCCTGTCCTTCGCAGCCGTGCCGCGGCCGGCGGCCCGTTCGAGCTGCAGCACGATGAACTCGCCCCGGCGGTCGCCCCTCTCGCCGAGATGATCCGCGTAGACCAGCCGCCGCGTGTCGTCCGAGAGGTCGTCGTGGATGGCCGCGAGCAGCGACGCTCCGTCGTCGGGGGGCGCCACGTCGCGGATCGCGACCGGCGCCGGCGCCCTCGCCAGCGCTGCGCGTACGCCATCGATGCCGTCCGGCGCGGGGGATGCTGCCCGCCTGGCCCACGCCGCCAGCACCGAGGCGAACCGCTCCTCGTTGCCGCGCTCGTGGAACTTCTCCGAGCCGCTGGCCGCCACCATACGGGGCGTGCGCAGCGCGAGCGCCGGCTCGAGCGACCGGGCGAGACGCGCGTCGCCATGGCGTACGAGCGCCTTGACGACCCGCACGGACGCCGCCCGGTTCCAGCCCGCGAAGGGCCCGGGGACGGTCGCCACGAGGGCGCTCCCGATACGCGGATCGGGCGGCATGAGGAGCAGCTCGTCCAGCCGCGGCACCACGACGTGCGCCGGCCCTACGGCGAGCAGCCGGACGAGGTCCGCGAGGAGCCGCTCCAGGTCGCTCGGTCGCTTCTCCCGCGCGAGCGCCACCCAGGCGGCAAGTGACCTCCGCTGCTCGCGGGTGTCGAGCGCGGGGAGCGTCGCCGCCACGCGGGTCGACACCTCTTCGATGAGCGTGGCGAGCTCGGGGGCGCGCGTCGCGTCCCAGGCCGCGAGCAGCCTGGAGAGCGCATCGTCGTAGTCCCCCTCTTCGAGCGCTCGGGCCGCCGCCTTCACGGTCGCAAGCTCACTTCTTGTGCTTGGCGGCGTCCTGCGCGAGCTTCAGCCGCTCGGTCGCCGCCTTGGCCAGGGAGCCGTTTGGCGCCAGCTCGAGGTACTTCGCGTACTCGGCGGCCGCCTCCTTGTAGTGCTTGCCGCTCGCGAGCCGGCCCGCGAGGTAGTAGTGCGCCTGGGCGTAACCGGGCTCCTTGGCCACGGCGGCCTGCAGGTCGTCGAGCGTGCCCTTCTCGTCCTTCGTCCCCAGCCTGCACAGGGCGCGATCGGTCCGCACCTCGCCCCCGTCCTTCACGGCGATGACGCGATCGAAGAGCTTGATGCAGGAGTCGAACTCCCCCGCCATGCGGTACTCGAAGCCGATCGAGACGAGCAGCGCGTAGTCGTCCTTCGCCTGGTCCCGCGCCGCGTCGAGGTGCGGGGCCGCCCCCCGGACGTGCCACGCGTTCATCCAGTGGGCGAACGTGAGGTGGTACATGGGCTCGTTCGGCTGGGCCTTGATGGCGGCCTCCAGCTCCTGGATGGCCGGGTCCTGATCACCCCGCGTCGCGAGCGCCACCCCCAGGTTCTCGTGCAGCGCGGCGCTCCCCGGGTGCTTGGCCAGGCCGGCCTTCGCCACGGCCAGGGCGTCGTCCAGCCGCGCGGCGTCGATGTACATCGAGCTCAGCGCCGCCGCCGCCGTGTCGAGGTCGGGCTTCACCGCCAGCGCCGCCTTGTAGGCCGCCTCCGCCGCCGGCTTGTCCCCGAGCTTCTCGCACGTCTGCCCCAGGTCGAAGAGGGCCTCGTAGTTGCTCGGGTCCTTCTTGCTCGCCGCCTCGAACGCCTTGCGAGCGTCCGCGTAGCTCCCGGCGTCGAAGGCCTTGAGACCCGCCATGAGCTCGGCGGTCGGCGCGGGCTCGGGCCCCGACGGCAGCGAGCTCGTGTCGGGCGCAGAGCTGCCCGGGAGCGCTGGCGTGGTGCCGCCCGTCTCCGCCGGCGGAGCCGACCCACCGCAGGCCGCCAGCGCGCTCATCACCGCCACCACCACGCCGAAACCCATCGAGGCTCTCATGCCGCGGCATCCTCCCACCGCGCATGCGGCGCGGTAAAGAGGTGGCGTCGCCTGGTAGACTGCGGGCTGCCGTGAGCCCGGTCGACCAGACGCTGGACGAAGTCTCCCGCTCCACGACCGGCTCGAGCGCCCGGACCCCCGTCCTGTTCATCGTGATGGAGGCCGCCCGCCTGCTCGCGCGCGGGGCGCGGTTCTCGCTGGTCGGCGTCGACACGGTCACCCTCGGGCGGGGCAGCGAGCGCGTGGCGACGCGCAGCGCCGACGGGCGCTCGCTCGACCTGCGCCTGCCCGGGCCGTGGCTGTCCTCGCAGCACGTCCGCATCCAGGCCGCGGGCGGGGACTTCATCGTGCAGGACGCCGGCTCGCGCAACGGGACGTTCGTCGACGGGGCGCGCGTCACCAGCCACGTGCTCCGCGAGGGCAGCGTCGCCGAGGCGGGGCGCGTCTTCTTCACGGTGCGCGGTGCGCCGGCCAGCGAGGGGCCCGTGGTCCGCGACGCGGACGCCAGCCGCTCGCCGCAGCCCTTCGGGCTCCGCACGCTGCTTCCGGAGCTCGAGGAGAGCATCTCCGCCCTGGCCCGCGTGGCCCGCAAGAGCACCGTGCCCATCCTCTTCCTCGGGCCGACGGGCTCGGGCAAGGAGGTGCTCGCCCGCGAGGTGCACGCCCTCTCGGGCCGCGCAGGCCCCTTCATCGCGGTCAACTGCGGCGCCCTCCCCACCTCGCTGGTCGAGGGTCTCCTGTTCGGGCACGTGAAGGGCGCCTTCTCCGGCGCGGCGCGCGACGAGGTGGGCTTCGTGCGCTCCGCCGACGGGGGGACGCTCTTCCTCGACGAGATCGGCGATCTGCCCGCCACGTCGCAGGCGGCCCTGCTGCGCGTGCTGCAGGAGCGGGAGGTCGTCCCCATCGGCGCGACGCGCGCGGTGAAGGTCGACGTGCGGGTGGTGGCCGCCACGCACCGCCCCGTCGAGCAACTGTCGGACTCCGGCGGCTTCCGCACGGACCTCCTCTCCCGCCTCAAGGGCTACTCGCATCGCCTGCCGGCGCTGCGGGACCGCATGGCCGACTTCGGCATCGTGCTCGCGGACGTGCTGAGAGACGTCGCGGGCGCCCGCGCAGAGCGCCTCACCCTCGCCCCCGAGGCTGCGCGGGCCCTCCTCGGGTACGGCTGGCCGCTCAACATCCGCGAGCTGCACCAGGCCATGGCCAGCGCGGTGGCGCTGACCACGGAGGACGTGATCGAGCTGCAGCATCTGCCCGCCGAGCTCCTCGCTCCCGCGACCTCACCGCCCCCGTTGCCGGATGCGCCCCCCTCGGTCGACGGCGCGCTCCGCGATCGCATCATCGCCCTGCTGCACGAGCACCACGGGAACGTGACGGCCGTCGCGCGCACCCTGGGCAAGGCGCCTGCGCAGATCCATCGCTGGATGAACCGCTTCCAGATCGACCCGGACACCTATCGACCCGGCAGCCCATGAGCAGGCCCGCGCAAGCGCTGTCGATGGTCTCGCTGACCCTGGTCGCCGGCTGCACCTCCGTGCTGGGGCTCGACGCGCCCACCCTCGACCCCTGCGTGCTCAAGGCCTGCGGGGACGCCACGACCGATGCGGCCGACACCGGCGCAGTGCCCGATGCCCACGACGCGGGCGCAGAGGCGGCTCCGTCGTGTGTCTGGGACGGGGCCGTCCCGGATGGAAGCGGGACAGGCATCCGCTGCGGCGGTGGATGCGCGCCGGTCGTGTACTGCACCGGCGCCACGCCCGTCTGCTGCCAGAGCGTCGACGCGGGGCTCACCACCTTCGCCTGCACGGCCAGCGAGGGCACGTGCGCCGGCTACTCCATCGACTGCGTCAACGAGAACGACTGCGCGGGCAGCGACGTGTGCTGCCACTACAGCGGCCACATGGTCTGCGCCGCGAGCTGCACCAGCAGCGCCGACATCGCCTGCGTCCCCGGGTCCGCGCAGGACTGTCCCGAGGGCAAGGCGTGCGACGTCCCCCTCGTGAACGAGGGAGTCGCCGTGCCCTACTACGCCTGCCAGCCCTAGGTGCGGTCAGAAGGTCGCCGCCAGCCCGACCGCCCCCGGCCCCAGCATCCCCCTCACCACGACGCCCTTCGGGGCCGCCAGCACCCAGCCCACCACCCCGCCCACGATGGCCACACCGCCCGCGGTCATGATCCACGTCGCCGCGTCGGCGCGGGAGCGCGCGCTCGTGCGCGTGTCGAAGCCGTCCTGCGTGCAGCCCCGCGACGGGCACTCGCCCGCGACGGAGTCGTACTGGCTCTTCGCCGTCAGCGCGAGGACTCCACCCGCGCCGACCGTCACCACGCCTGCCCCTGTGACGACCAGCCCGATCCACCGCGCGTTGGGCTGCGCGGCGGGGGCCGCGGGAGGCTGTGCCGGCGCGATGGGTTGCCGCGGAGAGGCGGGCGCGACGTGAGACGGCGGCAGGGGTGCTGCAGCCGTGCACGCCGCCGCCGCGTCGTGCAGGTCGACCGTGCGCTCCTCGCCCTCGGAGAGCGAGAGCGTGAGCGTCGTGCACACGTGCTCCTCGAGGCGAACCAGCAGCGTGTGCGCACCGGGGTCCACCCCCTGCCACGCCGTCGCGTCGGTGAGCGGGATCGGCCGGCCATCGAGGACCAGATCGGCCCCCTGCGGTCGATCGGCGAAGGCGAGCTTCGGGATGCGCATGTCGAGCTGCGCGGCCAGCGCCGCCGCCGTCTGCCGCGCCTCCCTCCCCTTGTCGGACTCCCGGGGGCTCACGGGCATGAGCGGCACGCCGCGCAGGAGGTCCCGCGCCTCGACCAGCCGTCCCGACTCTACGAGCAGCTCGCCTGCCTCGAGCGCGGTCACCGGTGTGGGCGCCGTGTGGTACGCCCCGAGCGCCTTCTCGAGCGCCTCCTTCACGTGGCCCTGCTTGTGAAGCTCGCGCGCTTCCCGGTAGAGCGCGCGGCCGGCCTCGACCTGCGCTTCCGTGGGCGCGGGCTGGGCGCGGGCTGACAGCGGGACGAGCAGGCTCGCGAGGAGCACGCCGACGCGTGCGTTACTCGATCCGGTCATCGTCGGTGGGTGCAGGGCGAGGGGTGGAGCGAGGAGCGCGACGGTGGGAGGCGCTGGGGTGGGACGAGGGGATGGGGGTCGTGGTCGGGGTCGCGGTCGTGGTCGGGGCCGCGGTCGGGGTCGGGGTCGCGGTCGGGGCCGCGGTCGCGGTCGGGGCCGCGGTCGCGGTCGGGGTCGGGTGGTCGGCCGACACCTCCGGCGGGCGATACTCCACCGCGATCGTCCCCGCGACCAGCACCGCCACCACCCCCGCCGCGACTCCCCAGAGCATTCTCCGGTCACGCGCGGGAGGGCGCGACTCGGTCGCGGCGACCAGCGCGGCGACGAGCGCGTGGCCGTCGGCAGGGCGGCCCGTCGGGTCCTTCGAGAGGCAGGCGTGCACGAGCTCGGCCAGCGCGGCCGGCACCTCCGGTCGCAGCCCGGCGAGCCGCGGCGGGTCCTGGTGCTCGATCTGGTGGAGCACCGCGAGCACCGTCTGCCCGTCGAACGGCGCCCTCCCCGCCAGCAGCTCGTAAAGAGTCACGCCGAGCGCCCACACGTCTGCCCGCGCGTCCACGTGCTTCGAGGCCTGGACCTGCTCGGGCGCCATGTAGCGCGGGGTCCCCACCACGACGTGGCTCAGCGTCAGCGAGCTGTCCGCGCGCGCCACCGGCTGCTGGAAGGCGGCGACGCCGAAGTCGAGCAGCTTGATGCGCTCCTTGCCGTCGGCGTCGCGCGCCAGGAACAAGTTCGAGGGCTTCACGTCGCGGTGGACGATGCCCTCGGCGTGCATCTCCCCGAGCGGCTTGGCTGCCTGGAGCACGAAATCCACCGCCTCGCCCACGGGCAGCGGCCCCGCGCGGCGCAGGCGGTCCGCCAGCGTCTCGCCCTTCAGCAGCTCCATCACGATGTACGTGGGGCCCCGCTCGGGCGCGACGATGTCGTAGACGCGCACGACGTGCTCGCTCCGGAGCCCCGCGGCCACCCGCGCCTCGCGCATGAAGCGCTTGCGCCGGATGCCCGCCGTCTCGGGGGCGCCGGGCCGCAGCACCTTCACGGCCACGCGCGCGCCCAGGCCGAGGTGCATGGCCTCGTAGACGTCGCCTCCGGCGCCCGACGCGAGCGCCTTCTCCAGCTCGAACTTGCCGTCGAGCACCGTCCCGACCAGGTCGTTCGTTGAGGGCGCTTCGGCCGGCATGCTCCCTAGCCTTCGATGGTCCGCACGAGGGCGTCGTGGATCTCCGCGTAGCGCGGCCCGGGCGCCACCTTCGCCCCCGAGAGCTCGCTCACGTAGAAGACGTCGGCCACGCGCGTCCCCTCGGTGTTGATCTTCGAGAGCGCGATGGAGAGGCCGAGCTCGTGCAGCGCGCGCGCCAGTCGATAGAGCAGACCGGGGCGATCTCTGGCGAACACCTCGACCACCGTGTGCCGCGGCGAGGCGCGGTCGTCGACCAGCACCTCGGTCGGCACCGCGGGGCTGGGCCGCTCCCGCCAGGGCGACGCGGAGCCCAGGCGCGCCTGCACCAGGTCGGCCGCGTGAACGCGCCCCGAGCATACGTCGTCGAGGTCGCGCGCGAGCCGGGGCAGCGCCCCCTCCACGCCCTCCGTGCCGCCGTCGCGGTCGCGGACCCAGAACAGGTCCACCGCCTCTCCCTCCTCCCCCACCTGCCGCGAGTACACCTGCGCCGCGAGGACCTCGAGCCGGTTCGCGGTGATGGCCGCGGCGATGCTCGCGAGCAGGCCGGGGCGATCGCGGGCCACGACGCAGAGCTCCGCCGCCTCCGGATGCCGCCCCGGCACGCGCGCCACGTGCGCCACACGCTGCTCTTTTCGTCGCTCCTCGACGATGCGCGCGTGGTGGACGATCGCCGCCGGCGCGTTCGCGAGGAGATACCGCTCGGGCATCGAGCCGAGGAACGACTCCACCGCCGCGGGCGAGACGCTCTTGCCATCGCCCACCCCCTCCAGCACCGATGCGCGGACGCGCGCCAGGCGGTCGGCGTCCGCACGCGGCGGCTTGCCCTCCAGGTGCGCCTCGGCGGCGAAGTACAGCTCGTCCAGCATCCGCGCCTTCCACGACGTCATCGCCGTGGGCGACGTGGTCGAGAGGTCCGCGACCGTCAGCAGGTAGAGGTTGCGCAGCCCCTCGCGGCCGCGCAGGTTCGCGGCGAACTCCTCGATCGTGGCGGGGTCGTCGAGGTCGCGCCGGGTGGCCACGTGGTACATGAGGAGGTGGCCGAGGACGAGCTGGCGGGCCTCGTCGACGTCCTCCTGCGCCAGGCCGAGGCGCGGCAGGATGTGGTCGCACAGCTCGGCGCCCGTCTTCGAGTGGTTCTTGCGCGACCCGCTGGCGTCGGGCCACCCCTTGCCCACGTCGTGCAGCAGCGTCGCGAGAAAGAGCGGCCGCGGGCGCGCGATCTCCGCGGCGAGGCGCGACGCGAGCGGGAACTGGTGGGCCAGCTCGCCGCGCGCGAGCTCGCGGAGCCGGTCCACCGCCGCGACCGAGTGAACGTCGACCGTGTACACGTGGTAGACGTCGTGGTGGACGCGCCCGGTGACCGGGAGAAACTCCGGCACCATGGCCAGCAGCAGGCCCACGTCGTGCAGCTCGCCCACCATCGAGCCGCGCCGGGTCCGCGTCTCCGGCACGGTCGACACCAGCTCGACGAAGAGCGACGCGGCCTCGGCCTCGCCCCGCAGCCGCTCGCACCACCCGGGATCGTCCGCCGCACGGGCGATGAGGTCGCGCGCGAAGGGCAGGAGCGGGGCGTCCTGCCGGACGCACGCGGCGTAGGCGCGCATGGCCAGCGCGGGCTCGGCCTGCAGCTCGGCGCTCCCCGCCACGGTCACCTGCCCGTCGAACAGGTGGACGCCGTCCCCGAGGTCGGCCGTGGAGCCCTTCGAGCGCCGCCGCGGCGGCCGGAAGCGCTCGAAGAGGCTCTCCCGGGCGCGTGTCACCACCCGCGCCTGGAGGTAGTAGTCCTGCATCAGGCGCTCGGCCGCGCGCGCGCGGTCGTCGCCGTAGCCCATGGCGACGGCCAGGGCCTCCTGCTCCTCGAACCCGAGGCGGTCGGCCTTCCGGCCGGCGCGTGCGTGCAGGCGGTTGCGGATGCGCCAGAGCAGCTCCTCGGCCGCGGCGAGCTCGTGGGCCTCGCGCGCGACGACCACCCCGAGGCGCACGAGCTCGCCCCAGATGCCGTGACGCGGATCGGAGTCGGGCTCGCCGCCCACGTGATACCGCGCGCGCGCCGCCCAGCGCACGCCGTCGAGGTCCCGCAGCGCGCCCGCGCCGCTCTTCACGTCCGGCTCCAGCAGGTAGAGCGAGCCGCCGAACCGCGCGTGGCGGGCGGCCGCCTCTCGCTCGAGCCGCTCGATGAAGTCGCCCAGGTCCTGCTCGGAGAACACCCCTTCGTTCGCCCGGGCCACTAGATCCCGCAGCAGCGCCTCGTCGCCGGCCAGGTACCGGAGATCGAGGATCTCGGTGGCCGTGGGCAGGTCCTTCTGCGCGAGCGCGGCCGCGTCGGTGGCGCTCAGCACCTGGTGGCCGACCGCGAGGGTCGCGTCCCAGAGCGGATATAGGAGAGCCTCGGCGAAGGCCGCGGCCTCCTTCGTGCCGAGCACCCGGGGGGCGGTCACGAGCACGACGTCGGCGTCGCTGCGAAGCGCGACCGCCCCGCGGCCGAAGCTGCCCACCGCGGCCAGCGCGACGCCGCCCGCAGGGAGCTTCGCGGCGCGGGCGGCGGCCTCGAAGCGCGCCCGCAGGAAGCCGTCCAGGAAGCGCGCGTTGGCGCGCCCGAGGGCCGTGCCGTCCTCGCCGCCGCCGAGCCGCTCGAGCAGGGCGGCGCGATGGCGCTCGAGGATGTCCCGGAGGGACGTGGGGGCTTCAGGGACGGCGAGGCTCATGGGCGCTGGAGGGACGACCAGCGAAGCATAGCGGGTCCTCCGGCGCCGCCCGTCTCCCTGCGTGTTCTGCGATACTCGCCCCACCTCTCATGCCCCTGGTTCGCGCTCGATGCCGCGCGTGCACGCTCCCGCTCGGCGATCCGCCCCCGTCGACCCTGAACGTCCGGTGTGGCCGGTGCGGCGTGGCGGCAGAGGTGCGCGTCGCGGCGGACGGTCAACCGACCGATTTCGACCCGTCGTTCACCCCCACGCGGCTCATGGGCTGGCTGGCCTCGGCGCGGGTGGCCATGGCGTCGGGGACGCCCGGCATCGCGGTCGGCGCCTGCGCGGGGTGCGGGTCTCCCCTGGTGGTCTCGTCCCGCGAGCCGGTGTCGCTCCCCTGCCCTCACTGCGGCGAGCCGGTCCAGGGATCGGGCGCGGACTGCCTGGTGGACCAGTGGACCGAGCCGTGGACGAAGGTGGAGGGCGGCGGGCTGGAGCTGGAGTACCGGCTCGTGCTCGTGGAGGACCGCTCGGGGCTGAGCGCCGGGTGCGCCGTGTGCGGTGGGCCGACGCCGCCGGGGGACCCGTCCATGGTGTGCGCGCGGTGCGGCTCCGTGGCCTGGGTGGAGCGGGGCAACGCCCGCGTGCAGCTGGGGGTGCGCATCGACGGGATGCGCGACGAGCGCCCCTTCAAGAGCATGGTGCCGATCGTCCAGGGAGAGTCGCTGCTGCGGGCCGACGCGGTGCGGGGCACGACGGGCCGCTCGGGGAGCTCGCTCCTGGGCGCCACGGGCCTGGGGTGCGCGACGGCCATCGCGGCGCTGGTGCTCCTGGCGCTGGGGATCGGCATCGCGGCGCACTTCGCGCACTGCTGACCGGCGAGGCTCCCCGGGCAGCCGTCACGACGGCGAGCGCAGGAGCCCGGCCTCCCCCCTTTTTCCCTGGCTCCGCCGCCTCCCCCCGGGGAGACGGCCATCGCGGCGGGGCCGCGACTCCCTCCGGTTGGATCATTGGAGTGCAAACGGCCGCCAGCTCGGCCGGCGCTCCTGGGTGTGGCCGTGGCGAGAGTGGCCCGATAGCGTTCGCGACCGATGAAGCTCCGCCTGATCTGTGCAGCGCTCTCTCTGACTGCAGTGTTCGCTTGCTCGGGGTCCTCCAGCGAGCAGGGCGCCTCGAACCCCGATGGTGGGAGCGGGAGCGGCGGCGGGAGGGGGAGCAGCAGCGGCGGTGGAAGTGGCGGCGGGAGCGGGAGCAGCAGCGGAAGCGCGAGCGGTAGTGGCAGTGGAAGCGGCGGCAGCAGTGGGAGCGGGAGCGGCGGTGGAAGTGGCAGCGGGAGCGGAAGTGGCGGGGGCGATGCGGGCGGCGGAAGCGGCGGGGGCGATGCGGGCGGCGGAAGCGACGGGGGCGACGGGGGCAGCAGCAGCGGCGGGTTCCCACCCGGGACGATCTGCAACTCGTCCGGGACGCCGAGAACGCCGCCGGCCACGCTGAAGAACCTCATCGTCATCCTGCTGGAGAACGAGAACTACGGCTCGGTCAACGGTGCTGCCACGGCGGCGCCCTACATCAACTCGCTGGCGACCCAGTGTGGCGTGGCCACCAACTACGACGACAACTGCTTCGACAACGACAACCTCCCCTCGATGCCGCACTACCTGGCGCTCACGTCCGGCTCCAACTGCGACACGGGCCTCGACCAGACGGGGACGAGCTGCCTCACCACCGACGAGACCAGCACGACCCAGGGCACGCTCTCGACGAAGTCCATCTTCGAGCAGGTGACGTCCTGGCAGGCGTACGAGGAGTCGATGCCCAGCGCCTGCTACAAGAGCACGCCGGCGGCGAGCGAGTACGCCGCGAAGCACAATCCGCCCGTCTTCTACACCGACCTCACCAGCGGCTCGAGCTGCTCGACCAACGACGTCCCGATCAACGCCCTGACCTGCCCGACCGCCACGACCATGACCTCGTGCGGCACCCCGGACAACCTCTTCACGCAGGCCCTCGCGAACGACACGCTCGCCCAGTTCACGTTCATCACGCCGAACCTGCTCAACGACATGCACGACGGCACGATCACGCAGGCCGACAACTGGCTCTACACCTACCTGCCGCTGGTCTTCGCGTCGAAGGCCTACCTGCGCGGCGACGTCGCCGTGTTCCTCCTCTGGGACGAGCAGAGCACCCTCGACGTCGGCGGGCCGACGCCCAACGTCTTCATCTCGCCGTACATCAAGGCGGGGACGACCACCTCGACCGTGGTCAACCACTTCGCCGCCCTTCGCTCCTTCGAGGAGGCGCTCGGGATCTCGACCTTCCTCGGGTGCGCGTCGGGGACGCAGCCCGGGGGCACGGGAGCCTGCCCCGAGGGCTCGACGGCGGAGCTCCGGACGCTGCTGAATTTCTAGAGGCCCCAAGCTCCGCCGCCTCCCCCGGGTCTCACGGGCAACCCAAGGAGACGCCCCCATGCGCATCATCGCGTGCGGCGCCCTGATCGCGTGCGCGCTCGTCGCGCTCGCGTCGCCGGCGCTCGCCCAGGACAGGACCGACAAGACGTTCGTGGAGAAGAAGACCGCCGACGGCCAGGACGTGCGCTTCGGCGACGACCCCCTCAGCGCCCTCGGCGGCAACCCCATCGGCGCCCAGCTCACCGGCTTCCACCCCCCGCGCCGCTTCGACCTGCTCCGCCCCCGGAACACGTTCGTGCCCGAGCTCCTCAAGAGCATCGAACACATCTGAATCGGCGGGCGATCGCGCAGATGTGTCGGTCCCCGCCTGGCTGTCTTCTGTGCGAACGGAGGGACTTGAACCCTCACGCCAGTTACGGCGCCAGAACCTGAATCTGGTGCGTCTGCCAATTCCGCCACGTTCGCGCGTGGAAAGAGGCGAGAGAGGTACTTCCCGGGGTCCCGTTCGTCAAGGACTCCCGCGCGAGCCCGGTGCTGGTCGACTCCCGCCGGCAGGCTCTATATACGCTCTGCCAGGCATGACCCACACCCTCGTCTTCCGCGGTGTACGCGCCATCGACCCGGAGAGCGCCCTCGACGCCGTGGTGGACGTCGTGGTGGAGGGCGGCCGGGTGACCCGCGTGGGGCGCGGCGCCGGGAAGGACTTCGTGGCGGGCGAGCGCGTCCGCGTGGTCGAGCTCGAGGGCGCCTGGCTCCTCCCCGGGCTGGTGGACATCCACGCGCACCTGCGCGAGCCCGGGGCCGAGGGCAAGGAAGACGTGGCCAGCGGCCTGCGGGCCGCGGCGGCGGGGGGCTTCGTCGACGTCTGCTGCATGCCCAACACGCGGCCGGTCAACGACTCGCGCGTCGTCACCGAGATGCTCGTCTCCAAGGCCCGCGCCCTCGGCGGCGTCCGGCTCCATCCCATCGGGGCCATCACGATGGGCCAGAAGGGCGTCGAGCTGACGGAGATGGCGGACCTTAAGGACGCCGGCGCCGTGGCGGTGAGCGACGACGGGCGCTGCGTGACCAGCAGCCACGTGATGCGGCGCGCCCTCGAGTACGCGGCGACCTTCGACCTCCCGCTCATTCAGCACGCCGAGGACCACGCCCTGACCGAGGGCGCGCAGATGCACGAGGGCACCATGTCCACCCGCCTGGGTCTCCGCGGGTGGCCGCGCGTCGCCGAGGACGTCATCGTCGCCCGGGACCTGCTCCTGGCCGAGTACGTGGGCGCCCGGTACCACGTCGCGCACGTCTCCACCGCGGGGTCGGTGCGGCTGCTCCGCGAGGCCAAGGCCCGCGGCGTCGCCGTGACGGCCGAGGTCACGCCGCACCACCTCCTGCTCACCGACCAGGCCCTGCTGGGCTACGACACCGCGTGCAAGGTCAACCCTCCCCTGCGCGAGCCAGAGGACGTCGAGGCCCTGCGCCGCGCGCTCACCGACGGGACGATCGACTGCGTGGCGACCGACCACGCCCCGCACGGGGTGCTCGACAAGCACGTGGAGATGGCCGAGGCCGCGCCCGGGATGATCGGCCTGGAGCTGTGCCTCCCTCTGCTGCTCGGCCTCGTTCGCCAGGGCGTCCTGCCCCTCGGCCGCCTGGTCGAGGCGCTGACCTCGGCGCCGGCGCGCGTCGTCGGCCTCGAGCCGCCGCGGCTCCGGGACGGCGCCCGGGCGGACCTGGTGCTGGTGGACCCGCGGGCGCGCTGGACCATCGATCCCGCGCGGCTGCGGACCAAGAGCCGCAACACCCCCTTCGCGGGCAAGGAGGTCGAGGGGCGGGTGGCGATGACGGTGTGCGAAGGGAGGGTCGTGCATGAGTGAGGGCAGGACGGACCGCGCGTGGCTGGTGCTGGCGGAAGGCACGATCTTCGAGGGGCGCCCCTTCGGCGCCCGCGGAGCGAGCGTCGGCGAGGCCGTCTTCACCACCTCGATGACCGGCTACCAGGAGGTCCTCACCGATCCCTCGTACTGCGGCCAGATCGTGACCATGACCGCCCCCGAGATGGGCAACGTCGGCATGAACCGCGAGGACACCGAGGCCGTGGGCGACGTGCCGCGGGTCGCCGGCTTCGTCGTGCGGGACCTGAGCCCCGTGGTCTCCAGCTGGCGCGCCGACGAGTCACTCGACGCGTACCTGGCCCGCCACGGGATCGTGGGCATCACCGAGGTCGACACGCGCAAGCTCACGCGCCACCTGCGCGACGTCGGCTCCCAGAACGGGGCCATCGGCACCGACGGGCCCGAGGCGCTGCTGCGCAGGGCCCGCGAGGCCCCCGACATGAACGGCCTCGATCTGGTCCAGCGGGTCAGCCCGCGCGAGCGGTACGCCTGGATCGAGGGGCGCGGCGTCTGGTCGACCGCGCCTGCCCGCCCCGCCAGGCACCACGTCGTGGTCTACGACTTCGGCATCAAGCGCAACATCCTGCGGTGCCTGGTCGACTCGGGGTGCCGCCTCACCGTGGTCCCCGCCTCCACTTCAGCGGCCGAGGTCCTCTCGCTCCGGCCCGACGGCGTCTTCCTCTCCAACGGTCCGGGCGATCCGGCGGCCGTCACCTACGCGGTCGAGGCCATTCGCGAGCTCATCGGCAAGCAGCCCGTCTTCGGCATCTGCCTCGGCCATCAGCTCCTGGCGCTGGCGCTCGGCGCCCGCACCTACAAGCTCAAGTTCGGCCACCGCGGCGTCAACCAGCCGGTGAAGGACCTGAAGACCGGGCGCGTCGAGATCACCACGCAGAATCACGGGTTCTGCGTCGACCTCGCGACGCTGCCCGCGGGGGCCGTGTCGACCCACGTGCACCTGAACGACGGCACCTCCGAGGGCCTCGCCGTCGCCGCGCTGCGCGCCTTCAGCGTCCAGTACCACCCCGAGGCCGCCGCCGGTCCGCACGACGCCCTCTACATGTTCGAGCGCTTCGTGCAGGCGATGGAGACCGGTGCTACCTGAGGGCCCTCTCCCTCATGCGCACCATCCACTTCGTCAGCCTCGGCTGCGTCAAGAACCGCGTCGACACCGAGGTCATGCTCGGCGTCGCCACGGGCGGCGGCTGGCGCATCGTGGACGAGCCGGACCAGGCCGAGGTCATCGTCGTCAACACCTGCGGCTTCATCGGCGAGGCGAAGAAGGAGTCCATCGACACCATCCTCGAGCTGGCCGAGTACAAGAGGCTCGGGACCTGCACCAAGCTGGTCGTCTCCGGCTGCCTCTCGCAGCGGTACTCCGGTCAGCTCGCCCAGCAGATGCCGGAGGTCGACCACTTCCTCGGCTCGAGCGACATGATGAAGCTCGGCGAGGTGCTCGGCGGGAAGGCCGAGCGGATGCTGGTCGGCAACCCGGCCGACTGGGTCGTGCGGGCCACCGATCCGCGGGTCGTCACGCAGTCGCGCGCCAGCGCCTGGCTCAAGCTCGCCGAGGGCTGCAACCGCACGTGCGCCTTCTGCGTCATCCCGCAGATCCGCGGCAAGCAGCGGTCCCGCGGGGCCGACGACATCGTGGCGGAGGCCGAGCGCCTGGTGGCGGGCGGGGCCATCGAGCTGAACCTGGTCTCGCAGGACACCGTGGCCTACGGCCGCGACCTGCCGAGGGACGAGCGGCGGAGCCTGGCCGAGGTGGTCCGCCGCGTGGCCGACGTGAAGGGCGTGCGCTGGGTGCGCCTCTTCTATCTCTACCCGGAGACCATCGACGAGGCGCTCGTCGAGCTGCTCGGCGGGCACCCGCGCGTCGTGCCCTACGTGGACATGCCGCTGCAGCACGCGGCCACGTCCATGCTCCAGCGGATGCGACGCGGCCACGGCAAGGACCGACAGCGGCGCGTCGTCGAGCGCCTGCGCAAGGCCATCCCCGGCCTCACCTTCCGCACGGCGTTCATCGTCGGGCACCCGGGGGAGACCCAGGCCGAGTTCGACGAGCTGGTCGAGTTCGTCGAGTGGGCGCGCTTCGAGCACGCGGTCGTGTTCCGCTATTCGGACGAGGAGACGTGCTCGGCGCACGAGCTGAAGGGCAAGGTGCCCGCCCTGGTGGCCGCCAACCGCGCCCGGAAGCTGATGGCGCTCCAGCGCCGCATCGCGCGCGAGAAGAACCGAGCCCTCGTGGGCCGGGAGATGGACGTGCTGGTCGAGGGCCCGAGCGAGGAGCACGAGCTGGTCATGAAGGGCCGGCACGCAGGCCAGGCGCCGGACATCGACGGGAGCGTCTACCTGTCCGAGGGCGAGGCGCACGCCGGGCAGATGCGGCGGGTGAAGATCGTGCAGGCGAGCGACTGGGACCTCGTGGGCGAGCTGCAGGACGACGCGCCGGTCCCCAGGACGCGGCGCGTCGCGCTCAAGGTCCTCGGGGGCGCCGGCGGGGAGACCCGCTGGCAGTAGCCGTGGCTCAGGGGACCTGGACCTGGAGGACCAGCGGCTGGCTGACCTCCGTCCCGATCTCCTGGGTGATGTCGAGGTAGTCGCCGTTGTGCGCGTACGGCGTCGCGTCCCAGCCCCCGCAGCTGTTCACGATCGCGCCGCTCACGGCCTGATCGCCCGGGACGGTGGTATTCGTGTTGACGATGACGATGAGCGCCCCGGCCTCGGCCCCCCCGCACGCGACCGTCAGCGTGATGTGATCTGCGTCGGCGCCCGGCCCGAGCACCGGCTGCTCGGGCGGAGGCAGGGGCAGCGTCGGGCTGGCGCACGCGACGGCGAGCGCCAGGAACGGCCCCACGGCGAGCAAACGCCGGAACATGGTGCAAACTCTGTAGCACGTTCCAGGCCGCCGGGCCTGGGCCCTGATTGTGGTCCAAATAGGCTCAGCTCGTCCCGGATGAGTCAACTCGGTTGCCTCCCCCTGCACCTCCGTAGACTCCGGCCGGCATCCCAGGATTGGACTCCACCCCTTGCGGGCTGATACTCGGGCTGAACGCGGGAGTGGACACGAACTCGATGCATTCAGCCGAGCGTTGGACACTCGTGGGCAGCACCCCGGACGGGTTGGCAGGGTGGTCGTGGACACGCCGGTGGTGGTCCTCCTGGGCACGTCCCGTTCCCTTCGCCATCCTGATGGCCGGAGCCCTGGTCGCCCGCCGCGGCAAGGACGTGGACCTGGTGGCCCCCAGCTCCCGCGCCGCGATCGCCGAGGTGCTGACGGCCCGCGGTCTGGCGTGCGAGACGGACGACGTCGTCTGGGTGGTCGGACCGAAGGGCGTCTGGGGTAGCGTGGCGAGCAGCGGCAAGGCGCTGGTGCGGGCTCGCGCCGGCGTCGGCGAGCCGAGCGATCTCTACGTCGTGGACGCGAGGCTCTCGCCCGAGGGGGTCGTCCTCGAGGTCGGCGAGGCCTACGACATCAGCGAGACGAGCGGCGTGGACGAGTCGCGCCCCATCGTGCGCGGTCACTTCGCCGCGTACCTCACCTCGGCCGATGGCCTCTACACCGGCGCGCACGTGCTCGATCTCGACGGGCGCCGCGTCGCCACGTACCCCTTCACCTCCCTGCAGCGCGCGCAGCTCGCCGTCACCAACCTCCAGCAGACCGGACAGACCTCCGGGGTCGTGCGCGACACCTTCGCCCTCGACCCCGTCGCCCGTCGCGCGACGGTCGCGTGGCGCGACGACGGGACCCTGGAGGTGCATGCCGACGATCACGAGATCGTCCTCGACCCCGCCGCCGTGCGCGCCGTCTCCGGCGAGGCCTACGTGCGCGTGGTCCCCGACGAGAAGGCGCGCCCCGGCAACGTGGTCACCTGGGCGGTGGACCGGGTCCGGGCGATGCCGTCCTTCGGCGACGATCGAATGCAGTGGGTCAAGGCGGTGGCCTTCACGGCGCTCGACCGGTGGCACGCGCAGTTCTCGAAGGGCACGACCGCCCAGGACATCACCGACGAGCTCGGGCTCCCCACCACGCCTGCCGACGCGCCCACGTTCATCGATCCCGAGGTGGGCTGGCCTCCGGCACCGATGAAGGTCCCGGTGTCGCCGCCGCTGCCCGGCGAGGGCCAGTGGATCCCGCTCGACAAGGACGCCTTCATCACGCCGACGCCGGCAGGGACGGCGCCGGCCTTCGTCACCTCGTTCGTCCGCCCCGACGTCCATCGCCAGGACGTGCGCGTCTACGTCACCCTCTGGGACCCTCGGCAGATCGCGCTCCACATGGAGGCCGGTACGACGGAGCCCATCAGCGCCAACGGCGAGCACGGGCCGGGCATGGTGCCGCGCGCGCCGGAGGTCATGAAGCACTTCGTCGCCGCCTTCAACGGCGGCTTCCAGGCGCAGCACGGCGAGTACGGCATGCAGGCCAACGGCATCGAGTACCTGCCGCCCAAGCCCTACGCCGCCACCGTGGTCGAGCTGCGCGATGGCTCGAACGCCTTCGGCACATGGCCGGACTCTCCCGTCGTCCCCGACGACGTCATCGCCTTCCGGCAGAACCTCACCGCCCTGGTCGAGTTCGACAAGTTCAACCCCTGGGGCAGAAACTGGTGGGGTGGCACACCGCCGGGGTGGCCGGACCAGATCCACAGCGCGCGCAGCGCCATCTGCCTGACCAAGGACGACTACGTCGGCTACTTCTACAGCGCCAGCATCTCCGCCGAAGATCTGGCGCTGGGCATGCTGGACGCGCAGTGCACCTACGGCATCCACCTGGACATGAACCCGGGGCACGCTGGCTTCGAGTTCTACGACGTCGCGCCCGAGGGCAAGCTGGCCGCGCTCGGCCGACCGCTGCAGACCGACTGGGAGGCGGAGGGCAAGGTGCCGGACATGGCCGGCTGGGTGTTCCGGTCCCGGCGCATGATCCGCGGCATGGGGCACATGCTCTTCCCCCGCTACATCCAGCGCGAGCAGCGTGACTTCTTCTATCTGACGGCACGGCCCACCCTCCCGGGAGCGCCGATCGCCGCAGCCGAGGGGGCCGCGCCCGACGAGGGGAAGTGGCGGACGCAGGGGCTGCCGCAGCACGGGTTTCCGTACGCGCTGGCGACCGCGTGGACGAAGATCGACGGCATCAAGCTGCTCGTGGTGCGGGTCGATCCGCGGACCATCAAGCCAGCGGCCGCGGCGGACTCGGAGAGCCCCACCGTGCTCGCGCTGGCTGGATCCGCCCGCGGAGAGGTGTCGCTCTGGTGGGCGAGCGGGGTCTTCTCGGTCGAGACCGGCCCTCCGACCAAGGGCGCGACCCGTCTCGTCGCCGGGTACCCGGCCAGCTCGGCCGCCGCGGCCACGGCCCGGTCGGCGGTGGGCGTGCAGGACGAGGACGGGATGCTCGTATGGGTGGAGCTGCCACCGGAGGCGAGGGCGGATGTCCACAGTGCCGCCGTCATGGATGCGCTCTTGGAGCGGCTGGGCTGCTCGACGCGCATGGCGACCAGCGACGCCCGCGCGCTGCTCGGCGGCTCGCTGGACGCGGCGGGGACCCCCGTCGCCACGACCGCTCTCGGCGCCGCAGCGACGCGGCTCGTGCGCGCCCACGCCCCCGATGCGCATCCCTTCGCCGAGAAGACGCCGCTCGTCGACATCGAGGTCTGGCGGCCGCTCCAGGCCAAGCGAGTTCGCTACTTCTATAAGCCCTCCCCGGCGCCCTCGGCGTCCTCGGCCAGCTCCGCCGTGCCCGGTTCCCCCGCCAGGAGCACGATTGGCGTACAATCGCCTCGGTGAGTCCACGCTCCTTCGGCCGCTACGAGCTGCTCGAGCGCATCAGCATGGGCGGCATGGCCGAGGTGTTCCTCGCCAAGCACACGTCCAGCGGCACGATGGTGGCGCTCAAGCGCATCCTGCCGGAGGTCTCCGAGGACGAGGAGTTCATCAAGATGTTCGAGGACGAGGCGCGCATCGCCTCGCAGCTCGAGCACCCGTACATCGCCCGCTGCCTGGACTTCGGGCACGTGGCGAACGACTGGTACATCGCCTTCGAGTACGTCTCGGGCAAGGATCTCCGCGCCCTCTTCGGACGCTGCTCGAAGAACGGCGAGGCGCCGCCCCTGTGGTTCCTCTGCTACGTGTTCGGCCGCATCGCCGAAGGCCTCGCCTACGCCCACGCTCGAAAGGATGCGAGCGGGGCGCCAGTGTCCATCGTCCACCGGGACGTGAGCCTGCAGAACATCATCGTGTCCTACGACGGGGACGTGAAGCTCATCGACTTCGGCATCGCCAAGGCGGCGGGAAAGCTGTCGCGCACCCAGGTCGGCAGCATCAAGGGCAAGTTCGGGTACATGAGCCCCGAGCAGGTGCGCGGCCTCGAAGTCGACCTGCGAGCGGACATCTTCGCCCTCGGCATCTGCCTGTGGGAGCTCATCACGCTCCAGCGGCTCTTCAACGCCGAGAACGAGCTCCTCGTCATCGAGAAGGTCCGGAGCCTGCGGGTGGAACCACCCAGCCGCTACAACCCCCGCTGCCCGCCTGAGCTCGACCGCATCGTCCTCAAGGCCCTCGCAAAGGACCCCGACGAGCGCTACCGTGCAGCTAAAGACGTTTACAGAGATCTCAATAACGTCGCAGGAAGTCTAGGGCTAGCATCCCGCGAGCAGATCGCGCAATACATGCGGCGCGCGTTCCCCGACGCACGTCAGGGCTCCGATAGCGGTCAGGCAGGTAGCGCGCGGCAGGTGCGGGAGATGGGTAACATGGCAACGCAGAACGACAAGACCAGCTCGGACCTCGATATTTTCGAGGGCCTGGCCAAGAAGGGGGCGACCGCGCGTCCCCCCGCTCCTCCACCGCCCACGTCTCGGCCCACTCCACCTCCCCCCCCGCAGAGCGTCCGTCCTCCGACGGAGATGAAGCGCACGCTACTCGGGGTGACTGCCCCGCCGAACATGCCGGCCCCACCGCCAGCAGCATCGGCCCTGCCGCCCCCTCCTCTTTCCCGCGAGTCGCGCACCCCGCCCCCCCCGCCCGGCCGGGGGACCCTGCCGCAGGTCGTCGCTCCCCCGCCCCGGGGCGCCAGCGTTCCGCCTCCGCCTCCTCCGTCCGCACGCGTGCAGGCTGCCCCGCAGCCCGCCGCGAATGCTGCGGCGACCGCTCCCAATCCGAGCGCCGGCGTGGACATGGACTGGGAGGATGAGGACGAGGCCACCCAGATCTTCGACAAGGGCGACGAGCCTGCAATCCAGAAGATCGCAGCCCCCCCTCCCGCCGCGGGGACACCGGCGCCTGCTGCGACCAAGCCCAGCAAGTCCACCCTGCTCGGCCTGACGTCGCCCATGGCGGCGCCGCCTCCCATGTCGCAGCCCCGGCCCACGCCGCCGCCTCCGCCTCCCAACTTCACGCGGCCATCGACAGCGCCTGTCGCCTTCCCCCCCCCGCCCACCATCAACCCGGCCCCACCGCCTCCGGTCACCCAGCAGGGCCTCGGCCAGCAGCAGCAACAGTTCAACCAGAGCCCGTTCATGGCCAGCGGGACGACCGAGCGGCCGCCCCCCCCTCCCCCTCCTTCGATGCAGGTCGGCGTGAGGACCATGGCCGTCGAGCAGCCCAACCCGCTCATGGGTCTCCCCGCTCCGATGCCCATGCAGATGCCGGCGCCGATGCCGCGGCCCGCGTCGGTGCCCGACTACCGTCCCCCGCCCCGCAGCATGGAGGCGACGGCCGTCGTCCGTCCGCCGCAGAGCCGGACGGGCCTCTGGATAGGGCTCGCGCTGGCGGGCGTCGTCGCCATCGGCGTCGCGGTCTTCCTGCTCATGCCGCGGACTGGGCGCATCGCCATCAACGTGAACGACGCGAAGAACGGCGCGGTCAACCGGGTCGACATCTTCGTCGACGGGCGCAAGACCCCCTGCGAGACGGCGCCCTGCACCGTCGACCAGGTGAGCGCCGGTTCGCATGACGTCAAGGTGCTGGCCGAGGGATACGACACGGTGGCTCCGCAGACGGTGAACGTCGAGTCGGGCAAGGACGCCACGGCGACCTTCACGCTCACGACCACCGCCAAGGCGGCGGGCATCAAGGTCAACAGCGCCCAGGCGGGCGTGAAGCTCTATGTCGATGACAAGGAAATCGGGCCGTTGCCCCAGGAGCTCCGCGACCTGACGCCCGGGGATCACAGCATCCGCATCGCGGGCTCCGAGCGCTACCAGCCGCTCGACAAGCACATCACCGTCGACAAGGACAGCGTCCAGGACCTCGGCACCATCACGCTCAAGGTGTTGAAGGGCAAGGCCACCATCTCGCTCGGGACACCGGGGGCGCGCGTCTTCCTCGTGAGCGGCACCGACCGCCGCGAGCTGCCGATGCTGCCCATCTCGGTCGACATCGACACGACGAAGACCTGGGCGCTCCAGGCGACGAAGCTCGGCTACAGCGACTACAACCAGCCCATCACCTTCGACGACGGGCAGGCCGAGAAGAGCTACACGGTCAGCCTCGACCCGAAGACCGCGGCCACCGCCGCCGTCGGAGGCGGGAACTCGAATCCGGCGCCCACCCCCAATCCCACGCCTGCGCCCACCCCGGCGCCCACCCCGCAGAACACGGGCGACAACTCGTCGGAGTCGTCGGAGGCCTTCCTCAACATCAACTCGATCCCGCCGTCGACGTGCTTCCTCGACGGGCGCTCGCTGGGCAGCACCCCCAAGGTGCACGTCTCGGTGAAGCCCGGCGCGCACACCGTGAAGTTCGTCAACTCCGACCAGGGTCTGACCAAGACCATCTCGGTCTCGGTGGGAGCGGGCGAGACCAAGCCTGCGGTGGCCAAGCTCCAGTAGCCTTTCGCTGGTATTCTCACAGGCGGATGCCTCCGCCCGTAACGCAAGCTCGCATCCTCGTCGTCGATGACGAACCGGGGCTGCGCGACATGCTGGCCATCCTGTTCAGGCGGGAAGGCCTCGACGTGACGCTCGCTCCGGGCTTCACGACCGCGCGGGACGCCGTGGTCAACGCGCCCGAGCCGTACGCCGTAGTTCTGACCGACCTGCTCATGCCCGACGGGAGCGGGATGGACCTGCTCACCCTCGTGAAGCAGCGGACGGCCCGCACCGAGGTCATCGTGATGACCGCGCACGGCGGCGTGGAGACCGCCATCGAGGCGATGAAGCGCGGCGCCTACGACTTCGTGACCAAGCCGTTCGCGACGACGGAGCTGCGCGCGCTGGTCCACAAGGCGCTCGAGAAGAGGGCCATCGTCGCCGAGAACGAGCGCCTGCGTGCGCAGCTCGGACGCGAACGGGGGCGAGAGATCCTCGGCTCGTCGGAGGGCACCCGGCGGATCCTCGACCTGGTCCAGCGCATCGCCAACGCTCGCACGACCGTCCTCATCACCGGGGAGAGCGGCACCGGCAAGGAGCGCATCGCCCGCGCGCTCCACGAGGCCAGCGAGCGCCACGCCAAGCCCTTCCTGGTCGTCAACTGCGGCGCCATCCCCGAGGCGCTCATGGAGGCCGAGCTCTTCGGGCACGAGCGCGGTGCCTTCACGGGGGCAGTCTCCAGCCGCCTGGGCATCTTCCGCGAGGCCGACGGGGGCACCGTCCTGCTCGATGAGATCGGCGAGCTACCAGCTTCCCTCCAGGTGAAGTTGCTGCGCGTCCTGCAGGAACGCAAGGTGCGGGGGGTCGGCGCGAGCGCCGAGGTCCCCATCGACGTGAGGGTGCTGGCAGCAACCAACCGCAACGTCGAGGAGGACGTCCGCTCGGGGCGCTTCCGCCAGGATCTCTACTACCGCCTCAATGTCATCCGCATCGAGGTGCCGCCGCTGCGCGAACGCCGCGAGGACGTCCGCCCGCTCGCAGAGCACTTCCTCGCCCGGTGTGCCGCGGAGATGAACAAGGACAGCAGGGCGTTCTCGCCGGACGCGTTCCGTGCGCTCGAGGCCTACGCCTTCCCCGGCAACGTCCGCGAGCTGGAGAACATCGTCGAGCGGGCGGTCGCGCTGGCGACGGGGCACACCATCGGTCTCGGCGATCTGCCGCGCGAGGTCTCGGGCGCCGCTGCGCAGACCACACCGGCGCTGGTAGGGCTCCCCGACGAGGGCTGCAACCTGGACGACGTGCTGGGAGAGGTGGAACGCCGGCTTCTCCTGCAGGCGCTGGAGCGGTCGGGCGGAGTGCGAACGCAGGCGGCGAAGCTCCTCGGCGTCACCTTCCGGAGCCTGCGCTATCGCCTGCAGAAACATGGTCTGGGAGACGACGACGGCGGCCCGGAATCCGAAAGCGCGGCGGGCGACAAGGGATCGCTCACCTCTTCTTGATCATGACCGCGTGACCGTTGAGGTTGTGGAGCACGATCCGGTCCTCCTTCCCCCGGTACTCCCCCACGAGCTTCGGGATCCCGTCGCACGACCAGAAGCCATAGTCGTCGAACACGACCACACCCCCAACGGGCATCCGGGGCCAGCAGAACTCCACGACCCCCTTTGCCGACTGGTAGACGTCCACGTCGACGTGTACGAACGCGAAGCGCTCGTCCACGAGCGCGTCCTTCGCGTCGTCGGGGAAAATCCCCTTCAGGATCTCGACGTTCGTGAGGTCGAGTCGCTGGAGGAGCCCTTCGACCATGGATTGCGACGTGTCGGCGTGTTCTCCTCCACGGTACGTGGTGTCCATCGCCCCCGCCTTCGCGACTCCCTCGAACGTGTCGCAGAGGTAGGTCATCTTCGACATGCCGAGTTGCTTTGCCCGCGCTGCGATGATCGCCCCGGTGCCACCCCGCCATACACCGACTTCGAGCAGCGCACCCGGAACGTCTGCCACCTGCCCCACCAGCTCCCACAGCTCGTGGCACCGGTAGATGTCGACCAGCGTATTCTTCTCCGCGATGCGGAAGGTACGCATGAACTCACGGTCGTCGAACCAGGGTGAGTACGTAGCCAGCGGGATGATCGGGCCGTAATGCATGCCGGACACAATCCGCCTTCGCGAGATGTCGATGCCGAACCGCGCAGCGAACGACTTCAGACGGTGTCGAATCATGATCGGCTGCATTTTCCCTACCTTACGGCGTCGGCGACGTGGCCTGGCAAAAGAACCGTCCAAGCGGACGGAATCCGTCGCTCTGCCCCCGCTTCCGGTGACGAAAATTGTCAGTCGTGGGTTTGCCAGGGCCCCCGACTCCCGTGAGATAGTGTCAATCGTGCGGATTTCTTGCCAGCCACGGAAGTGAGGGGTGCATGGCACGAGCACTGCAGAAGGCGAGGACCGTGGGCCGAGTGAAGCGGGTACGTGGCTTCACCCTCATCGAGATGATGATCGTGGTGGTCATCATCGGCGTGCTCGCCTCCTTGGCAGTGGTCGGCTACCGGAAGCTCATCGTCAGCTCCCACATCTCCGAGGCCACGAACATGGTCCAAAACATCCGAGTCGCGCAGGAGGGCTACCACTCGGAGACACAGCAGTACGCCAACATCTCGGCCTCCGTCGTCACCGGTCCGTTCTACCCTGCCAACAACCCACCCCCCGGCTGCTCCGGAGGTCCGTGCAGCCGTGCGGTCACTGCATGGGGTGCAGCCTGCGGTGGCCAGTGCAACGCGGGCATGGACTGGTCGATGCTCCCACTCCACGTCGACGGACCGGTCATGTTCGGATACGCGACCACTGCGGGTCCCGCCAACACCGCGCCGACCGACAAGTCGGTCAGCGTCAGCGGTCAGACGCTGACCTTCCCCAGCCCGTCGCCCACGGACTGGTTCATCGTCTCCGCCACCTGCGATCTCGACGAGAACGGCTCGGCTCCTGGAGGCAGCGGCAACACGAATGTCTACACGACGTCCTGGACGAACCAGGTCTACGTCTCGAACGATGGAAACTAACGGGGTCAAACGCGAGGTGATGAAAATGCGACCAATGCTCAAGCGTGCAAGACGAGGGTTTACGTTGATCGAGCTGATGATCGTCGTCGCGATCGTCGGCATCCTGGCGGTGCTCGCCATCTACGGCGTCCGCAAGTACCTGGCCAACGCGAAGACTGCCGAAGCGCGCAACTCGCTCGGGCAGATCTCGAAGGATCAGGCCGCCGAGTACGAGGGTGAACACATGCAGGCCACGGTCCTCGGGCTGGGGTCCACGGCCGCGATGTCACGCGCTCTCTGCGGCAAGGAAGCCGCCATGGTGCCTGCGGCCGTTCCCGCCGGCGCGAAGTACCAGTCGCAGCCTTCGGACTGGAACGCAGGCGCCGCGACCACGCCGCCCTCGGGCTTCGCGTGCCTCAAGTTCACGATGGATGCCCCCCAGTACTACGCGTACAGCTTCACCTCCACGGGCACGAGCGGCAACGCCGGCGACACCTTCCTCGCCAGCGCCAACGGCGACCTGAACGGCGACAAGGTCCTCTCGACCTTCTCGATCACCGGTCAGATCAACACCTCGTTCGTGCTCAACATCGCGCCGAACATGCTCGAGGTGAACCCGGAGGAGTAACCTCCGCGGACAACCGCCTCGTTGCGACCCTGGCGCCGGGCTCGAGAGAGCCCGGCGCTTCTTTTTTGTCTCGCCTACCGCAGGCCCTTCGCGCCGATGGCGTGGAAGAGGAGATCGTCCACACGGGCTTGCGGCGGCGCGGGCAGCGGCGAATCATCGTCGGCGGTGACCTCCGTCACCTCGAACGGCGGCGCGTCGTACCAGTGGACCGCGAGGCCGTCCCCTCGCACCACGAACCGGTGATCGATCTGCTCCCCAGTGACGCCGAAGCCTGCGACGGCGAAGTCTAGGGCCGCGTCGTAGGTGAGCAGCGACTTCCCGTTCATGAAGGCCCCACCCTCGGTCGCGAGCCCGATGGCGTCGAACAGCGTCGGAAAGATGTCTGCGTGCGAGGAGTACCGGTAGCGGGTGGATGCACCTCCCGGGATGCGTATCAGGAGGGGTACCTCGCATTGCTCGGTCGACAGGTCGCCGTATCCGTGGCCGAACACGCCGCGTTCCCAGAACTCCTCGCCGTGATCGCCGGTCACGACGACGATGGTGTGCTCCAGCCGCCCGGTCTGTCGCAGCCTATCGAGGATCTTCTGCACCAGCGAGTCTGCGTAGAGGATGCTGTTCTGGTAGCGGTTCTTCACGAACGCGGCGCGCGGCTTCAGCTCCTCGCTGATCCCCTCCCTTGCGACGACTCCATCCCGGATGCCGAGGTCGAGGGTCATGGCGGGCGTGAACCTCTCGAACGCCGGGGGGTACGAGTAGTCGTAGTGAGTCGAGTCGAGCACGATGTAGTCGAATCGCGGGACGTCTCCGGGCGCCGTGTGGACCGATGCGAGATAGCTGTCCACCATCTCGCCGTCCGCCGCGTAGACCGGCGCACGGCCGGGAGGGGCGTAGGTAAAATCGCTCAGCCCCGCGAAGAACAGATCGTACAGGCCATCGTATTGTCGGAAGTTGTTCGCGAAGTACACGGAGATGCGGTAGCCGAGCGCCTTGAGCAGCTGCAGTGGAAGGGGCTGGAAGTGGTCGCGCCGGGCCAGCGGATAGAAGGGCGATGTCAGCCCGTCGAGGATCCCGAAGACGCCCGTCCCGGTGTTGGTCCCCGTCGTCAGGTGATGGCGAGGCACCAGGGACTCCTTCGCGAGCGCGACCATCGAGGGGGTCACGTCCGCCCGCAGCATGTCGGAGCGGAGCGACTCGATGTGGAGGATCAGGATATCGGGACGGGAGCGGGCCCGGACCGGAGCCGCCAGGATCGCGCCGCGCCGCGCCCGGAGCAGCTCGAAGATCCGCTCCTCGCCCAGGAGCGCCGCCATCCGGTCCCCGGCGTTCGCACCGGACCCGAGGTATCGCGGGGCCTGCACCACGGGATCCCACGGAATCGCCCCTGCGACCTCCTGGGCGCTCATGGCGTCGCCGAGCACGCAGGCTCGCAGGGAGCTCGCGGTACCCACGGCGAGGAGCCCGGGGATGGCGGCCCGGCGGAGGAGATGCTCGGCACGGGGGCTCACTGGCAGGAGAGCCAGTGTCTTGAGCACAACGGTCAGAAGGAACCACCCCGCGAGGATGGCCAGGACGAGGGTGACGAACCCTCGCGTTCCAGCCACCAGGGCGCCCGCACGGAACGCCTCGTACGTCTCGCGGGCGATGTCGAAGGTGGGGTGAGCGTGGAGGATCCCTAAGGCGATGCGGTCGAGGACCAGGTACGCCGTGACGAAGGACACCGCGAGCGCGTACGCAGAGCCGGCCAGCCGTCGTATCGTGAGCAGACGAAGCAGCGTCGCAAGAGCCCACGTGAAGACGGCGATCTGCGCCGCAGTCAGCACCAGCAGCGCCCACGCCGCGACCGAGCCCGCTCTCGAAGGCCCGACGGCCAGCCACGTGAGCGTCATGCTGGACAGGGCCACGAACAGCGCCACGTCCCGCGCGCCTGTCGGCCTCTCGATGAAACGCGCGAGCGACGGGGCCGAGCGCCGGAGGAGTGACGTCACGTGAGCGTGTGGATCATAACAACGTGACGGAGGGTATCGTACACGACGATGACGACCCGAGGCGGGACCTGGCCCCGACCGCAGGAGATCGCGCGCTGGCTGGCTGAGGTGGCCGCCGTGCATGCCGGCACAGCCGGAGTCCTCTTCACCCTGCTCCTCGCCGTGCACGAGGTCCTCCTCTCGCACGCCAGGCCGCTGGCGCCGGACGAGACGGCGTACCTGCAGTTGGTCGTGGTGGCGCAGTGTGGGTTTCTGGCGGCGATTCCGGGCGCAGCGACGATGCTCGCGCCGCGGGCAGCACGCGTCGTGGTGGGCCTCTCCTTCACGCTCCCCGCGCTCGTTTACGCGGACTCCATGGTCTTCCTCCGTATCGATCGGCACCTGCCCGCGGTGCTGTGGCTCCTGCTCGATGCTCGCCTCGACGACAACCGGCGGCTCATCCAGGCCACGGGCATCGACCTGCGCGCCGTCGTCCTCTTCCTCGTCGGCCTGGTCACCCTGGCCGCGGCCGGTGCGTGGCTGGATGCACGGCTGGCGCGGCGGTCGTGGGCACGAAGCACACGACGGGCCATGCTGACGGCCTGCCTCGTCAGCACGGTGGCGCTGGGCAGCCTCGAGGTCGGGGCAGCGCACGTCGTTCCAGCCCCCGCGTGGTCACGGTTCGGTCGGTCGGTGCCCCAGGTCCTCGGGGCACTGGGCCCGGTCATCCGGGCGAAGGCTTCGCTGCGTGCCGCCCTGCGCCCTCTGCCCACCCCCGGGGCAGTAACAGAGGCCCTCGAGCGGCTGGAGATGCCCGCGCCCCCCGCGCCAGGGGACGTCTTCTTCTTCGTGGTCGAGAGCCTGCGCCCCGACGTCCTCGAGCCCGGCACCGCTCCCGCCATGGCATCGCTGGCCCGGGACGCCCTGCCGATCACCACAGCCGTCTCGGGGGGCAACGTCACGCAGTACGGCTGGTTCTCCCTCTTCGTATCGCGCCCACCCCTCTACTGGAACCGCGAGGACGAGGAGGGACGGCGCGGCGGGGCCGTGAGTCTGCGCGTGGCACGACGACGCGGGTGGCGCGTCGAGCTGCTCGCGTCCAACGACCTGCGCTACATGCACATCGACGAGCTCGTGCTGGGCGCCGGTCGCTCCCTGGCAGCGGAGGTATTCGACGCGAGCGTGACGCCGGGCAACTCGGCCGACCACGACGCTTTGGTGATGCGCGAGCTGGCAGCGCGCGTATCCGCTCCGCACCCGCCGACGGTGTTCATCGTCTCCCTGGACGCGACTCACCTGCCCTACCTCTGGACGCCCGACTTCACGCCCCCCTTCCAGCCCTACGCCGACGCTGGCCACTACATGCGCGCGCAGGTGGACGCGGCAGATCGGCTGGCTGTACTGAACCGGTATCGCAATGCGGTCGCCTTCGTCGACTCGCTCATCGGGCGCTTCGTCGCGCTGCTGCGCGCCTCGGGCGCCTACGACGACTCCACCATCGTCCTGGCCGGAGACCACGGCGAGGAATTCTGGGAGCACGGACTCGCCAGTCACGGCACGGAGGCCTGCGGCGCGCAGACCCACATCGCCTTGATCCTCGAGCTCTCCAGGACCATGCGCGCTGCGCACCAGAGTTCCGCGCCCATCCCCCTCGCCAGCAGCATCGACGTCTGGCCCACCCTCCTCGACGCAGCGGGCGTGACCGGCGACACGACCTTGCTCTTCGACGGCAGGTCGCTGCTGCGTGGCGCCACGGGTGCGACGCTCGCGACCAACCAGCGCTACTGGTACAGGCCAGGGCGCTTCGTGCTCGACGATGGGCAGCAGAAGGCCGTGCTCGAGCTGTCGGATCCCGAGCACCCGTTCCACACCCAGGAGCTAGACGTGCTCGACGTGCTGGACGAGGGCGACGAGCCCACCCACGCGGGCTCGACCCCCGACGAGTACCTTGCCGTCATCCGTGGCGCCTTCGGCCGTGACATCGATCGCTTCTTCGTGGCGCGCTGGTAGCGCGTTCGCGCGTACAATCCACCGGTTGGCGACGACTGACGCGCACATGACGGAGTGGAGCAAGCGGGTCGAGAGTCTGGCGCCGTGGCTCGCGGGCCTGCTGTTGGCGCTGCCGGTTCTCCTCTCGTACTACCCGCCGATGACCGATCTGCCTTTTCACGAGGCCACGATCGCCATCCTTCGCAACCTGCACGACCCCACGCGGATCCCGCCGGGGCTCTACGTGCTCAACCTCGGTCATCCCAACCAGCTCTTTCACCTGCTCGGCTGGCCCCTCGCCTACCTCGTCGGCTCGCGCTGGGCCATCAAGCTCGTCGTGGCCGGCGCTGTCACTGCCATCCCGGTCTGCGCCGCGCGCTTCTCCCGGCACGTCGGGGCGAGCCCGCTCGCGGCGCTGGTCGTCGCGCCGATGGCGCTCGGTTGGCTGTTCGCATGGGGGCTCATCGCCAACCTGCTGGGCCTGTCGGTGCTCCTGGCGATGCTGCCGGTGCTCGACCGCTTCGAGGAGACGCCGGATCGCCGCACGGCCCCGAAGGCCATCGGAGCGGTAGTGCTGCTCTACTTGGCCCACGAGACGACGATGCTGGTCTACGCAGGCGGGGCGCTCCTCTTCGCGGCCTTCTACCCGCTCTCGTGGAGGAAGACGCTCCTGCGCGTCGCGCCGTTCGTCCTCGGGGTCGTCATCCTGCTCACACACGCCACGCTGCAAAAGCCGCTCATGTCGCCTGCCGCGACGGGCATGCCCCTGCTGTGGCACCCGATGTTGCACAAGCTGTGGAGGGTTCCCTACATCATCCTGCCCGCGATGGACAGCCTTGTGCAGTTCTCGATGTTCGCGCTGTGCCTCATGGCCGTGGGCTCGTTCCTGTGGCTGCGCTCCCGGGAGCGGGGTCCGCGTCGGGTGTCTCCGGAGGCGGCGGACCGCGTGGAGCGCGTACGGGCGTGGTCCCTGCGCTACCGCTGGGAGCTCTTCGCGCTCGCGCTGTTCGTGGCCTATCTGGTCTTTCCCCTCACGCTCAACAGCGCCACACTGGTGTACCAGCGCTGGTTCCCGCCGGCGTTCGCGGCCTTCGTCCTCGTGGCAGCACCGCGCGACCTCTGGACGCGCGCGGCGCGGATCACCCGTCTCATCACGATGCTCCTACCCCTGGCGACGCTGCTGGTCACGTGGCCCTCGTTCGCGGACTCGGGGCGTGCCTACCAGAAGCTCGAGGAGCTACTCCCGCTCATCGAACCGGGCAGCGCCGTGGCCGGCCTCGACCTGGGCCCGGGCGATCCCTCGCGCACCTTCTCGCTCGGACCCTCGCCCGGGCGCGTGCTGGCAGAGCGCGGCGGCAGGCTCAGCTACGCCTTCACGGACTCGCCCATCTCGCCGGCCATCATCCCCCGGAAATACCGGTGGAACGAGTCCTCCATCCGGCTCGGCTTCGACTGCTGGGCGTTCCGGCCGGAGCAGGACTTCAAGACCTTTCGCTACGTGCTCGTCCGCACCTCCGACGCCAACGTCGCTGCGCTCGCCCAGATCGTCCTCGCTCCCGAGGGCCGGTACGTGGCCACTGCCGGCGAGTGGGTGCTGTTCGAGTCGACGCTGCCGGTGATCCCGCCGCTGTCTCCACCGCTGCACATGCCCAAGCCGCCCCCTGACCAGCTGCGTGACCGCGCGGCTCGCTTCGTCGAGAAGATGGGGGGCGTGCCGGTCGTCAATGTGCCGCCCGAGCAGGAGCCCGACCTGTCGGCACCGAACGGACAGCACTTCTGACGCTCAGATCAGGCCCTCGCGCCGGAACCATGCAACCGTCTCGTGCATCCCCTCCCTCAGGCCGACCCTGGGCTCGAACCCCAGCTCGGCGCGTGCGCGTTCGATGGATAGCAACCGCGAGGAGCACACCGAGTTGAGGCGGTAGCGCGTGAACGGAGGCTCGCGACCGGCGGCGCGCCAGACGCGCTCCACCATGGCGATCCCCGCGGCCGCCACTTCGCGCGGGATGGGGATCCCACCGCGCCTGCGCCCGAGCTCCGAGGCGATGGCCGCAATGACGTCTGCGAAGGCGTACGAATCGCGGTCGCTCACGATGTACGTGCGGCCGGGCGCGCGCGGCGACGCGGCAGCGAGCAGGGCCGCGTCCACCACATCCGATACGTACACCCAGGGCACCCTTCCGCGCCCGTAGCCAAATAGGGGTACCAGGCCGCGCCTCGCCAGGCGCATGAGCATCGGGAGCTCCGAGCGCACGTCTCCCGGTCCGTAGATTTGCGGGGGCCGCAGCACGACTATTGGTGTCAGGTGGTCCACGAAGGCGCGCGCCGCGATCTGCTCGGCGTCGTACTTGGCGACCTCGTACGGGGTGCGCGGGAGGCAGGGGCTGTCCTCGTCGAGCCGTATGTCGAGCTGCAGGCCCATGGCCGCCGCGCTCGAGAAGTGGACGACGCGGCGGACTGGGTGGCCGCGCACGACCTGCAGCAGTACGGCGAGGGTGTCGACGTTGGCCACGCGCAGACGCCGCAGGTCTTCCTCGCTCGCCGTGGTCACCCGCCCGCCCCCGGCCAGGTGATAGACGTCGCGCACACCCTCGACTGCCCCCTCGACGAAGCGGGCATCGGTCAGCTCCCCCACGCGTACCTCTACCCCGGGTCGCGAGAGCGCCGCGCCACGCATCGCGTCGCGCACGAGGCACCGCACTTCCTGGCCTCGCGCGACGAGCGCGTCGACCAGGTGCTGCCCGACGAAGCCAGTGGCACCCGTGACCAGATCCGTCATCGGTCTGTCCCGGGCGCCTCCGGACCGGCGACGCGAAGCCTCCTCCGCGCCTGAGGTGTCCGCGGGGACATGTCGACCACGAACGCATGGAGCCGCGCCGTCTTGCGGACCAGCGCCCCCGCCGGCACGTGCACGACCCTCGAAGACCCGACCAGCCTCGGTAGCCCGAGGTACGCGTGCTCGCGCACCCGCCCGAGCTGCCAGAGCACTCCTGCCAGATGGGCCGTGTCCGGCGCCTTCCGCTGCCCGAACCGCTCGGCGTTCCGCGCGAACACCAGGAGCACCTTGCGCGCCCGCTTGCTCACTGCGGCGAGATGCTCCTCCCATCCCCTCTCGCGCTCCGGGGCGTCGAAAGAGACGACCAGGTCCGCAGACTCGACGTCCGCCCACTCCCCTGGCGCCACTACGCGCATCCCGCGGGTCCTTGGCTCCCCGAGCTCCACGTCCGCCAGCACGCTCTCCGCCGCGAACTCGACCGCGACCTGGTCGACGAAGGCCCGCACGTCTGCCCGGTCCCCGTTCATGCTCACGTGCCCGTTCCCTCCAGTCCCACCATGTTCGCCGTCACCCGTGCCAGCGACGGGACGTCGAGCAGCAGGTTGGTGTAGCTGGCGTTGGCCAGCGGACATGCGCACGCGTGCGCCTTCACGCTCGCGCGGAACGCGTCTGCCTGCTCCCCGTTCCACACCGTGCGGAAGTCGTACCCTTGCTCCCGCACGTTTCCGAGCGACTCGGCCCGCACGCAGCAGCCCCACACGTGACCATCGGGCGCCAGGTGCGCGCTGGCGAGTCCAGCGTAGCATTCGATCACCTGGCGGTTCTCCTCCAGGATCCGCGCGGCCAGCTCGTAGTACTCCAGGCGGAGCGACTCCACGAGCCGCGCCACCGGGTGCCTCGAGCGATGTGCACGGATCACGTTGCCGAGGTGGGCCGTGGCGCGCCGGAAGTCGGCGATGGTGGGGGTGATATCCTTGTCCATCGTCTTGAGCTCGACGCGATTTTCCGCAACCTCGGCGATGTAGGAGTCGGGGCGGAAGATGGCCCTCGCCTCCCGCTCGATGTTCGGGATCTCCGCGACATTGAGCTTGGAGATGACCGTGTGCACCCCGAGCACGACGTGCGGGTAGGTCTTCTTCAGGTCGTGGATGAGCCCTGCTGCCAGCTTCAGCTTCTCGAAGTTGCCCTCCGCGCCGCGGATGCGATCGTGCGCCTCCCCGATCCCGTCGACGGAGAGGTTGAGCACGAGCTGCGCGCCGACGGTGTGGTGCGCGATCTTCGGCAGGAGCTGGAAGATGCGCTCGGTGATGATCCCGTTCATCGGGATGTTGATGATGCTCGGCTCGATCTGCGTCCGGATGAGGCGGACGATCTCGTCGAGGTCCTTGCGGATGAACTGGTCTCCGCCCGAGACGGTCACCCAGACGGGCACCTTCTCCAGCGTCGGGAAGAGCCGTCCGTATTCGTCGACGGAGAGATCGTCGACCTTCTTCTGCCATATGTCGCAGGTCGCGCAGCGCGACGGGCAGGAGTAGGTGACCGAAACCGTGAGGTTGACGGGGAGCTGGCGTGGTGTCCCCGTGGCATGGGCCAGGCGGTAGCCCGCCAGCCTCGCCAGCAGCGGCAGCTTCCTCATACCGAGCGCCGTCCCGGGCCGTGAGCCTCCAGCGGCCCGGGCCGCGCCGAGATACGGTGCGGGCGATCCTCGTCCCGCGTGGCGCCGTTGAGCTCCTCGGGTGAGGTGGCGAGCCTCTTGGTCGACGACAACACGCGCCACGTCCGGTGCTTTCCTCCGACCACGCGCGCGTCCCAGAAGCCCACCGCCCTGGCCACGACCTCGGTCCCGATGGCGGCCGCCAGGGCCACCTTGTCCTTGCCGTCGTGGTGGGCGCGGGCCGTCTCTCTCGCGGCGCGCACGAGGAGCCCCCGGTCCAGGGTCGCCACCTCGTAGCCGAAGGCGAACTCCAGCCAGTAGTGCCCGCGCGCGATGCGGCGGCGCTGCTCGAAGTACTCCCGCCAGCTCTCGGGGCCGTGGTTCTGCACCAGCGCGTCCGGCACGTACCCGAGCCGGTAGCCCTTGGCCCGCACGATGTCCTCGATCGACGCCTCGTCGACGACCGACAGCTCGCTCACGTACTCCACCAACGGCGCCCGGAAGGCCACGATCTCGCCCATCTTCGGGACCTCGAGCGAGACCCGGTGGTGCAGCTCCCAGAGCAAACGGACCATGCGGTCCACCAGCCGGTCTGGCGGGTTGTCGGGGACCGGATGCCCCCCCACCATGCCGACCTCGGGGTTGTCGCGCAGAAAGCACACGAGCTTCTCCACCACGTCGCGCTGCAGGCCGAGGTCGGCGCTGCACACGACGGTCACGTCCGCTCGGGGATCGCGCATCTTCAGGTAGGCGTTGATGGCGGCCACCTTCCCCTCTCGGCGCTCCTGCACGTGGACGTGCATGCCCGGACGACCCCGCCCGAACGAGCGCGCCACCTCGGCGGTGTCGTCGGTGCAGCCGCTGGCGACCACCACGATCTCGACCACGCGGGCGCACCGCGTCTCCTGCTCGAGCAGGGACGTGAGCAGCCGCCGGATGTTGGCCGCCTCGTTGTAGGCCGGGATGACGATGGAGACGTTCATGCGGGAGGTTGTCCAGCAGGCTCGACCCCCTCCCTCGTCGTGCGCGGGCGCGCGACGTAGAGGACGGCGCCTACTATCGCCGAAGTGTACCAGAACAGCCTCAAGAGCAGGCTGACTGCGAGCGCCGTCCCACCCGCGAGACCGGCCAGTCCGAGGAAGAAGATCCACGCAGCGTCGGCCGTGCCCCAGCCGCCCGGCAGCGCGGGGATGGCCGCGACGATGAACGCCATCGCGCCACCGACGTAGACCCACTTCTCGGCGGACGGCTCGGCGCCCAGGGCGAACACGAGGCCTCGGACCACCGCGAACTGGACCATCGCCACGGCGACGCTCAGCGACACGGCGCGGGCAATGGCTCTCGGGGCACGCGGATCGCGGACGTACTGGAGCATCGGCGCCACGACGCGACCCAGCCTCCCCTGCACCAGCCACTCGATGCGGTCGACGGGCGCGCGGCGAAGGACTGCGAGGCCCACCACGACCCCTGCCGGGATGGCCGCCAGCACGAAGGCCAGAGCGCCGTCGCGCACCCCTCCCCAGGCGATGCCCAGGCCCGCGGCTACGAGGGCGATGATCGAGAGGCCGATGGCGCGGTCGAGCAGGACCGACGCGACCACAATGGCCGCTGGCGCGCGGTTCCCTCCGGGGCGAGGGGCGCGGCCGACCACCGAGGCGACGCGCAGGGCGTCCCCGCCGATGCCCCCGGGCAGCAAGATCCCGCCAGCCTGGGCCTCGGTCGAGATGCGCCACACCTCGAGGACGCTCATGTCGACCCCCGCGAACGCCAGCAAGGCGCGCCACCGGGCGGCCCAGAAGAGCGTCCCCACGGCGTAGAGCGCGAACAGCCCCACCAGCACCTCCGGGCGCGCGTGGGCCAGCGTCGACGCGACCCCCGGCTCGCACCGGAGCTCGGCGCAGCTGGCGAGGTCGAGATGCACGTCGCCCGTACGCAGGTACAGCGTGCACCCGTCGCTCTGCCGGCTGACCGCGACCTTGGTCGTCGCGGGTGCTCGCACGTCCCAGCACCGGTCGCGCACCGGCACCACCCACGCCACGAACGCGAGCGCCACGATGGCGAGACCCCAGGAGAAGACCTTCCCTGTCCGCCCCCGAGCGCTCACGACCCGGCCCCCACCCGGGCGAGGGCCGGCCATTCGCCTCGCAGGGTGCGCACGACTCCCTCCTCGTAGCCCACTCGTGGCGCGAAGCCGAGGTGGCGGCGCGCCTTCGTGATGTCGAACCAGGCGGGCAGCGTGAGCCCGTCGAGCCTCGCGTGGAAGAGCGGAGGTGACGTGAAGACCCCGCGATAGGCGGCCACGTCCACCAGGGTCGCGACGGCGCGCGCGAGGCTGGCGGGGACGTGACGCCTGGACACAGGCCGGCCGGCGGCACGGGACACCAGTTCCGACAGTGCGGCGAGCGTCGTCGTCTCGGGTCCCGCGAGGATGAAGTGATCTCCCGCGGCGTCGGGATGCGTGGCCGCGAGCCAGAGCCCCTCGACCGCGTCGTCCACGTGCAGGTGGTGCAGGACGTTGTCGCCCGACCCGACCACCCGGTACGTCCCGGCGCGGATCATCGCCGCCATCGCCGCGACCGGGCCGTGGCGGTCACCCGGGCCGTAGACCGGCGCGAGCCGGGCGATGCAGAGCTCCATGTCGAGCTCGCGCGCCGCGCGACGGGCGCGCATCTCGGCTTCCACACGTGTGGCAGCGTGCGCGGTGCGAGGCGCGTAGGGATGTTCCTCGGTGACGGGCAGGCGCGAAGGGAAGCCGTACACCCCCACCGAGCTGACCAGGACGAAACGCCGCGCGCCTGCCATTGCCGCCAGCGTCATCGCGCGCTCCACCAGCTCCAGGTTGGCCGCGCGCTCGCCGGCGGAGCTCCCCCCGTGGTAAGGAGCGACCGCAGCGACGTGCACCACGACCTCGGCCCTGGCCGGCTCGGCGGGGTCTTCGAAGGCGTCGTCGAAGGAGCGCGCCCCGGCAGGCGAACGCTCGTCCACCGCTCGCACCAGCGGCACGACGTGCAGACCACGAGCCTCGAAGCCCCGGACCAGGTGAGCGCCGAGGAATCCCCCCGCGCCCACGATGGCCGCGCTCGCGACGCCCGCGCTTCCCGTGCCCATCCGGCACCTTATAGCGCGGCCCGGGGTACGACCCCACGCGGGAGAAGTGCTAGACACGGGGGACATGCCTCGCCCTCAGTCGAGCCGCACACGCTCGCGCCGGTTCACGCCGGTCGAGCTGGCGATCGCCTTCTCGCTCGTAGCGTCTCTGCTGGCGGTCGCGGTGCCCACGTTCGTGCGCGAGGTCCACGCGTCGCGGTTCGTGGAGCCAGTGGACGGGCTGAAGGCCATCGGGGCCGGCGCGGTGCTCTATGCGCAGGGGCACTCTGTGGCCCAGGCGTTCCCGCCCAGCGCGCCGCTCACCCCGGCGACGCCTCCGCGGGGCCGGTGCGAGGCCGACCCCCCGGGGACCTGGGAGCAACCCACCTGGCTCGCCCTGGGCTTCCGCCCCTCCGCCCCAGGCGTCCCCCACTGCTACTCCTTCTCCTTCGACAGCACCCTGTCACCGACGCTCAGCCGGTTTCGTGCGCAGGCGCGTGGCGATCTCGATGGCGACGGTCTCTTCAGTACGTTCGAGATCGGCGGTCACGACACGGCGGGGGACCCCGGCGGGCCCGTGCTCGATCCCGGTATGTTCATCCAGTCGGAGGTGGAGTGAGGCCGGGAGTGGACGCGAGGGCACTCGGGTGGGCGCTGCTCTTCGTCGGGTGCGTCGTGGGCGTCGGGGTCCTGCAACCTCGCCTCGCCCAGAAGGCGCACGACCTCAAGGAGTCAGGCGACGTCTACGCCCTGCCGCCCCCCGCGCAGCTTCACGCGGCGACGCTGGGCTGGGACGCCGCGGCGGTCGATCTTCTCTGGTCCAAGCTGCTGGTCGAGTACGGGACCCACTGGTCCGAGCACAGGGAGTTCCTGGAGACGCCCAGGTATGCCGACGCCATCCTCGAGCTCGAGCCGACCTACGCACCGCTCTACAAGATCCTCGGTACCCTGCTCGCCTATCGACCCCTGCAGGGTACCGAGAGCGACGTGCGTGCGGCGCGTGCCTTCCTCGAGCGGGGGACACGCGAGCGCCCCGACGACCGCGACCTCTGGATGGAGTACGGATCGTTCATCGCGTTCATCGCACCCTCCTTCCTGCACGACGACGAGGAGATCTCGCGCTGGCGGAAGGACGGGGCCGAGGCGATCGGCCATGCGGTGGAGCTGGGGGCCGATCCCGACCGCGCGCTCGCGGCGGCGAACATGCTCTCCCGGGCGGGCGCGTCGCAGGCCGCCATCCGCTACCTCGAGCGGGCATACGCCTTCACCGAGCACCCCTCGATGACCGCAGTCCACGAGGCCATCGGCCGGCGCCTCGCCCAGCTACAGGCCAGCGGGCTCGCCGAGGCAGCAGACGCTGCCGCGCGAGTCATCGGGCAGCGCTGGGAGCAGGAGCTTCCGTTCGTCTCGCGTGATCGCTACCTGCTCCTCGGCCCGTCGATCGACCCCCTTCGCTGCACCGGCGTCACCAGCGTCGACGACCCGGCGTGCGCGCGCGACTGGGATAGCGTTCCTCGTGTCGAGACCCCCTAGGACGTCGCGAGCGTCTTCCAACAAGCCGCAGGGGTAGTAGCTCGAGAGGCGGACGGCGGCGCCGGAGCCCCATCGACCCGGCTGGCAGCCGCTATGGTCAGTTCCCCGCGAGGCCACCTCCCTGGGCTGCCAGGGGGTCCACGCTCAGCTCCGCCGCGCCGTCCTGTAGCTCGATGCGCGCCAGCAGCTGCTTCTGGTCCAGGCCGGCGAGCTCGGTCGTCGCCCGTACGATCTCTTCTCCGAGTTGCTTCAGCTTCGCCTGGAGACTCGCCGTGAACGCCGTGGCGTTGCGCACGCCGTGAAGCGCCGCGATCTGCGCCTTGACGTCCTCGATCCGGCTACGCCGCTCCACTACCTCGGCCCGCAGCGCCGCCGCCCGCCGGTCCGCGTCGGCGATGCCCGTCTCCAGGCTCGCGAGCCGGTCGACCTTTCCCTTCAGCTCGGCGTCGCGTGACGTGGCCAGGAACGTTCGCACCAGCTGCATCCCCTCGGCGGTGCGCACGTCCACAGCTCGGCTGACCGGGATGGCCTCCTCGAGCACGACTTCTTCCTTGCCGTAGCCGTCCACCTCGACCCGGTAGAGGTCCGCTCCCCCAGCCTGCTCCGGGTCGGTCGGCGCCTTCGAGGCGTGGAAACCCGGGGCGACGGTGTGGCGGACGTAGACGACGGTGCGCCCGGGCAGCTTGTTGTGCACGACGAGCTTCGTCTGGCGAACGTGCTGGACCCGTGTGGAGAAGACCCCGTGCTGCACGGCGGCGATCCCCGCGACCTCGTCCCGCTCGGTGATCGAGCGCTCGACCACCACCTGGCGGTCCAGCGCGAACGGTACGAAGGCGAGCTGCTTGGGCGGGATCGGCTCGCTGAGCCCTTCACCGATCAGCCGGTCGTCGCCAAACACGGTCACCGGCCCTCCCTCCAGCTGCGAGTCGGTCGGGTTGCGCAGGCGCAGCGACCGGAACGCGAGCTGCGCGCTGCCCCGGGGGCTCTCCGGATCGTAGAGGTAGACGACCTCACCCTCGGCCTGCGTGTGGAGAATGGAGACCATCGCCGATGTGCCGTGCAGGACGGTCATGGCGCCCGTGGACTCGAAGTGGGACGTTCCGATGGGATCTTGCAAGGCGTCCGGCGCCGGCGCACGCGCCACTGCCTGGGCAGGCGTGGGTGCGACTTTGCCCGCCGGAGCGACTGCCGCACGGGCGTCCCCCCCGGGCGGCGCCTGCGCGAAGAGCCCCTCGGGCTGCAGGGTCTCGCGCTCCACGGGACGCACGGTCCGGAGGTCGAATCGGAACGAGAGCGCCGAGCTGGCCCCGACGCCGAGACGCACGTCCTTCCAGTCCTCGCCCGAGGTGTTGTCCACGACGGCCCACCCCGCAAGATCGACCTTCTCGCGCTCACCGATCACGACGCGGTAGCTCGGCTTCCAGGCCGGAGATTCGGTCACGTAGGACAGCCTGACCTCGTGCGGGTGGTGCCCCGGAAGCTGAATCTGCATGTCGACCAGCCCGCTCTTCTCGGAGCCAGGATCCGTGGGATAGGCGACGTTGGCCGACTCCCCCGTCTTCGTGTCGACGACGTCGAGGGACTTGAGGAAGTCGTCGACTTTGTCGGCAGGGACTGAGAGCGTCAGCGTGTCCCCCGGGACGTGCGCCGTGCGCTCGAAGTACGCCACCCCGTTGCGGTAGACGACGACCCGACCGAGGGCGGGCGACGAGGCATCGGGGCGGGCGACGGCAGGCAGCGCGCCTCCGCACGCGACGAGGGTGGGAGCGAGGACGACGCAGCACAGCAAGAGGGAACGCATGGCCCCTTCGACGGGCGAGAGAGGCGGTCGATCTGCTCGCTCGAAGAACACGGGAACAGAGCCCCCACATGGGAGCTCCCGCGACCCCTACCGCGCCTGGATTGTCCGCAGGCTCACCATCGTGAGGTCCCGCGTGCCGGGCACGCTCGCCCACACGCTCACCTCGTACATCCCTGCCCTCCCCCCGTCGCTGAGGGGCAGGTTCACCGCGAACCGATTGCCGCTCACCTGGATGGGGATGGGCGTCTGGAAGCCGGGCGGCCAGTACATCTGGTAGGGGGCGGGGACCGGGTACGACCGGCGGCGATTCAGCTCGGACACTGTGAGCGGTCGCGGGGCATCGACCCGTGCGAGCCCCACTCCCGCGAACGTCGCGGGCGTCGTGATGGTGCCCTCGACGTGCAGCGTATCCCCCACACGCATCGACGCGGGCACGGCCGTGTAGGCACCATAGGGATCCACGAACTCCTGCGCGATGCACGGCACCGGAATCTCGGTCGGCGTGGCCTGCGGCTGCGCGATACCGATACCCACACGCTTGTGCCACGGCTTAAGGATGTTCTTGCGGTGGCCGTCGTTCGGCGGCTGCTCGTGGAAGAACATGTCCTCTGCCTGGTCGAGATTCTTCACGTCCACCATTGCTTGCGCGTCCAGCGTGCGGCGCTGTTCGTCCGTGAAGCAGCTCGCGTTCTCCATGACCATGTCGGCGCCGCCGGCCTCGGTGTAGCGCTGCTCCGGCACAGAGCCGTCCGAGCCCCAGTGACCGAGGTACCCGTTCTTCGCCATGTCCTCGGCGTGCGCTTGACCGCCCTTCGTGGGCGGTCCCTCGTCGAGCTCCACGGGCCCCAGACCCATCGAGGCCCGGTCGCGGTTGATGAGCTGGAGCATGTACCGGCGTGCCTCGGGCAGGGAGAGCCGCCGGGGCGGCGTGGCGTCGACCTGGACCGTCGGGGGTACGACCAGGGGAGGCGACAGCGGTTCTGCGACGGCGACAGACGCCACGGCGGGCGCCGTGGCGGCAGGCGGAGCGCAGGCGCAGCCACAGGCGGCGAGGAGAAAGGTAGAACGAAGACGCATCGCCAGGTCCTTAAGCGCTAGCACAATGGATGCCCGGATCAGGAACGGCTATGCGTAGCGCATGGTCTCCCCGTCTGGCCTCTGCGTCGGCGAGCTCGTCGTCGGCGGGTTTGCCGGCACGTCCCTCCCGGAAGCGTTCGCCCGCGCGCTCCGCGAGCGGCGGCGCGGCGGGGCCATCCTCTTCAAGTCCAACGTGGAGGGCGGACCTTCACAGGTCGCCGCCCTCACCCGCGCCGTCCATGCGGCCGCGCCGGAGCCGCCGCTGGTGGGCATCGATCAGGAAGGAGGGCGCGTCGCGCGCCTCAAGGCACCGCTCCTCGTGGTCCCGCCGATGCGCACGGTCGCATCCTGGGGCGATGTGTCCCTGGCCGAGCAGATCGCACACGCCGTAGGGACCGAGCTCGCAGCGCTCGGGTTCACCATCGACTTCGCCCCGGTGCTCGACGTGAACACCTGCCCGAGCAACCCGGTCATCGGCGACCGCGCCTTCGGCGACGACGCGGAGACCTGCGCGCGCTTCGGCGCGGCCTGGGTGCGCGGGCTGCAGGGCGCGGGGCTGCTCGCCTGCGGGAAGCACTTCCCGGGGCACGGCGACACGTCGAAGGACTCGCACATCGATCTGCCGGTCGTGGACCAGCCGCTCGAGCGACTCGAGCGGGTGGAGCTCGTGCCCTTCCGGGCTGCCGTGGAGGCGGGGGTCGCCACACTGATGACGGCGCACGTCGTCTACCCTGCGCTCGACGGGAAGCGCCCGGCGACCATGTCGCCCGCCGTCTGCACGACGCTTCGCGAGCGGCTCGGCTTCCGGGGCGCGCTCGTCAGCGACGACCTCGAGATGCAGGCCATCGCCGCCCGCTCGACCATCGAAGACGCGGCGGTGCACGCGATCGCGGCCGGGTGTGACGTCTTGCTCGTGTGCTGGAGCGACGAAAAGCAGGAGCGGGCTGTCGAGGCGCTGGCGCGGGAGACCGAGCGCTCGCCTGCGTTCCGCGAGCGCTGCACCCAGGCGCTTGGACGTGCGGGCGAGGCCCGACGGCGCGCCACCGCGCGGCCCCTCGACGATGAGGGCCTCGCGCGGACCATCGGTGGGGAGTCCTCGCGCACGATCGCGGCGGAGCTCGCGCGGAGGGCGGCAGGATGACCTTGCACGGACTGGCCGCGCGGCGCGTCGCGACCTGCGACCCCGCCCTCGGGACCGTGGAGAACGGTGCCGTCGTGCTCGACGGGGCCCGCGTCGTCTACGTCGGTCCCCAGGCGGGCGCACCACCGGAAGCCACGCTCGTGGACGTGGGCGACCGTATCATCACGCCCGGCCTGGTGGACGTCCACACCCACGCGTGCTGGGCGGGCTCACGCCACAACGAGTATGCAGTGCGGATGGCGGGCGGCGACTACCGCGACATCGCGAGCGCCGGCGGGGGGATCCTCTCCACCCATCGGGCGGTCGCTGCGGCGACCGAGGACGAGCTCTTCGGCGCTCTCCGCGCACGGCTGGGGCGGATGGTGTCTCTCGGCGTAACGACGGTGGAGGTCAAGAGCGGCTACGGGCTCGAGCCCGAGCACGAGCACAAACAGCTCGCCGCGATCGCACGCGCCGCCGCGGAGCCCGACGGGCCGTCGGTGGTGGCCACGTTCCTGGCGCTCCACGCGCTTCCTCCGTCGGCGGAGCGAGTCTCGTACGTCGCCCGCATCGCGCGCGAGGTCGTCCCTGCCGTGGCCCGCGAGCGACTGGCGACGTTCGTCGACGCCTACGTGGACGCGAATGCCTTCACCGTGGCCGAGGCCCGCACCGTGGGCAGCGCTGCCCGAGCTGCCGGGCTCGGGGTGCGCCTGCACGTCGGTCAGTTCGCCGACGTGGGTGGTGCGGAGCTCGCGGCGGAGCTTGGGGCCGCCTCGGTGGACCACGTGGAGCACGTGTCGCCTGCGGGTATCGCAGCCCTGGCCCGCGCCGGCGTCTCCGCCGTACTGCTGCCCGTCGCCAGCTTCACCCTCGCCCAGGCGCCGCCCCCGGTCCGGCAGCTACGCGCTGCAGGGATCCGGCTCGTCGTGGCCAGCGATGCCAACCCCGGAACGGCGCCGACCGAGAGCCTGCCCCTCGCCCTCGCCCTCGCCGTCCGTAGCTACGGCCTGACACCCGACGAGGCGCTCTGGGCCGCCACCCGCGACGCGGCGGCCTCGCTGGGACTCCCGGACCGCGGCGTCCTCCGCGCTGGCGCCCGCGCCGACCTCGTGGTGTGGGATCTCCCCCACGAGCACGCCCTGGTCCAGCCCTGGGGTGTCCCCAGGACCCACGCCGTGCTCGTCGGCGGGCAGAGGGTCCGATGACTGGCGCCAACTGGCTACCGGCGCTCGAGCTCGCGAGGATGCTGCGCGAGAAGCGACTCTCCGCGGAGGACCTGCTGCTCGAGTGCCTGGAACGCATCGAGGCCGTCGACCCGCGACTCAACGCGTTCGTCCAGGTCCTGCGCGACCGGGCCCTCGCGGAGTCGAGGGCGGCGGATGCGCGGCTGCGAAAGCGTGGCGGCTCGCTGCCGCCGTTCCTTGGCGTGCCCATCGGTGTGAAGGACCTGAACCTCGCACGCGGCTCCTTCACGCGCTTCGGCTCGCGCGCCTTCGAGCGCCTGTTCGCGCCGTTCGACGACGCCGTCGTCGGGCGCCTGCGACGCGCGGGGTTCGTCATCGTCGGCAAGACCGCCACCAGCGAGCTCGGCTCGCTCCCGGTGACCGAGCCGGACATCCACGGCCCGACGCGTAACCCTTGGGACGCGGACGTGACCCCTGGCGGCTCCAGCGGGGGCGCGGGTGCGGCGATCGCCGCGGGCATGGTCCCGATCGCTCAGGGGAGCGACGCGGGGGGATCCATCCGCATCCCGTCGGCGTTCTGTCAGCTCTTCGGCATCAAGCCGTCGCGGGGCCGGGTGGAGAATCCCTATGGGCTGGACGACCGGGTGCTCATCTGGACCTGCGGCCCGATGGCACGCACCGTCGACGACGCCGCCACGATGCTGGACGTCATGGCCGGTATCACCGTGGGCGAGCCCCACTGGGCCGCTGCCCCGTCGCGGTCGTTCGCCGAGCTCGCGCGGGAGACCCCGCGACGCCTGAAGCTCCGCTTCGCGCTGCGCTCCAGCCACGTGGACACGGACCCGGAGATCGCCGCGGCCGTCGAACGCGTCGCGCGCGCGCTGGAGAAGCTCGGGCACAGCATCGAGGAGAGCTCGATGGAGCTGCCGGAGGGCGTGGTCGACGAGTTCCTGCCGGTGTGGCAGGCGACCGCGGCCTCTGCGCCGGTCCACGACTGGTCGCTCACGCAGCCCGTGACCCGCTGGCTGGGAGAGATCGGACGGACGGTGGACGCGAAGGGCGTGGAGCGGACGACGGAACGCCTGATGGGGATGGTGCTCGCGCAGTTCGGGGACTGCGATGCCTGGCTCACACCGACGGTCGCCGTGCCCCCGCCGCGCATCGGAGCGTGGCGAGGAATGGAACCGGCCGATGTCTTCGCGGAGGCGTCGAAGCTGGGCGTCTTCACCGCGCCCTTCAACCTGAGCGGTCAGCCGGCTGCCAGTGTCCCGGCCGGGCGCTCACGCCGCGGGCATCCCATCGGGGTGCAGATCGCGGGGAGACCGCTGGCCGACGGCCTGGTGCTGGCGCTCGCCCGCCAGGTGGAGCGGGTCATGCCCTGGGTGGACGACAGGCCGGAGGTCTGACCTCCGCCTCACTCCACCGCCTTGCCCAGCCCCGCTGGGGGACGTCCCGCGATAGCCCCCGAACCGCGCCTGCGAGCAATGAGCCAGAGCGCGACCAGGGTCGCCGCGTAGGGGAGCATCTGTGCCGCGTACCCGGACGCGGCGCGCGCCTGGTCCTGGGCGAGGATCTGCACTGCGTCGAGGGCAGCGAACGCGACGCACGCCGCGGCCGCCCGGGACGGACGCCACCCGGAGAGGATCACGGCCGCGAGCGCGATGAACCCGCGCCCGCCGCTCATCCCTGACTGGAACTGGTGCTGGTCGTACGCGAGCGCGACGCCGCCCAGGCCGCAGATCGCGCTCCCCAGCGCTACCGCCCCGAGGCGCACGCGGTAGACATCGACGCCCACGCTCGCCGCGGCAGCCGGGTCCTCGCCGCATGCCCGGACACGAAGGCCGAAGCGGGTTCGGTAGAGCGTCCACGCGCTGGCACCGACGAGTACGGCCGTGGTCACGAAGAGCGGGTCGACCAGGGTTCGCGCCAGCAGGACTCCACCCCCCGCGCCGCCCAGCAGTGACGAGCGGAACCCTGCCACCGGGGGGGAGTTCGAGCTCGAGTCGTAGAGCGTGCGCAGAACGAACCGCGTCCCGCCGGCAGCCGCAAGGTTGATGGCGATGCCGCTCACGATGGCATCCACCCCGCCGCGCACCACGAGAAGCGCGTGCATCACGCCGATCCCCGCGCCCACCAGCGCCCCGGCTGCGACGCCAGCCCACGCGCTGCCCGTAGCCACGTGCGCGACGACGCCGCCGAGACCCGAGGCGAGGAGGATGCCTTCGAGCGCGATGTTGACCACACCGCTTCGCTCGCTCCACACGCCGCCCAGACCGGCACACGTGTACGGCACGGCCATGCGCAGTGTCTGCGCCAGCATGGTCGCGCTGAGGAGAGCGGCGAGGAAGCTCACGACCCTGGCCTCATGCTGCGACCCTTCTCCGGGACAGGGAGAGGGCGGCACGGACGCGCGAGTCGGCGAGGGCGACCGCGACGATGACCACGCCCTGGAGCACGGTGGTCACCTCCATGGGCACGCGCGCGTTGATGACCAACCCCCCCTGCTCCAGCGTGCCGAAGAGGAGCGCCGCGAGCACCAGGCCGACCGGATGTCCTCGTCCCAAAAACGCGACCGCGATCCCACCGAAGCCGGCGCCCGCGCCCATGCCGCTCTCGTAGTAGCCCTTGTAGCCGAGGGCGGGCGCGAGCGCGGCCAGCCCTGCGATGGCCCCGGAAAGGACGAGTGCGCCGCCGATGCGCCGCGCGACGGGGATGCGCTCGGCCGCGCAGGCCGAGGGAGAGAGCCCAACCAGGATGGTCTCGCGGCCGATTCGGGAGCGCGCGAGCCAGCCGGCGACCAGCACAGCGACGACGAGCGCCAGCGGGAGCGCTAGGCTCACCGCGCTGCCGTGCAGCGACGCCAGCCCGAGGGCCTCCAGCCGGGGAAGCCGGGCGCCCTGCACGACGTCCGGCGTGCGCACCGTCCCCGGCACCGCCAGCCCGCGCGCCAGACCCATCCCGACGGCCGCGTCCGCGATGCGGTTCATCATGATGGTCGAGATGACCTCGTGCGCGCCGAAACGCGCGCGGAGCACCGCGGGGATCAAAGCCCACGCGCCGCCAGCAAGGAGCGCCGCGGCTACGACCGATGGGAGCGCGAGCCAGGCCGATGTCCCCATTGGAAGACTCGCGCCGACGCTCGCCGCAACCAGCCCTGCGACCGCCAGTTGCCCCTCGGCCCCGATGTTGAACAGCCCGGCACGCAGAGCGAGGTCCACGGCCACGCCCGTCAGCAGCAGCGGCGTCGCCTTGTAGAGCACCTGGCCGACACCGTACGGCATCCCCCAAGTGCCCATCACGAGCTGGCCCGCGATCTCGCGCGGCGACTCTCCGTAAGCCCACACGAGGAGGGCGAACGCTAGCCACCCGGCGGCGATGCCCGCGACGGTGGCCAACAGGGCAGCGCGTCGCTGCGGGCTCACGCGCGCGCCCCCCCTGCGGGCTCTCTCCTGCTCCCACCCAGCATGGCCTCGCCCACCTGCGTCTCGGGGGCGTCAGGGGGAAGCTCCGCGACGATCCGGCCTCGGGCGAGCACGAGGAGGCGGTCGGAGAGGGCGCGGAGCTCGGACAGGTCGGCGCTGACGAGGAGCACGGCCTTGCCACGCTCGGCGGCGCGCGCGATCTCGGCGTGGATGGCGCGCGCGGACCCGAGGTCCACACCCCGCGTCGGCTGCGCGAAGACGAAGACCGCGACGCGTTCGGAGCGCCCGACGGCGCGCGCGATGACGACCTTCTGCTGGTTGCCGCCGGAGAGCGCGGCGACCGCGAGATCGAGATCCGCCGGCACCACCCGCGCAGCCTCGAGCCGTGCCCTCGCCTCGCGCTCCAGCGCCGCGGCGTCGACCAGCCCGAACCGGGTGAAGCGCGCGAGCTCCCCCAGCACGATGTTGTCGCGCACGCTGGCCGGCAGCACCAGCCCCTCGGCGTGCCGGTCCTCGTGCACGACCGCCGCCGCGTCGCAGCACACCTCCCCCCGGTCGTGCGCGTCCAGCCCCGCGAGTACGCGCACCAGCTCCCGCTGCCCGTTGCCCTCCACCCCGGCCACGCCGACGATCTCGCCCGCGCGGACGTGAAGCGTCACCCCGCGCAGGGCGCGCCCGAGGTGCACGTCTCGCATCTCGAGGCGTACCTCGCCCCGCTCGGTGGCGCGACGCACGAACGGCGGAGGTGGCTCCTCGCCCATGATGTCGCGGGTGATGTCGTGGAGGCTCTGGTCGAGCGGCACCCCGCCGCGCATTGTCCTCGTCGAGGCGAGCTTGCCCCGCCGGAGCACACTGACGTCGTCGGCGTGGTCGCACACCTCGTCGAGCCGGTGGGTCACGACGACGACAGCGCGGCCGGCGTCCGCCAGGCGGTGGAGCGCGGCATAGAGCTGGTCCGACTCGCCGGGTGTGAGGACGGCGGTGGGCTCATCCAAGATGATGACGCGCGCCTCGCGCACCAGGGTGCGCACGATCTCGAGCCGCTGCCGGTCGCCGACGCCGAGGGACTCCGCGGGCGCGTCCCATGCGAGCGACACGCCCATCTCGCGCGCCACCACTTCAGCACGCGCGCGCGCGGCCGCCACGTCCAGTCGCCCGAGCCTCCCCACCGGCTCGGCGCCGAGCATCACGTTCTCGATGGCGGAGAGCACCCCGACCAGCGCGAAGTGCTGCTGCACCATGCCGACGCCGCGACGGATGGCCTCCGCCGCCGTGTGCGGGACCAGCCTCTCCCCGCCGACACGCACCTCGCCCGAGTCGGGGGTGACCACGCCCGCGGCCATCTTGAGGAGCGTACTCTTGCCGGCGCCGTTCTCCCCGACGACGGCGTGAATGCGCCCGGCCTCGAACGCGAGCGACACGGCGTCCACGGCGTGGACGGGGCCGTAGCGCTTGTCGAGACGGTCTATGACCAGGAGCGAGGGCATGGACGGGCCGAGACTCTAGTCGACCTTCGACCGACGACGCCGCCCCGGATGATCACGCCCTCCAGTGCCCTGGTGAAGGGCTCACCCCGCGGCGCGCTTGAGCGGCACGGACTCTTCGTCGCTGTCGGCCATCGTCACCTGCGATCGTTGCGGGCTCCTGCGCTGGGAGGCTCGCTCGCCGCTGAGCGGAAGGCCCGCGTGCAGGGACGCGCTGTCGAGGATGGCCTGGCACAGCGCGGGGTAATCGATGCCCGCGGACGCTGCGATCTTGGGAAGCAACGAGGTGGGGGTCATCCCCGGAAGGGTGTTGACCTCGAGCACATACTCGTTCTCGCCCTCGGTCACGAGCAGGTCCACCCGGCACGCGCCCGTGCACCCGAGGGCCCGGGCGGCGCGCTCGGCCAGGTTCATCACCCCCCGCAGGCGCGTCGCGGGGAGGCGCGGAGGCGAGATGTACTCGGTCATTCCGGCCGTGTACTTCGCCCGGTAGTCATACAGCCCGCCCCTGGGCACCACCTCGATCGCGCCGAGGACGCGCCCGTCGAGGATGCCCACGTGGACCTCCGTCGCCTTCACGAAGCGTTCCACCAGCGCGTGCTCATCGAACGCCAGGGCACGCTCTATGGCGCCGGCCAGCTCGGCCATGTTTGCGGCCTTCGCCAGCCCCACCGAGGAGCCCTCCCGGCGCGGCTTGACGATGGCGGGGAACCCGAAGCTGCCGTGGACCTCCTCGAGGTCGTCCAGATCCGCACGCGTCGCCACGTAATACGGCGGCGTCGGGACGTTGTGCAGGCGAAACATCTCCTTGGCCTTGAGCTTGTCCATGGCCAGCGCGCTCGCCAGCACACCGCTGCCCGTGTAGGGGATGCCCATCAGCTCGAGGAGGCCCTGGGCGCAGCCATCCTCGCCGCCACGGCCATGAAGCGCGATGAACATCCGGTCGACCCGCGCCGAGCGCACCCGCTCGTCGAGACCGGGGCCCTCCGACTCCCACACCACGCGCACCACCTCGTACCCGCGCGACTCCAGCGCAGCAGCGACGCCTTCGCCTGTCCGCAGCGAGACCTCGCGCTCCGCGCTCCATCCCCCCATCAGCACCCCGACGCGCTCGTTCTTCATGGGATTCTCCGCGGGAACTCTCTTATCAACCTGCGCGCCAACCTCTCGCGCCCTGTCTTTTCCGCGCTTCCCCCTCGCGCGGCGGTGCGGCGCCGTGTCCGCTGTAACACGAACCCGAGGCTGCCCAGCCACCCGATAACAGCAGGCTCGCCGGAGGGTCAACTTACGTGCGCGTCATCTTCGTCGTGCGAGGTCTGCGCGATCAGTCGATCTCGACCAGGACGGCCGTGATGTTGTCCTTGCCCCCCCGCTCGTTGGCCAGGTCGATGAAGCGCTGCACCGTACGGGTACCCCCCATCTCGACGATCGGCGGGATGTCCTCGTCCTGCAGATAGCCATGCAGGCCATCGCTGCAGAGGAGGAACCGGGTGCGCGGGAGTAGCGGTACGCACCGCGTGTCGACCTGGACGTACTCGCGGTTGCCGACCGCCCGAGTGATCACGTTCTTGTGGGGGGAGCGCGCGGCCTCTTGCGGCGTGATGAGCCCTTGCTTCAGCTGCCACGCGATGAGCGTGTGGTCCTCGGTCAGCTGCTCGACCGTCGAGTCGACGACCTTGTAGATGCGGCTGTCGCCGACCTGGGCCGTGACCGCGTAGTCGCCGAGCACGAGGAGCGCGCTGATGGTGGTCCCCATCCCGCTCTTGTCGCGATCGATCTCGGCGATGGAGAAGACGAAGTAGGTGGCGGCCTGCACCGCGCTCTCCATCAGCCGGCACGCCGCGCGCGAGTCCTCGGGGGAGAGCGGGTCGACGAGCTCGTGCAGATCGCCGATGCCACGCTTGACCATGCCGTACAGCGTGTCGACCGCCTCGCGGCTGGCCACCTCTCCCGCCGCGTGTCCGCCCATTCCATCGGCGACGATGTAGAGCCCCAGCTCGTCGTCGAGGAAGAGCGCGTCCTCGTTGCTGGCGCGCTTGCGACCGAGATCCGTCAATCCGTAGCCGGTGCGACGCAGCGGCGGCGGGGCAGCCTCGCCCTCGGGCGGCAAGCGGCCGCTGGATCGGGGATGCGGAATACCCTTGGGGGTGGGTCCGCGGTTGTCACTCGAGGTCATCGTGGGCTTCGCCGCCGGTCAGTATAGCGTCCTCCTCCCGCCCGCTGACTCGCTTCTTTCACGCGGGGGTGTTGTAGCCTCCCGCCGTGGCTCGTCCTTTCGCGCTCTTGCCCGCCCAGCTCGGCCGCCGCGGCTTTGGCGCCGCCGACATCGCCCTCGCGGCCCTCGTCATCCTGGTGGTCGGGCTGATGATCGTCCCGCTGCCGACCTGGACGCTGGACCTGCTCATCGCGACCAACCTCTCTGCCGCCGTCGCCATCCTGCTGGTCGTGCTCTACGTGCCGGACGCCATCGGCATCGCGACCTTCCCGACGCTGCTCCTGCTGACCACGCTCTTCCGCCTGTCGCTCAACGTCGCCTCCACCCGCCTCATCCTCCTGCAGGCCAATGCCGGCGAGGTGATCAAGGCCTTCGGCACCTTCGTCGTGCGCGGGAACTACGTGGTGGGCGGCGTCGTGTTCCTCGTGCTGACGATCATCCAGTTCATCGTGATCGCCAAAGGCTCGGAGCGCGTCGCCGAGGTGGGCGCGCGCTTCGCTCTGGACGCGATGCCGGGCAAGCAGATGGCCATCGACGCCGAGCTCCGCGGCGGGACCATCGACGGCAACGAGGCGCGGCGCCGCCGTCGACTCCTGCAGCGCGAGAGCCAGTTCTACGGCGCCATGGACGGCGCCATGAAGTTCGTGAAGGGCGACGTCATCGCGTCGCTGGTCATCGTCATCGTGAACCTGCTCGGCGGCCTGGCCATCGGCGTGGCGATGAAGGGCATGTCCCCGGTCGACGCGCTGAAGCGCTACGGGTTGCTCACCATCGGCGACGGCCTGGTCACGCAGATCCCGGCGCTCGTGCTGTCGACCGCGGCCGGCGTGCTGGTGACCCGTGTGGCCAGCGAGGAGGCGGAGACTCCCCTGGGCGAGGAGCTCCTCAGGCAGTTGCTCGGGGTTCCGCGTGCGCTGCAGGTGGCGGGCGTGTTCGTGCTGCTGCTGGGGGCCGTGCCCGGGCTGCCCACCGCGCCGTTCCTCGTCATCGGAACGGCGCTCCTGCTGGTTGGACGGGCGCGGGCGCGGGCGAAGAGCGTCGAGGAGCAGCGCGCGGCCACCGAGCCGACCACGGCCGAGCGCGCGCGGGGCGCGGGTGGGGCGAGAGAGCCCTCGTTCGTGCCACGGGTCGTGCCATGGAGCGCGGAGGTGAGTGCGGACCTCGAGCCCCTGCTCGACCGGGAGCCGGATGGGCTCCGGCCTGCGGTGCTGTCGCTGCGCGACCACGTCTTCGCGGAGCTCGGCGTCCCCCTGCCGGCGCCTCGCGTCCGCGCGCGCGGCGACCTCGGCACGCGCCTCGTGGTCCTGTCCCTGCACGAGGTTCCTTCGAGGATCCTCTCCGTGCCCGGTGATCTCGGCGACGATCGCGTCGTGGGGTGGGTGCGCGAGCGCCTGCTCGAGGTGCTGCGTGCCCGCGCCGCGGACTTCCTCGGACTGGCCGAGGTCCAGCGCCTGCTCGACGAACTGGAGCAGTTTGCGCCGGCCACGGTGCGCAACGTCGTACCCAAGCCAGTAGGCCTGGTGCTGCTGACGGACATCCTCCGCCGCCTCGTCGAGGAGCGCATCTGCGTGCGCGATCTCCGAGGCGTCCTCGAGGCGCTGTCGGCGGTCGCCGCCACGGAGAAGGACCCCCTCAACCTGGCGGAGTACGTCCGGAGCCAGATGCGACGGGTCATCACCTTCCGCCTGACCGCGGGCCTGGGACAGCTGGACGTGGTCTTGCTCGATTCGCTGCTCGAGGACACGGTGCGGCGAGCGGTGACGCGCACGCCGGCCGGCGCCTTCCTCACGCTCCCACCCCAGGCCGCGCGCGACGTGCTCGCTGCCATCCGGCGAGCCGTAGGGAGCGTGTCCGCCGGCGAGCCGACGGTCATCCTCACACAGCCCGACATCCGCCGCTTCGTGCGCAAGCTGATCGAGGCCGAGCTGCCCGACGTCTGGGTGGTGAGCTTTGCCGAGCTCCTCCCCGAGGTCGCCCTCAAGCCAGTCGCCCGGGCCACTCCGTCAGCCTGACCGCGTCACCTCACGGTGAAATCAAGTTCTCTCGGGCCTCGTTTCGGTTACGCTCGGCGCGGAAGAGGAGACCACGATGAATCAGCCCCCCGGCTACCCGCCCGGTGGACCGCAGTATCCCGGTCAGCCCGGAGCGTTCCCCCAGCCTCAGCAAGGTCAGGTCCCGCAGCAAGGCCAGAAGCCGTTTCAGGGCACGCAACTGATGCCGGGCGCGCCGCAGCAGCCCCAGTACGGGCAGCCGCCTCCTGGCTACGGACAGCCGCAGCCCGGCTACGGGCAGCCCCCCCCGCAGCAGCAGCCCCAGTATGGCCAGCCGCCGCAGCAGCAGTACGGACAGCCCCCGCCCCAGCAGGCTCCCTACGGCCAGCCCCCGCAGCAGCAGTACGGGCAGCCGCCGCAGCAGCAGCCGCAGTACGGGCAGCCGCCGCAGCAGGCATACGGCCCTCCCCAGCAGCAGCAACCGCAGCAGCCGCAGTACGGGATGCAGCAGCAGCCGCCCCCGGGCTATGGCGCTCCCCCAGGGGCTGCGGCCTTCCAGCAGATGCAGCAGGGGTTTGCCGGCGCGGCTGCCGGCATGGGCCTGCAGGCGGGGTCGGGCAAACCACGGGTGCGCAACCCGATCATGACCCTCCTGATGCCATTCATCAGCCTTTTCGCCGGCATCATCCTGGCGACGGTGATGAGCATCCTCGCGGGCGTGACCGAGGTGGGCGCGCTGGCCCTGATCGGCAGCCTCTTCTATCTGATCGGGCTCATCGGCTTCACGTACTTCTGGCTGGGCAACGGCATCCGGATGATGAACGAGGTGAACGGCGTCACCAAGAGCAACACGCTCGCCTGGTGGCAGCTCCTCGTCCCCTTCTACAACTACTACGTGATGTGGATCCTCATCCCGGCTGAGGTCACGAAGGCCAAGCAGATGGTGGGCATCCAGCAGCAGCAGCCCGCCCGAGGAATCGTCGTCTACTTCTTCCTCTGGCTCTACGCATTCGCTGCCGACGTGAACGACCTCGCCAAGGCGATGCCGGGCTGAGACCCTTCCCGAGAGGAGCGTCATGAATCAGCCTCCCGGCTATCCACCTGGCGGACCGCCTTACCCTGGCGCACCGCAGCCGGGTGCACCCCAGGCCCAGCCTCAGCAGCAACAGGCTGGGCAGGGCGCTGCAGGCACCCAGCTCATGGCGAACGCGCCGTTCAACGTGGCGCAGTTCGAGGCCCAGGCCCGGGCTGCTGCAGCGGCGGCGGCCCAGCAGCAACCGCAGGGCTACGGGCCGCCTCCGGGCGGTCCGCCGCCGGGGTATGGCGCACCGCCTCAGGGGGTGCCGCCACAGTACGGCCAGCCACCGGCACAGCAGTTCGGACCCCCGCCAGGCTACGGGCAGCCACCCCCGCAACCGCAGGCGCCTTACGGGCAGCCTCCTCCGCAGGCCTACGGTCAGCCACCGGCGCCACAAGGGTACGGATCTCTTCAGCAACCCTACGGTGCACCTCCCGGCTATCCGGGCGCTCCTCAGCCGAACTACGGCCCGCCTCCCCCGCAGCAGCCGCCGGGTGGCCTGGGCATCGGCATGGTGGGCATTGGTCCGGGAGGCATGCCTCGTATCAACGTTCGCACGGGCGACTACCACCCGAACAAGCTGTTCAGGGCTGTGGTCTCCGGGGAGGGCTTCGCGAACCCACGCATGTTCGGCCTCACGCTCCTCGGACTGGGGATCGTCTTCGGGATCATCAACGCGATCCTTCTCTTCGTCCTCAACATCTACTTCCCGTACCTCTACTGGCTGGCCGGTCCGCTGTGGTGGGGTGGCTGGTGGCTGGTCATCTTCGGCCAGCCGCGCACGACGCAGGACGGCTCGCCTGCACCCATGTGGGCTCGCATCGGGCTCGGCGTGTGCCTCGTCTTCGGGATCCTCAGCGGCATCACCATGTCGCGCCTCGCCCACTGGGGCTGATTCTCGAGGCGGACTCGCGCACCGGCGCCGGTGGCCCACTCGGTCGCCGGCGTCGCTGTTTTGTGCGGCGAGCTGCGCCGCTCACATCTTCTGGCGGACCATCTTGCGGGGGATCGCGCCGCTGCGCATGAGGATCTGCTTCGCCTCCTGCTGCAGCATGGGGTGAACCTTGCGCGCGCCGACGAACATCCCCAAAAGCTGCGGGCTTATCTCGGCGAGCTTCCGGAGCGCCCGACCCGCTGCCTTCAGGTCCCCTGCCCCGGCTGCGGCGAACGCGCGCGCCCGCCACATCTGCACGCGCATCTCGCCGAGCTCGGGGTCCTCCGGGTTGAACACCTCGAGAAGCTCGAGCCCCTTCTTGCCCTGACCGGTCCGCCCCCACGCCTCCCCGGCGACGGCCGCGAACATCGCCCGCGTCTTCACGTCCTGCTGCTTGCCGAGCTCCATCTTGTCGACGAGCGCGCGCGCCTCCTGCAACTCCCCCAGCTGAAGATGAATCGTCGCGCGCGTGCACCGCACCTGATCGGCGACGGGTCCGAGCTGCTTGCCTAGGTCGATGCTCTCCAGGGTCGCCAGCGCCTTGCGCGGGTCCTCCTGCATCTCGAGCTGGGCGCGCGCGATGGAGGCCTGGACGTCACCCTTCTTGTAGTCCGTCTCGAGGCGCTTCAGCGCTTCCTGGCGCCCCTCCTCCGAGTCGCCGGCGTTGCGCAGGAGCGCCCCGAGCTCCTGGGTCTTCTTGACGTAGCGGACGAGCCAGACGCCGACCCCCGCGCCCGCGACGGTGAGCACACCGGCGCCGATGACCGAGGCCATGCCCAGCCACCGCACGAGGAAGATCGCGAGGATCCAGACGACGAGGAGCACCCCGCCCACCCGCACGAACAGCTTCTTGAAGTCGACGGGGGGCTTCTCCGGTGTGCCTGCCGCGGGCTTCGCCAGGTCGCGCAGCTCCCGCTGCATCGAGGCGACGCTCTGCTTCTTCTTCTTTTTCGCGGTCGGTGCAGCGTCGGGTTTGGCGTCGGTCACGCAGCGCGATTAGCGCGGAGAGCCCCCGGGCGCAAACCACGGGGCCCCGCCCATCAGGCCATCTCAGGCGACGGCCGTCGCCGGCGTGGCCTGGCCGCCGCGGTGGCTCTGCGTCTCGTTCATCTTCACGCTGACGATCTTGGAGACGCCTGCCTCGGGCATCGTCACGCCGTAGAGGACGTCGACCATCTGCATGGTCCTCTTCACGTGCGTGATGAGGATGAACTGCGAGCGGTCGGTCATCGACCGGACGATCTCGTTGTAACGGGCGACGTTTGCCTCGTCGAGCGGCGCGTCCACCTCGTCGAGGATGCAGAACGGCGAGGGCTTGATCTGGAAGATGGCAAAGATGAGCGAGACAGCGGTCAGCGCCTTCTCGCCGCCGCTCATCAGCTCGATGGACGAGAGCTTCTTGCCCGGGGGCTGCGCGACGATGTCGATGCCCGTCTCCAGCAGGTCCTCCGGGTTGGTCAGCCGCAGCTCGGCGCGGCCGCCCCGGAACATCCGCGGGAAGATCTCCTTGAAGCGGTCGTTGACCAGCTGGAACGTCTCCTCGAAGAGACGGCGGCTCTCGCGGTTCATCTGCTGGATGGCGCGCGTCAGATCGGTCAACGCCTTCTCGAGGTCCGCCTTCTGCGTCGTGTAGAAGGTGAAGCGCTCCTCCGCCTCCGCGTGCTCGCGCATGGCGTCCAGGTTCACGCTCCCCATCCGCTCGAGCAGCCGCGCCAGCTCGTCGACCCGCGAGCGCAGCTCCTCGTCCGGCGGGGTGCGCATGTGGTAGTCGCCCACGACGCGGGGCAGGTGCAGACCGCGGAACTTCTCGCGCACCCCGCCCAGCAGGTGCTCGAGCGCCAGCTGCTTCTCGCGCAGCGCCATCTCATGCGCCGCCAGCTCGTCGCGCAGCGAGGCGACGCGCGTGCGCAGGTCCTTCAGCTCGCCCTCGCGCTCCAGCAGCCCCCCGCGGAGCTGCTCGAACTCGCCGCGCACCTGCGCCAGCGTGTCCTGCGCGTCGCGCGCCCGGTCGAGCGCGCTCCCCAGCTGCTCGCGGTGCGCCACCAGCTGCGCCGCGGTCTCGCCGAAGGCGCGCGCGCTCTCCAGCATCTCTTCCTCGAGGCGACGCGCCCGCTCGTTCAGCTCGTCCGCGCTCCGGGCCAGGCGCGCCTCGGTGCCGCGCCCCGCCGCCAGCTTCTCGCGCGTGCCGGCGATGGACACCTTGCACCCCATCACCACGTGGCGTTGCGCGTCCAGCTGCTCGCGCGCCTCCGCCAGCGCGGTCTCGGCGTCGACCAGCTCGCCCTGCGCCGTCTCGACGCGCGCCTGGGCCTCGTCCAGCACCCCCGCCGCCTCGGCCCGCTCGAAGCCTGCCTCCTGGATGGCGCCGCCCAGCTCGCCCTGCTCGCTCGCCAGCGCCTCGAGGCGCCGCTGCACGCCCTCCAGCTGCGACTCGGACTTCTGGAGGTCCTTCTCGGCCGTCACCAGCGCCAGGTCGCGCTGGTGCGCCTCGTGGCGCGCCTTGTCGAGCGCCGTGCCCGTCTGCCCGATCTCGGCCCGCGACGCCTGCAGCGCCTGCAGCCGGTTCTGCACCATCAGGTCCAGCTGCTGGATGGCCTCGCCCAGCTCGCGCGTCTCGCGCTTGCTGTCGATCATCCCGGCCGCGACCTGGTCGCCCTGCCCGCCCGCGATCCGTCCGTCTGCGTGGAGCACCGTGCCGTCGAGCGTCACCAGCGCTGCCGTCGTCCCCGAGGCGCGAAGCCGCGCGGCGCAGGCGCGGTCGCGGACCACGATGGCGTCGCCAACCAGGGCGCGCACGAGGGCCTCGTCCTCCGGCGCGAACCGCAGCGCATCGGCCAGGCGGACCACGACACCCTCGTCGGCCGGAAGCGCCGCCTGGACCCCTGCGACGAACGCAGGATGCAGCGGCACGATGGTCGCGCGTCCGTGCCGTCCCTCGGCCAGCGCCTGCAGGAGCTCGGCCCCGCGCTCCATGTCCCGCACCACGACGTCCTGGAGCTGCGCTCCCAGCAGCCCGGCGAGCGCGTGCGTCAGCTCGGCCGGAGCCTCGACGCGATCCGCCACCAGCCCGGCGACGCACGCGTCGCGTGTGCCCACCAGCGCGCGGGTCCCGGCCCCCACCCCTTCGAGCCGGGTGTGCATCTCCTCCAGCGCGTTCCTGCGCGAGCGCTTCTTCGAGAGCTCCGCCTTGGCCTCTTCCAGCGCGCGCTCCTGGGTCTGGATGAGCTCCTTGAGCTCGCCCATGCGTGTCTCGAGGCGCGCCTTCTCGGCGGCCGACGTGACCCGCCCCGCCCGCAGATCCTCGATCGAACGCGCCAGCTCCTGCACCCGCGCCGCGTGCTCGATGCGCGCGAGGTCGAGCGACTCGCTCTCGAGGCGCACCTTGTCCAAGCGAGCCCCCATCTCCGCCTGCCGGCGCTCGAACCCTGCGAGCTTGGCCTCGGCGCTGGCGATCTCGGCCTGCGCGCGAGCGATGGCCTGCCGGTGCTCGGTCACGCGCGCGTCGGCCGCGGAGTGCGCGCCCGCGAGCTCGGCGAGCTTCGTGTCCTCCTCGGCGATGCGCTCGGCCTGGACGGCCTCTTCCTCGGCCAGCACGCTGACCTCGCGGCTCACCACGTCGCGCTCGGACGCGAGGCGCGCGGCGTGCTCGGCCATCTCGTGGCGCTCGCCCTCGGCCTGCTGCTCCCGGTGGCTCAGCGCCGTCAGCCGGTCCTTCGCGCGGTCGATGGCGGCCTCCTCCGCGCGCACGGAGTTCTCGGCCGCGAAGCTCGCGTTGGTGGCCGCGTCGAGCGTCTGCTCCGCGGCGTGGACCTCCAGGCGTGACGACTCGAGCGAGGCTTCGCGCGACCCGAGCTCGGTGCGCGCGTCCTCGCTCGCCCGGGCGAGCTGCTCGACCTGCCCGCCCTCCAGCTTCACCCACCCCACGAGCTCCAGGTAGCGATGCGACGCCTCGTGGAGCTGCAGGTCCTCGAGCTCGCTGCGGTAGGCGACGAAGCGCTCCGCCTTGGCCGCCTGCCGCTTGAGCGAGGCGAGGTTGCGGTCGATCTCGGCGACGATGTCGCCCACGCGCAGCAAGTTCTGCTGCGTCATCTCCATCTTCTTCTCGGCCTGCTTCTTCCGGCTCTTGAACTTGGTGATGCCGGCTGCCTCCTCGATGAGCAGGCGCCGATCCTCCGCGCGGGCGCTGACGATGAGGCCGATTTTGCCCTGCTCGACGATGGAGTAGGCCTTCGTCCCGGCGCCGGTCCCGAGGAAGAGATCCGTCACGTCCCGCAGCCGCACGGGCGTCTTGTTGATGAGGTACTCGCTCTCGCCCGTCCGGTGCAGCCGGCGCGTGACCGCAACCTCGGCGTACTCGCGGTACTCGAGCGGCAGGTCCTGAGGGTCGTCGTTGTCGAAGGTGAGCGTGACCTCGGCGAAGTCGTGAGGTGTCCGGGAGTCGCTGCCGCCGAAGATCACGTCCTCCATCGAGCGCCCGCGGAGGTGTCGCGCGCTCTGCTCGCCCATGCACCACCGGATGGCGTCCACGATGTTGGACTTGCCGCACCCGTTGGGGCCGACGATTCCCAGGACGTCGTGGTCGAAATGCAGCACGGTGCGATCGACGAACGACTTGAAGCCGACCAGCTCGAGCTTCTTGATCTTCATGTCCGCTCTCCAAAAGTCCCGACGAGGCCCGGACGTAATGTCACTTCACATAGCGTCACGACGGGCCCCCCACCTGTATCCCCACTCACCCGTTCAGGACAAGGGCAAACGGATGGGGGTATGCCGAGGCAAGCCTGTGATAAGCCCCGCGAAGCTCCCAGCGCTCTGACGCTGGCACTCGACTTGACCAAGTGCCAGACGGGTCATACGAGTAACAGCATGCCGACGTACGAGTACGCCTGCGAGGCGTGCGGGAACCAGTGGGAGGAAATCCAGCGCATCACCGAGGCTCCCACGGAGGTCTGCCCCAAGTGCAGCAAGTCCGCTGCTCACCGGCTGATCAGCGCGGGCACCGGGTTCATCCTCAAGGGAGGGGGCTGGTACTCCGACCTCTATTCCTCGGCCAAGCCCGCAGCCAACAAAACGGAGTCGAACGGTACGACCTCCTCCGACGCGGGGGCCAAGCCCTCCGTGCCGGCCGCTGCCCCCACCACCGAGACCGCCACCAAGAGTGAGCCGAAGGCGCCCGCCACCACGCCCCCCACCAGCACGCCGGCGTCCTAGAGCCGGGAAGCCTCGGTCCGGCACGAGCCAAAGACCAGCTGCCGCACCTTCACGTCGGTCGTCTCGAGGAGCCTGGCCAGGCGCGCGAGCACCACCTCCGACAGCCGTCCTCGCGGCGGCGCGGCGAGCGCCGCGAGGTCGTCGAGCCACGCCTCCGCGTCGTCACGGAAAGCCAGCAGCGGCAGGGCCTGGACGAAGGCTCGCTCCACCTCTTGGTCCACGTCCTTGCGCCCATCCAGCCACCGCTTCGCCGACAGCGCGCCCCGCCACAGCTGGTGGAGCAGCGCCACCGCTTCCATCCATGGCTCGGCCTCGTGTCCGTGGTGAAGGACGCGCTCCAGCGCTTCGATACGGTGACGGATTTCGTCGAGCTCCAGCTCGTCGAGCTCACGGAGCGCCCCGGGGAACCGGGCGGCGAGCCGGGCCATGTCCACGCGCACCTCCTCGGGGTCTTCCTCGCCCGAGGCGTGCGCCAGCCGCATCGCCAGCATCTGGGCGTACTTGGCGTGCAACTCCTCGAGTGAAGCGCGTGGGGAGCCCACGAGAGAGAAGGTACGCGATGTGACAGACAGGCGCCGGAGGGTTAACTTTGTCGGGTGGCGGACAGCAAGCGCGAGGTGGACGAGCTGCGGCAGGAGATGGCCAAGCTGGACGCGCAACTGCTGGTCGCGCTCGACAAGAGGGGTCGCGTCGCCCGCAAGCTCCGCGAGGTGCGCAAGGAGCAGGCTTCCTCGATCCCGCTGACCGATCACGCGGCCATCCGTGCCCTGGTCGCGCGCTCCAATGGGGACATGCCGCAGGAGGCCCTACGTGACATCTTCCGCGAGATCTTCGCGGCGTGCCTCGCGCTCGAGCTGCCCGTGCGGGTCGCCTACGTGGGACCGGAGGGCGGTCCGGGGCACGCCGCCGTGCGAGGGCGGTTCGGGCGGAGCTCGGCGCTGGTGGCGACCGAGACGACGGCCGCGGCGCTCGACGAGGTGACCCGGCGACGCAGCGAGTTCGCGGTGATTCCCCTGGAGACGGCCACCGAGGGGCCCGTCCAGTCGAGCATCCTCGCGCTCATGGCCAGCGATCTCCGCATCGTCGAGGTGCTGGACGCGACCTTCGACCTTCACCTGATGAACCGGACCGGCAACTCGGCGGACGTCGAGAAGATCTACTCCACTGCCGCCGACCACGCGCTCTGCCAGCGCTTCCTGGCGGGGCAGAGCCCGCGGCCGTCGGTCCTGGACGTGAAGACGCCGCTCATGGCCTGCCAGCTGGCGGTCGAGGACCACGGGGCCGCCGCCCTCGCCAGCGAGACCTTCGGGGCGCAGCTCGGGCTGGAGATCGCGCGGCGCAACGTGCTCGACGCGGGTGGCGAGCGCGTGCGCTACGCCGTGGTGGGCACCCGTCCCTCGGGCCGCACGGGCGACGACGTGACCTCCCTGGTGTTCAGCGTGCAGGACGCCCCGGGCTCGCTGCTCGACGTGCTCCGCGTGTTCGCCGAGCGGGGAATCAACCTCTCCAACATCCAGAGCCACCCTGTCGAGGGCCAGAACTGGCAGTACCTCTTCTACGTGGACCTGACCGGACACTCCACCGACCGCCCGCTGGTGATGGCCCTGGAGGAGATGAAGCGCATCACGCGCTTCTTCAAGGTGCTCGGGTCCTACCCGGCGCCGTGATGCTAGCCTCGGGCGCGATGCCTCGCGTCCTCGTGCACCTCGCCGCGGCGCTGGTCCTCGCCCTCGCCCCCGCCACGTCGGGGTGCAAGGCGGCGAGCGCCCCGGCCCCGGCCGCGCCCGACCTCGACGCCGACCCGGTCGCGCTGCTCCCCTCGTCGGCCCTGGTCGTGGCTTCCCTGGACGCGCGGGCCATGTTCGCGAGCGCCGGGGTGGGCAGCCGGGTGACGGCGATGACCGACTCGCTCCTGCCCCTCGGCCCGGAGGCCGGCGTCGACCCGAAGCGCGACGTGGACCACGTGGTCGTGGGCGTCTACACGAGCTCGGGGGCCGACGTCGCCGCCGTGGTGAGCGGCCGGTTCGATCCGGCGAAGATCGATGCGGCCACCCGCGATCGCAGCGGCGCGCCCGTGCTCCGCGGCATGTACGCCGGGCACGTGACCTACACCGCCGGACCCGCGATGTACGCGGTGCTCTCTCCCAGGACGGTGGTGGCGGGGACCGGGGACGGTCTCCGGCGCCTGCTCGAGCGCGTGCAGGACGCCAGGGTCAAGCGCGCGACCCCGGCCTGGGTCGACGAGACGCTCTCCACGCCCGGCGCCGACCTCGCCCTCACCGCCGACTTCACCTCGCAGCCTTTCGCTGCCGCCGCGCTGGGCTCCGTACCGGTGCCCTGGATCAGCGGGATGCGCGTGGCGCGCGTCATCGGCAACTTCGCCGCGCCCGGGATGAACTTCGCCGCCACCGTCTCCTACGGCGATCCGCAGCAGGCCTCCGGCGCCGCCGGCCTGGTCAAGGTCGCAGGGCCGCTGCTGGGGGGTCAGTCGCTGCAGAAGCTCGACGTGGTGACGGACGGCAGCGACCTGAAGTGCAAGTTCGCCCTCGACGAGCAAGCTCTGGGCAACCTGCTCGCGTTTGCTCCGCCCCTCCTGCGCGGTTCCCGATGACCACCCTCGTCGTCCACCCTGCCGCTGCGCCGCTCCTGGGCAGCGTCCCCGTCCCCTCCGACAAGAGCATCGGCCACAGGGCGCTGCTCCTGGGCGCGCTCTGCGAGGGCGACACGCACATCACCGGCTTCTCCCGCGGGGAGGACAACGTCTCGACGGCGAACGTGCTCCGCGCGATGGGCGTCGTCATCGACGACCTGGGCCCGACCGAGCTCCTCGTCCACGGCGTGGGCCTCACCGGCCTACGGGCGCCCGACCGCGATCTCGACTGCGGCAACTCGGGGACGACCATGCGCCTGCTGTGCGGGGTGCTCAGCGGCGCGCGCTTCCTCTCGACCCTCGTGGGCGACGAGACCCTCTCCCGCCGGCCCATGATGCGCGTCGCCGGCCCCCTGCGCCTCCGCGGCGCCGTCATCGAGGGCCGCAGGCACCCCACCCGGCCCGACGACATCGTCGCGCCGCTGCGCATCGGCCCCCTGCCCGAGGGACGCGACCTCGGCCCCCTCGAGCACGTGAGCCCGGTCTCGAGCGCGCAGGTCAAGAGCGCCATCCTGCTCTCCGGTCTCTACGCCCACGGCCCCACGCGGTTCCGCGAGCCCACCGTCTCGCGCGATCACACCGAGCGCATGCTGCGCGCGCTGGGCTGCCCGCTCCGCACGGCCGGCCCCCTGGTCGAGCTGGACCCGTCGGGCTGGGACCGCCGCATGCCGGCGTTCGACATCGACATCCCCGGGGACGTCTCCGCCGCCGCCTTCCTGGTCGTCGCCGCGCAGCTGGTCAGCGGCTCGCGCGTCACGGCCCGCGGCGTGGGCGTGAACCCCACCCGCACCGGCCTGCTCGAGATCGTGCGCGACATGGGCGGGGGCCTGTCCATCGAGCCCAAGGGCGAGCGCAGCGGCGAGCCGGTCGCCGAGCTCCACGCCTCCAGCGCCCCGCTGCGCGCCATCGCCATCGGCGGGGAGACCGTGCCGCGCGCCATCGACGAGATCCCCGTGGCCTGCGCCCTGGCCGCCCGCGCCGCCGGGACCACCCGCATCCGCGACGCCGAGGAGCTGCGCCACAAGGAGAGCGACCGCATCGCCACCATGGCCACGGTGCTTCGCGCCTTCGGCGTCGCCTGCGAGGAGAAGCCCGACGGCCTCGACGTCGTGGGGCGGGCAGAGCCCCTCGAGCCCGCCGACGTCGACAGCAAGGGCGACCACCGCATCGCCATGACGGCGGCGGTCCTCGGGCTCGTCGCGCGCGGGCCCTCCCGCGTGCGCGACGCCGGGTGCATCGCCACGAGCTACCCGAAGTTCGTCGCGACGCTGAGGGGGCTCGGCGCGACGATCGAGGTGGAGTAAGTCAGCCCCGTGACCCACGCCCACCGTCCCCGCCCCATCGTCGCCATCGACGGCCCCGCCGGCGCCGGCAAGAGCACGGTCGCTCGCCGCCTCGCCGAGGTGCTGGGGTACGTCCTGGTGGACACCGGCGCCATGTACCGGGTGGTCGCCCTCGCCGCGAAGCGGGCCGGCGTCGCGTGGGACGACGCCGAGGCCGTGGGCGGGCTGGCCCGCGCCATCGTCTCGCGGCGGGCGATGTCCTTCGAGCGCGACCCCGAGCGCGGCGTCCGCGTGGGCCTCGACGGCGAGGACGTGAGCGACGCCATCCGCGCGCCCGACATGGGCATGGGGGCCAGCACGGTCTCGGCCCACCCGGCCGTCCGCGACGCGCTCTTCGCCCTCCAGCGCCAGGCGGGAGACGGCGGCGGTGTCGTCCTCGAGGGCCGGGACATCGGCACGGTCGTCTTCCCCGACGCCGAGGTGAAGTTCTTCCTCACCGCCCGCCCCGAGGTGCGCGCCCGGCGACGCTTCGACGAGCTGGCGGCCCGCGGAGCCACGGTGACGTTCGAGGAGACGCTCGCGGACGTGCGCCAGCGCGACGAGCAGGACACGACGCGCGCGGTCGCGCCCCTGCGCCGGGCGGACGACGCGGTGCTGGTCGACAACTCGGACATCTCCGTCGAGGAGACCGTCGCGCGGATGGCCGAGCGCGTCCGGGCGCGCGCGTCGAGCTCGTGAGTCGCAAAGCTCGCGTCGCGGCGCTGCTGGCCTGCGTCGCCCTGCTCGGCCCCACCGGGTGCGGGGGCGGCCCGCCGCCCCGCCCGGCCACCGCGGCGCTCGCCGAGCCCCACTGGCAGGACGTCTTCGAGACCCTGCCCGAGCTGCTGGTCGTCGTGCGCGCGAAGGCCGCGCGCCAGGACCGGGTCTTCGGTCCCCTGCTGCGGCGCGCCCTCGACCTCGCCCGCGAGCACAGCAAGGCCGTCACCTCGACCCGCGCGCTGGAGGCCATGAGCGACGCCGACGAGCTGGTGATGGCCCTGCGACCCGACACGGCGGACGGCCCGGGCGAGACGGTGCTCGTGGCGCGGGGCGTGCGCGCCGACATCGACCCCGGCGCCCTCACCGACGACGATGGCCGTACGCTGTGGACCGCCGGACCGGCCTCGGGGGTGCGCGAGCTCGTCCGCGAGCGCGACGAGCAGGGCCACCCGGTGGGCGCCTCGCTGTTCGAGCTGCCGGGGCGCACCTGGGTCATCGCCCAGGGGGACGCCCGCACGCGCGCCCGGGAGGTCTTCGCCCACCCCTTCAACCGCCCGGCCCTCGACCTCGAGCCGCAGGCGCTCGCCATCGTGCGCATCGACGGGCCCTCGCTCGTCGCGCGCGTGCGCGCCCTGCAGGACCTCGGGCGGCTGTCCGGCCTGGGGCGCCACCTGCGCTCGGTGACCTTCGTGCTGCCCCCCGGCGCCGACCGCTCGGTGCGCATGACCCTCGCGTACGTGGACGACGACTCGGCTGCGCTGGCGGAGGTCGTGCTGAAGGAGCTGGTGGGCGCCGTGTCGCGCAGCAGCAAGGCGGGCTGGCTGGCGTGGCTGGGCGGAGCGCAGGTCCAGCACGTGGCGAAGGCGGTCGTCGCCTCGGGCCCGCTGCCCCCGCGCCTCGTCGATGCGCTCCTCCAGGCCGGCTCGGCCCCGCTCGAGCTCCCGTCGCCCGATGGGGGCGCTCGCGACACTCCCCCGTGACGGGCTGCTCAGACGCCCAGGGCCGGGCCCGATCCCCTTTGACACCCGGGGGGTCGCAAGCTATTCCGCTCAGCCTGCCGCGGGGCGTGTGGACCTCCGTCTGCCCTCCGCGTCCGGAATACCGCAACCCATAGCGCGTGCCATCCGTGCACGCACGACCGTCGAGGACTTCCCCAATCACATGTCGACCACCACCACAGCCCTGAGCTCCGCAGGCAAAACAACGGAAGCCGCCGCGAACCCCGCCGACTCCTTCGCGTCGCTCTTCGAGGCCAGCATCCAGGCCGGCGACTTCGGCAAGGAAGGCGAGATCGTCAAGGGCACGGTCGTCGCCGTGCAGCGCGACAACGTCGTCATCGACATCGGCGGCAAGAGCGAGGGCATCATCGCGCTCGCGGAGTTCGCCGACGCGCAGGGCCAGACCACGGTCAAGGCCGGCGACAGCATCGACGTCTACATCGAGAGCCGCGAGAACGACGACGGCCTGGTCATGCTTTCCAAGGAGAAGGCTGACAAGATGAAGGTCTGGGATGAGATCTCGGCCGCGTGCGAGCGCGACGAGCTCATCGAGGGCACCATCAGCCAGCGCGTGAAGGGCGGCCTGTCGGTCACCATCCGCGGCGGCGTGAAGGCGTTCCTGCCCGGCTCGCAGGTGGACCTCCGGCCCATCCGCAACCTCGACAAGCTGATCGGGCAGACCTACCAGTTCAAGGTCATCAAGTTCAACAAGAAGCGCGGGAACATCGTCCTCTCGCGGCGCGTCCTCCTCGAGAAGGAGCGCGACGAGCAGAAGACCAAGACCCTGCTCACCCTCGAGGAGGGCAAGGTCGTCAAGGGCGTCATCAAGAACATCACCGAGTACGGCGCCTTCGTCGACCTCGGCGGCATCGACGGCCTGCTCCACATCACGGACATGAGCTGGGGTCGCGTCAACCACCCGTCGGAGATCTTCCAGGTCGGCGACGAGGTGACGGTCCGCGTCCTCAAGTACAACCCCGAGACCGAGCGCGTCTCGCTCGGCCTCAAGCAGACCCAGGAAGATCCCTGGAGCCACGCCGAGGAAGCCTACCCGCCCGGCAAGAAGATCAAGGGCAAGGTCCAGTCGATCACCGACTACGGCGCGTTCGTCGAGCTCGAGCCGGGCGTCGAGGGCCTCATCCACGTCAGCGAGATGTCCTGGACCAAGAAGGTCAAGCACCCGAGCAAGCTGCTCGAGGTGGGCCAGGAGCTCGAGTGCCAGGTGCTCGAGGTCGACGCCAAGAGCAAGCGCATCAGCCTCGGACTCAAGCAGCTCGAGCCCGATCCCTGGACGCTCTTCACCGAGAAGTACTCGCCGGGCGCGAAGATCAGCGGCAAGGTCCGCAGCATCACCGACTACGGCGTCTTCATCGGCATCGAAGAGGGCGTCGACGGCATGGTCCACAAGAGCGACATCTCGTGGACGGCCAAGGTCAACAACCCGTCGGACCTCTACAAGAAGGGCGACGACGTCGAGGCCATCATCCTCAGCATCAACCACGACGAGAAGAAGGTCTCGCTCGGCGTGAAGCAGCTGTGGGACGACCCGTGGCCGACCATCTTCAACGAGCTGCCTCCGGGCAAGCTCGTGAAGTGCAAGGTCCTCAGCGTGGTGGACTACGGCGTCTTCGTGCACGTGCGCGACGGCATCGAGGGGCTCATCGCGCAGAGCGATCTCGTCCTGCCGCTCGACGCAGAGGGCAAGGAGAAGCAGCTCCGTCCGGGCGACGAGCTCGAAGCGGAGATCGCCAACATCGACACCCAGGAGCGTCGCATCACCCTGTCGATGCGCGTGGGTGAGACGACGGCGGCGGCCCAGGCGCCGGCAGAGGCCAAGCAGCCGGCGCAGCAGCGCCCCTCCAAGGCCCCGCCGAAGAAGCAGAGCGCCGCGGAGACCGCTGCCGGTGGGACCATCGGTGAGCTCATCAAGCAGAAGCTCGGGAGCAAGCTCGCCGCCGTGGCCGAGAAGAAGGACGACGACGGCGAGAAGAGCGAGTAGCTCTTGCCGGAGCAGATGTGGGCCCCCTGGAGGATGGAGTACATCCTCGGCTCGAAGCAGGGGGCCTGCGTCTTTTGTGATCTCGCGGCGACGGCGCCGAGCACCTACCGCGAGAAGCTCGTGCTGGTCGCGCAGCCGCACGCGCTGGTCTGCCTCAACCGCTACCCCTTCACGGCCTCCCACCTGCTGGTCCTCCCGCGCCGCCACGTGGCGAACCTGGAGGAGCTGCCGGGCGAGGAGTACGACGCGCTGATGCGCCTCGTGCGCGACACGACCGTGCGGCTCAAGGACGCGCTGCGGCCCGGGGGCGTGAACCTGGGCTTCAACCTGGGCAAGGCCGCGGGGGCCGGCATCGCCGAGCACCTGCACGCGCACGTCGTCCCGCGCTGGGACGGCGACACCAACTTCCTGCCGGTGCTCGCCGACGTCCGGGTGATGCCGGAGTACCTCGACGACTCGTGGCGCCGGCTCGCGCCGGCGTTCGTCGACCTGCCGGGCCAGCACCACGATCCGCGCTGAGAGGCCCGCCGATGCCCTCCCGTCGCCGCGTCTTCCTCGGCCTGAGCGCGCTCGTCGTCGTCGCGGTCACCGTGGCGGCCCGCGAGATCATGCTGCCCTTCGTGCTGGCCATGGTCATCGCCTACGTGCTGACGCCGCTGGTGGCGATGGCCGAGCGGCGCAGGCTGCCGCGGCCGGTGGCGGTGCTGCTGGTGTACGCGGTGGTCCTCGGGTCCATGGCGGGCTTCGTGCGGGGGATCGCGCCGCGCATCGCGCTGGAGTTCCGGAACCTCCGCGGCGAGCTGCCGGCCCTGACCGAGGAGGCGAAGCAGAAGTGGGTGCCGGCCATCACCGAGCGGCTGCGCGTGCTGGGCTTCGCGCCGCCCGCGCCGGAGGTCGAGGTCCCGGTCGAGCCGTCGTCGACCAGCGCCTTCGTGGCGCGACCCCAGGCCGACGGGTCGCTGGCCATCGACGTGGGCACCGGCGTGGTGGTGAGCGAGACCAAGAGCGGCTGGGTGGTGGAGCCGGCGCACGAGAAGAAGGGGGAGCCCTTCGACCCCAACCGGATGATGGCCGAGGCCGTGGGCAAGAGCTTCGCCTACGCGCAGGAGAACTCGCTGGAGATCGCGCGGGCGGTGCGCGACCTCATCGTGGGGGTGAGCCGCGTCATCTTCGTGTTCTTCATCACGCTCATGCTCGCCGCGTACATGATGCTGACGCGCGAGCGCATCGTGGCCTTCTTCCGGTCGCTGGTGCGGCCCAGCGGGCGGGCGGGCTTCGACCACCTGCTCGCGCGGATGGACCGCGGGCTGTCGGGCGTGGTGCGCGGCCAGCTGGTCATCTGCGGCATCAACGGCGTGCTGAGCGCCATCGGCTTCGCCATCGTGGGCCTGAAGTACTGGCCGGTGATGGCGCTGCTGGCGGCGGTGTTCTCGCTCATCCCGATCTTCGGCTCCATCGCCAGCGCGGTGCCGGCGGTGGCCATCGGGCTGACCCAGGGCCTCGGGACGGCGACCTTCGTGCTCGTGTGGATCGTGGGCATCCACCAGCTGGAGGCCAACCTGCTCAACCCGAAGATCATGGGGGACGCGGCGAAGATCCACCCGGTGCTGGTGATCTTCGCGCTCCTCGCGGGGGAGCACTTCTTCCACATCGTGGGGGCGCTGCTGGCCGTCCCGGTCATGTCCATCGCGCAGAGCGTGTTCCTGCACCTGCGCGCGACCTACAACCAGGACGATCCGGAGCTCGCGAAGGAGACCGAAGGGGCGGCGTAGGGAGGCGCGCCCGGGCCTCCGGGTCCCGATCCCGGAGCCCGGGGTGCCGATCCCGGAACCCCGGGTGCCGATCCCGGAGCCCCGGGTGCCGATCCCGGAGCCCCGGGCGCCCATCCCGGAGCCCCGGGTGCCCATCCCGGAGCCCCGGGCGCCCATCCCGGAGCCCCGGGCGCCCATCCCGGAGCCCCGGGCGCCCATCCCGGAGCCCCGGGAGCGCCATCCGCGCGAGCTCTCAGTGAAAATCCCGGCTCATGGCGGGCACCTGGTACAGGCCCAGCTTCTCCAGTCTGTCGGGCACGACGTACACCACCTCGCCCTGCCGCTCGACCTTGCCGTGCGCGACCAGCATCGAGCTCGTCGTCGCGATGTGCCGCCACTTCTCGAAGGTCCGCGACCAGAGGATGAGGTTCACGAACCCGGTCTCGTCCTCCATCGTGATGAACACGACACCGCTCGCCGTCCCCGGCCGCTGCCGGCAGATGACCATCCCCGCCGTGCTCACCCGCGCGCCGTGGGGCGTCGTCCCGAGGTCGCGCGCGCTCTTGAAGTGCCGCGGCAGGCGCGGGCGCACCACCTTCATCGCGTGATCGCCCACCGAGACGCCGGTCGTCTCGTAGTCGAGCACCAGCTGCTCGGCGCGCGACATCGGCGGCAGCTCGGGCAGCGCGTCCCCCAGCTCGAGCCCCGCGAACAGCTCCCCCTCCCCCGCCCTCGGCGCCCGCACCTTCCACATCGCCTCCCGCCGCTCCAGCCCGAACCCCACAAGCGCCCCCGCGTGCGCCAGCGCCTCGAGCTCCCGCTTGCCCAGCCCCGCGCGCGCCACCAGGTCCTCCACCCCGGCGAACGCGCGCTGCCTCCGCGCCTGCTCCACGCGCCGGCCCGCCTCCTCGCCCAGACCGCGCACGAGCCGCAGCCCGAGGCGCAGCGCCGGGGGAGAGAGCTCCTCCCCCTCCAGCGTGCAGTCCCAGTCGCTCGCGTCGACGCGCGCCGGCAGGACCTCGACCCCGTGGCGCTCGGCGTCCTTCACGATGCTGCCCGGCGAGTAGAAGCCCATGGGCTGGCTGTTCACCAGCGCCGCCGCGAAGGCCGCCGGGTGGTGCACCTTCAGCCACGAGCTCGCGTACACCAGCAGGGCGAAGCTCGCCGCGTGGCTCTCCGGGAAGCCGTACTCGCCGAACCCCTCGATGGACCGGTAGAGCCGCTCGCCGAACTCGCGCGCGATGCCGCTCCTCTCGAACCCCGCGAGCAGCCGCTCGCGGTGCCGCGCGAGCTTGCCGTTGCGCCGCCACGCCGCCATGTCGCGCCGCAGCTGATCGGCCTCGCCGCCGGTGTACCCCGCGCCCACGATGGCGAGCTGCATGACCTGCTCCTGGAACAGCGGGATGCCCAGCGTGCGCTCGAGGATGGGCGCGAGGCTCGGGTGGGGCATGTCGACCGGCTCCTCGCCGGAGCGGCGACGCAGGTAGGGATGCACCATGCCCCCCTGGATGGGCCCGGGGCGCACGATGGCCACCTCGACCACCAGATCGTAGAAGCGGCGCGGTTTGAGGCGCGGCAGCATCGCCATCTGCGCGCGGCTCTCGATCTGGAAGACGCCCACCGTGTCGGCCGCGCAGAGCGCGTCGTACACGCGCGGATCCTCCGCCGGCACGCGCGCCAGCTGGTCGATGGCGGTCGGTCTGTCTTCACGGGAAGGCGACGAGACGAGCGCGAGCGCCTTGCGGATCGCCGTGAGCATCCCCAGCCCCAGCACGTCGACCTTGAAGAACCCCAGCGTGTCCAGATCGTCCTTGTCCCAGGGGATGACCGTGCGCTTCGGCATGGTCGCCGGCTCGACCGGCGCGACGTTCACCAGCGGCTCGGCGCTGAGCACGAAGCCGCCCACGTGAATCGAGAGATGGCGCGGGAAGCCCTGGAGGGCCTGCGCCATGGCCAGCACCTGCCGCACGCGCGGATCGCCCGCGTCGAAGCCGCACTCGCGGACGCGCGCGGGCTCGATGTCGTCCAGCCGGTCCCACCACGAGACCAGCGCGCTCAGCCGGTCCACCTGCTCGAGCGACAGCCCGAAGGCCTTGCCCACCTCCCGCAGCGCGCTCTTGCCCCGGTACGAGATGATCTCGCTCACCATGGCCGCGCGGTCGCGCCCGTACTTCTCGTAGATGGCCTGGATGACCTCCTCGCGCCGCTCGTGCTCGAAGTCGACGTCGATGTCCGGCGGCTCGCGCCGCTCGGCCGAGAGGAAGCGCTCGAAGAGCAGGCTGGAGCGCGCCGGGTCGACCGCGGTGATGCCCAGGCAGTAGCAGACCGCGCTGTTGGCGGCGCTCCCGCGCCCCTGGCACAGGATGTCCTTGCTCCGCGCGATCCCGACGATGGTCTCCACGCTGAGGAAGTAAGGAGCGACCTCGAGCTCGGCGACCAGCGCGAGCTCCTTCTCGAGCTGCGCGGCGACCCGCGGCGGCGGCCCGGCCGGCCAGTGGCGGCGCGCGCCCGCGTAGGTCAGCCGGCGCAGCGCCTCGTCGGGCGTCTCGCCCTCGTGCGCGGGGGCGTCGAGCTCGCACGGGAAGCGGTACTTCAGCTCGCGCATCGAGAAGCGGCACGCGCCCGCCACCTCGGCGGAGCGCTCGAGCCACGCGGGGTGGTCGGCGAAGAGGGCCTGCATCCGCTCGGGCGACCGCAGGTGACCCTCGGCGTTGGGCAGCAGGGCGCGCCCCGCCTCGTCGAGGGTGACGCCCTCGCGGATGCAGTGCAGGACGTCGAGCACGGGCTTGTCCTGCGGGGACGCGAAGAGCACGCGGTTGGTCGCGCACACGGGGGTGCCCGCAGCGCGCGCCACGGACTCCGCCGCGGCCACGCGCGCGTCGTCGTTCCCGTCGAGGTGGCGCCACGCCGCCACCGAGAGCCGCGCGCCGAAGGCTTCCCGGAGCCGGAGCACGCTGGTCTCCGGACCGGGCCCCGCCGTGCACCACAGCCCCTCGGCGCTCTCGCACACGCGCGCCAGCGGCAGCCCGGCGAACTGGTTGCGCGCCACGCCCTGCCCCTCGAGCCGCGCCTTGCCCTTGGGGTGCCGCGCGTGGCTCTCGGTGAGGAGCTGGCAGAGGTTCGTGTACCCCTGCCGCGACGCGATGTGGAGCCACACGTGGGACATGGGCTCGTCGTCGAGCGCGAGCTCGCAGCCGACCACCAGGCGCACCCCCAGCTCCTCGGCGGCCTCGAGCGCGCGCACCATCCCGTAGAGCCCGTCGCAGTCCGCGACGCCGAGGGCGTCGTACCCGAGCGCCGCGGCGCGCTCGAGCAGCGCCCGCGGGGAGGAGGCCCCGCGCAGGAAGGAGAAGTGGGTGCGGGCGGCGAGCTCGGTGAAGGGGGCGGCCATCTAGTCCACCCACCCGCGGATCACCGCGCCGTCCTCCCCCAGCTCGACCCACGCCAGCGCGCCCCCGGGACCCGAGCCCACCCACGCCACGGCGAGCTCGCGCGACCGGGGCGGGCGCCGCCACCACTCGGTGGCCTCGTAGCGCGCCAGCAGGCGCACCTCGCCCAGCTGCTCGCGGGGCACGCGCGACGGCGTGGTCAGGCGCGAGGGCTCGAGCACCGAGGTGACGAGCGCGTGGGCAGGCGCGCGCGGCGGAGTCCCGTACTGCACGAGCCGCGTCCGCTCGTCGGGAGACCAGGTGTCGACCAGCGAGAGCACGCCGACGCGCGCCGCCCCCAGCTCGGCCGAGAGCTCGGCCACGAGCCGCGGGAGGGCGAGGGTCGCCCGGGGCTCGGGCTCGAGGAGGTCGAGCGTGCGGGCCGGAGCGCGCGCGAGCTCGGGGGCGCGGAGGGTCGCGACGAGGACGGGCGCGGCGAGGGTGTGCCGCTCGAGGCGCGCGCGCAGGACGGCGAGCAGCTCGTCGGCCCGGGCGAGCGGCGCGGGCAGGACGGCGGTCAGCGTCGAGACGGGCTCGGCGCCCTCGCACAGCGCGCGATCGAGCGCGAGCACCAGCTCGAGCCGCGCCGCGGCCATCGCGCGCCCGTGCAGCCGCGCCGCGAGCCGGTCGCACAGCGTCTTGAGCACGAAGGCGAGCGCCTCGACAGTGTGCGCGCCCCACTCGAGCTCCACGCGCTCCTCGGGCACCGGCGGCGGGCGCCACGCGTCGAGCGGCGCGCGGTCCTCCCCGTCGAGCAGCTGCATCACGTCGTGCGCGCGCGCCCCGAGGCGCGTCCCCAGCGAGCGCCTCGGCAGCTTCGCCAGATCGCCGCACCGCCGGAGCCCGAGGTCGGCGAGCCACCGCATCACGTCGTCCTCCAGCGCGAGCGCCGCGACGGGGAGCGCGCGCATCGCCGCGGCCCCCTCCCCCGCCGGGACCTGCCGCGGCTCTCCCGCGACCACGCCCCCGAAGCGCGCGACCGCCGACGCGACGCGCGGCCCGTCCGCCACGGCGACGCGGCAGGCGTGCCCCAGCGCCCGCACGCGCTCCTCGAGCGCCCGCGCGAGCTCGCGCTCCCCGCCGTGCAGGTGGGCGCACCCGCCGATCTCCACCCAGACCACGTCCGTCGCCACGTCGAACGCCACCCCCGGCCCGAACGCGAGCGCCACCTCGGCCACGCGCGCGAGCGCCTCCGCGACCGCGTCCTCCGCCACCACGCGCACCCGCAGCTCCCCGTGCTTCGCCCGCGCCGCCGCCACCGTCTGCCCCGCGCGGATCCCCGCCTCCCGCGCGGCGCGCGACACCACGTCGAGGCGCGTGTTGCCCAGCACGTCGCGCTCCGTCCTCACCGCGCCTCCCCTCCGCGCGACGACCACGGCGAGAGGAGACGTCTTCCCACCTTCCTGTGCAATCTCCAGGCGGATCTCCGGCAGGGCGATGCAGGCGACGCGGCGCATGGGTCAACCCACGGCGGGGCGGAACGGGAGATGCTTGGCGGGGACGACGCGACCGCGACGGTCCTTGGACACGCGCACGGACAGCGTGCGCAGCTCGGGCCGCGAGAGCTCGAGGCGCAGGGTCACCGGCCAGGGCGTGGCGCGGGGACGCGTGGAGTCGGTGAGCAGCAGCACCGTCGTCCCGCCCGGCTCCGCGGCCAGCGCCAGCTTGCGCACCAGCACCTCGCCCCTCGGCGTGTCCTCGAGATCGATCGCCACCACCTCGAACGCCCCCGAGGCGACCGCCTTGAGCGCCGCGCGCGCAGCCCCGGCCCGCGGCGCGCGCACGACGAGCAGCCGCGCGAGCTCGACGCCCGCCGCGACGAGCCCGGGAGCGTGCAGCGTCCCCTCCGGATCGATCCAGGCGCACCACGCACTCCGCCCGCGAGCCTGCCCGGCTCTCACCGCGGCCAGCGCGATGCTCGTGGCCCCTCCTCGAGCGCCCGGCGCGGCCAGCTCGACCACCCCGCGCGGCAGCCCTCCGTCCGGCAGCAGGGCGCCGAGCTCCGGCCACCCCTCGAGGAGCAGCGGCGCGGGCGCGGACACCTTCTCGGCGGTGTCCGCGCGCTGGACCCGGGTCCCGAGCCGGGCAAGGAGGGCTTCGACGTCGTGGGCAGCGGACATGAGCGACCTCGGGACTGAACAAACTAGCAGCCATGTCTCTGCCCTCGCAACCGGTGCTAGAGACAGAGAGTGACTTCTCCCGCCGGCTTCACGGACGAGGCAGCGCAGACAAAGCTCGAGCAGTTGCGCGAGGTTCTGCGTGGCATGGGACGTGTGCTGGTGTGCTACTCCGGCGGCGTCGACAGCGCCTTCGTGCTGGCCGTGGCCCACGAGGTCCTCGGTCCCAAGGCGGTCGGGATGACCGCGGTCTCCCCCAGCCTCGCTCCGTTCGAGAAGGAGGCAGCCGTCGCCGTCGCCAGCCAGATCGGCGCCCGGCACGAGCTGGTCGAGTCCCACGAGATCGATCGTCCCGGCTACGTGGCCAACGCCGGCGACCGGTGCTTCCACTGCAAGAGTGAGCTCTACGAGCTCGCCGAGCAGAAGCGGCGCGACTGGAACCTCGATTACGTGCTCAACGGCACCAACGTCGACGACCTGGGCGACCACCGCCCCGGCCTCGAGGCGGCGAAGAACGCTGCCGTGCGCAGCGTGCTGGTGGAGCTCGGCTTCACCAAGGACGACGTCCGCCGCGGCGCGCAGCTCATCGGCCTCACGGTCTGGGACAAGCCGGCCAGCGCCTGCCTGTCGAGCCGCATCCCGTACGGCACCGAGGTGACCCGCGAGCGGCTGGCGCAGATCGGGGGCCTCGAGGCCGAGCTCCGGAGCCTCGGCCTGCGGCAGCTACGGGTTCGCTGGCACGCCGCCGGCGCGACCGGGGCCATGGCGCGCATCGAGGTGGCCCCTGCCGAGCTCCCGCGCGCCTTCGAGGTGCGCGAGGCGATGGTCCGGGCCGGCAAGCGCTTCGGCTTCGCCTTCGTGACGCTCGATCTCCAGGGCTACCGCACGGGCAGCCACAACGAGGTCCTCGTCGGCCGCAGCCTGCGCGTCCTCTGATTGTCTGGCCGACGCTATCCGGGGTGCTGGAAGCGCCAGGTCGCGGCCCAGAACTGGACCTGGGGGATACGCAGCCCCGGCGCGGGGTGAGTCCGCAGGAAGTCGACGCGGATGCCGCCGGATGCGCCGTCGAGGCGCGCGAAGAAGTCGAAGAGCCAGAGCCCCCCCTCCTCGGTCCAGCGCAGCCCGGCCGCCTGCCGCGCCTTGCCGGTCGCGAGCACGTCGAAGCAGCCCCACTGGTCCGCCTCGTTCTCGTTGATCTGGTTGAGCAGCGGGATCGCCGTCGACGCCAGCCGGCGCAGGTCCGACACGGCGGGCGGGATGTGCGTGGGCTGCCCGTGCGCGCACCCGGTGTGTCCCCGGTAGTGGTGCGCCAGCTCGTGGCCGAAGGTGAAGGCCGCGATCTCGTCGAACATCTCGTGGGCGCGCGACAGGCGCCGCGCGTCGGTGACGAACTGCATCGGGATGATGCTCGGCGGCAGCGCCGGGCTGGCCGTCTGCGACGAGACGAGCTGGGGCGTCACCGCCCGGGTGTACGCGTCGTAGGTCTGCGTCCCGAACAGCTCGTCGGTCGCCCGGGTCTGCGCGATGGCGTCGAGGGTCTCGAGCAGCCCCTCGGTCCCGGCCACGAAAGGCGAGCCCGAGTCGTCGCACCCGGCGAAGGCGTTGATCTCGTTGGGATCGGGATCGAACACCAGCGGGATGCCGCTGACCAGGTTCTGCTGCTCGCTCGTGAGGTTCGCCTCCAGCTCGTTGACGACGGAGCGGACCTCGGCCTGCCACGCCAGCGCGCCGAAGAGCGGCGCGAGCAGGGGCCGGGCGGGCGTGGGCTGGGGCGCCGGCGGCGGGACCGGCTGGGGTTGCCCGGGTGCGACGGGCGGTGGCGGCGGGTAGCCCGGCGGGAGCGTGCCCGAGGGCGGCGGCGCGTAGCCCGGGGGGTATGGCGGAGGCGGGTAGCCGGGATAACCCGGGTAGCCGGGCGGCGGACGGTAGGCCGGCGGCGGGGCCTGGACGGTCTGGGGGTGCGCGTCGGGCAGCTGGCAGGCCGCGACGCACCCGAGGACCACGAGCATCAGCGTGCGGGGGGCTCTCATCGTGTCTCTCGCTCTCTCACGGAACGTCGGCCTTGGCGATGTCCTCGCGCACGCCACGCAGATCGTGGGCGAAGGAGCGGGCGTCCTGGTAGCGGTCCGCCGGGTTCACCTGCATGGCCTTCTCGATGATCACCCGCCACGCCGGGGGAACGAAGGAGGAGGCCCTCTGCGTCCCGGAGTCGAAGCGCACGGCCACGCTCTCGCCCATTCGAACGAGGCCGCTGGGGGACCGGGGCGGCGGGGGCTCGCCCACCAGGCACTCGAAGAGCATCGCGCCCAGCGCGAAGAGATCGCTGCGCCCGTCGATCTCGCTGTTGCCCGCCTCCTGCTCCGGAGACATGTAGCCCGGGGTTCCCAGCGGCCCGCCGGTGTTGGTGATGCGCGTCTCCTCCCACTCCACGCGGGCGATGCCGAAGTCGAGGAGCTTCACCCGCTCCGGTCCCGCCGGATCCTCGCGATCCACCGCCATGTAGATGTTGGACGGCTTGAGGTCCCGGTGCACGACGCCGGCCGCGTGCACGGCGGCCAGCGCGTCGCAGGTCTGCATGGCGATGGGCAGGAGCTCGCGGGGCGTGAGGCGCCCCTTCGAGCGGAGGCGCGTGGCCAGCGACTCCCCCCGGAGCAGCTCCATCACCAGGTACGCCGTCCCGTCCGCGAGGTGCCCGTGGTCGATCACCTCGACCACGTTGGGGTGCCACGACAGACCCAGCGCCTCCGCCTCGCGCCGCAGCCGGTCGCTCGCCACCGCCTCGTGGGCCGCCGCCGCGCGCAGGAGCTTGATGGCCACCGGGAACCCGTCCGAGATGCGCACGGCCTCGTAGATGACCCCCGTCGCGCCCGAGCCCATGCGCCGGAGGATGCGGTACTGCCCCGCGGCGACCGAGCCCTCGAGCGCTCCCCCGACCTCCCCGGTGTGCGACTCGCGCAGCGAGAGGCTGCGCTCGAGCGCGTGCACGCGCAGCGACTGCCCCTGCGACTCCGCCCGGCGCAGCCGCTCGCGCGCCCGCACGACCCCGGCGAAGCCGCCTACCACGGCGCACGCCAACGCCGTCACGACGGCCCACGGCTGGCTGGTCAGCGCGAGCAGCGGCAGCGTCCCCACCCCCGCCCCGGCCAGCGCCCCGGCCGCGCCCTGCACGCGCGGGTCGGGCACCGCCCACTCCACCTCGAACTCCTGGAGCAGCACCGCCGACTCTCCCTGCGGCCCCACGGCCCTCGCCTTCGCGCCGGTGTAGCCGAAGAGCGCGGGCACGGCCTGGAGCTCGGCGAGGCGCGCCAGGCCGAGCAGCCCGTCCTCCTCCAGCTGCGGATCGTGTGCGATGGCCACCCGCCCGCGCCACCGGCCGTGCCCCGTCGACAGCGTCTCCCACCGCGTCGTCCGCCCGTACTCGCTGTCGGCCGAGTCGACGCGCGAGAAGGCCTCTGCCGGCGTGGAGGTGCCCCGCAGGGTCCGTACCCAGACGCCGAGGTTGTCCGGGTCCACCAGGAACCGCGACGCTCGCGGGATGGCCTCGCGCGAGGCGAGCTCGGCGAACGCCTGCAGCGCGTGGTGCGCCGTCGGCAGCGGCACCATGCGCGTCTCGTCCTCGAGGTCGTTGTTCACCATGCGGATGGTCCGCAGCCAGCTCTCGGCGACCGCGGGTGACTTCTCGGTCACGAGCATCCGGTGCAGCGCCTTGAGGAGCGCGGAGCTCATCTGACCTGTGGCGAAGCTGCGGCGATTCATGCGCGAGAACACCTCATGCTATCGCAGCGGGGAGCCCATGGACCGTGAGCTTTCCGCCGGCACCCTCCAAAAGGTGCGCGTGACGCGGCTCGGTCCGCGCGAGGTGGCGCTGCTCGAGCTGCGGGTGCCGGGCGAGACGCGGCACGTGGTCGTGGCGCAGGGGCTCGGGGTGGGGCTGCTGGGCGCGGAGGAGCGCGCGCGACTCAAGCAGGCGATGGCGGGAGCGGTGAAGCCGGGGGAGGTCCGGACGCGCGCGCTGGTGGAGGAGGTCTCGCGGGCGCTCGAGGGCGTCGAGCGGGCGGAGCTCGAGACGCGGGGCAAGCGCATCGTGGAGGAGGTGGCGCGGGGCGAGGCCGGGAGCCGCCGGGAGGCCCTGCGGCGGGCGCTGGCCAAGGCCATGGCGCGCGTCGAGCGCCGGATCGAGGCGGTGCGCGGGGACCTCGCGCGGGCGGAGGGCGCCGATTCCATGGCGCAGCGCGCGCGGCTCTTCGTGGCGGAGGCGGCCCGGGCGCCGCGCGGGGCGACGAGCCTCGTCGTGGTCGACTGGTCGAGCGGGGTGGCGCAGCCGGTGGAGCTCGCGCTGGATCCCGCCCGCGGCGCGCGCGAGCAGCTCGACGCGGTCTTCGCGCGTGCACGCAGGCTGAAGGAAGGGGCGCGCATCGCCCGGGCGCGCCTGGAGGACGGGGAGAAGGCGCTGGCCGCGCTGGCAGAGGTCGCGCGCGCGATCCCCGACGCCCCGGACGCGGACCTGGCACGGTGGACGGGCGTCGCGCGCGCCGCCGCCCCGCGCGACTTCAAGCTCGCCGGGCCGTCGACGGGGACCAGCCGCCCCCGCACAACACAGGCCGCGCTCCCGCCGTACCGCACCTTCGTCACGGCGTCCGGCACCAGGCTCCTCGTCGGGCGCTCGGCGGACCGGAACGACACCCTCACCTTCCACGTCGCCCGCCCCCACGACCTCTGGCTCCACGCGAAGAACCGCGCGGGCTCGCACGTCATCGTCCCGCTCGAGAAGAGCGCCTCGTGCCCGGCGGACGTCCTGGTCGACGCCGCCCATCTCGCGGCGCACTTCTCCGAGGCGCGGGACGAGGCCGTCGTCGAGGTGCAGTACACGCCGCGGCGCTACCTCCGCAAGCCACGCGGGAGCGCGCCGGGTTTCGTCGTCGTGGACCGGGAGAAGGTGCTGGTGCTGCGCCGGGAGGAGGACCGGCTGCGGGGTCTGCTGGATCGCGAGGTGAGCGGCAGCGAGTGAACCAGGCTCCGGCAGGAGGAAGACGACGGGACGACTCCCCTGCCTGCAGTGGCCCAGGTTGACACCCTCGGGGGTCCGCCGGGAGCCGCGAAAGCTCCGCAAGCTCCGCTGGCACGCACTTCGCTCTGGGCGGGTCTCATGCGTGCCTCCCTCCATCCCTTCCTTGTCTTCTCCGCGATCCTCACCCTGGCCGTGGCATGTGGCGGCAAGACCGCCGGCGTGGGTGGCGGCCAGGGCTCGAGCTCGGGCGGCGGCAGCTCAGGGGGCAGCAGCAGCGGCGCGAGCAGCAGCGGCAGCGGAGGGGGCAGCGGGAGCAGCTCCGGCGCCGGCAGCTCCGGCTCGAGCAGCGGCGGTGTGACCTGCGCGCCACTGCCCGGGTGTGACTCTTCGGTCGAATGCCCCGCCCCCGGCGGGTGCGGCGGGAGCTGCGACTGCGAGGACGGCCAGTGGCTTTGCACCACCGGCACGGGGTGCGGCGACGACGTGAGCGACGCTTCCCTGCCCGACTCGCCCGACCAGGTCTGCCCCGATGCCCCTCCGCCTGCGGGCAGCGCCTGCTACCCGGACGGGATGGAGTGCGGCTGGGGCACCGAGGAAGGCTGCGGCGAGTCTTGCTTCTGCTCCAACGGGACCTGGGAGTGCGCCGAGGATCCCTGCACCGCGCCCGTGTGCCCGGTCAGTGCCCCCACGGGGGGGACGGCGTGCTCCGGCATCGGGTCGGACTGTTCCTACCCGGTCGGCTTTTGTGGCGAGGAGGACTGCAGCTGCGATCCTTCGGGTATCTGGTCGTGCGTGACGGCGGTGTGCGTCGACGCCGGCCCTCCCGACACCGGTACTCCCGACACCGGCGCTCCCGAGGACGCCGGCCTGCTCTGCCCCCCATCCGAGCCCGCCAGCGGCACCGGCTGCCCGGACCTCGGAAACGTGTGCACCTACTACACGCCCTGCGAAACCAACTGCCTCTGCACCAGCGCGGGCTGGGTCTGCGCCACCGAGCAGGGCTGCTCCCTCCCGCCCTGAAACGGACAGCCACGGGTCGCGTGGGTCGACTAGCCTTGGACCCGCATGCGACTCGCCGACGTCATCGGCCGCTGGATCGGCAAGGTCGAGATCGTCCTCGCCGGGGCCGACGAGGACCTGCGCGAGGGGCAGGAGGCGCTCGCCCAGGGCGACGCGATCCGCGCTCGCGGCGCTGCCCGGCGCGTGCTCGCGCGTGCCCCGGACTCGCCCATCGGCCTCGCGCTGCTGGCTGACGCCTGCGACGCGGGCCAGCTCGAGGCCGAGCTCGCCATCACGCTCGAGGAGCTGGCGCGGCGCGCGCCCTCCCGCGGGGAGGTCTGGGTGCGGCTGGGGCGGGCGCGGCGCGCGACGGGCGCACCGGCGGACGACGTCCGTGACGCGTTCGTGCGCGCGCTGGCCGTGGCCGAGGGCGGGAGCGATGCCCGGCGAGAGGCCCTCCTCGAGCTCGCCGATCTCGACCTGGCCGCGAAGGACGGGGCGCGGGCGGAGCTGTGGCTCGAGCGGGTGGGCGACGAGAAGGCCGTCGAAGTCCTGGCGCGGCGCGCGGAGGCCCGGCTCCTGCGAGGGGACGCGGTGGGGGCGAAGGCGCTGCTCGACCGACTCGACTCTCCGGCGACCGACGGACACGCGGCGCTGGTGCGCGGCCGCACCCTGGCCATGCTGGGGGACCCGGCGGCGTTCGTGCCCCTCGTCCGCGCGATGGTGCTCGATACACCCGGCTCGAGCGAGGCGCTCTCCTCCACGCTGGCGTACGTCCCGAGCGATCCGCAGATCCGCACCCGGGTGCGCTCGGTGGTCGACGCAAAGGGGGAGCAGGCACTGGCGCGGTGGCGCGCGGCCTTCGCGCGGGCCGAGGGCGCGCGCGACTCGGCGAGGCGCGCCCTGGCCGATGCCGTGGAGGCGGGGGACACCGCGGCGGTTGTCCCGCTGCTCGACGCCGCCGTCGACGACCAGGACCTCGGGTCGCTGGCGCTGGCCCTGCGGTCTCTCCCGGACGACCAGGCCGATGGGCTGGTCGTCGACGCCCGCGCCATCGCGTCGGGCACCCTCGACGACGTGGCCCGCGTCCGCCACCCCCGCGTCGTGCCCTGGGCAGACGCCATCGTGGCGTGCATGGCGCGGGCCTGGGCCCCCGAGCACGCCACCGCCGACTGGCCCGCCCTCCTCGCCCGGCTCGACGTGCACGCCCGCGCCATGGCCGACCTCGAGTCCGTCGCGGCCGTGGCGGAGCTCTCGGTCGAGCGCTCGCGCCCCGTCCGGCTCGCCATCGTGGGGGAGTTCAACGCCGGCAAGAGCACGTTCATCAACGCGCTCATCGGCGCGGACGTCGCGCCGACCGGGGTCCTGCCCACGACCGCGACGCTCCACCACCTGCGCTGGGCTCCCGACCGCTACGCCCGCATCTCCTTCGCCCTGGGCCACGAGCCGCCCGAGCGCATCGTCGCGCTCGACGACCTGCGGCCCACCCTGAAGACGCTCGACGCGGCGTCGATCCGCAGGGTCGAGCTGCTCATGCCGCTCCCTTTCCTCGTCCGCGTCGAGATCCTCGACACGCCCGGCTTCAACGCGCCCGATCCCCGGCACACCATGGTCGCTCGCGACGCCTTCGAGGAGGCGGACGTGGCCATCTGGCTGCTCGACGCGACGCAGGCCATGAAGCAGAGCGAGCGGGCCGTCCTCGAGGAGGCACGCCGCGCGCGGCTCCCCGTGCAGATGCTGGTCAACAAAGCCGACCGGCTCTCGCCTGCCGGGCTGGCGGAGGTGATGGCGGGGGTCGACCAGGCGCTGGTCGAGACGGGCATCCCTTCGTGGGCCCCGCCCGTGGCCATGTCGGCGAAGAAGGCGCTGGCCGGGAAGCTGGGCGACGCGAAGGCCCTCGAGGAGTCCGGCTGGACCGCCGTCCAGACGCTGCTCGACGAACGCATCATGGCGAGGAGCGACGAGCTCAAGGAGCGCGCCCTGCGGCGGCGCGCCCTGCGGACGGTGGCCCGCCTCACCTCGCAGGCGGAGGCGAAAGCAGCGCGTCAGCGGGCCGACGAGGAGGCGGCCATGGCACGCGCCCGCGCCGTGAGCCAGGCAGCTGCACGCGTGGAGCGCGACGCGGAGGACATCGCCGCGCACCTGGCCCGGTCGCTGGAGCCCGTGGCGGAGAACTGGGCCCGCGATCTCGAGCTCGTCTTCGTTGGCCGCGATCGGACCAGCGCCTCCGCCGACCCCGTCCTCGCGCGCTACCGCGTCGACCGGGCCGTGACAGCGCTGGCGGGCCCCCTCGCTCGCGCCCTCGCGTCGCTCGTGCCCGAGGCCTCGCTGTCCCCTGCCCAGCTCGCGCCCTTCGCGCGCTCGCTGGTCCGCGCCGCCGCGTCCTGCTCACCGCCGGACGCACAGGCGCTGCTGCCTCCCGTGGCTCGCGCGGCGGTGACGACGCTGGTCGAGCAGCTCTTCGCGCTGTCCGTGGTCGGTGCGCCTGCGGCCGGGGCCGAGGGGCTTCTGCGCGAGCTTCGCGCGCTTCGCGCAGCGCTCGAGTGAAGTGCAGGACCTCCACGACGGGGAGGCGCTACAATGAGCGCTCGATGCACCGCTGGCTTGCCCTGACCCTCGCGCTCGCGGCGCTCGTGCTCCCCGCGCCGCTCGCCAGCGCGGAGCCCATCCTCGGAGTGGGGGGCGATCCCAGCGTCTCGCTCCAGGCCGACCGCCTGGACATCGACATCCTGGCCGGCGAGGCGACCCTGACCGGCAAGGTGACCCTCTCCAAGGGCGACCTGGTGGTCAGTTGCCCGCGCATCGATCTGCGCTTCGATCACGCCCCCCACCTGACCTGGGCCAAGGGCTCCGGCGGAGTGACGGCGGACGTCCGCGGCGTCCACGCCGAGGCTCCTTCGGCCGAGTTCGACCTCACGAAGCAGGTGCTCGACCTCCGTGGAGGCGTGAAGCTCTCGCGCGGCCAGGGCTGGCTCGCCGCGGACAGCGCCCGCATCGACATCCCCACCGCCAAGGTCTCGCTGACGCAGGTCAAGGGCTCCATCCCGGTGGCGAAGGGGCCCTGACCCGATGTCCTCCGGGGGCGCTCCAGCCCTCGTGGCGAAGGGCGTACGCGTCATTCGCGGGGGCAAGGCCATCCTGCGGGGCGTCGATCTGGAAGCCTGCCCCGGTGAGGTGCTGGGGCTGCTCGGACCATCCGGCGCGGGCAAGTCCACGCTGTTCCGGGTGCTCGTCGGAGAAAGCACGCCCGATGCCGGCCGCGTGATGCTCTTCGGGGCGGACGCGACCCGGTGGCCGCTCTGGCAACGCGCACGTGCCGGCGTGGGCTACGTGCCTCAGGGCCCGAGCGTGCTCTGGGACCTGTCGGTGCGAGAGAACCTCATCACGTTCCGCAAGATCGCCGGGCTGCCCCCGCAGGACGCCCGGCTCGCGGCGTCCGTCGTCGGGCTGGAGGAGCGGCTGGAGGTGCGGGCCGGAGAGCTGTCGGGGGGTGAGCGCCGCCGCCTCGAGCTGGCCCGCGCGGTGACACGCGAGCCGAAGGTGCTGATCTGCGACGAGCCGTTCGCCGGCGTGGATCCTGGTGGAGCCGAGAGGCTCGGGGAGTTGCTGCGAGGGCTGGCGGACCGGGGAACGGCGGTACTGCTGGCCGACCACCACGTGACGGAAGCACTGCGCGTTTGCACCCGCGCTCTGCTCCTGCTGGACGGCACCATCGCCGTCTCCTCGCTGGCTGCCGACTTTCCGGACCATCCACTGGTTCGGGGCCGCTACCTCGGCACGCTTCAGGTCACCAGCCGGCAAAGTTAGCACTCTCACCTGGGTCTCCAGTCGAATTCGACCCCTGGCATGGAAATCGCTCGATCGCAGCTGCCAGCCCGCAACCGTGGTGTTACTTCTCTAGCTAGGTAACCCCGGGCGAGCGAACTGATGGAGATCAAGCAACAGCTCAGGCTCAGCCAGCAGCTCGTGATGACGCCGCAGTTGCAGCAGGCGATCCGCCTCTTGCAGCTCTCGCGCCTGGAGCTCATCGACGAGATTCGGAAGGAGCTCGACGCCAACCCGGTCCTTGCCGACGAGGAGATCGACCCGCGAGCCCGCTCCAACGGGGATGCGAAGGGTGGCGAGGTGCTCATGGAGCATCCTGCGCCGGACTCCCCTGCCATGTCGTCCGAGAAGGCCGCCGTGTCCGACCTGGACAAGCGGGCGGACGACAAGCGCGTCCAGGAGATCGACTGGGAGCAGTTTCTCGAGAACCGCACCCAGCAGCAGGCTCTCCCAAGCAACCGCGGCGGCTTCGAAGAGCTCCCGCCCATCGAGCAGAACCTGACCAAGAGCGCCTCGCTGGTCGATCATCTGCGCTGGCAGCTGCAGATGAGTGACTTCACCGACGAAGAGAAGCGGTTCGCCGAGCTCGTGATGGGCAACCTGAACGACAACGGCTTCCTCGATCTCAAGGGGACCGAGCGCGAGAACGGCGAGAAGACCCCGGACCTCACCATCGAAGACCTGGCCCGCGAGGTGCCGATGGATCCGGAGGACGCCGAGTGCGTCCTCCGCGAGATGCAGGAGTGGGATCCCTGCGGCGTGTGCTCTCGCTCTTTGCAGGAGTGCCTGCACGTCCAGGCCGAGGTCTATGGCTACGACGACCTGGAGCTGGCGGTCATCGACAAGCACCTCCACAACCTGGAGAAGCACAACTACCAGGCCATCGCGCGCGATCTGAAGGTCACGGTCGAAGAGGTGTACGAGGCGGTCAAGCAGATCCAGAAGCTCGAGAGCCGCCCGGCACGGAACTTCACCGAGACCGACGACAAGACCATCGCCATCACGCCGGACGTCTACGTCATCAAGGACAGCGACCGGTTCATCGTCAGCGACAACGATCGCGGCGTGCAGCGGCTGTACATCAACGAGACTCTGACCAAGCAGCTCCTCAAGGATCCGCAGGCCAAGGACTTCATCGGCGAGAAGCTCCGGAACGCTCAGTGGCTCATCCGCGCCATCGAGCAGCGCCGCAAGACCATCATCCGGGTCACCGAGTGCATCGTGGAGAAGCAGCGGGATTTCTTCGAGAAGGGCGTGGCCTTCCTCAAGCCCATGATCCTCCGCGACGTCGCCGAGGCCGTGGGGATGCACGAGTCCACCATCAGCCGCGTCACCACCAACAAGTACGTGCATACTCCCCAGGGACTCTTCGAGCTGAAGTACTTCTTCAACTCGTCCATCCGGCGCATGGCCGAGGACGACATCGCCAGCGAGAGCGTGAAGCAGGCGATCAAGAAGATCATCGAGGAGGAGGACAAGCAGAACCCTCTGTCCGACCAGCAGATCGTCGAGCTCCTCGCCAAGCGCGATGGGATCCAGATCGCCCGCCGCACGGTCGCCAAGTACAGGGAGATGCTGGGGATTCTGTCGTCGAGCAAGCGCAAGAAGCTGTTCTGACAGGTCCGCGAGAGCGTGGGGGTGCACAGCCCCCAGAGCAAATGGGACCGTGGTGTCCGCTTCCGTGGAGAGGAAATCTCATCAACACGGTTTGCAGCCGTGCCGGCAGTGTTACGATTCAGTCAAGGCGCGGGAAGAACGCGTATCGCTTGCTGGTAGGAGCTTCTGAACCCGTCACCGGCACCACGCGTTCTTGCGGGTGCCCTAGCGTGAATCAACGCTGACAACGCGGCAGGAGGCCACTCCTCATGAACATCGCAGTCACGTTTCGTCACATGAACGCGACCGAAGCGGTCAAGGGCTATGCGACGGACAAGGTCGCCCGGATGCAACGCTTTCTCCGGGCGCCAATGAAGTGTCAGGTCACGCTCAGCTGTCAGCAGGATCGCCTGCACAAGGTGGAGGTGGAGATTCACTCGGGGCCCGCGCACTTTCATGCGCACGAGACGAGCGAGGACATGTACGCGTCCATCGACAAGGTCTCGGACAAGATCGAACGCCAGATCCTCAGCGCCAAAGAGGTGGTGACGGCGAAGAAAAAGGGGGGGGAGCGCGCGTCACAGCGCCTGCTGCCGGACATCGGCGAGGATTGAGGGGGTGCGGGGGGCGCCCGTCTCGATCTACAGTCTTGTCTCGAGCCCCCCATGCGCCTCACCGAACTTCTTTCCCCCGAGCGGGTCGCCGTCCGCCACAACGACGACGGCCACCCGCTCGACAAAGCGGCAACCCTAAAGATCCTGGCCGAAATGCTGGCCGCGGGTGCGGGTGCGGACATCGCCGCCGTCGAGCGTGTCCTCGCGGAGCGGGAGAAGCTCCAGTCCACGGGTATCGGGGAGGGTGTCGCCATCCCGCACGGAGCGCTCCCGCAGCTGGAGACGCAGTTCGCCGGGCTGCTCATCGTCCCCGAGGGGGTCGAGTTCGCGGCGATCGACAACCTGCCCGTCAACATCCTCTTCGCGGTCATCACTCCCAAGCGGGCGACGGGGGAGCACCTGAAGACCCTCGCCCGGGTCTCCAGGGTGCTGCGCAACAAGGCCTTCCGCGAGCGTCTGATTGCGGTGCCCGGCCCGAAAGAAGGGTACTCTCTCATCTCTACGGAGGAGGGGGACCGCTGATGCGCTGCGCGTCGCCACGAGCGAACGCGCGAACGGCGTCATCTGCGCGGGCAGACTGAGATGGGGGATCAGCGGCGCGAGCCTGGCGGACAGGGCGAAACGGTGCCCGAGTTGACGGTCCGTCAGCTCGTGAGCGATCCGCAGATGTCCATCGATCTGAGGCGCATGGCAGGCGAGGCAGGCCTGGACCGCCCGCTGCGCCACCCCCGGGTACAGAAGAACGGGCTCGCGCTGGCCGGCCACTTCCAGGGCGTCGTTCCCACGCGCGTCCAGGTCCTCGGCGAGACCGAGCTCTCGTACCTCGACTCGCTGAGCAACGAGGCACGTAGCGTCGCCGCGCGCGGCTTCTTTTCCATGGGGCTGTCCTGCGTCGTGGTCTCCGGCGGTCACGAGCCTCCCAAGGCGCTGCTGACCGCGGCTGAGGCCACGGGCACCCCGCTCTTCACCACCACCGCCCGGTCGAGCCGGACCATCAACGCACTGCACGCGGTGCTAGACGATCGTCTGGCCCCACACACGCGACTTCACGGCGTGCTGGTCGATGTGTTCGGCGTGGGGATCTTGCTGGTCGGCAAGAGTGGCATTGGCAAGAGCGAATGCGCCATGGAGCTGGTGATGCGCGGGCATCGCCTGGTGGCCGACGACGTCGTGCAGTGCGATTGGCGCCCACCCGGCATGGTCTTCGGCCAGCCGGCAGAGCTTCTTCGTCACCACATCGAGATCCGCGGCCTGGGAGTGCTGGATCTGCGTCGCCTCTTCGGCATCACCGCCATCAGGGAGCGGGCGCAGATCGACATCGTGGTGCGGCTCTGCGAGTGGAAGGACGAGGAGGAGTTCGATCGCCTCGGCGTGGAGGAGCGCTTCCACGTGATCCTCGGGACCCCCATCCGCGAGCTGCGCGTCCCGGTGCGCCCCGGTCGGGACATGGGCAGCATCATCGAGATGGCGGCGCGCAACGAGATGCTGCGACGAGACGGCGGACACACCGCCCACGAGTTCCTGGAGAGGATCGAGACGAAGCTCGCGACCCGTCCCGTCACCGAGCCCGAGTCCATCATGGCCGAGGAGTCGACCCCTGGCGATTCGAAGCCCTCGGCTCCGCTCCCCTCGTGGTCTACGCTGATGCCGCAGGCGTCGGGGACCGAGAGCTCGGCGTGGATCCCGGCAGTACGCCCGCGACCCAAGGGGGAGGAATGAGCGAGCCCGGGGTTCGCCCGCTGGTCGTCGTCGTGACGGGCCTGTCCGGAGCAGGCAAGTCTCAGGCGTTGCACACCCTGGAGGACCTCGGGTTCTTCTGCGTGGACAACCTGCCGACGGTCCTGGCGCCGGAGGCGGTCGCCCTGTGCGAACGGGGTGGCATGACGCGGCTGGCGCTGGGGATCGACGTCCGCGTCCGGGCCTTCCTGGGCGAGGTGGGGAAGGTCCTCCAGCGGCTCGAAGCAGACGGGCAGCGCGACGTGCAGGTGCTCTTCCTGGACGCGAGCGACGAGCGCCTCCTCCATCGCTTCAGCGAGTCGCGGCGGCCGCACCCCTTGTCCGCAGAAAGCGGGCACGAGGGCGCCCTGGCCGTTCTCGACGGCGTGCGCGTCGAGCGCGAGCGCCTTGCGCCGCTCCGCGCAGGCGCGACGCGGATCATCGACACCACGAACACCAGCGTCCACGAGCTGAGGCGCATCCTCATCGCCCACTTCGGACCGGCGTCCGGTGGAGGGCCGCGCATGGTGACGCGCATCGTTTCCTTCGGCTTCAAGTACGGCACGCCCGTCGACGCAGACGTGGTCCTCGACGTGCGCTTCCTCGACAACCCCTACTTCGTCCCGGAGCTGAAGCCGCTGACGGGGCTCGACGAGCCGGTGGCCCGGCATGTCCTCGCCGCGCCCGAGACCCGCGAGTTCTTGCAACGTACGCGCGACCTGCTCGAGTACGTCCTTCCGAAGTACGAGCGCGAGGGCAAGAGCTATCTGACCATCGCGATCGGCTGCACCGGAGGTCGACACCGCTCGGTGACGGTCGCCGAGGCCCTCGCCCGCGACCTGTCCGTCGCGACGGGTGCGCCCATCACCGTGCTCCACCGGGATACTCACCGGGGTGACCTGGGGCCGCCGAACGAACGCGTGGAGCGTCCCTCCAGCCCCGACGACTCCCACGATGATCGCTCGAGCGTCCTCGAGCTGAAGGGCATCATCACACCACCACCCTCGTCTGCGGGGGTTCCGCCGAAGGGCGCGCGGGGGGGCCGTTCATGAGCGAGGCAACGGGCCGGTTCACGGTGATAAACCAGCTCGGACTGCACGCACGGGCAGCGACCAAGCTGGTGCAGCTTGCGTCCAAGTTCCCGTGCGACGTCGAGATCACCCGAGAGGACCAGAGCGCCAACGGCAAGAGCGTCATGGGCGTGCTCCTGCTGTGCGGTTCGAAGGGGACCGTCCTCGACGTACACGCGACGGGGGAGAACGCCGAGGAGTGCGTCAAGGCCATCGGTGAGCTCATCGCCAGCAAGTTCGGGGAGAGTCGATGAGCGAGCGCACGCCGATGTCACCGGCGGCGGGGACACGTCCTCCCCCCAGCGATCAGAGCACGCCGCATGGGGTGCTCCTCAAGGGCATCGCTGGCAGTCCGGGAGTCGCGGTCGGTCCCGCGCTCGTCGTCGGCGACACCAAGGCGGCCTACGCAAGGCGTCACGTCCCCGGGGGGCAGGTCGACTCCGAGGTCGCACGACTCGTGAAGGCCGTGGACGACGCTCGGCGCCATGTACGCGAGGTGAGCGCACGGCTGCCCAAGGCGCCCGTGGAGACGAGCGGGATCCTCGACGCCTACCTGGCGATGATCGGCGACCCCATGCTGGTCGAGCGCGTGGAGCACAAGATCCGCGACGAGAAGAAGTGCGCCGAGTGGGCGGTCGCGCAAGCCTGCGACGAGATCGGCAAGCTGTTCGGCCCAGCCGAGGCGTCAGGGGGTGACGCGTACATCGTCGAGCGCCGGCACGACGTGGAGTTCGTGTGTGATCGCTTGTTGCGCGAGCTCACCGGCGACACCAAGCTCATCGTCCCCCGGCTGGACCAGCCGATGGTCGTGATCGCGCGCGATCTCTCGCCGGCTGACACGGCAGGGATGGTGCGTGAGCCCGTGATCGCCTTCGTCACGGAAATAGGCACACGCACGAGTCACACCGCAATCATGGCGCGGGCACTCGAGATCCCGGCGGTGGTTGGCGCTGCAGACGCGCTGGCCATCATCCGCACCGGCGACCTCGTCATCGTCGACGGGTTGCGGGGCGAGATCACGGTCAACCCGAACGAGATGGCGGTGGAGGAGGCCCGCGGGCGCGGCGCCCGTCATCTCGCCTTCGCACGTGGCCTGCTCAGCGCGCGCAATCAGCCCTCGGTGACTCGCGACGGAGAGCCGGTGAGTCTGAAGGCCAACGTCGAGCTGCCGGCCGAGGCGATCCTCGCGCTTGACCACGGGGCCGAGGGCATCGGTCTCTATCGCACAGAGTTCATCTACATCGATCGCATCAAGATGCCCACGGAGGACGAACAGTACGAGCTCTATCGTGCCGTGGTGGAGGCCGTCTCCCCGCGTCCCGTGACCCTCCGCACGTTCGACATCGGAGGAGACAAGTTCGCCTCGAGCTTCCAGCTTCCGGCCGAGATGAATCCCGCGCTGGGGCTGCGGGCAGTGCGCCTCGCCCTGTCGCGTCCCGACGTCTTCCTGACCCAGCTTCGAGCCATGGTCCGCGCCAGCGCCCACGGTGACCTTCGCATCATGATTCCGATGGTTGCGACGGTGCAGGAGCTACGGGAAGTCCGTCGCCTCCTCGGACAGGCCATAGACGAGGTCGATGCTGCGGGCCACAAGCGCGCCAGCCACATCCCGCTGGGAATCATGATCGAGGTGCCGAGCGCCGTGATCATGGCTGACGTTCTTGCGCGCGAGGCCGAGTTCTTCAGCATCGGGACCAACGATCTCATCCAGTACACGCTGGCCATCGACCGCGGCAACCGCTCCCTGGCGCCGTTGGCCTCCCCATTTCACCCCGCCATCCTCCGCATGATCCGTCAGGTCTCGCGTGCCGCCACGCCACACGGCGTGCCGGTTGCGCTCTGCGGCGCGATGGCCAGCGACCCTCTGGCCGCGGTGCTGCTGGTGGGTCTGGGGTTGCGCGAGCTTTCCATGGAGGCAGCCGCCATCCCCGAGATCAAGGAGGCGCTGCGGCGGGTCAACGTGACCGACTGTGAACGCGCGGCGGAGGCAGCGCTGCTGCTCGACACAGCAGAGGCGGTCGAGGAGCTCGTGGCGGGAAGCTTCGCGCCGACGCTGTTCGACCTGCTCACGGGCAGCGCCGAAGAGACGCCTCTGAACTTCGAGACCGACACTGATCCCCGACCGCCCATGCAGACGCTCCCCGATCTGGAGTGACGGAGCGATGGGGCGACGCTCTACGGTGTCGCCGAGCGCCCTGAAAGCAAGGCGACCAGTCCGAGGACGAGCCCGAGGAGGATCACGACTGCCACGAGGACTGGTGCGATCGAGCGCTGATGGATTGGTCCACTGACGGGTGGCACGGTCGAGACCGTGGACACTGGCTGGGACCTGGGTGGGTCGGGAGGTGGAATGGAGGGAGGCTCCTCGGCTGTCATGACGGGCTTGACTGCCCCCTTCCCCTCCACCCGCGTCGACATCTGTGACGTCGGCACCGGCGAGCCCTCGTCCCCCGCGGGAAGCCGCTCCGGGGTCGAACCAGCGGGACCGCCCTCCACTTCGCTGAAGTAGCGGGCCAGCACTTCGCGCGTCAGCGGCTCGTTGAAGGCGTCGGCGTAGGCTTTCTCGAGAGCCTCACGCATCGCCATCGCGCTCTCCCAGCGCGAGGACTTCTCGAAGGCCAGCGCCCTGTCCACGAGCGCAATGATGGGCTCCGGCACGTCTTCGGCGACAGTCTTCAGGGAGCGCGCTGGCGTGGTCCCGACCTTCAGCAACAGCATCGTCGCCGACTCTGCCTCGTAGACCAAGTGTCCGCTCACCAGCGCAAAGATCGTCGCTCCCACCGCCCACACGTCCGTCTGCCCATCGACTTCCTTCGATTGACCACGGGCCTGCTCGGGAGCCATGAAGGCAGGAGTGCCCAGCATGGCGCCTGCCTGGGTGATGGCGTGAACGGTCGCGTCGCGCAACCGCGCGATGCCGAAGTCGAGGACCTTCACCTCTCCCGTTTCGGTCACGAACAGATTCGCCGGCTTGACGTCGCGGTGAACGATGCCCTTTGTGTGCGCGGCGGCGAGGACGTCGAGCAACTGGTGCGCCATGGCCAGCGCGGGACGCAGGGGGATGTGCCGGTCGCCCTTGAACCAGAGATCCTCGACCGTGGTCCCATCGAGAAGCTCCATGACCAGGAACGCTGCCCCGTCCTCGGTCACGTGGTCGTCCACGACGCGTACGGCCCCCGGGTGCTTCACCGAGTTTGCGATGTACCCCTCGCGGAGGAAGCGCGTGCGAATGTCCTCGCGGACGCTCAGCTCCGGATGGAGCATCTTGACCGCGAACTCGGCCTGGTTGCGGTGCGTCGCCGCATAGACCGCTGCCATCGCACCGATGCCGATGACACGGTCGAGAGTGTACTTGCCCACCACGACTGTCCCCACCCGCTGGTGGACCAGAGACTCGAGGTCGACTGCTTGCTCCGTCATGACGCGTGGTTCATCCGTCGGCGAAGGGCCATCGGCGTGGTGTGCGGCAAGAAAGAGCCGCGCGAGAAAGAGAACGGAGCCTACCACCGACGCGAAGCGCGAATCGCCTTGCCCTCCGCTCCACCCTTGGGCTACTAGGGGCCGCTTCCGCAACCGCGCGCAAGTCCAGCGTGCAGCGCCAGAGGAACGTTTCATGGGGCTTCGTCACACGATCGGACGATGCGGCCTAACCGCTTTCCTTCATCCTCGCTTCGCGGCAGTCGCGATTGCCGTGAGTGCAGCTGCGCTGGCAGCTTCCGAGCCCGGCTGCACCTCCGGAGGGACGGGGCCCCAGACCCCGTGCCCTGACGGACAGACCTGCGAAGTACGCCTCACGCTGCTCCACACGGCGGACATCCACTCGCGTATCTTCCCCTACGATCTCCAGATCCTGCAGGTCGACTCGGAGCTCGGCCTGGGCACGCTCGACGAGGTAAAGAACGTTGGCGGCGTCGCGCGCGTCTCGTACCTGCTCAACCGCGAGCGGGCGCGCGCCGACCGGGTGTTGCACGTGGACTCGGGGGACATCTTCGAGGGAGCTCCCGTCTTCAACTACTTTCAGGGGGAGCCCGAGACGCGAGCGTCCTCGATGATGGGCACCGACGTGATGGTCGTCGGGAACCACGAGTTCGACGACGGTGCCCTAAACGTCGTCCGCCAGATGCAGAAGTGGAAGGATTTTCCACTCCTCGCGGCCAACTACATCTTCCCGCCCCAGGGAACGGCCCACGACACGGGCCTCGACAGCGTGCTGACGCCCTTCACTGTGTTCAACCTCGAAGGCCTCAAGGTGGGGGTCATCGGGATGGCGAACTTCTCCAGCCTCGGGTCCGTGTTCACCCAGCCCAACTCGCTCGGGATCATGGTGCTCAACACGGTCGAAACAGCCCAAGGGTACGTCGACCTCCTGCGACCGCTGGTCGATGTCGTCGTTGTTCTCAGCCACCTCGGGCTCGACGTGGATGAGCGTATGGTCCAGGGCACCACCGGGATCGACGTGGTCGAAGGCGGGCACAACCACATCGTCATCAACCCGCCGCAGACGATTCAGGACTGCTCGGCCGACCCGTCGAACCCTGGCTACGTGTGGGCGGTCAACCCGAACATCCCCTACGATCCCGAGAATCCGGTCTACGACCCGGCAGACACGCTGCAGCAGCACCCCAACGCGTTCAGGCGGTTCTGCACTCCACGCAACGTGCTCATCTCCCACTCGGGAGCGTTCGCCAAGTACGTCGGGCGGTTCGACATCATGCTGTCGAATGATCCGACCCTGGCCTCGCCGACGGGCAACCCCGCCGACTACGACCCGACGAACGGGTTCGAGGTGATCTCGAGCACCTACCAGCCGTTCCCGATCGACGACACTGTCCCCGACGACCCCAACATCGACAACCTGCTCCTCCCATACGAGCGGATCCTCGACCAGACCGTCGATCTCGATCTCCTGGCCGGCTACTCGCCGCTGGGCGCCAGCCGGACCGCGCCTCAGGGGGGGGATTCACCACTCGGCAACCTCATCTCCGACGCGATGTGGCTCCGGCTCGGAGTGCAGACGGATTTCGCGCTCACCAACACCACAGGCATCCGCACCGACCTGATCCCCGGCCCGGTGACCATCGAGGAGATGTTCAACATCTTCCCGTTCAGCAACACCATCACGAAGATGCAGCTCTCCGGCACCGAGGTGCAGCAGATGTTCGACTTCGTGGCTGGACGCTCGCAGAGCCGCGGGTGCGTCTCCCAGGCGCAGATCGCGGGAGCCCGCGTCATCCTCAACTGCGGTGGGTGCACCCGCGCGAACGCCAACAATCCGTGCACGAACGACGACCAGTGCATCGGCGGCGTCCCGGGGAGCTGTATCGATGGGCAGGGAAACACGTGTCTTCCCAACGAGACCTCTTGCGTATGCGACGTCACCGCCTGCGCCGAGCAGATGTACATCGGGCACCTGTCGAACTGCCCGAACGGCAACACGAACTGCGCCTGCCAGCAGGACAGCGACTGCCCCGACAACCTCCAGGGTCAGTGCGACACGGGGGGCGGCACGTTGCCCACGGGCACGTGTGCGGCGCCGGTGGAGCCTGGCAACGAATACGACTTCGCGACCAGCAACTACCTGGCCGCGGGTGGGTCCGGCTTCCGAGTCCTCCAACGCAACACGACGCAGCTCAATACGTACATCGAGCAGCGCGACGCGGTCATCGACCTCATCCGCAACGCGCCGCCCTGCGGGTACAACGCGACGTACGGGACCAACGAGGGTCTCATGGCCTGCTCGACCGACTCGGACTGCCAGAACGGCTTGCCAGGTGCGGACTTCGTGTGCGCCTGTCCGCAAGCCATCCAGATCACCCCCGAGTCAGACGGCACGGTCACCTGCCCCAGCGTCTCCTGCGACCCGAACGTTGGCCGATGTGTCCGGTCGGACTGCCGCAACGACGTCGCGACCTTCCACGAGACTGCCTGTCAGGGCTCTCCGCAGATAGACCAGTGCAACACCGACCTCGATCCCTGCTCGCTCGCGGGAGAGGAGTGCAAGCTCCTCTCGTGCGTCGACCAGAACCTCGGCGCGATCACGGACAACCGTGTCGAGATGATCGGCCGATGAAGCCCGCAGCTGAACGAATACTGGCAGTGAATCGAAGCATCGGGCGCAGAGCGCTCGAGGGACCCAAGCCGATGCGATCCATCCGACTGTTCGCCGCAGTAGTTTCTCTGTCCTGCATCGCTGGGTTCGCGCCCTCCGCGTTCGCACAGGAGCCACCCCCGCCGCCTCCTCCCCTGCCCTACGGCTCCTACACCTGGTCCAGGACTCCCGCTCCGCCGGGTGTGGAGCCGGGAATGCCACCGCCGCCGCCTCCAGTCACCGCGGGAGCGACCCCCGAGCCGGCCTACGACACCATGGGTTCCGCCGGTGCACGTGCCGTCGGGCTCGCGCCGCCAGGAACACGACCCGGCGATTTCATGGATACGCGCGTGTCGTGGACTGCAGGCGACGACGACTTCCTCCATCCGACCGGACAGCTCATTCCACTGTCTCCGAGCTTCTCGATCGGCGACCGACCGCAGTATCGGCTCTTCTTCGATGCGCTCAACTCGCGCTACGCCGGTCGCGAGAACCTCACGCACCTCGTGATGTACAAGAAGATGCCCGGCTTCATCCCCGGCCTCACGACCGAGGCGGCAATCGTCCTGCGCTTCGATCTCGATAACCTGGCCGCGAACACCGGGAACCTGAACCAGGCGCTCTACGACGCGGGCTCGTACCTCAGGCTCTTCTACAACACCGGCAGCGACCCGCGCGAAGGCATCTCGGCCACCTTCTTCCCGCTCGACACCGACCGCTTCCGCCTCGGCTACCTCTACGACATCTCCTGGGGCGGCACCGCGGCCTACATCAACCAGTCCATCTTTCCCGGCATCCAGGGGAGCGCACCTGGCCTCAAGGTGCAGTACGACAACCGGCGCTTCTACGTCTTCGGCGGCTTCAAGACCGCGCAGATCGTGCAACCGCAGCAGGTGCTGAGCCCCGGAAACGACAGCGATGTCGAAACCGTCGACGTAGCAGACACCAACTATGGCTTCCTCGGCGGCGCCGGCTGGGACGCCATGGAGCACCTGCGCTTCGATGTGGGTACCGGCTACTTCCAGCAGGGTCGCTTCGACCTGCCCGATGTGCGCGGACAGCACGTCTACACCTACGGCGGCAGCGCCCGCGTGCTCCTGCACGACAACATGCCCGTGCCGCAGTCGGTCGACTTCACCCTCTACCGCAACGACCCGATGGCGCCAATGGTCCTCTTCGCGCCCGAGAAGTACAGCGCGCGGGAAGTGGCATGGAGCGTAAGCGCAGAGGGAGACGTCCTCGAGCAGCACCTGAAGGACTTCGACGTCGTGGGCGGCACCAAGGACCAGGCGGCCTGGGCCGCGGCGCTGCAGGCGGTGGTCAAGTACGGCTTTGCCCGGTTCAGTCTCACGGGCATCGCACGCGACCTTAACTACGTCGTGCGCAACGTCCCGGGCTTCATCCCCTTCCAGACGCTCCCGTCGGAGTCCAAGGCCCAGCCTGAGATCTTCGGCTCCCTGGCTGCGACCTATCACTTCCCCGACCTGCACCTGACACCAGGAATCGCGGGCGGCGTGCAGCTCCCCAGCACCTTCCAGAGCGAGTTCACCGAAGGTGGCGTCCCCGCTTCGCGCACCATCGTCGTCCGGGCCCAGGGCGACGAGTCGATCCTCCCGTTCGACCAGGGGCGCCTGCCCATCTTCCAGGGACGTGTCAGCCTGCGCTGGGACCTCTCGCGCATCATGAGCGCCATGATCTGGATCCAGTACATCCGCGACCCGAACGGCACGCTGGTCGTGGTCGACCCGACCGAGGGTACCGCCAGCATCCGCGTTCCCCAGGCCGCCGACCGACTGGGCGGTGCCGTCAGCCTCCAGGCCCGCTTCTAGAGGCCTCTGGCGGTCACGCTCGAGCCAGGTCGGGGTATCGACCCGGTGACGAGCGTGTGATTGACGAAGGGTAGGAGAGGCATATACTCCGCCCCGCTTCAAAACCCTAGGACCCATCCGGCCCTGCGAAACTCTCTCCCTGCGTGCTCCGCACGCCGCGAAGCAGTCCCCTGGACGAGTCCCGAACGAGAGCCTGCGCTCTGGCTTGCTCTCACGAGAGATACCGATGCCCCTCGCCACTGAGAAGAAGACCGACATCGTTACCAAGTTCCAGACGCACGATCACGACACCGGCTCCCCCGAGGTCCAGATCGCGCTGCTGACGGAACGCATCACCTATCTCACCGAGCACTTCAAGACCCACATCAAGGACCACCACTCGCGACGGGGGCTGCTCCGCATGGTCTCTAAGCGCCGGCGGCTCCTCGATTATCTCAAGCGCGTGAGCCTCGACCGGTATCGCAAGGTCGTGGGCGCACTCGCACTCCGCAAGTAGACCCGCTTCTTTCGTCTCCTCATCCCGGGCCAGCCGGCTCTCGCTTCTTGATTTTCGATTCGTGCGCGCGAGCGGTGCTGTGGCGCCGTACTCGAGCTCGCGAACCGAGGATCAAGGCGGTCGGCGTGCCTGGCGTATCGCTGCACGCACGCGGCACAAGCGCCCTGGAGCGCGTCAAGAGCCATGTCCTTCGTCCGCGAATCCGTCGTCGTCAACGGAAAGCCACTGGTCCTCGAGACCGGGCGCCTCGCCAAGCAAGCCCACGGCGCGGTGCTCGTCACCTATGGGGAGAGCGTCGTCCTCGTCACCGCCGTGAGCGGCGACGAGCGCCCAGGGCTCGACTTCTTCCCCCTCACCTGTGACTACGTCGAGAAGACGTTCGCTGCCGGGAAGATCCCCGGGGGCTTCTTCAAGCGTGAGGGACGCCAGCGCGACGAGGAGATCCTCACCTCCCGTCTCATCGACCGCCCCTGCCGCCCCCTCTTCCCCGAGGGGTACAAGAACGACACGCAGATCATCGCGACGGTGCTCTCCAGCGACAAGGAGAACCCCACCGACGTGCTGGCCATGACCGCCGCCTCGGCGGCCCTGCACATCTCGGACATTCCCTGGAGCGGCCCGCTGACGGCGGTCCGCGTGGCGCGGGTCGAGGGCGAGCTCATCGCGTATCCGACCTTCGAGCAGCAGGCGAAGGCCGACATCGACATGGTGGTCGCGGCCTCCAAGGACGCGATCGTGATGGTCGAGGGCGGCGCGGCCGAGGCCAGCGAGGTCGACATCATTGACACGCTGATGTTCGCGCACAAGACGGCGCAGCCCATCCTCGAGCTCATCGAGCGGATGCGCGCTGCCGTGGGCAAGCCCAAGCGTCCCTTCGAGAAAAAGACCCTCCAGCCGGCCGTGGCGGAGCTGATCAAGCACACGGTCGACAGCGACATCCTCACGTCCTCCCTCATCAAGGACAAGAAGGCCCGCTACGACGGCTACAAGGCCGCCAAGAACAAGATGGTGGAGGCCGTGCTGGCCAAGGTCGGCGCGGAGGAGTTCGCAAAGATCGAGAAGCTCTGCAAGGAGGAGTTCGAGGAGCGGAAGTACAACGTCGTGCGCGAGTACGTGCTCAGCGAGCGCAAGCGCATCGACGGCCGCGACATGAAGACCATCCGCCAGATCGTGTGCGAGGTCGGCATCCTCCCCCGCGTGCACGGCTCGGCCCTCTTCCAGCGGGGCGAGACGCAGGCCGCCGTGGCCGCGACCCTGGGCACCGCCAGCGACGAGCAGAAGATCGACGCCCTCATCGGCGAGCGCTGGAAGCGCTTCATGCTCCACTATAACTTCCCGCCGTTCTCCACCGGCGAGACCAAGCCGCTGCGCGGCCCGGGCCGCCGCGAGATCGGTCACGGCGCGCTGGCCGAGCGTGCGCTCGCGCGGATGATGCCCGACGAGGACAAGTTCCCCTACACGATCCGCGTCGTGTCCGAGACGCTGGAGTCGAACGGCTCCTCGTCGATGGCCGCGGTCTGCGGCGGGACGCTGTCGCTCATGGACGCGGGCGTGCCCATGAAGTCGCCGGTCGCGGGCATCGCCATGGGCCTCATCTCGGACGGCGCGCTCACCGACCCCAAGACGCGCACGGCGATCCTCAGCGACATCCTGGGCGACGAGGATCACCTCGGCGACATGGACTTCAAGATCTGCGGGACCAAGAAGGGCGTCACCGCGATCCAGATGGACATCAAGATCGCGGGCCTCTCCCGCGAGGTGCTGACCCAGGCGCTCGATCAGGCGCGCGAGGGTCGGCTGCACATCCTCGACAAGATGCTGGCCACGCTGGCCGCGCCCCGGCCCGAGCTCTCCAAGTGGGCGCCGCGCATCACGCAGATCAAGGTCAAGCCCGACCAGATCCGCCTCATCATCGGCCCCGGCGGGAAGACCATCAAGGGCATCATCGATCAGACCGGCGTCGCCATCGACGTGGAGGACGACGGGACCGTGAACGTCGCCTCCAGCGACAGCGACGCAGTCAAGAAGGCGCTCGACATCATCAAGGGCCTCACCACGGAGCCCGAGGTCGGCGCGACCTACAAGGGGACGGTCAGCCGGGTCGTCGACTTCGGCGCGTTCATCGAGATCATGCCGGGCACCGACGGCCTGCTCCACGTCTCGGAGATGGCGCACACGCGGGTGGACAAGGTCACCGACGTGATGAAGGAGGGCGACACCGTCGAGGTCAAGGTGCTCTCGATCGACCGCGACGGGAAGATCCGCCTCACGCGCCGCGAGCTCCTGCCCTTCCCCGAGGGGCCGGAGGGCGAGGCCGCCAAGAAGCGCCTGGCCCAGGCCCGCGAGGCCGGCGGACCCCCGCCGCGCACCGGTGGGCGCGACCGCCGCGACGGGCCGCCCCGCGGCGGCGATCGTCCGCGCCGCGGGTAGGTCTCACTCGCCGCTCACCGCGCGGAGCAGGACGTACCCTGCTCCGCGTGCTCCGAGCGGAATGAAGACAGGGGCGCCGAAATGGCGAGCCGTGGCGTCCTCCGCCGCGAGCCTCGCCTCCACCGCGCGACCGTAGCGGGCTTCTCGCCAGGCCGCGTGGCCTTCTGCAGGGAGCCCTTCGGGAAGATACAGGAGCAGAGCATCCGCCTTGCGATCGAGGAGGATCTGCGCGTCGACCCGCTTCGACGTGTGGCCGCCGGGCAAGGCGGCGATGGCGGGGTCCGTCACACCGGCGAGGTCGAGGATGTCGGCCTCGGTGGCGGCGCTCACCCAGCCCACGTCCAGCGACGCCACGTGACGCAGCCCCGCGAGCTTGGGACGCGCGCGCGCCACGAGCTCCGCGCGATCAGCCCCCACGCGACGCCCCTCGGCCCCTCCCCGCGCGACCAGCGCCGCCCCGAGAGCCAGCGCCGCAAGGCTCCGCGCGCCCGTTGCCACCCGGTGCGCCTGCTCGCTCGCCAGCACGCCGGCCCACGCCAGCGACGGCACCACCGGCACCATCAACCGCGCGTACGGCATCCAGTCCCCCCCCACGGCCACCAGCGCCAGCGCGTGCGCCACCGCCGCAAGCACCAGCGCCCCCGCCATCGGCGCGCGCACCACCGCCCGCGGCGCGACCACCAGCACCGGCACCACGGTCACCACCAGCGCGGCCCCCACGTAGGGCCATCCGTGCGCCAGGTCGCTCGGCTTCGCCATGACCGCCAGCGGCGCGGGGTGCCCCCACACCGCCACCCGGACCCCCGCGCACGCCGCGAACGGCGCCAGCGCCACCAGCCCCGCTCCCATCGTCCTGCCGAACCCCGCGCGCGCCACCAGCGATACCCCTGCCGCCACCACGCACGCCCACGGCGCCATCTCCGGCCTCAACGCTGCCGCCATCCCCGCGAGCCCCGCCGTCCACCACGGGCGGCGCCCGAGGAGCACCGCCGCCGTGGCCAGCGACATCGCCAGCGCCGTCTCCATCCCGCTGACCGCGTGCGCCGCGACCGGGACCGACAGCGCCAGCGTCCCCAGCGCCGCCGCCCGCGCCCACCAGGGCGCCGCCTCGCGTGCGCCCACCGCCCCTCCCAGCGCACACCCCGCCGCTCCCCACGTGACCAGCCCCAGCATCTTCGCCCGGCCCAGCACGTCCAGAGCGCCCCCCTTCGCCAGCGGGGCCAGCAGCAGCGGCCACGGCAGGGGCGTCACCCCGTCGGTCGCGGCGCCCCCCGCGTCGAAGCGCCACCCCACCCCCGAGAGCACGTGGCGCGCGTAGCGCACCGAGATGAGCGCGTCGTCCACGGTGAAGCCCCACATGAAGACTGCGGGGACGAACGCCGCGAGCGCGCCCGCTATCAGCCACGTCGCACGATGTCCAGAAGGCGGCATGGACGTCGAAAAGTACGTCCATTGGCCCCTCCATTCCTACGATTCACGTCGTGCCGGCCGAAGTGCCAGCCCGACCGTGTTGTCCGGGGACTGCGTCCCCTCGAATTCAGTCCCGCCCCGCCTGCTCCCCCGCCGCGACCCGAGACCCAACCCCCTGATGCGCTTCGAGATCGTCGTAGCCCCCCACCCCACGGCCCCCGAGCTCCCGGCCCCTGCGGCGGCTCCCGCGCCCGCGGCGAGCCTCCACCTCCTGCGCCAGCCGCGCCCGAGACCCGCCCGCGCCCTGCTGGACGTCTTCATCGACGGCGCCAACGTGACCACGCGCGTACGTGAGACCAAGGGCGCCTTCGTCCTGCGGGACCTCGCCCACGCCCTGGTGGACCTCGCCGCGCGTCCCCGCGGCAAGGTCAGCGTCCGCTTCTACGACGAGCCCTGGGAGATGTGCGTCGACCGCTTCGGCGCGACCGCCTGCCTCAGCGTCTACCGCGCCGGCCCCGAGCCGCTGGTCGCCGTCTACGACCGCGAGGTCCCCTTCGACGACATCGTGACCGCCGCGCGCGATGCCATCGAGCGCTTCCTCTCCGACGGCGACACCCGCACCCAGAACCCCATCGAGCGCGCCGAGCTCGCCACCGCCGCCGGGCAGCTGGCCGGCCTCTACCCTCTCCTGGGGTGCGAGGCCATCCGCGTCCCCCCGCCCGTCCCCATCGTGGTCGAGGCCGAGCGCGACGCCCCGCTCTCCTTCGGCGCCGAGTTCGCCATCCGCGAGAACCTCTCGGAGCCCAGCGGCGAGCACGACACCGTCGAGCGCAGCGATCTGCACGCCCTTCTGTTCCGCGGCCGGGTGCGCGCCGAGATCCGCGGGCGCGCCGTCGACCTCGGGGAGTGCCACCCCGTCCTCGTGGCCGAGCGCCTGGTCGAGCTGGGGCGCAGGGCCTTCGATGCGTGGGAGCGCGGTCTCCCGCTGAACGCGCGCGGCGAGGCAGCGGGGGTCGTGGTGGGCGTCCGGGTGGGCGCTGACGGGCAGCTGGCCCTCTCCCTCGGCGGCACGCAGCACGACGCGCGCCGCCCCGTGCACACCTTCCCCGCCCTCGGAGTCTCCGACGTCCTCGAGGCGGCCCTCGCCTTCGGCCGCTCGCTGGTCCGTGCGATCCTCCGGCGCGACCGTTCCCAGGGGGCGAACCTCCGTCTCGCAGCGCTGCGCCGCGCGCTCCGCGAGGGGACCGAGGCTCTCCGCGAGGCCAGCCAGACCGACTCCAAGGTGAACCCTACCCCCGAGCCCTACCGCGCCTTCGCCGCGGCGCTCGACCAGGCGCGCCCCGCGCCCGCCACCGCTCCCCTCCCCGCCACGCGCCTCCGGTACGCGGCGCGCTGGAGGGCGATCGTCCCTGGTATTGATCTCCGCGCGACCTACCTCTGCGGCGACCGGCTGATCGTCGGGTCCTCCTCCGAGATGTACGCCCTCGATCGCGCGACCGGTCGTGTCCTCTGGCGCGTCGACGCGCACCGCGGGACCAGCGTCGTCACGCCGGGGGGCATCGCCCGTCTCGGCCCCGACGGCGTCCTCTGCGTCCATGACTTCGGCAACGGCGAGATCACCCTGCGCGCGCGGATCGCGCCCCGCGTCGGCGGCCCGGTGGCCGGCGCCGTCGTTCACCTCCCCGGCCTCCCCAAGCTGGTGGTCGTCACCGAGGGCGAGCATCACCTGGTCGCCATCGACCTCACCAGCGGCGAGCTCCGGTGGCGCTGGTCCTGGGGCGGCGCGCGCAGCCGCGCCCGCGACGGGGCGCGCGTCGCTCCGCGCATGAAGCGCGCCGGTCGCCTCCTCTACGTCACCTGCGGCGACGGCTCGCTCAACGCGCTCGACGTCATGACCGGCGCCGTCGTCTGGAGGCTGCGCGATCGCCTCCGCTTCGCGGCCCCTCCCACGGTGGCGCACGACGCGCTCTACGTCGTCGCGGGCGGCGCGCACGGCGTGGCCCGCCTCTACTGCGTGGACCCCTTCTCGGGGCACGTCCGCTGGTCCGCCATCGTGGCCGAGCCCACCTCCCCGTGCACGGTCGAGGGCACTCCCCTCGTGGCGGCCGACGCCGTCGCGGTGCCCGTGCGCCAGAAGAGCGGCCTCGCCCTCGCCTCGTTCCGCCGGCACGACGGTCAGCTCATCCCCGCGCGCTCGCGCGTCCTGTCGCCCAGCGGGACGTCGTGGCTCGCCGTCGACGACAGCTTCATCGGCAACACCCCGAGCGGCGAGCTCGTCGCTATCGGCGCGGGGGCTTCCGACGCGGGCGAGCTGCGCTGGAGGCACGTCCTCGGGCCACGCCCCCTCGAGGCGGACGTCCCCCGCCGGCTCGAGCCGGTGCTCCGCTGCGGCGCGCTGTTCGTCCCCCACACGGACGTGGCCGTCCTTCGCCCGCGCGACGGCGCCCTGCTCGGCACCATCGCCCCCACCGAGGCCATCCCGGACCTCCTGCGCGTCGACGAGAGCTGCAACGTCTACGTCGCCGAGGAGAGCGGCCATCTCGTCGCCTTCGGCGCGCTCCCGAGGCTCTCGCTCGTCTGAGCTCGAGCTCGGGGGTGCTGACTCGAGCGGGTGAACTTTTGCATGGCCCTGGGTTCCATGCGATTCTCAGCACTGGTGCGTGACCGTCAGACGTGCGTCGGCTGCGGGAAGAAGTCGCCGGAGACGGAGACAAACTACACTCTCATCTCGGCGCAGTTCGGGTGGAGGCTGACGCGCTTCAAGGCTCCCGATGGCTCGCTCATCGTGGAGTGGCGCTGCCCCACCTGCTGGCGCGAGTTCAAGCGCGCGCGAACGAGCTCGCCCGAGGAGCCTTCGAGCGTGCGCGGCTCCACGCTCCCCTCGCCCTCCCAGCCGCCTCCTCCGGCTACCGCACCACGGCCCCCGGCCCCCTTCGCGGCCTTCCGCCCGCGCGCTCCTTCGTCCCCCGACGACGCCGCGCACCGCCGCCCCATGACTCCGGTGGTCCCGCCTCCCACGGCGCGCCCCACGCCTTCGTCTGCGCCCCCGTCGGTTCCCCCGCGGCCTCCGCCGCGTCCCCCTCCGCGCGGGACGCGGTAGGCTCCGCGCGCCCCGCTACGCCTTCTGCGCCTCGCCCTCGTCGCGGAGGTGGGTCTTCTCCTTGTAGAAGATGGCCACCACGATGAAGAGCAGGCCCACGATGCTCATCATCATCGCGAAGAAGCGGAAGTACTCGGGGCCCACCAGCTTGTAGGTGGAGACCTTGGCCTTCGCGCCCTCGTAGCTGCCCGTGCTGGCGACCGGCTTGCGGTCCACGAGGTCCATCAGCCTCATCCGCTTGCCGGGGACGTCGGTCTGCGCGACGAGGTAGGTACCCTGCAGGGCCGCGGGCTTGCCGTCCCTGGTCACGCTGATGCCGTTGGGCTTGTCGAAGTCGATCTTCTGGCCGGTCACGAAGCCGCTGACGTCGTCCATCCCCACCCACGTCTCGGCCCCAACCTCGACGCCGGTGACGTGCAGCGGCCGCACCATGGCGTGGTTGACGCCGGCGTTGATGAGATCCCCCAGGCTGATGGAGAGCAGGAAGAGCGCCATGATGAAGCTCTTCATCCGCAGCGGCGCCTGCTTGTAGCTGAACTCGAGGCCGGTGATGCTCACCAGCACCTCCGACGCCGTGAGCACCACGTAGGCCAGGATCTGCCACCACACGCTCACGCTCTCGCCCGCCTGGATGCGCGCCTCGATGCGCGCCACCATCAGGTACGCGCCGGCGATCATGAAGAGGCCCACCGCGATCTTCCGCAGGGGCGTGACCTTCGTGATCTTGCTCCAGAGCGGGAAGATGGCGAACGTGAACACCGGCACGAGGGCCAGAATGAAGAGGCCGTTGACCACCTGGATCTGCGCCGGCAGGATGGTGATCCCGAAGCCCAGGTTCTTGTCCATGAGCGAGGACTGCGCCTGCAGCGTCCAGGTCTGCCCGTTCGACTGCTCCCACAGCGCCCACCACGGCGCGAGGAAGAGGTAGATGACGGCCAGGCTGCCGATCGTCTTCAGGCCGCTCTTCGAGAACACCTCGCGCACCCACGCCATCCCCGCGGGCGGCACGACGGCGAACTTCTTCCGGCCCAGCCAGAAGACGAGGGTGGCCAGGAACATCATCGCCGCCGGGAGGCCGAAGGCGGGCAGGCGTCCGTGGAAGCCGCCCACCTGGTCGGGCTTCCCCAGCAGCACCGGGCAGTAGAAGATCGAGATCGACGAGCCAGCGTTGATCGCGAGGTAGAAGTAGCTGAAGGCGCGCTCGATGAGGTGCTGGTTCTTGCTGGTGAACTGGTCGCCCACGTTGGTCGAGACGCAGGGCTTGATGCCGCCGGTGCCAAGCGCGACCAGTGTGAGGCCGATGAGCAGGCCGGTGGTGCCGGGGACGAGCGCGACCATCGCGCAGCCGGAGCAGTAGAAGATGGAGAACGTGAGGATGGTCTTGAATTTCCCCCACAGCACATCGGACACGAAGGCGCCGATGAGGGGCGAGAAGTATGCTGCCGACTTGAAGAGCGAGTGGTACGTCGTCGCGTCGGCGTCCCCGATCCGCATGAACTGCGTCATGTAGATGCTGAGGATGGCGTTGATGCCGTAGTAGCAGAACCGCTCGGCGAACTCGTTCGCGACGATGTACGGGATGCCCCTGGGCATCCGGTCGTCGCGCTCCTCGGGGACCACGGTGGCAACGGCTTCGGTCATGCTGGCGGCGCGCACACTACATCAAGGGGAAAGAGCGGGGGAAGCCGTCAGGGTGCTTCGCGCAGCCCCCCATCCCTGCCTTCCCCCAGCAGGAGCGGGAGGGAAGGAGTCTCTGGTGGTCCCGGCGAGAAGCAGGCCCCCTCCTCCCGCTCCTGCGGGGGAGGGCTGGGGTGCGGGCGGGCGAGGGTGGCTTGGCGAAACCTTCCCCCTTCTCCTCGGCTACGCTGCGCCACGTCATGGACCGCGATGCGGAGGAGCTGGCGCGCTTTGGGTATGCGCAGGAGCTCTTGCGGCGGCTCGGGGGGTTCTCGGCGTTCGCCATCGGGTTCTCGGTCATCAGCGTGCTGACCGGGATCACGTCGACCTTCGGCGACGCGCTCGGGGCGGGAGGGCCCGCCGGGCTCGGCGTCGGGTGGCCGCTCGTCTCGGCGGGGACGATGCTCGTGGCGGTGGCGATGGCCGAGCTCGCGAGCGCCTTCCCGACCGCGGGCGCGCTCTACCACTGGTCGGCGCTGCTCGGCGGTCGCGGGTGGGGATGGCTGACGGCGATGCTGAACCTGACCGGGCAGATAGCCATCGTGGCCGCCATCGATCTCGCGTGCGCACAGGCCATGGCGCAGATGCTGGGTCTCTCGCCGGTCGCGGCCTACCCGCTGCTGGCCGCGATCCTCTTCGTCCACGGCGCGCTCAACGCGACCTCGGTGCGCCTCGTCGCGTGGCTCAACGACGCCTCCGCGACGGTGCACATCGTCGGCGTCGTTGCGCTCGCCGCGCTGCTCCTCGCGCACCGCGTCCATCCCCTCGGCTACCTCGCCGAGACCGGCGCGACGACCCGCACCGACCACTCCTACGCGCTCGGGTTCCTGCAGGCGCTCGTGCTCGGCGTCTGGACCTTCACCGGCTTCGACGCGGCCGCCCACGTCAGCGAGGAGACGCACGATCCCCAGAGACGCGCGCCCTTCGGCATCGTCTCCTCGGTCGCCGTCAGCGCGGTGGCGGGCTTCGCCTTCGTGGCGGCGCTCACCCTCGCGCTCCGCGATCTGCCGGCCATCGCGGGCAAGCCCGACGCCGCGCTCCTCGTGCTCTCGGGCGCGCTGGGCGAGGGCCCCGCCCGCTTCGCGCTGGGGCTCGCCGTGCTGGCCATGTGGTTCGCCGGCCTCGCGAGCGTCACCAGCGCCTCGCGGATGCTCTTCGCCTTCGCGCGCGACGAGGGCCTGCCGATGGCGAGGGCCCTGCGGAGCGTCTCGCCGCGCACCCGCACGCCCCTCAACGCCATCGCCGCGTGCGTGGTGGTCCCGGGTCTCCTAGTGGCGGCCACCGCGCCGCTGTCCGAGACCGTGTTCCTCGCGGTGGCGGCCCTGGCCACGATCGCGCTCTACGCGAGCTACTCGGTGCCCATCGCCCTCGGGATGGTGGCGCGCGCGAGGAAGAGATGGACGCGCATGGGTCCTTTCTCGATGGGCCGCGCCGGGCCCGCCGTGGCTCTCGCCAGCCTCGTCTGGACGGCTGTCGTGTTCCTGGTGTGCTTCCTGGCGAACGCGATGGCCATGGGGTTCTTCTCGGCGGTCGTCCTATTTCTGGCGGCGCTCTGGGTATTGTCCGTGAAGGCCAGGTTCAAGGGTCCGAAGGTCGATCTCTCGCACTTCGAGGGCGTCGTGAGAAATGCGGCAGAGTGAGAGATTGAACCGGAGGCCTTCGTAATTCTCTCGGAGCCCTCCCTATTTCCTTCGGAGGCCTCCGCACGCTTCTCTTCACCGCGGAGGAGGCGCGAAGCGGCCCTCATTGGGAAACGGGCTCGCGGTGTCCCGGCGGCGGAGCTCGGGGCTATCCCAGTCGTCGCCGCGCTCGGCGAAGAAGGCGATGCCGATCACTCCCACGTTGCGGGCCTCTCCTCGCTGGGCCGCGTAGCTGTCGCGCACCTTGGAGAAGCGGAAGGCGGCGACCTGGTCGTCGCTCTGGCGGAAGCCGTCGATCTCGAGATTGGCGTGCGGCATCAGGATGTAGCCGCGGTTCGCGAAGGACCCGGTCTTGCCGTTGATGACGTCGAGGCCGTCCACCGTCGCGACGGCCTCGAAGCGCCTCGCGGTGTGGTTCGAGATGACGATGCTGTAGCGCTCGCCCTGCTGCCCCACGACGTACGTCCTGTCGCCCACGTGCATCGCGTCGAGGGAGTCGCCCCAGGCGTCGCGCAGGGAGACCGTGATGGCGCCGTCGACGGCCGTCACATCGTGGAAGCGGGGCGTCCCTCCGTGCCACGCGGCCAGCGCCTCGACGCCCTGGCGGTCGTTGTAGAAGAGGGCGGTGGTCGCGAAGGGACGATCGGGGTCGGCGCGGAAGAAGCTGACCTCGTGCGTGTGCGACTCGCGCGTCTCGCCCCACTCGGTGCCCAGGCCCGGGCGATCGCGCGGCGCCGGCTCGGGCGCGGACCAGTGCGAGCCCGACGACTCGGTCGACTCCAGGCGCGCCTCGCCGGCGGGCGGGCTCGCGGCGGGCGGCGGCGGAGGAGCGGGCGCGTCGCCCCATGACCCGGAGGGCTGCGAGGGCGTGGAGGCCGTCGTGGGGCCGCTTCCCCGTCCCCACCCCGAGCCATCGGGGGCCGCCGGGCGCATCGAGGCGCCCCCGCCGCAGCCAGCCAGGACCACCGCCAGAAGCCCCACCGCGCTCAGGTTCATCGGTCGCATCGTCGTCATCCTCCCTGTGTGCAGGACAACGAAGGCGCGAACCCCGGCCTTACACCCGGGTGACGAGGACCGCCTTCATGTGGGGTTCGCCCCCGGGTGGGACCGTGTAGTCCAGCCCCACGGGCAGATCCTTCACCTGGGAGAGGCCGACCTTCGCCACGCGGCCGGCGTCGAAGAGAATGCGGCGGAAGCGGCCGGGAGAGATGCCGCGGTGATTGGTGCACGCGAGCAGCCTCCCCCCCGGCGCGAGCAGCTGCAGGGTCTGCGCGGCGAGCGCGGCGTAGTCGACGTCGGCCACGAAGCGGCCACGCTTGGTGGTGGAGTAGCTGGGGGGATCGAGCACGATGAGGTCGAAGCGGTCCCCGTGCTTGCCGGCGCGGCCGAGCCAGTTGAAGGCATCGTCCGCCGAGAACGCGTGGTCCCTGCCGTCGAGCACGCCGGCGTGCGCGAGGTTGGCGCGGCCCCGCTCGAGCGCCGCGGCGGACGCATCGACGCTCACCGTGGACTTTGCGCCGCCGAGGGCCGCGGCCACCGTGAACCCGCAGGTGTAGGCGAAGAGGTTGGCCACGCGCGCGCCCCGGGCGAGGTCCCGCACGCGCCGCCGGTTGCCGCGCTGGTCGAGGAAGAGCCCCGTGGAGAGCCCGTCGCCCAGACGCACCAGGAAGGGGGTGTCCTCTTCGACGATGGCGAGGGGATCGGGTGCGGGAGCGCCGCGCACGGGGAGGATGGGGGCGAGGTTCTCGCGGCGGGTGTCGACCAGGACGTTGGCCTGGCGCGGGCGGACCTTGAGATAGACGCCGTCGAAGCCGAGCGCGGCGAGGGCATCGTAGAGACGCTCGCGGCGGGCGAGGTCGGCCCAGGGGCCGTCGTCGCCGTAGAGCTGCGCCACGAGCCAGGCGTCGTAGACGTCCACCGCGAGGCGGGGCAGGCCGTCGCCGGCCTCGTTGACCAGGCGGAACGCGGTGGTCGCGCGCGGGCCGGTGTCGGCGCGGCCGAGGCCCCAGCGGCGCTCCACCGCGAGCGCGAGGGCGCGCGCGAGCAGAGGGGCGTCGTCGTAGATGCGATCGCCGGGGTCGCCGTGCTCCACCCAGGCGTCAAGCTCTCCGGGCACGGGCGCGGTGAAACGCGCGGGGCGCTTCGTGACGGGGTGCTCGAGCGCGAGCGAGCTGGCGTGGAGCATGAGGCGCGGCGCGGGGGCTCCGCCGTAGAGGGCATCGCCGGCGATGGGGCTCCCGGCGTGGGCCAGCTGGACGCGAGCCTGGTGGGTGCGCCCGGTCTCGAGGTCGAGCTCGAGCAGGGCGCGCTCCCCGCGGCGGCGGAGGACCTTCACGTGCGTCACGGCGAGCTTCACCTTCGGACCGCGGCCCTTCACCACCTGCATGGTGCCGTTCAGGTCCGGCGCGAGGGCGTCGCGGAGCGTCGCGTCGGCCTTGCCCTTCGGCCATCCCGTCACGCCCGCGAGATAGGTCTTCTTCGCCGTGCGCCCCTCGAGCTGCGCCGCGAGGCCGGCGTTGGCCTCCTTCCTCCGCGCGTAGACGAGCAGCCCGCTGGTGTCGCGATCGAGGCGCTGGTGGACGCCGAGGTATGCGCCGCCCAGGTGGGCCTTGAGACGCGTGACCACGTCGTCGGGCCTCTCGGCGTCGGCGGCCTGCGAGGAGACGCCCGCGGGCTTGTCGACGACGATGAGGTCGCCGTCGTCGTGGACGATCCACTCGGCGCGGAAGTCGGGCCACACCGCGCGCCGGTCCACCCCGCGCCTCTTAGCACACACGCTCTCCCCGGCGGGCGCGGCCCTTGGATTGACGTCGCCGGGTCGCGACGTTAACCGAGGGGGCACAATGCCCAGGCCCGAGACGCTGAAGTCCCTGCTCGCCGCCGCGTTCCCGGACGCGCGCGTCGAGGTCAACGACCTCACCGGGACGATGGATCACTTCCAGGCCCTGGTGGTGACGCGCGCCTTCCAGGGAAAGACGCGCATCGAGCAGCACCAGATGGTCTACGCCGCGCTGGGCGAGCTCATGGCCGGCGAGATCCACGCCCTGGCGCTGACGACGCGGGTGGAATAGGTAAGCTGGACGACCATGGCAGACGAAGTTCGCGCCCGCATCGAGGAGCTCATCCGGTCCAGCAAGGTGATGCTGTTCATGAAGGGGAACAAGAGCTTCCCCGCATGCGGCTTCTCCAACACCGTCGTGCAGATCTTGAAGAAGGAGGGCGTCCCCTTCGAGACCTTCAACATCCTGGCCGATCCGGAGATCCGCCAGGGCCTGAAGCAGTACTCGAGCTGGCCCACCTACCCGCAGCTCTACGTCGACGGGAAGTTCGTCGGCGGCTGCGACATCGTCACCGAGATGCACCAGAACGGCGAGCTGGCGGCGGTGCTGAAGTCGGCGCCCGCTTCCTAGTTCGTCCCGCAGAGCAGGCCGAGGGCGAGGTCGTTCGAGCCGCCGCTGCAGGCGTCGTTGATGCACGCCCCGGAGGTGCACTGCTGGTCGACGGTGCACGCCGAGCCGCTGCCGAGCTGCGGTTTGCAGGTGCTGCTCGCGCTATCGCAGTAGGACGTAGTGAGGCACCCGTCCGGCGCGATCGTGCACGACGCGCCGTCGGCGATGCGCGGGGTGCACTGCTGCTCCGTGCCGGAGGCGCAGTAGGCGCTGGTGACGCAGTCCGAGTCCTGACCGCAGGCCTGCCCGACGGCGGCGAGGGCGACGCACTTCTGCGTGGCGGAGCTGCAGGTGAGACCGTCGGCCGTCGCGCAGAGAACGCCCTCGGTCGGCAGCGCGCCGGTCCCCGACCAGTCGTAGGTGGTGACGTCCCCCGAGACGACGCCGATGCACGGCCCCTGCCCCGCCTGCCCGGGCAAGGTCTGGATGCAGGTCTGCGTCTGCGAGGTACCCCCGTCGTCGAAGTTGAACTGGTCGAAGCACGTGGCCCCGCCGCCCGCGGCCTTGGCGCAGTCGCTGTCGTCGGTGCAGGTGCCCCCCGGCGGCGTGGTGCCGCTCGCCACCATAGAGACCTGGGCGCAGGCCGGGATGTCGTTGCCCAGGGTGGTGCAGAAGGTGCCCGCGGAGGACTCGGCCTGGATGCCGGCGAGGCAGGTCTGCGCGCTGGCCTGGTCGAAGGTTCCCTGCGCGAAAGCGGCCCCGGCGAAGCTCTCGCACAGGGCGCCCGTCGTCGAGAGACCGGCCTGGGCGCAGCACGGCTCGAGCAGCTGGCAGTACTGCTGCGTGAAGCTCGAGGAGGTGGTGGCGCCGCCCCCGCCGCTGCCGCTCGACTTCGAGCTGCAGGCGAAGGCCAGCGTCAGCGCGACACACCCCATCCCGAACGCGAGCCTCATTGTCGCCTCCCGTACCGAGGGTAGCCCTCACATCGCGAGGCCGCCGTCGACGTCGATGGTGCGGCCGTTGAAGTAGTCGCACTCGAGGACGAACTTGACGGCGAGCCAGAGGTCCTCGGTGTTGCCGATGCGCCCGACCGGGATGGCCGCGACCAGGGCGTCACGGGCCTTCTGGTTCATGCCCTGGGTCATCGGCGTCTCCACCATGCCGGGCGCGACGGCGCCGCAGCGGATCCCGAAGGGAGCCCACTCTAGCGACCAGGTCTTGGTGTTGGTGGCGAGCGCGCTCTTGGCGGCGGAGTAGTTGCTCTGCCCGCGGTTGCCGTGACGAGCGACGCTGGACATGTTGACGACGACGCCGGGCTTGCTCCCGGTGGTGACCATCTTGGCGACGACGTCGCGCGCGAGGAGGGTGGCGCCGGTGAGGTTCACGGCGATGACGGCGTCCCACTGCTCCTTGGTGAGCTTCTTCACCTCGCCGGTCTCGCGGTCCTTCTTCACGAGGAGCCCGTCCCGCAGGATGCCGGCGTTGTTGACGAGGCCGTTGAGCCCGCCCACGACGCCGTGCGCCCACTCCACGAAGGCCCCCACCTCGCCCTCGTCGGCCACGTTCAGCTTCCGCGCGTGCACCTTGCCCGGCCCGTGGGCCAGGCTCACGGTCTCGGCGAGCCCCGCCTCGTTCACGTCGCCTATGGCGACCTGCGCGCCGGCCTCGGCGAGGCGGATGGCGAAGTGACGGCCCATTCCGGAGGCGCCCCCGGAGACGATGATCTTCAGGTCCTGCAGCTTCATGGTGCGATGACGCTTACCACAGATGCCTCACCACGTGATCCACCCGAGGCGCGTGGCGACGGCGAGGAGCGCCACCGCGACCACGACCTCGATGACGAAGCGCAGGCTGCGCTTGAAGGCGCGCCAGGAGACCACCATCGCGATGGCGGCGACCAGGATGATGGGCAGCCCGGTGTGCTCCGAGCCCCAGCGCAGCGCCGTGCGCATGCTGGGGCCGATGACGGGCTCGAGGCCATGGGTCCAGCCAGGCTCGAGCACGGGGAGCGGCATCGCGGGGCGCGTCGATTGGAGCGCAGAGGCTGCCGGGAGGCCAAGTTCGGCGATCGCGTGGAGCTAGCGGAAGGTGGCAAGCTGCATGAGCCACTCGCAGCTCTTGCTGACGGGCGCCGACGCCGTGTACGAGCCGGTCGCCGAGACGGTGCGGTCCTCCGCGATGTCGCCGTCGCTGGTGACCACGCGCATGGAGAAGCTGGTGCCCCCGGCGGTGTACCCCTCGGTCGTCATCCCTGCCCCCACGAGGAGCTCGCGCGCGGTCGTGGTGACGACGGCCGCGGTCGTCGCCGGACCGGCGCTGTCGCCCGTCCCGGTGGCAGTCTTGTCGAGGGGCGCGGCGGGGTCGAGGCCGCTGTACTCGAGCACGCGGAGGTCGACGACGTTGGCCGCCTGGTTGAAGAACACGGTGACCGAGTTGTCCCCCGCCGCCGCCGCGGCGATGTCGGGCGCGTAGTACATGGCCTGCGACAGATCCGAGCCGAGGTGGGTCGGGCCGACGGCGAGGGTGTACGGGTTGCCAAGGGTGTCGACGACCGACGCGATGGTGGAGGTGGTGTCGTTCCAGCCGATGGCGACGACGTTGAGATCGCCGGCCTTCTGGGCGTCGACGAGGCGCGCAGTCACGGAGGTGACGCTGTTCGCGGGGCAAGCGGTGGCCACCTGGACGAAGTTGATGGGCCCGGTGGGGCTAGCGTCGGTGGCCGCGTCCGGATGGGCATCGACGACCGAGCCATCGTGTTCGAACGTCCCGCTATCGACCACGGCCATGTCGAGCGCGCCGGTGTCCTGCACGCCAGCGTCGAGGGGGGCCTTCGAGTCGGGCGAGCCCGCCTCCACCGTGACAACCCGCGACGCGTCCGGCTCGTTGCCCGTGAGCCCGTCGAGGGGCGCAACCAGCGCACAGGCGCCCATCGCCAGCGGGACCACGACGCACGCCCCCCCGACGCACAGGGCCTGCCAGCGCATCAGCACCGGAGGATCGTACCAGCCGGGCCCGGGGTGCGCTCTCCTACATGACGCGCGAAAGGTGGGAGCCTATTCGCTTCGCTCGTAGATGCGGATGTCGCGGGCGGTGGACCCGTGGATCTCGTAGGCCGGCCAGAGGCGGCTCTTCCACGCGGCCTCGTAGGCGAGGCGGTAGGGCGCGTACTGGCCGTCGGAGAGCGCGCGGAAATAGGCGGTGGACGCCGCGTCGCTCTCGGTCTCGCGCTGCGTTGGGGGGACCTGGTGTCCCTCGACCTGTTGCTCGTCCGGGTCGTAGAGGTACCTCCATGCCCAGCCGTCGCTCACCACGATGAACCTCGCGCGGCGCGCCGCCGCATCGCCGAAGGGCGCGAGAATCTCCTCGACCCCGGGCATCGGGTTCCTGTGGTCGGCCGGGTCGGGGCTGACGCGGATGACGTGCGTGCTCTCCGGGAAGCGCGGCATGTAGACGTTGAGGCCGTAGGTCTCGACGGTGTCCTTCGCGCGCACGTGCTCCCGGAGCCAGGCCTCGGCGTCGTAGCGGGGATCGAGCAGCAGGTTGGCGTCGACGTCGGCCGCCATGAAGAGGGCGACCGCGAACGCCGCCGCCACGAGCAGCCTCGCCAGCCACCGGGCCGCGGCCGGCCGAGACCGGAACACGAGCGCCTCGACGCCGATGCCTCCGTAGATCGCAGCCAGGACGGCCTGCGGCAAGGCGAAGCGCTGGTCCGTGCGCCGGGCCACGCAGTTGAAGGAGAGGGTGAACGAGACCATCACCAGCAGCGGCAGCAGGCCGGCCACGAGGCGGGTCCTGTCGTGCGCGGTGTCGCGGGCGAGGAGCACCAGGCCGAGCACGACGAGCACGGCGAACGCCCACGGGTACTGCAGGTCGAAGGTGCTCGCGAGGTCGCGCACCACGTGCCAGCGGCCCGAGGCATCGTTCGTGTACTGGGCGTAGGCCTGGCTGGCGGGTCCGACCAGGAACTCGAGGCGCGCTCGCAGGCCGCCGGGGTTGTACAGCGCACCGTCGACGAGCACGAGAAGCCCGAGGCCGATGCCCACGGCCAGGAAGGCCTCCCGCAGCACGAGGCGGAGGGCTCCGCGCGCCCGGGGATCGAGGGCCAGCCAGAGGCCCAGCCCTGCCGGCGCCGAGAGCAGGAACAGCGCGTAAGCCTGGTCCTTGGTCCCCACTGCGAGCGCGGCGAAGAGGGCCCAGGTCCGGAGGCGCTTCGGCTCGTGGCGGGCCACGGCGCGCACGAGGGAGAGCAGCGCCAGGCACCCCCAGAAGAGGTAGGGGACGTCGAGGTTGGTGGTGTGCGAGTAGTACGTGAACGGCGCGCCGAGGGCGACGAACGCCGCCGCGCACCATCCTGCGCGCGGGCCGCGCAGCTCCTCGGCCACCTTCGCGACGGCCCACACGATGCCCAGGGACATGGCCACCGTCGCGAAGCGGGCGAAGTAGGCGATGGGCGTCATGTAGGCCGGTTGCAGGATCTCCTGCACCACGTCGGCTGGGTCGAGGGAGGGCGCGTGGGCGAGGGCGGCGACCGTGATGGGCGCCGTCAGCAGCGCGAGCAGGACGAGGTGAACCGGGGGATAGGTGTAGAAGCGCCCGGGAGAGACCGTCTCCACCAGCCCGGCGAGGAAGTCCCGCGGCGCGACGCCGTCGTTGTCCCAGCCGTCGGACGCGGGCAGGCCCCACCCGATGCCGACGAGGTGAAGGACAAGGGCACCTCCCAGCAGCCAGGCCAGCGGCGAGCGGGCAGCCCCGGCGACCGCCCGGCGTGTCGTCGCGAGGCGCGGGAGACCGCGCATGGAACCCATCGGGCCCTCGCTTCGTAGCACACCTAGGCTCGCGGCCATCCAGCCGCCGCACGCTCGATTGCCTTTTGCAGCCGGGAGGCTAGGTAAACGCGATGCGTCTGGTGACGTTCGGGGTGGGCTACGTGGGGCTGGTGACCGGGACCGGGCTGGCGGAGCTCGGCCACGAGGTGCTCTGCGTGGACATCGATCCCGAGCGGGTGCGCCAGCTGCGCGACGGCATCATCCCCATCTACGAGCCCGGGCTGGGCGATCTCGTGCGGCGCAACGAGCGCGCCGGACGGCTGCTCTTCGATACCAACGTGACGCCCACATTCGAGGAGGCGGACGCGTACTTCGTCGCGGTGGGCACCCCGCCCGGGCACGATGGCGCGGCCGACATCAGCGCGGTGCTGGCGGCGGGCGAGCGGGTGGCCGAGGTCGCAAAGCAGCCGGCGCTCATCGTGGTGAAGAGCACCGTCCCCGTCGGCACGTGCGACGCCGTGCAGGCACGGGTGGACCAGCGCGCGAAGGTCCCGCTCGAGGTGGTCTCGAACCCCGAGTTCCTGAAGGAGGGCTCCGCCGTGCAGGACTTCTTCCGCCCCGATCGCATCGTCCTCGGCGCGCGCAGCGACGAGGCCCGGGAGAAGCTCCGCGCCCTCTACGCGCCGCTCCAGCTGTCGGGGGAGCGCGTGGTCGTCACGGACCCGCGCTCGAGCGAGCTGACGAAGTACGCCGCAAACACCATGCTGGCCATGCGCGTATCGTTCATGAACGAGCTGGCGCGGCTGTGTCACGCGACGGGCGCCGACGTGCACGCCGTGCGGCTCGGGGTGGGCAGCGACACTCGCATCGGCAAGCGCTTCCTCTACGCGGGCCCGGGCTACGGCGGATCGTGCTTCCCCAAGGACGTGCAGGCGCTCATGCACCTCGGGCGCGCGCACGGCGTACCCATGCGGATGGCGGAGGCGACGCATCTGGCCAACGAGGAGCAGGCGCACTTCCTGGCGCGGCTGGTCGAGCAGTCCGTTGGCAACCTCAAGGACAAGACCATCGCCCTGTGGGGCCTCGCGTTCAAGCCGGAGACCGACGACATCCGCGAGTCCCCGGCTATCAAGCTCGCCGCAGTGCTGCTTGCCAAGGGAGCCAGCGTCTCCTGTCACGATCCGGAGGCGGGGCGGAACTTCGCGAAGGCCATGGCACATCACGGCAGCCGTGTGCGCGTGGTGGATCGCGAGTACGATGCGCTCTCCGACGCGCACGCGCTGGTCTTGCTGACGGAGTGGCGGAGCTACCGCGCTCCCAATTTCAGCGAGGTCCGGCGGCGACTGCTGACAGGTGACGGTGGAGCTGCCCCCGTGGTGGTGGATGCTCGAAACGTCTGGCGTCCGGCGGATGTGGCGCGCGCCGGGCTTCACTACCAGGGCATCGGAGTTCCCGCCGTGCCTGCCTCCACGGACCGCGCGTCGAAGTCGACGCCTCGCTAGGAGGGCAGGGATGGCGCGGGTGCTGGTCACGGGCGGGGTCGGGTTCATCGGGTATCACCTGAGCCGCGCGTTGCTCGCGCGGGGCGACGACGTGACGGTGGTCGACGACTTCTCGGATGCGCCGTACCCGGCCGCGGAGAAGCTCCGCAACGAGCAAGACCTGCGCGCCGAGTTTCCGCGCGTCGTCGTCGTGCGCGGGTGCGTGACGGACCGCGCGGCAATCGCCCCGCTCGTGGACGGCAAAGAGCTCGTCGTACATCTGGCCGGCCTCGCCGGCGTGCGCCCCTCCTTCGCCGAGCCCGCGAGATATGCCCGGGTCAACGTCGAGGGGACCGCCGTGCTGCACGAGCTGGCGCGCGAGCGGGGCATCGAGCGGTTCCTCTTTGCCTCCAGCTCGTCGGTCTACGGGAACGCGACGCCCCTGCCCGCGCGGGAGGAGTCGCCCGCCATCGTGCCCGAGTCGCCCTACGCGGCGAGCAAGCGCGGGGCCGAGCTCATCGCCAGCGCCCTGTGCAGGCGCACGCCCTCCATGCGGTGCGCGGCACTCCGTTTCTTCACGGTCTATGGTCCCAGGCAACGGCCGGAGATGGCCATCACCCTCTTTGCCCGCCAGATCCTCGCCGGGAAGCCCATCCGCATGTTCGGCGACGGGTCGATGCGGCGCGATTTCACCCACGTCGACGACATCGTGCGGGGCATCTTGGCAGCGGTAGAGCACGCACCGACCGGCTATCGCGAGTACAACCTAGGCTCGAGCGCGCCCATCGAGCTGCGGGCGCTCGTGCACGCCATTGCCGACGCGGCCGGGGTCGAGCCCATCGTCACGCGCGAGCCCGTCCCCTTAGGCGACGTGGACGCGACCTTCGCGGACATCACCCGTGCCGGGCGCGAGCTGGGGTGGGCCCCGCGCATCTCTTTGGGCGACGGGCTGAAGACGGTCTTGCGCTGGGTTCGTGAGCACCCTACGAGCACTTGACCGGCGCCGGGGCTAGGGCACCTTTGGTCCGACATGCGCTCGTTCCTCGGCCTCTTGCTTCTTCCCTCCCTGGCCTGCAGCACTTCCTCTTCGCACGCTGGGCTGGCGGAGGCCGGCCTCGACGCCCCCGCTGACGTGACCGATGACTCGTGTTTCCCCTACTGCAGCTCGGGCAGCTCCAGCAGCGGTGGCGGGAACGACGGCGGCGACGCCTCCTGCAGCGACCTGAAGAACACGGTGGAGTCTCTCCAGAGCGCGGCCCGCGCGTGCAACCCCAGCGCGGAGAACCAGTGCACGGGGACGGCGCAGGGGCTCTGCTGTCCCATCACCGTCAGCGCCGGCAACGACCAGGCGGCGAACAACCTGGAGGACGCCATCACCAACTACAAGAGCCAGTGCGACGCCGCGTGCCTCACCATCATCTGCCCGAACACCCCGTCCGACGACTGCGTGGGAACCGGGAACGTAGGTGCCTGCCAGTAGCGTCAATCCCCCAGCAGCGGGTGAATGCGCTCGCGGCGTCCGTTCTTAGCGGGGCGTAGGTGGCCGCTCAAGTAGATGATCCCATTGAAGGTGGTCCAGGGGCGCGCATGCTTCAGCGTCGTCAGCCACTGCATCATCTTGGGGCCGTCGGCGGCGGCGTGCAGACCCGAGGCCACGGCATGATCCTGCGCATGCTGGAAGGCATCCGCGATCTTTTGCTCGACGGCGACAGGTGAGCAGCGCTCACGTGCCCGCTTGGCCGCGGCCTTCCCGAGTCGCGCACGTGCCCGTGGGTCGCGGATCAGCTCGACCACCGCACGTCCAAAGGCCGCGTCCGCCGCCCCCTCGGAATCCTCGCCCTTGCCGGGCGCAAAGAGCACACCGTTCACCCCGTCCTGGATCTGCGAAGACACACCCATCCCGTCGGCGAAGGCTACGGTCGGTGTGCCGCACCAGAGCGACTCGCCCATGACGTTCCCGTAGGTCTCGCTGAGCGAGGCGTGTACGAACACGTCAGCGTAGCGATAGAAGTCGGGCATCGTCATCCACGGGACCTCGCCCGTGAAGAACACGCGATGCTCGGCGCCGACCGAGCGGGCCACACGCTGGTAGAGCTCCGTGTCGGGCCCATCCCCCACAAGCGTCAACGTCGCGTCGGGCTCTGCCGGCAGAACGTGCCTGGCGAAGATGCGGATGACCCGGTCCTGCGATTTCTCGCGCGTGTGACGCCCCGCGCACAGGAGCCGTGGTCCCCGCTGAGGCAGGCCCTCACGCTCGATGAGGTGCGTGTATGGATCTGCGCCGAGAGGGCGATCGAAGACCTCGGGTTGCACGGTACGGGGGATGACGTGGATCGGTGCCGTGACGCCGCGCTCTCGCCAGTACCCCCGAAGACCTTCGCTCAGCACGACGAGCCCGTCGCTCTGGTTGTAGATCCGCGAGAAGAGCCGCTCGTAGGGCCGCGTCAGGGTCATCAGCACCCCGGCCTGGATGAGGTCGTTCCTCGACAGCTTCTCTGGCAGAAGGACGTCGTACGCCGCCACGAGGTGGGTCGTGTTCACGCAGAGAAGGGGGATGCCCTTCATCTTCCGGAGCCAGACCCCGAACTCGAGTAGGAGGGAGGTGGTCTGCGCGAAGACGACGTCGAAGTTCCAGCGGTTGGGGTCGAAGATCCAGGGGGCCAGGGGCATCGGCAGATGCAGGCCCGGATAGGTCTTCAGGGGAACGCTGGGCAGCGCGACTGTGCCAGGGGCCAGCTCCTCGGGGGTGGCGTCCGGATCATGGGGGCCAATGACTGTGACTTCGTGACCACACCGACGCAATTCTTGGTACAGAAAGCGGGTCTGAAACACAGCGCCATTGGCGTAGGTGATCCGCGTGAAGTCACTGAGAATTGCGACGCGTAGCGGGCGGCCCTGGCGAACGGCCAGAGCAGCAAAAGGAGCGACTTGTGGGGCATGGGCAACGGTAAGTCCGTTGTTAGCAACCGCCCCGAAGCGCGAACCTCCGTTCGCACCCTTCAGTGTGGGAGATACGGCTTGAAAATCGTCGATGTCACCGAATTCTATTCCGAAAGAGGAGGCGGGGTTCGAAGCCATCTGACGACCAGAGGTCACTTTCTATGCCAGCTCGGACACGAGCACGTCGTGATCGCTCCCGGGCCGAAGGATGAAGAATCCACACTATACGCAAGCATCACGCCGGCAGGGCATTCCAGGCTCATCAAAATCGCCGGTCCCGCTCTCCCGTACGATCGCACCTATCACCTGCTGGGTCGATTCGACAAGATTCACAAACGGTTGACAGCAGAATCCGCCGATATCGTGGAGGCCCATTCCCCCTACCTCGCAGCGGCAGCCGTTGTGACAGCAGGGAGAGCCGCCACTCCCGTTCGGACGGCATTCTGGCATGCCGATCATGTGGGGACGTATCTTGAGCCACGGCTGGGACGTCTGGCTCGTCCACTCCTGTGGGGTGTACGCGGGTTGCTCGCTCCCTTCGACGTCACCTTCGTTGGAGGGCTGGCGCAAGCTCACCGGCTCCGGAGCATCGGAGTGAAGAACGTCGAACACGTCCCCTTCGGCGTCGACACCGCCACCTTCCACCCGGGACTACGCAGTGGCGAAGAGCGCCTGCAGATGCTCGGTGGTCACGATACCGGCACCGCCCTGCTGGTAGGTGTGGGGAGGTTCGCGTTCGAGAAGCGGTGGGGAGTGGTGCTCGATGCGTTCGCCCGCGTACTCGCCCAGCGCCCGGCGGTACTGGTGCTGTTTGGTGACGGCCCGGAGCGGACGAGGCTGGTGCGGCGCGCGCCTGCGGGCGTGCGTTTCGTGGGCTTCGAGAAGGACCGGCCCCGGTTGGCTCGCGCCCTCGCCAGCGCCGACGTCCTCGTGCATGGCTGCGAGCGCGAGACCTTCGGGCTCAGCGTCGCCGAGGCCGTGGCGTGCGGCTTACCCGTGGTCGTCCCGGATGCGGGAGGCGCGGCGGAAAGTGCCGACCCTTCGTGCAGCGAACGCTACCGGAGCCTCGATCCGGATGCTTGCGCCGCGGCCGTGCTGCGCCTCCTGGCACGAGACCCTGCCGAGCTCCGCGCACGTGCCCTCGAGGCTGCTGCTCGGGTCCCCACCGCAACCGAACACGTCACACGTGTGCTCTCGGTATACGACGCTCTCCGTCGCGCGTGCTAACGCAGCTGCGCTCCCCTTGCCCGTCCACGTCTCCATCCACGACGTCTCTCCTGCCTCAGCTCTCGAGGTCGAGGCTGCGCTCGAGCTCTGCCACGCTGCGGGCGCACGCCCCTCGCTGCTGGTTGTGCCGAACTTCCACGGCAGCGCGCCTTTGCTGGAGGACGCTCGCTTCTGCGACAGGCTGCGGAGGCTGCAGCAGGACGGGCACGAGGTCTACCTCCACGGGCTCGTCCACCAGAGCGCTCCGCGGTATGACAGCCGCCACGGCAGTGGTCGCCTCGCATGGATGTTCGCCCAGCGTGTGATCTCGGGGGGCGAGGCCGAAATGAGCGACGTGACGCCAGAGGAGGGCCGGGAGCGCATCGAGCAGGGCGAAAGGGTCCTGGCGCGGGCGGGCCTGCGGGTGGATGGGTTCGTGGCCCCGGCGTGGTCCATGCCCCCGTGGCTTCTGCCCCTGCTCGCCGAGCGCGACTACCACTTCACCGAGGACCACCTGCGGGTCTACGACCCGGCTTCCGGCCGCTCACGCCCCAGCGTCATGCTCAACTGGGCCAGCCGATCGCCCGCGCGCCTGCTTGCCACCGTCGCGTGGTGCCGCGCCGCCAAGTACGCACGTGCCCTGGTTCCGGCCCGCATCGCGATTCACCCCGCCGACATGGGCTGGCTCGCCCTGCGCCGGGAGATCGAGCGGCTGCTCGAATGGGCCCGCGGCGACTTCGTATCGAGCGGCAGGGGTCTCATCGCTGCTCGGCAACGGCCCTGAACCCGCGGCGCCGGCCGATGACGTGGAGCAGCGCCGGCAGCATCAGTACGGCGCCGCAAAGACAAGCGATCTCCCCGCTGACTGCGAGGCGCCCGAAGGACTGCAGGGCCTGGAAGTCAGCGAAGAGCAGCGACCCATAGCCCACCGTGGTCGTGAAGCTGCACAGAGCCACGGCGCCACCCACCCGCTTGACTGCCGCCGTGACGTCCCCTCCCAGCAGACGTGAGCGGTCGTACAGGTTGAACGGGTACTCGCACCCGATGCCGAAGGTGATGGGCAACGTAATGAAGTTCACGTAGTTGAGCTTCTCGCCGAACCAGGCCGCCCCGCCCACGAGACATGTCACCCCCATCAGCAGCGCCGCCAGCACGGCCAGCGCGCCCCGCACGTTTCGCGTCGCGAGCAGCACAACGAGCGAGACCGCGAGCAGTGAGGTGAACGTGGCGCGCGGCCCGTCTGTCTCCATCGAGCGGATCATCTCCGCGAACACCGTCGAACGGCTCGCGGTCTGGACGACCGTTCCGTCGGGAAGCCGCACGTTGTCGGTCGATCGTGCGATGCGCAACAGGTTGTGCCCATCCGAGAGCGAGACGTCGTTCTTGTACTTCACATAGAACACGGTCCCTACCCGGCCGTCGTTCTCCTCGAAGCGGCGCCGCAGCAGCGCCGGCAGGTCCTTCGGCTCGAGCACGTGCAAACTCTCCGGCGGCCTCAGCTCCTCCACGCGTGCGCGCTCGTCTGTGGGTAGATCCGCCAGTACACGAGGCGTCAGGCGGTCGCGGATGCGGCCGAGGACCTCGAGCTTCTTCGCCTGCTCGACCGGCGTTCCCGGGAGAAGGTCGTACGCGGTCGCCACGTCGGCGATGAGCTGACCCTGCGGGTCGGCCGCATCGTTGGCGAGGATCTGCGCCTCCAGCGCGGGGACCTGCTCGGCGCTGTCGGCCAGCATGAGTGCCCCGGCCACGTTCATCTTGCCGCCGAAGACTTGCTCCGCCTTGTTCGACCACTCCCCCGGCCCGCCCTGCTTGCTCCCGCGCGAGCCCAAGTGGTCGAAGTTGTACTCCCATGGATCGCGGAGGAAGCCCGGTAGCTGCCACGCCGCCAGGGCCGTGACGAGTGTAGCGGCCGCAAGCACCGCCCACGGTGCTCGCTCGGTCGCGGTGGCGACGAGGCGAAGGAGCGGGCCGGCACGGACCTGGCCGGTGGCGTCGGTGGAGATCTCGGGATCCCGCAGCCACCGGGGGAGCCTGGCCTGGATCCACTCGATGATGACCAGGAGCGCCGGCACGCAGGGGATCATCGACACCCAGACGAGCAGCATGCCCACGAAGCCAATCCACCCGAACTGGTTGAACCCCCTGAAGCTGGTGACCGTGAGTGATCCGTAGGCGATGGACGCCACGCATGCGCCGACGAGCTCAGCCCGGAGAGCGTTCTGCACGGCTTCCCGCCGTGCGTCGGCCGGTGCCTGACCGCGCGCGCGAAACTCGCGGTACCGTGAGAGGAGCACGATCGGATAGTTGATCCCGTTCCCGAGGATGATGGCGCCGAGGAACATCCCGGTCGTGTTCACGTACCCGAAGCGGAAGTAGGCGAACGCATATGCCGCGCCGACGCCGAGCAGCGCGGGCAGCGCGATGACCACCAGGGACCACGGCGACCGGTAGAACCAGACCACGCCCGCGAGGATGAGGACGAACGCGATCCCGCTGGCCCACACCGCCTCGCTGACGATGGACTCCTTCTCCGCCGCGGCGTTGGGGATGTCGCCAGCAAAGCCCACCTTCATATCCTGCTGGTACGAGGTTGGCTTCATGTCGGCGACCAGGCGCTGGATGCGTCCGAGCAGGGTGTCACCCCCGGCGTCACCCATGCCCGTCGTCGACGAGACGATGCGAAGGCCGATCATGGTCCCGTCCTCGGTCTCGAAGTACCCGCTCGGGAAGTCGTCGTGTTCGCGGGCCTTGGCCTTCCAGCGGTCGCGGTACGAGTCGAGCCCCAGGGCAGGCTTCTTCGCCGGGGCAGGAGCAGACCCAGCGCCCGGCGGAGCGGCAGGGGGACTCACCTCGCCGCCGAGGTCCTCCACGAGGCCGCTCCGGATGGCGATCTGGCGGTCGATGGTGTCATAGGCCTCCTCGAGGTCCTTCTGGTCCGCGTAGAGCCACTTGTTGTCCTCGAAGAACCTGTGGACGTCGCGCGAGCCGCTCTCGAGATAGGCGATGAGCTGCGGGCCGCCCGCAGTCTTCGCCTCGGTGGCCATGGTCTTGAGTCGCGCGTCGAGGTCGTCGACGAAGCGCTCGTTGTCGCGGCGGCTCGGTGACTCGGCGATCACGATGAGCGTCGCGCCTCCTCCCACGCGTCCGAGCTGGTGCTCGAATGCCTGCAGCCCCGGGCTGTCGCGAGGAAGCAGCTCGCGTAGATCCGTGTGCGGGTTGCTCAGGACCTGCAGCGCGAAGTACCAGGTCACCCCCAGCACGCCGAGGGCGAGCCCGAGCACGAGCAGCGCATGGCGCCCGCTCGCGTCGACGACGGAGCCGACGAGCCTCCTCACCATCGCGCCCCCCGTTGCGCGCGGCTGGGCGCGGCCACCTCGACGATCTCTGCCTCGATGCGGCGCGCGTGCGCCCGCGCGTCGAAGTCGCGCACGACCCGCGCGCGCGCCGCTTGCCCCTGCAGGGCTCGCCGGGTCGGTTCCCGCGCGTAGCGCACCATGGCCTCCGCCAGCAGCCGCACGGCGCCATCGCTGGCACCCTCGCCCCCGCGTGCAGCCTCGAACGGCAGCAGCTCGCCGACGCGGTCGTCGAGCATCTCGGCCACACCGCCCACGTCGTACGCGACCACTGGCTTTCCCAGCGCCATCGACTCGATCACCGAGCGCGGGAGCGGGTCCGCGTAGACGCTCGGCACCACGGCGACGTCGAAGTCCGCCACGAGCGACCGCACGTCCGCACGGAAGCCCAGCATGTGGAAGACGCCGGTCATTCCGAGCGTCCCGGCGAGCGCGCGACACTCGGCCACGTGGTCGGGCCGGAAGTCCTCCGGCGTGTCTCCCACCACCACGAAGGCTACGCGCTCCCGCTCGCCCTCGGTCATCGCGTCCAGCGCCAGCCGGGCAGCGCGCACCATCTCCACGTATCCCTTGCGTCGCAGGACCCGTCCGTGGCTGCCGAAGATGACCGTATCGCCGCTCACGCCCAGCTCGGCACGCAAGGTCGGCCTCACGACCTGCGGGTCGAAGGATGTCGTGTCGAGCGCGTTGTGGATCACCCGCACCTTGTCCGGGCAGTGCGCGAAGAGCGCCGCCGCCGCGCCCGATACGCACACGATCCGTCGCACCCCGCGGCTCGCGCTGAGCTGGCGGTGCAGTGCTGCCAGGACCGGGGGGACCGAGGTGTAACGCACGTGCCAGAGCACGGGGACCCCGGTCAGGCGGGCCAGCGCTCCCCCTGCGAAGTCGGCGTTGGTCCCGTTGCAGTAGATGAGCTGGTAGCCACCGCGCCGCACGACGCCGGCCATCCGCGCGAGCCCCCGGGTCGCCTTGAACACGTTGCCCGCAAGGCGCACTGCCTTCAAGGGCGTCGAGGCGGCGAAATCGCGGCGCTCCATGGCACGGCCCCAGGGCTCGATGGGGTTCTCCACGAGGTCCGGCTCGAGGAGCAGCTCGTCGGCAACCCCATCGCGCGTCAGCAGCTCGGCGATGGCTCCCTCACGCGGCAGGACGACAGCGCGGTGCACCATGCCCGGATCGAGGAAGCGCAGGATCGAGTGCAGGCTGCGCCCAGGCCCACCGTTCCTGGCCGTATCGTTGATGAAGAGCACGCGGACCGGTGCTCGGGGGCGGGAGAAGCTCATCGGTGGAGGCGACGGCGCGAGCAAGATCGTGGCAAGGTCGGAAGAGGATGGGAAAAGCTGGCTGTTACTATCCGAGAGTCCTAGCAGGTACCAGGCTCGCCGCCTCACCCGAGCACCCGGACGCGACGTGACGTGGACTGCACCCTGACAGGTCGACTGGGAGACGACGAGGCCCGCGAGTACCAGGCGTTCGTCCTGGCCTCGCCCGCCGGTCACGTCGCCCAGACCCTGGCATGGACGGATCTCGCAATCGCGGGAGCGCACGTGACTCCCCTCTTCGCCCTCCTGCGGGACGGCGGGAAGCTCACGGGGACCGCGCTCGTCCTGCGCCCCACCGTCCTCGGCGCTCCCCTTCCCTGGGCATGGACGGAGCGCGGACCGGTCGTAGCCGATCTCGGCGCGCTGGGCGAGGTGACGCGTACCCTGCAGCGCGCCCTCCGCGGTCGCGGTATCGCGCGCCTGCGGGTGATGCCGTACTGGACCGACGCCGCGGCCGAGCGTGCGGAGGGCGCCCTGCGCGCCGCGGGCCTCCATGACGTCCAGACCCCCGACGGACCGCATGCCCGCACCCTCCGGCTCCGACTCGATGTCGGAGACGTCGAGCTCTTCGGAGGAAAGAGCAAGGAACAGGTCCGCTGGCGCGCGAAGCAGGCCGAGAAGGCGGGCGCGACGGCGCGGCGTGGTGCCGCAACGGACTGGGGCGAGCTCCGCAAGATGTACCGCGGGCTCATGGAGGGGCAGGGCCGGCGCGACAAGCCGGACCGGTGGTGGGCCGCATTGCAGCGCTTCGTCTCGGACGAGACCCGAGGCGCGCTCTTCGCGTGCGACTACCAGGAGCGCGTCGTCGCCGCAGCGGTGATCTTGCGTCACGGCCCGCTCGCCACCTACGCTTGGGGCGCGTCCACCCCCGAGCGGCTGCCGTTCTCGAAGGCCATCCCTGCGCTGGTCGCCGGCATCCGGTGGGCGCGCGATGCCGGCGCGACCACGTTCGACCTCGGCGGTATTCCACTGGCTGGCGACACCGACCCCAAGCGCGCCGCGATCGCGACGTTCAAGTACGACTTCGACCGGACACCGGTTCGCCTCGTGCGGGAGCACGGGGGGTGGTGCTAGCTTGCCCACGTGACCGCTGTCGCACGCGCCTTCCTCTGCGTGTCGATCGACTGCGAGTGCGACAAGGGGCCGGCCTGGCGCACGCGCCGGCCGCTCGGCTTCGACGGCGTGCACGTGGGCATCGCGGAGCGGCTTCATCCCCTGTTCCGGCGCCTGGGCGCAAAGCCCACGTACCTGCTCTCCCCCGAGCTCCTCCGGGACGAGCATTGCGTCGAGCGGCTCGCCTCTCTCGACGACTGCGAGCTCGGCACGCACCTGCACGGGGAGCTGGCGGAACCGGGCGCCTTCGAGCCCGAGATCACAGACGCGGTGCAGCGCGACTACCCGCCCGAGCTGGAGCGGGCCAAGCTGACGTGGCTCACGCGGACCTTCCGTGACGCGTTCAACCGTGCCCCCCAGAGCTTTCGCGCGGGGCGCTTCGGCATCGGCACGAGCACGATCTCCATCCTGGACGACCTGGGATACACGGTGGACTCGAGCGTGACCCCGCACGTGGACTGGTCGGACGTGTCCCCGGGGCTCTCGTTCGTCGGCGCTCCCACGCAGCCGTACCATCCCGATCCGCACGACCCTGCAAAGCGGGGCGCGGCGCGGCTGCTCGAAGTGCCGGTGACGATCCGACCGAGCGCCCTGTCGCGCGTGCCCCTGCTGGGCAAGCACGCGGAGCACCGCTGGCTCAGACCCACGCGGAGCAGCGGGGACGCGCTCGTCTCCATCGTACGCGAGACGCTCGAGGCCGAGCAGGTCGCGCGACCGGAGCGGCCCGTCGTGCTCAACGCCATGTTTCACAACGTCGAGGTGACGCCCGGCACGAGCCCCTACGCCGCGACGGAGGGCGAGGCCAGGCGCATCGTGGAGAGGCTGGCGGCGCTTCTGGAGTTCGCGCGGCACGAGGGGATCGCGTGCATCGGGCTTTCGGAGGTGCCGGGGGTGCTCGGGTGAGGTCTGCGCTGGCCGGGCACGTCGCTCCCGGGGATGGCACGATGACGGGATGCTCTCGCCGAACGCTCGCAAGGTTGTTTCCGCCGTCGTCTGTGTCCTGCCCTTCGCGCTGGGCTGCTCCGGCAGCAAGGCGACCGGGCTCTCGGGAGGGGGAGGGAGCGCGGATGGGGGCAGCTCTGGACAGGACGGCGCAGCGAGCACGTCGAGCAGCTCGTCCGGAAGCTCCGGCAGTGGCACGAGCTCGGGCGGCTCCGGCTCCGGTAGCTCGGGCGGCTCTGGCTCGGGGAGCGGTAGCGGGTCGAGCTCGAGCAGCTCCGGCGGAGCGCCGCCATCCGATGGAGGCACGGTGTGGGCGCCATCGACCTCCGCACCGATCCACTTCCACTGGATGATCGGCGGCTTCACCACGGCCGACATTCTGTCCGGCCAGTCCGGGACCGCCGTCTACGACATCGACGGGGAAGGCGCGACGGCAGCCGACGTGGCGGCCATCCACGCCGCGGGCGCTCTGGCGATCTGCTACGTCGACGTCGGGACGCTCGAGAAGGGCCGCTCCGACTACGGCGAATTTCCGTCGTCGGTCATCGGTCCCGTGGTGTCGGGCTGGCCGAACGAGAACTGGCTCCTGGTCACGGCGCAGAACCAGAGCGTCATCTTGCCGCTCATGCAGGCGCGGTTCGAGAACTGGTGCAAGGCTAAGGGTTTCGACGGGATCGAGCCCGACAACCTCGACGGGTGGACCAATGTCTCCAGTATTCCCGAGACCGACAACATCACCTACGACCTGGCGATCGCGCAGCTGGCCCACGCCCTGCCGCTGTCCATCGGCCTGAAGAACGTGATGACCGACCTCGACTCGAGCCAGTTCCCTGCGTTCCTGGCCGGCTTCGACTGGGCGCTGAACGAGCAGTGTTACGAGTACAGCGAGTGCGCAGTGTACACGCAGGCGGGCAGCTTCATCCCCGCGGGCAAGGCGGTCTTCGACGTCGAGTACAACGTCGCGCCGGATTGTGCGCAGGCCGATCAGGTGCACATGAATGCCCAGCTGACCGATCTCGACCTGGTCGGGGCGACGACCAGCGGATACGTCTACACACCATGCGTTCCCGACTCCCAGGCCACCTGGTAGCGGTCGCGGCGCGGGCAGAACTGTCCGGCGCGCTCAGTGACGGTTCGCATACTCCGCTCCGGCCTGGGCCTCGGCGATGGCCTGGGTGACGAGGCTGATCGACCGCGCGCGGTGCCCGCCCTTGTCGTCCGCCGCGCGCTCGAGCGCTGCCTTGGCCTCCTGCAGCTTGCCCACGGCGCTCCTCATGTTCACTTGCTCGGCCAGGGCCGAGGGGATGCCGCCGGTCGCGACGACGGTGCCGAGGGCTGCAGCGAGAGCGATGGTCGAAACCTTCCAGGGGCTCATCATGGGACAGATCTCCTTCGTTGCCCTCCCCTCAGCACGCCTCGTGCCCGCCGGAAGGCACGAGCTTTCCACGCGATGGGCGTGCTGCCCTGCGCGACTTGCGCAGCCGAGTTGCTCACCATGCGCGCCGTTGCCGGCAGGAGGCCGGACGCGGTAGGAGGCAGTCGGCGGCGAAAGAGGTACCCTCTGTGACGGACATGCGTGTGCGCCCCCTGGGCCCTTTCCGGAGGATCATCGACGTCGTCGCGATCCTCGGCGTGCTCGGGCTTGGGGTGCTCTGCTGCCAGCAGGTCCTGTCCATCGACGGCGCGATCGAGATCCGTGACAGCGCGGCTTCCCCGACGGACGCCGGCTCCGACGTACAGGACGCGCTCGAGACAGTCGACGCCTGCGGCCTCGCCGTACCGCAGGGGAGCTGCGCGTCGTGCGTGTCCTCGCAGTGCTGCACGCAGCTCTCGGCCTGCGCGGCGGATCCCAAGTGCGCCCCGCTCGAGACCTGCCTGCTCGCTTGCGGGAGCGACTACGCGTGCCGTGCGACCTGCGTCCTGCAGAACCCCGTGGCCGCCCTCATCGACGTGCCGACCCTCGACGCGTGCGTCGCCACGAGCTGCCACGCCGAGTGCGGAATGGCGTGTGGCCAGGCTGGCTCGTACACCTGGCCCGACGCCGCCCAGGGCTGCCAGGACTGCATCGAGAACAGCCCCGCGTGCACGCCGGCGCTGACGTGCGCCCAGAGCGCGGCCTGCGAGATCAGCGGGCACTGCGCCTACGCGTGCCCAACCCCGGACTGCCGGGCGGCCTGCGCCAGCGACGGTGGAGACGACAACGCCCTCGTCAACGCGGCGTTCCTGGCGGGGGCGCTGTGCTACCAGCCGTGCCTCATCGGGGAGGACTGGAGCTGCGTCAACCACGTGGTGTGGCCGCCGGCGACCTCGACCACGCAGCAGGTGACGCTCACGCTCGGCGACCTGAGCACCAGCAACAGCTCTCCGGTGGCGGGCGTCTCGGCCAGGGCTTGCAAGGCGGGCGATGAGTCCTGCTCGCCGCCGCTCTCGACCGGGACGAGCGACGACGCGGGCATGGTCACGCTGCCGAACCTGGTGTCGTCCTTCCCGCTCGGGTTCGCGGGCCACTTCGAGTTGCTCCCGCCGGCGGCGTACGTACCGTCCATCTTCTACCTGTCCTTCCCGCTGAGCGTCACCGATGCGCGGCTCTCGCTCTCGCTCGTCCCCCAGACGAGCTTCGACCAGGCGTTCACCGATCTGAACATCACGCCCCTCGCCGGGCGTGGCCACGTCTGGGTCGTCGTCGAGGACTGTCTGCAGCTCCCGGCGTCCAAGGTCGTGGTAAAGCCCGACGGGTTGACCGACCCCTCGGCGCGCATCGTCTACGTCGCGAACGGCGATCCGAGCCCGGCAGCGACGTCGACCGATCCATCCGGTTCGGTCTACCTCCTCAACGTGCCACCCGGAACGCTCACGCTCCACGCCATTCCCGACGCCACGGGCATCGAATCGAGCGCCGCCACCATCTACGTGGAGCCGGGCATGCTCTCCATCGTGTGGCTGTTGCCGACGGCCATCCCCTAGTACCTCCTCGAGGTCGACCGAGCGTCGATGGAAGCGCCATCGTGGTCGACGAATGTCGCATCGACACGGACAAAAGCGGCTCGAGGTCTCGCGAATGACGCTTCGACATCGGCAAGAGCGCCTTCGACGCCGCGATGAGCCGCTTCGCTTCCGCAGGAAGCGTCTCTCGCTCCACACAAAGCGACAAGTTGGTCACGACAAGCCGCTTTCGTCGAACAGAACGCGACGAACTTCCCTGTACGTGTCGACCATCGAAGACAGGAAGCGCCTTGCGGTCGCGCAAACGCGGCATCCCTCTCGATCGATGGCGCTTCTGCTCGAGCCAGAGCGACATTCTGTCGAGCGAAAGACGCTTTCTCCCGACTCCGAGCGTCCTTCGACGAGACCGAATTCACAAGCGGTCGTCTCGAAGACGAAGTCGATACGATGAAAGGCACCTCTGGTCGAACCGAAGCACGAACTCGCACGAACGATTCGGCGTGTCCCCCAAATGAAGACAGGCCCCTCATCTGAGGGTGCACGCCCCGCGCCACCTGGCCCATACTGGGCCGCATGAGAGTCGCCTCTCGCTTGCCTCTCGTCATGGTCTTCTTCTCGGCGGGCTGTTTCGCGAAGACGAACAGCGGCCCTCAGGACGGCGGTCCCGGCCTCGACGCGATGTTCCCCGATGGGAACACGCCGCTCGCGGACAGCGGCGGTCCGGAGGCCAGCGCCGAGAGCAGCACGACGGAAGCCGGCCCGAAGGATGGCTCGGTGCTGCCGCCATCCACCCTCACCAACAAGCTCGACATCCTCTTCACCGTACAGAACTCGGCCTCCATGGTCGGGGTCGGCCCCTACGTACAGGCCTCCGTCCAGGCCCTCTTCGACCGCCTGATCAACCCCAACTGCCTCGACGCCAGCGGCGCGGTCGTCGGCGTCTCGTCGGCCGGTGTATGCGCCACCGGGAGCCTCGAGTTCCAGCCCGTCACCGACATCCACGTGGGGATCGTCACCACGTCGCTGGGCGGTCGCGGCGGCGACCAGTGCTCGGACACCGAGACCAATCCCGCGAACCCCACGCTGAACGCCCACGCCGACGATCACGGGGAGCTCATCAACCGGACCGGCGCGACCGAGAGCGCGCTGGGGGACGCCTCTCCGTCCAACTTCCTCGCCTGGTTCCCCAGCGTCCCGCAGAACACGGGCAAGCCGGCGCCCCCCGTCCCCGCCATCGGCAGCGAGTCCCAGTTGGTCAGCGACTTCCAGGGTCTGCTGGCCGACACCGGGGTGCACGGGTGCGGCTTCACGGCGCCCCTGGAGAGCTGGTACCGCTTCCTCGTCCAGCCCGATCCTTACTCCAGCGTCACCGTCACCGGCTCGAAGGCCACGTACACCGGCATCGACACGACCCTGCTCCAGCAGCGGCACGACTTCCTCCGCCCCGACTCGGCGGTGGCGATCGTGCTCCTGGCCGTCGAGAACGACCGCAGCGCCGACCCCCTCTCCGTCGGCGCCCAGGGCTGGGCGTTCGAGAACGTGACGTTCCCCGGATCGCCCAACGGCGCCGCTCCCGAGGGCACCATCCAGTGCCAGACCAACCCGGAGGATCCCAGCTGCACGTCGTGCGCATTCATCACCGGCGCCACCGACTTCGCGACCGAGTGCCCCAGCGATCCTCCCAACGGGACCGGCGGCTACCTCGACCCCACCGACGATCAGCTGAACGTCCGCTTCTTCCACATGAAGCAGCGCTTCGGGATCGACGCGCAGTTCCCCATCCAGCGCTACGCGACGGGCCTGCAGAGCGGCACAGTGCCCGACAGCGCGCACGAGCACGATGCCAACGGCAACTACGCGCCGACGCTGAACTGCACCAACCCGCTGTTCGCGACGGCGCTCCCGACCAGCACAACGCCCGCCTCCGGGCTGTGCACGCTGACACCGGGACCGCGCCAGCCGGGCCAGGTGTTCTTCACGGTCATCGGCGGCGTGCCGCACCAGCTGCTGCAGTCGACGCCCGGCGACGGCACGTGCCCGGGCGGCACGGCGGCGGCCGACTGCCCGCAGAAGAGCGCGCTGTCGGCGGCAGACTGGACCACGATCCTCGGTGCCGACCCCCTCAACTACGACTTCACGGGGGCCGACTTCCACATGCTGGAGTCCGAGACGCCCCGAGCGCAGAGCACCTGCCCGCCCACCGCAGCCGACACCTGCGACCCCATCAACGGCCGCGAGTGGACGACCAACAAGTCGGACCTGCAGTTCGCGTGCATCTACCAGCTCGCCGCGCCCATCGACTGCACACAGGCGGCCAACACGGGCGCCTGCGCCTGCGCGACCGGCGCCCTCGACGCGAACACGCAGCTCTGCCAGCGCACGACAGGGGCGGACGGGGGCTCGGAGTACACCACGACCCAGATCAACGGCCAGGCCTATCCGACGATCCGCGCGCTTGCCCTCGCCAGGAGCCTCGGATCGCAGGCCATCGTGTCGTCGATCTGTCCCATCCACGTGGCGGAGTCGACCCCCGGCGATCCGCTCTACGCCTACCGCCCGGCGTTCACGGCACTGCTCGACCGGGTCGGGACCGTCCTGGTGAAGTAGGAGAGTCTGCAGCCGTACGTGCGTCACTCTGGCGAACCGCAGGCCAGTCGCGTCTCGCGCAGGGTCGGCCAGGGGTCACCGTCCCCAGGCGAGGTCCAGAGGTAGGCCGCCTCGCGCTGTCCGAGGGAGACGAGCGAAGTCAGGCCGTCCTTGTCGTCGAGCCCGATGTCGAGCGGCTTCCAGTGCAAGGCCAGCGTCGCGAAGCGGTGACCGCTCTCGATCCAGGTGAGCAGCGCGTCGTCGCCCAGGGGGACCGCACGGAGGTGGTTCTCCAGCACGAACCCGCCGACGCTCGCGATGGGACCAGCCCACGTCGTGAGAGGAACCTCGGCCAGCCGCGCCAGCGATGTCCCCACGCGCGCGCGGTAGACCCGCAGGGCCACCCCCAGCTGGACGTCGTGCGGCCCGCCTCCCTGCTCCGGCTGCGAGACGATCGGGTTCCACGCGACCACGGCGCCGTCCGGCGTGTCCACGACCGCGACGTCCGCCACCGGCTGCGGCGCGGGCGCGGAGTCGATGACGACCGGCGGCTCGCGCAAGCCGCCATCCTCTCGCACGCGCGCGAGCCAGAGCGAAGTGGGTGTGTCGCGTGCGTCCTGCTCCGTCCAGACCACCACCAGGCCGTGGTCCGCTCGCTCGCGTGCCAGCTTGAGACGTCGGGCGCGGTGATGGGTGACGAGCGCCACGGGCTCACCCGGACGCCCTGCGCGGTCGACCCGCGCGACGCCGATGGCCCCGAACGTGGCCAGGGCGACGAGGCTCTCGCCCGGTGCACCGTCCACGACGTCGCGGACCTCCTCCTCACGTATCCCCTCGAGCTCGCCGAGGACGTCCGTGCGCCCCCGCGGCAGGACGACCAGGCGCTCCTTCTGCGTCTCGACGGAGAAGCGGACCAGCAAGGTGTGCGACGACGTGACCCATACCTGGTCCGAGAAGGCCTCGGGCAGCAGCGTGGTGGTCGCGCTCCCTGCAGGAGACAGCGAGACGACGGCGCGCTGCGTGGCGGCGGTGTCCTCCGGATCGCGCTTCACGAAGACGAGCGGCCCCCCGAGGAAGCCGTCCAGGGCCTGAAAAGGCTGCGGCGGCATGTCGTGGTGCGCGAGCGTGCAGGCCGTCGGGGGAGCGGGTGGGCTCGTGTGCACGCCGGAGGACACGGCGGCGGTCCTGTACTGAGGGGCGGGAGCGGCGCAGGCCACGATCAGGCTCGCGATCAGAACCTGGACCGCAGGCGCACAGGCTCGGCTCACTCCTCCGCCCCGACGGGACATTGCGGGATGTCGCCGCCGTCCACCGGCGCCAGGGTGGTCAGGTAGACGCCGATGTCGTGCGCGTCCTGCGTGAGCATGCCTCCCAGCCCTCCTACCGGACCGGACGGCATCGGCCGGCATAGCACCAGCCCGCCCGGGGTGGTCCCGTCGAGCAGCACGCTGGCCACGTCGCCCGCTGACCAGCCAGCGATGCCGGAGGCGTGCGGCGTGACGTTGTACGAGTAGATGACGGCAGGAGCCGGGGGAGGGACTGCCCACTCCTTCGCCGAGAACGCGCGGTTCCCGGCGAACACCCGGGTCAGATCGAGCGGCGGCGTCACGCCTAGCCGCCACGGTGTGTGGCAGTCGAGACAGAAGCCCACCTCACCGGCTAGGTAGCGGCCGTTCTCGGCCGACGCGTAGCGAGGGTCTGTCGCCGCGAGCGTGGTCTGCGGGATGGCCGACTCCGGAATGGGCGGCGCCGGAGCGTCGAACGCGACGGGGAGCGGCTGGCGAGGCGGGATTGTGCGGGGAATGGCCGGAATGGCGCGCAGGTAGGTCACGATGGCCGCCGCGTCGGCGACCGTCATGTTGTGGTACGCGTAGTACGGCATCAGCGGGAAGAGCGGTGATCCGTCCTGCGCGACGCCGTCGAGGAAGGCCGCCTCGATGTCCGCATCGCTCCAGCTGGCCAGGTTGGCTGGCGTGAGGTTGGGCGTGGAGATGCTCCCGGTCGTGTCGTCCTGCGGGGTGAGGTCGAAGCGGTCGGGTACTCCCGCCAGCCACTGGCTCATGTCGAGGTTGCCGTTCGCGTCGCGCGGCGTGTGGCACTCGCCACACCCGGCCACGCTGCGCACGAGGTACTCCCCGCGCTCGAGCACAGCCGGGTCGACCAGGGCGGAGGTGCTGGCATCCACCGCCACGGGCAAGGTCGTGCCGGACTGGTCGCAGGCCGGCGCGACGAGCGCGGCGGCCGCGGCTGCCAGCGCGATGGCCCCGCCGCGCCTCACTGCCCCACCGCCGCGCGCACGACCTCGACGTCGGGTGCGTGCCCCGTCGTACCCGTCGCGGCCTGGTAGTACTGGGTGCGCACGTTCCGGTAGTAGAGGACGGCGTCGAGCTCGGTGGCCGTGGGAGGCAGCGTCGTCGGCACCGGGACGACCAGCTCGATCGACGTCTGCGCGGGCACCACGCGCTGGAACGGGATGATGGTGGTGGCCGTGAGCTGGTGGCTGTAGAGGAGCGTCCCGTCCGGCGCGGCGATGTCCATCCCCAGGCGTGCCGCCGAGGACGGGATGAGACCCGTCGAGTCGGGTCCGCCGTAGGTGGCCAGCAGGTTCTGGTGGCTGTCGAGCGCCTGAACCTCGACCCACGGCTCCCGGATGTCGGTGACCCCGGTGGGGAACGCGTGCCCCGCGCCGATGTTCATGACGAGGACGTGAACCCCGTCGGCTGCGGCCGAGGCCTGCAGCCGGATCGCCGAGCTAAGCTTCTGGTTGTCCGTCGTCGCGAAGTCCGCCTCGTTGTAGGTCTGCGCGAGGTACACGTTCCCGCCTGGCGCCGAGTGGTCGTGGGTGCCCGACCCATTGTCCGGCATGTGACAGTCCACGCACGTCGTCGTCCCCGTCGCGCTCGCGTTCAGCGCCATCGACGCCAGGACGAGCGGCGAGCTCGCGCCGGCGTCCTCGACCGCGGGCGTCCCGAACGGGCTGGCGCTCCACTCGGTCAGCGTCGTGATGCCGAGGAGCCCGGTGCCGGGCACGAACTGCTGGTGGCAGACCGCGCAGAACTGGGGCGTCCGGAGGCTCGTGAGCGACGCGCCGGCGCGCTGCAGGTGCTCCTGCGTCCAGTCATGCGACGTCGCCTCCATCGCCGAGTTGCCGCCCGCCGGGATGATGCGCGTGACGTCATGGCACCCCAGGCACGTGATCCCCCGCCCCGACGTGAGCGAGCTGTCGCCCGCGCGCAGGCTTACCGGATCGTGGCAGCCGGCGCACTGTCGCGAGTACTGCACACCCCTCGCCTTCTGTTCCACCCCCATGCCGTAGACCACCATTGCGTCCGTGGCCGAGTGCGAGTGCGCGCTCTTCTGCCAGGCGGCGTACTCGGGCTGGTGGCAGTTGCCGCACCAGGCAGCGTCGTACTGCGTGTTGACCGCCGACCCTTCCGCCACCAGCCAGGCCGGCCCCAGCGGGAGATCCCGCGCAACGACCCGGGCGAGCTGCTGGGCCATGGTGACCGCCTGCGCCGGAGGATTGGACGGGTCGACCTGCCCCGCGCGGCTCGCGCCGGTGCGATCGGGCACGAGGCCGCCCTGGTCGATGAGTGCCGAGAGGATGTCGTGCGGGTTGAAGGACGGATCCGTGGGCGTCGGGGACGTGGAGAAGTTGTCCGCGAGCCCTTCGTGGCCGAGCTGCGCATCCTGCGTTGGGTCGACCGCGTGCAGGGCCTCGAAGACGATCTCGTTGGTCGAGACGAAGCCGTCGAGGTGGCAGCCGCCGCAGGATTGCCAGAAGTTGCCCGTCGTAGGCAGGGGGTTCTTGGTCGAGTTCGCGCTGAAGAAGAGTGTCTCGCCGGCGCGGAGCTGGGGGTCCACGGGATCCTTCGCCACCAGCGTCAGCGGGCCGGCGATGACCTTCACGTGCCCGACCACCGACCCGCCCGCAGTGTCCAGCGTCAAGAGCGAGTGCGACTGGTCCGATACGATGAACGCGCGCTGTCCCGTGTCGTCCAGCGTGATGCCGGTCGGATGCGCGCCAGGCAGGTCTCGCAGGAGGTCGATGGCGATCCCGGAGGTGAGGTCGAACGTGAGCAGGTCCTCGCTCGCGCACGCCACGACGTAGGCCGCGATGCCGTTCGGGTGCGTCACGGCAGCGCAGGGCTGCGACATGATGGACGTGTTGCCCGTCGCGTCCGGGATGTCGATGGCACCGAAGAGGAGCTTGCGTCCCGCGATGACCCCGAGCGGGTCGTTGGGGTTGGTCTGCACCTCGGCCCGCGCCGCGACGTCCACCACGCTCACGGCGGGGAAGAGCACCCGCTGAAACTGGAAGGGGTGATGGTTGGCGAGCAGCTCGTGCGGGACCCAGACGTCCTTCCCGTCGGCCGTCCACGCCAGCGACTCGAGCGCGAACGGCGTGCCGCTCGGCTGGGTGTCGTCGCTCAGCGGCGGCTGGAAGGCCAGCGGGATGTCGGTGGTGGGCACGCCCTGGTCGGCGGGTGAGTACGCGCCCGCGAGCGGCAGCACCGACACGGCGCCGTCGATGCGGTGCGCCACCGTCAGCTCGTACCGGAGGCGTGACGTGCCGAGGCCGGCAGGGAGCCTGCCCACGGGCACCGTGTGATCGAGGACGCCCAGGGTGCGATCGATCACCGCGATCGCGCCGTCGTCCTCCAGGGACACGTAGAGCCAGCGCGGGTTCCAGGCGTCCCAGACGGCCGCGCGGGGGTGGGTCCCGACGGTGATGGCACGAGCCACCTGTCTCGACGTCGCGTCGACGAGCGACACGGACGCTCCGGCGCGGTCCACGGCGGCGATCCACTGGAAGTCCGGGCTCAGCGCCACGGAGGTGATGTCCTGGCCGACGGCCACCTCGCTGACCACGACCTGCCTGTCGATGTCGGAGTAGCTGATGGTCCCGACGTCGCCGTTCGCCGTCCAGACGCCGCCGCGGAGCCGGTCGAAAACCACGGGAGAGGACGCGCCATCGAGTCGCTGGGCGGCGTCGATGGGCTCGGGAGGCGTCGCCTCCAGACGCGCGAGCCCCGCCTCGGCGGGTGCCGCGGCGTCTCCGCCGCCGGGGGGTGCGTTCGAGGGTGAACCGCTGCTGCTGCATGCGCTGACGAGCCCGACCGCGCCGAGCGTCACGAGGATGCAGGACGACGTCAGGAACTGGAGGGCCTTTGCAGGGAGAAACATGGGCCGTCGCGCCAGCGAACCGTACGCGCGAGACTACCGATCAGCAATGCCACGTTGCCTCTCTTGATCTCGCACAATGCCTGGCATGTTGACGCGGCCCGCATAGACTGCGTTGGCGCTCGCGCGAGGCGGGACATGAACCTCCACCTTCCCATCCGCAGCACCGGTCGCAGCAGGCTCCGCCGCACGTCGGTCTCGCTCGCCTGCGCCTTGGGTCTGGCCGCCGCGTGCAGCAGTCATGAGCAGGCGAGCACGGGGCCCGGCGATGCGGAGGCGGACGGCAGTGCCGCGTCGGATGGCGGGGAGGTCGCGGACGTCGTCTACGAGCGTGTGCCGTACGACGGTACTTCTCTACCGAGCGCGCCGCGGGTCCCCGTGTACTCGCAGGTGCTGTCCGATCGCGTCGACGTGCAGCAGCTCCTCTTCGCGGCGGGCGAGATGCAGATCAGCGGTGAGCCCTTCGCGTCGGGGTTCGCGGGACGCAACCTCGGCGACTACGACCGCAACTACATCCCGCCCAACCAGTACATCCTCAACAACGGCGCCGACGACCCCATCCCCATCACGGACCTGTTCGGCTTCGGGACGGCGGTCGAGTCCTACGAGTACTCGAAGTACTACATGAACATGGAGATCCAGGAGTCCACGGCGGGCGTGTCGCTCGCCGACGGCCCGCTGGTCGCCGCGCTGCCCGGCGCCACGTCGCTGGCTCGCCTCCAGACGCGCATGCAGGACCTGCTCTCCAACGCAGGCACCGACATCGGCGGTTACGCCACGCTCCCCGCTCCCGCGAACAACGACCAGAACTACCTCGGGTTCCCGGGGCAGTGGCCGAGCTTCCTTCCCTTCTCGGACTGGGATCCGACGATGGACCCGACGCTCGCGGTCGTGCAGTCGTGCACCTACCAGGGCGGGTACGGCGGCCTGGGCTTCGGCACGACCATCGATCCGCTCTACGAGTGCGCCTACAACACCACGCACCTGCCGAACCGCGACCAGCAGGTCAACAAGGTGCTGGTCCCTGCGGTGCTCGGCCTGGCGACGTGGAAAGAAGCCATCTGGGCGATCGACTTCGCGGGGCGCATCCACGACACTTGCAACAACCAGGTCACCACCGTGACGGCAGCGCAGCTGCCCCTGGTCGGGCAGCACCTCAACACGGTGCAGGCGCAGGACAGCGGCGCCTGCGTGGGCACGTACATCGGCTCGAGCGCGCTCGAGGGGATGTGGGGCCTGACCATGATGGCAGCGATGGATAACGAGGCCGAGTGGCTCATCGACTCCGGGACGACCGGCGACGGGCAGACGCTCACGGGGTTCCCATCCAAGCTGGCCGCCTTGCAGTATGACTACACATCGCCACTGGCCTGGTTCCCCGCCTCGATGAGCGTGACGGAGGACGAGACCGTCGTCCCATACCCGGCGCTCGCGTCGGTGGCCATCACGGACTCCACCAGCCGATCGATCGACCTCTCCGCCCTGTTGCTGGGCCACGCGATGTTCTTCGGCACCGCCGATCCGCGCAACGTGGGCGTCGGGCAGCGCGTGGGCTTCCGGGCCGTCTTCGACGGCGATCCCTTCCCCGCGGACAACGCGGTGGCGGATGGGGAGGACACGGTGCACGACCGTGCGCTCGCGGTCATGCGCGTGGCCTTCGTCGATCTCGACCGCATCCATGCCGACCCGACGCTCGGCGTCATCAACGACACCGCGACCATCAGCAACGGCACGATCACCCGGTCGGGCACGGTGACCACGGCGACGCTGGCGCACGCGCTCATCGCGCTCCGTCAGGCCGTGCTCTCGCTCAACGGCTCCATCACCCAGTACGGGGCGCCCGATCCCAGCCCGGAGGCCGACCTCGGCGGCATCCTAAACCCCCTGCCCTTCCACCCGCCCGCCAGCGCGGACATCGATGGCGGGGCCCCCCTCTTCAGCCAGCGCGTGCGGCAGGTCTTCCTGACCAACGCCGCCTTCGTGCGCGATGTGCTCACCCAGGCGGACGGCACCGTCGCCAACTCGGCGACCATCGCGAACGGACAGGCCGCGACGTCGACCGAGCCCGCGACGCTCGAGACACAGACCGCCGCGGCGCGCGCCCTGACCGAGGCGTTCCTGATGACCGGCGACACGACGTACGAGGTGCGCGCGCAGGCGGTCATCCGCCAGCTGGACAGCGCCTTCTACAGCCTGCCGGCGCGGATGTACCGCCAGCAGGCGGGTGGACCCGACCAGATCACGATGACGCCCGAGCGCTTCGGCTGGCTGGAAAGCGCGCTGCGCGAGACCTACAAGTCCCTGTACGTGGCGGGCGACCCGGTGCTCGACCGCAGCGTGCTGGAGGACCGGATCGAGCGGGTCATCAAGCTCTACCTCAACGGCTGGGACGACCTGAACGGTGACCAGATCATCGACTCTCCGCAGGAGTGCCTGGCCGGTCGGATGCAGATGGCGGAGCAGGCGCTGACCGGAGAGCTGGGGCGCGACGGCCTCGGGAGACCCACGCCCGATCGCGACGGCGACTGCGTCATCGAGCTGGCCCATGCCCAGAAGGCGAGCGTCCAGGCCTCGCAGGTCCTGTTCACGACGCAGGCGAGCGCGGTCCCTCCAGCCGACGCTGCGACCGAGTAGTGGGCCTGCGCGTTCCGGCGCTCGCGGCGCTCGTGCTGCTGGGTGTCAGGTGCAGCCGGCCCTCGTTGACCACCACGACCGCGGGCGACGCCGTGGCCCCGCAGCTCCTCCAGGTGCGCGTGCCCGCGGCGCTCACCATGGCGAGGGCGCTGGACACGCTGTCGGTGGCCATCGACCCCGCCTCGCTCGCGCTCACCCAGGTGACCGTCGATCCGGGGATGACCCTCGGCGTCGAATCGGACGTCGTCGTCTTCCCCCAGGGACAGACCCCGCCGCCGAACCCGCGGCACGGGCTCTCGTCCGGCGCCGACTTCGATCGGTGGGCGGACACGTGGAGCACGGCGCAGGACGGGCTGCCGGTCCCGGGCGTGAAGTACGTCGCCGACGTGAGGCTCGTTCTCTTCGCGACGGACGTACCGCCCGGGCACATGTGGGACCCCCACGCCGGCCGCTACGAGGTGCTGTGGACGAGGACCCTGCAGCAGGCCGAGGAATAGGTCCGAGCAGGGCTCACGCCGTCAGCGCCGTGGTCTCGAGCACACGGCTGGACCGACCGATGGCGTCGATGGCGTACCCGTCACGGCGACCTGCCAGCATCTGCTCGGCGGCCTGGATCCCCATGCGCATCGCCGCGTCCATGAAGACGTAGCGAAAGAGTCCCTGTCGACCCGCGGTACGCACGTTGGCGAAGCGCTCGACCTCCTCCAGCAGGGCCCGGCGGTCGCGGTCGTAGCCGAGGTGGTAGACGGGGTAGCCGTGCGGGACGCGCACGCAGAAGGCGTCGAGCACGTCGTCGACCTGGAAGCCCAGCGCACGGAGCTCGCGCACTCCGCGCTCCCGGAGCTCGCCCACGGCAGCGCCCCACGTGGCGTCGTCCACGTCGCACGGGACCTCCAGCATGAGCGAGGTGCGGCCGGGCGGCGCCATCGACGGGCTCCGCCGCTTGGGCTCCTGGATGCGCGAGGTGCTCAGCGCCCCGGACGCGACGTACATCCACGTGTTGGTGGAGAAGTCCTCGCGCTCGAGCATGAGGTTCACGAAGGTCAGCGCACGGAAGCGGAGCGCGCGCGCCGCGGCGTCGAGCTCGTCCGGCAGCTCCGGCCGCAGCATGCGCACCAGCTCGGGCAAGGGTACGGTCGAGAGCAGCTCGCCGACCGGGACGGTCTCGGGCCCGTGCGCGCTCTCGATGCGCACGCCGGTGGCCCGGCGCGCCTGCACGTCGACGCCCACGACCCGGACCCCCGTGCGCACCGCGCCTCCGCGACGCACGATGTCCGCGGCCACCAGCTCGTAGAGCTGCCCCATTCCCTGGCGCGGGTACAGGTAGCGGCGCGCGTAGGTGCGCGTCGGCGTCCTTCGCAGGCCCGCGAGGCGCAGCGCGACGTCCTTGAGATCGAGCAGCGAGATGCGCTCGGCCGCCCAGTCGGACGAAATCTGGCTCGCGGGGATTCCCCACAGTTTCTCCGTGTAGGGGCCGAAGAAGCGGTCGTAGAGGGGCCGGCCGAAGCGGGTGGTGACCCAGTCCTCGAAGCTCACCTCCGGTCTGGGCGCCAGGCGCCGCTCCACCCTTGCCCGAGCGAAGCCCGCGATGGCGGCGAGGTTCTCGCGCAGCCCGAGGTTGTGGACGAGATCGGCTGCCTCGAGCGGATAGCGGAACCGCCGGCCCTCGTGCAGCACCACGCTGTGCCGCTCCTGCTCCAGCAGCTCGTCCCCGAGTAGCCCCTCCACCCAGCGCGACAGCTCCGCGTCCCCCGACACGAAGCGGTGTCCGCCGAGATCGAACCGCCAGCCCCCGCGCTCGTGTGTGGCGCAAAGGCCTCCCATGCGCTCCTCACGCTCGAGCACCACGGGGCGCGCCCCGCGACGCGCCAGGTGCCACGCGGCGGCCAGACCACACGGGCCGCCACCGAGGACGACGAACGGTCCCGCCGCACCGGGCGGCACAGGCGACATGCCCGATGGCTAGCACTGCACCGGTGCGCGTGCGAGCAGCGTGGGCACGTCTGGGGAGAGTGACGCCGCGCAAGACCGCCTGCGGGGTCGTTGCCCTCGCGGGGGGGCCACGCTACACCGGCGCGGGTCACATGCACCGCTGGACCGCAGCGCTGGTCGTCCTCGCCGTCGGCTGCGACTCTGGCGGCTCGCAGACCGAACTTCCCGAGGCCGGAACGGACGCGACGCTGGACGGCACCACGACCGGCGACGATGGCGGCGGCGAGCCCGAGGCTACGGTCGAGGCTTCCACGCGGCCGCCGTGCCTCGACATCGATGCCACCCTCCCCTGGGCCTCGGTCGACTGCGTGTACGGCGGTCACTGCCCGGCGAGCTGCGCCGCTGACACCGCGAGCGCGTACCTGTGCCAGCCTGGACCGGACGCGGCGGCGAGCTACCCCGCGGTCTTCGAGATCCCCAGCGACGGCGTTGACATCCTCGGCCTGCAGCCCGACGCCTACCCGTGGGATGCGGCCGCGTACCTCTCCTGCGCCCCGCTGACGTGCACCCGCTGGGCGACCGCAGACCACGTGGACGGCGGCTCGGCGTGGAGCGGCGACCCCTGCGGCGACGGCGGCTTGGCAACGCAGGCCTGGGTCTGTCCCGAAAGCGCGGGCGTCCTGCCCACGCCGGCCGGCTGCTTCAACGCGGGGGACCTCCAGCGCATCGGCGGAACGGGGACGGGCATTCCCGTGAACGTCGTGTGGTGCTGCCCCGCCGCCACGGGTTCCGACGCCGGGAGCGACGGCGGGCTCGACGCCGGGAGCGACGCCGGCGACGCGTCGGCCGAGTAGCATGTCGGCGCCGTGAGCGAGCGCCGTTCGATCGCGAAGACGACCCTGCTGCTCCTGCCGCTGCAGATCGTGTCGCGCGGCGTCGAGGCGCTGCTGCCCGTCGTGCTGGCGCTCTGGTTCGGTCGCAACGATCTCACCGACGTCTACTACTTCGCCTGGGCCGTGTTCGCACTCGCGGGCTCGCTCGTCTTCTCGGCCTTCCAGGACTCGGCCGTCGTCCCCGTCCTGGCAGAGGTGAAGCTGACGGATCCCAGGCTCGTTCCCTCGGTCCGGGGCTCGCTCCTGGCGCACGCGCTCGCGCTCGGGCTGGGGCTGGCGGTGCTCATCGCGGCCGTCGCCGCGGGATGGTTCACCGTACGCTACCAGGGACCGGCGAGATCGGTGGCGCTGTGGATGGTGGTCCCTTTCTCGCTGTACCTCGTCGCCCTGACGGTGAAGACCTTCTACGCTGCGATGCTCGCGGCCGAGCACCGCTACGTCCCGGCACCCGTGGCCGCTGCCGTCGGGGCCGTCGTCACGCTCGCCGTGATCGGGATGGGCCGGGACGTACTGTCGATCACGGCAGTCCCGTGCGGGTCTCTGGCGGGAGAGCTCGCCGCGGCGTGGGTGCTCGCCGCCTCCACCCGGGCCGCCGGCATCGCCATCCACCCGACCTTCGCCCGGCCCGAGCCAGTGCGTCGCATCGCGCGGCTGGTCGCGGCGGAGGTTGGTGGCAGCGCCGTCACGCGCGTGAACCCGGTCGTCGATCAGCTGATGGCGATGCTGGCGACCGTGGTGGGGGGCGGGACCCTGCTCAAGCTCTCGGGCGACGTCGCCACCGTCCCCACCTCGCTCCTCCAGGCGTCCCTCCTGCCCGTCCTGCTCAGCCACCTCTCGGACGACCACGCGGCAGGCAACGTCCACGAGCTCCGCGCCAAGCTCCGCCGGGCGCTGGCCAGCGTCGTCGCCATCCTCGCGCTGGCCTCGCTCCTGCTCTGGGCCGTGCGACGCCCTCTGCTGCACCTCGTCTTCGGGCACGGCCAGATGGACTGGGCGGGCGTCGAGCGCATGGCGCATCTCCTGCCGTATCACCTGGTCGGTCTCGCGCCCTTCGGTGCGCTGCTCGTCCTGGCGCGCGCACACGTGGCCGCGCAGAACAGCCGCATCATGATCGGCATGGGTGCGCTGAACGCGGCGCTGAACGCGGGCCTCAACCTCGCCTTCCTCCCGTGGCTCGGCCTCGAGGGCATCGCTCTCTCGACGTCGTGCACCTACGCCGTGGTGGCCATCGTCTTCGCGGCCCTCCTGCGGACTCGGCTCCGCGCGCCGCCAGGTGGCATGATGCCGGGGACCTCGTGACCCGCGTCGTCCACGTCGTGGTCGCGGGGGAGATCGGCGGCGCCGAGCGGATGCTGGTCGAGCTGGCTTCCCGCGAGCACAGCGCCGAGCACGTCATCGCCCTCTTCACGCCCAGCGACGGCCTGCGCCACCTGCTGCGCCGCGCGGGGCTCCAGGTGCACGACCGGGGACGGGTTCGCGAGGGACCCCTGCCCTTCCTGTGGCGCTCGCTGGGAGCGCAGGACGTCGCGTGGCTCGTGCGTGTGCTGCATGACGAGGGCGCCGGGGTCGTGCACCTTCACACCTTCGCGTCGCAGGTCCTGGGCACGCGCGCCGCGCGCCGCGCCGGACTGCGGGTGGTACGCACCGAGCACTCCACCCGCGTCTACGACGATCCGAGCTGCTGGCCCTTCTCCCGCTGGTCTCTCGCCCGGACCGACGCCGCGGTCGCGGTGAGCGAGCACGTGCGCGCGGTGGCGCTCGCCCGCGCGCCCTGGGCGGCGGACCGGATGACGGTGATCCCCAACGGCGTGGACGCCGACCACTTCGCCCCCCGGCAGGGTCCTGCGCCGGCTGGGTTTGTCTTCGCGGTGGTCGGACGCCTGGAAACCCGCAAGGGGATCGATCGCGCCATCGACGCCATCGCGAGCGTCCCCGGCGCGCGCCTCGAGATCATCGGCGACGGCGCCGAGCGCGGCGCCCTGGAGTCCCTGGCGAGGCGACGGGGGGTCGCCGAGCGTGTTCGCTTTCACGGGTACGTCGACGACACGCGACCCGTTCTCTCCCGGGCCCGCGCCGTGCTCTGCACGTCCCGCTCGGAGGGCCTCGGTATCGCCCTGCTCGAAGGCATGGCCATGGGGTTGCCCGTCGTCGGGTTCGCCGTCGGAGGCGTGCCGGAGATCGTCCGCGACGGGGAGACAGGACTGCTCTGCCCCCCGGACGATGCCGGGGCGCTGGCCGAGAAGATGCGACGGGCGACGACGCTGGGGTCGACCCTGGAGACGATGGGAGCCGCGGCGCGAGCGCGCGTGGTCGAGCACTTCTCGGTCGAGGCCATGTGCGCGGGCTACGCCAGGGTCTACGCGCGGCTCTGGTAGCGAGCGCGGGTCACGCCCGGGCGAGCATCCCCTCGACGATGGCCCGGCTCATCGCCTCGAACCGCTCGCGATCGAAGTGGGCGCCGCTCCGGAGCCAGTCGACGTGCGGTGGTTTCTCGCCCGACGTCCGTCCGCCGTCGAAGTGACCGAGCACGTCGAGGTGGTCGGCCTGCCCCGCCCACGCCACGCGCCCGTGCAGCTGGGACCGCACCGGCACGACGCCGTCGTTCGCGCGCGCCCCGGGAGCGCGCCCGAAGGCCCGCGTCAGCGCAGCCTCGGCCTCTCCGGCGTCCTCGTCCGCGCACGGGTAGCGCGGGTCATAGCGCGAAGTGATGCCCCAAAGGACGGCGAAGATGGACGTCGAGAGCGTCCCCCACGGGCTGGTGATGGCGCGCACCCAGTTCATGGGCGACGGGGGAGGGGCGACGGACGCCGTGCACTGGTAGAAGACGCCGGGGCGGTCGTGCACGCTCGCCTGGTAGAGGTCCATCGCCTCGGGCATGAGTTGCACCATCGCTCCCTGATCGTCGCGGATCTCGTCCAGGTAGGCCCGCACCTCGCGGCTGCGCGTGTCGTCGAACACGTGAAGCAAGCTCTCGGTGGCGCGGTCGAGCACGCGCAGATCGAGGCCCAGGGCGTGGTCGATGCGGCCGATGGCCATGACCAGGGCGCTCGCCGCCGCCAGCGGCGGAGAGCCGAGCGACAGCGCGATGACGGTGAGCGCGCTGAGGGCGTAGAGCATGCGCTGCCCGCTGACCGTGGCGAAGAAGCTCGCCAGCGGAGTCCCGCGGTGCGGCGTGCTGAGCGTGGTGACACTGGCGAGGCGCGGGAGCCAGGCCAGCGCCCCGTCGTCGCAGGGGAGCCGGACGCCCGGCGACGCGACGAGGCGAGCGTCGACCCCGCCCGTGGAGTGCCCGACGAGGTGGATTGGCCCCTCGCCGTCGTCGCTCGTGCGGGCGACCAGCTCGGCCAGGCGCGCCGCCCGCCGCCGCACCGAGGCAGTCGGCGCGACGTCCACCACCCAGGTCGCCACCTCGTGGCCCCGCGCGCGGAGGTGATCGCCGAGCACCCTCTCCAGGTGGACGAAGTAGTCGTAGGACGCGAGGCGCCCGAAGCCGAACATCCCCGGAGAGAAGTAGATTCGGTGGAGCAAGATCGACTAGAGGCTACGCCACGAACCGCCTTCACGTCCTCCAGCACGCCATCGTCTCCTGCCGCGCGTGCCCTCGACTCGTCGCGTGGCGCGAGAAGGTCGCTCGCGACAAGGTCGCCCGCTTCCGCAACCAGCGCTACTGGGGGCGCCCCGTCCCGGGGTTCGGCGATCCGCAAGCCCGGATCCTCGTCGTCGGTCTGGCGCCGGGGGCCCACGGGGCGAACCGCACCGGGCGCGTCTTCACGGGAGACCGCTCGGGTGACTTCCTCTACGCGGCCTTGCACCGCGCCGGTCTCGCCAGCCAGCCCACGAGCACCGCGCGCGACGACGGGCTCGAGCTCGCGGACGCCTACGTCGTCACGCCCGTGCGGTGTGCCCCGCCAGGCAACGCCCCACGTCCCGCGGAGGTCGCGAGGTGCGCCCACTTCCTCGACGAGGAGCTGGCGCTCCTGCCTCACGTCCGCGTGATGGTGGCCCTCGGCGCGTTCGCCTGGCGAGCCGTGCTCGACCATCACCGGCGCACGGGTGGCACGCTACCCAGGCCCCGGCCCGCGTTCGCTCACAACGCCCGGGTCCAGCTGGGGACCCGGTGGCTTCTCGGTAGCTACCATGTGAGTCAGCAGAACACGCAGACTGGAAAACTCACGCCAGGGATGTTCGACGCAGTCCTCGAGGAGGCCAAGAAGCGCTGTTTCGACGGCATGACGGCGCGAAGGTGACCTTTCCTCGACGAACTTTCGGAGTAAGCTTTGCCCGTGCGCGCCGTTCCCCGTCTGGCGTTCGTGGGCTGGTTCGTGGTCTCTGCCGGAGGGTGCGCGGCCATCTCCGGACTGGACAGCATCCAGGAGGAAGAGTGCGCGCCGCTCTGCGGAGACGCGCAGGCGGGCAAGGACAGCACGGCCGCGGATGCACCCGGCGTAGACACCTCCACCAGCCCAGATACCTCGACGGCCGCCGACACGTCATCGGGAAGCGACACGGGCTCCGTGGTCGACTCCACTTCGCCGCCGGTGGACGCTCCGAGCGAGGTGGGGCCGACCGACGCCAGCGAGGCCAGCACGAAGGATGGCGGCACGGACGGAGCCGTGGACGGAGGCGAGGACGGGTCGCCAGACGCTCCTTTTGACTCTGGCTGCGGTCCTCTGAACACCACGACGAACTGCAGCGCTTGCGGCGACAAGTGCGCTCCGACCTCGACGTCCGTGACGTCCGCCAGCTGTGGGGGGGACAGCAACGGTTTCGGCGCGACCTGCTCGTACACGTGCGCGACGGGCTACCTCGACTGCAACGGGGCGACGAACCCACCCGATCTCGACGGTTGCGAGTGCCACGTCCCGGGCGCGACCCAGAGCCAGTGCTGCGCCACGTCCGGCGGCGACTGTCCCGTCCAGCACAAGAATGGGCTCGGACAGTCGACGTCTCTCTTCTACGACTGCGTCCCCGCGGGCACCATCAACTCCCAGCTCGCCAACGACGCGTGCATTGCCTATGTGGGGGCCGCAAACGCCGCCGACTGCCAGCCGTATTATGCCAGCGAGGATGCCGCTGCCCCCGACAGCTGGTGTAGCGGCGCCGCGACTGGCGACTGCATCTGCTGGACGTTCCTGGGGCAGTACTCAGGCACTGTGTGCGACGCCAAGGCTGCGGGCGCTCCCGACCCGACCCAGTGCTACTTCGCGCCGACGACGGGGACGTTCAACTGAGCAGCGGCATCGAGGGATGACGCCTCTGCACATTTCCGTCCGATCCACACCAGGTTGACGCCTCGCGCACCTACAGTGGTGTACCAGAGCGCATGGCGCCGCATGATCATGTGGGGGATGCGCCGTCCCCCTCTGCCCGAGTGCAGACAAACGGGGTAGGCTTCTGACAAAGCAGTGACGGCTGCCGCGTCGCCTTCTTCCTCACCTCTCGCGCCGGGCTACAAGCTCGATCGCTACGAGCTCCTCTGCCCGATAGCAGAGGGGGGTATGGCGAGTGTGTGGGTTGCGCGACAGCGCGGCAAACATGGGTTCGAGAAGCTGGTCGCCATCAAGACCATCCTCCCCAAGTTCGCGGCCGACATCCGCTTCCAGGAGATGTTCCTCGATGAGGCGCGCATCGCCGCCCGCATCGAGCACATCAACGTCGCCCACATCCTCGACCTCGGGGAGGAGAACGAGATCCTCTACCTGGTCATGGAGTACGTCGACGGCGACGCGGTCTCCAAGCTCAACCGGGCCTGCCAGAAGAAGGGCGTCAAGATCCCGACGGGGGTCGTGATGCGCATCCTGGCCGACACCTGCGCCGGCCTGCACGAGGCGCACGAGCTGAAGGACCCGACCGGGAAGCTGCTCGAGATCGTCCACCGGGACGTGAGCCCACACAACGTCCTGGTCAGCACCAAGGGCATCGCCAAGCTCATCGACTTCGGGATCGCGAAGGCCCGCTCGCGTGTCGGCACCGACACCAACTCGGGCGTCCTCAAGGGCAAGATCCAGTACATGGCGCCCGAGCAGGCGCTCGGTCGCCCCGTGGACCGCCGCGCCGACGTGTGGGCCGTCGGCGCGATCATCTATCACCTGCTCGCCGGCAAGCCGCCGTACGAGGGGGACAACCAGCTGGCGACGCTGCACCTGCTCGGCTCGGGTCGACCCCCGGTCCCGCTCCCTCCCGACGTCCACCCGGCGGTTGGCGCGGTCGTCCGCAAGGCCCTCGCCCATGCGCCGGAGAATCGCTACGCGACGGCCGCGGAGCTGCGCGACGCCATCGAGGACGCCATGGTCGAGGCGATGGTGCCGACCACGGTGGCCGACGTGGCCGCCTTCTCGGCCGAGCACATGGCGGAGCGCGCCGAGCGCAGGCGACAGGCCGTCGACATCGCGCTGGCGGCTGCGGCCGAGCGGCACCGCATCGAGGATCTGCTCCGCCCCACCAGCGAACGAACCTCCGTGTCCGGCCAGACACCGCACAGCGCGCCGCGCCCCATGCTCCCGCTCCAGTCGGCGGACTCGATCCCCGGACGCGAGGCGATGACCATCCCCGAGGCGCCGGTGCCCAAGGCCTCGCCTCAGGACGCCATCGCCAAGCTGACGGCCCGCATCTCGGAGGCACCGCCCAACTCGCACTCCTACGCGACGCTCGGGTCCGCCGCGCTCGACGCATCCCAGCCTGTCCTCCCGCAGCCACGGTCGCGCAAGGGCATGGTGATGGCGCTGGCGGTCATCCTCGTGGCGGCGGCGGCAGCCACGGGCGTGTCCTTCACGATGTTCCGACCCCGGCCTCAGGCGGCTCGTCCCGCGCCTGCGCCGCCGCCCGCCGTGACCGCGACGGCGGTCCAGCCCTCGACGACCGCCAGCGCCGCACCCAGCATGACGGCCTCGGCGCCTTCTGCGCCCACCGGCGACACGCCGGGCATCCCGACGTACTCGGCCAGCTCCCTGCCCAAGGTCACGCCCAAGGTCCCCGTCTGGGTACCTCCCACACGGTGGACGCCGCCGCCCGCGACGGCAGTCCCGCCGTCGCCCCCGCCTGCCACCGCCACGGCCGCCCCCTCACCCAAACCCAAGCCCAAGGTGGACGATGGCTTCTAGGCTTCTCTTCGCGTCGCTCCTCGCCGCCGGCCTGGGAGTCTCCGGACTCGCCCTCGCCGAGCCCAGCGCGGCCGACAGGGACACAGCACGGGGGCTGATGGCCGAGGGCCGCCAGGACCGCGACAAGGGCGACCTGAAGGCGGCGCTCAAGGCGTTCATCGCCGCGGACGCGCTGATGCACGTACCGACCACGGGGCTCGAGGTGGCCAAGACGCAGGCCGCGCTGGGGCTCCTGGTCGAGGCGCGGGACACGGCGCTCCGCGTCTCGCGCATCGCGGAGAAGGCCACTGACCCGCCGCCGTTCAAGCAGGCGCGCGACGCCGCCACGGCGCTGAACGAGGAGCTCGAGGGGCGTATCCCCTCGGTGACGATCACGGTGACCAAGGTGCCCGACGGTGCGACGGCCTCGGTGACCATCGACGACGCCCCCATTCCTGCCGAGGCGCTCGGCCAGACCCGGAAGCTCAACCCGGGGCATCACGTGGTGGTCGCGAAGGCCGGGGCCGCCGAGGGCAAGCAGGAGATCGACCTCGCCGAGAAGGACCAGAAGCCGGTGACCATCGAGCTCGTGGCAGCGGCCACGGCGGCGACGACTCCGGAGGGAGGGACGACGGCGGGCGAGACGCCTCCCGCAGCCGAGGAGCCCTCGTCGCAGAAGTCGGGGGGCTCGAAGGTGATGATGATCGGCGGCCTCGGCCTGGCCGGCGCAGGCGTGGTCGTCGGCACGATCACGGGCGTGCTGTCGATGAGCAAGACGAACACCATCAAGGGCTCGAGCGCGTGCTCGGGGACGGTCTGCGGACCGCAGGAGTACAGCGACATCAGCTCCGCCAAGTCGATGGCGACGATCTCGACCGTGTCGTTCATCGTGGCGGGTGCGGGCGCCGTGTTCGGGGTGATCGGCCTGGTCACGGGCAACGGGTCTTCGCCGAGCGCGACCCCGGAGAAGCCGCCGGCCGAGGAGACCACCTCGCGAGTCGAGCCGTGGTTCGGACTGGGGAGCGCGGGCCTTCGCGGGAGCTTCTGAGGCTCCTCCGCGAGTGGCGCGGAGATCTGCGCGAGGGATCGGGGTTCGTCGCGCCGTGGAGCGCCTTCGTCGCGCTGGGGTCGTGGTCGAGCGCCGAGGAAGCGGACTCCCGTAGCGCGTGATCGAGGGTCGCGCGCACGAGATGTCGATCGAGTGCTCCGGGAGTCGCTCCCCCGAGCGCTCGACGCGTGCGCGAGCGCCCGAAGTGTCCACCGAACGCGCAGGGAGCGCGTCCCCTCGGCGCTCGGTCGATACTCCGCCGCGATCGGTCCGCCGAACGCGCGACGAGGCGCGCACTCTGGGCGCTCGAACACGGATCGGCCGCTCGGGGAGCGCGCTCCCTGGGCGCATGAAGCGCAGGACTCGCGGGCGAGACGGGTTATCGTCGCACCAGAGGGAGGCTCCCCGTGCCCAAGCTCGCGAAAGCCACCAAGAGACAGCGTGATCTCGGCGCGATCCAGGGGATCCGCAAGCACTTCGTCGCGATGAAGCACATCGACATCGACAACGTGCGCTATGACGCCGAGTCCCTCGCCGCGAAGTACGAGGAGCACCTCCGCGCCATGGCCCGGGTCGAGGACCTGGCCGCCGACCACGCCGAGGCCATGGCCCAGGAGCGCAAGCTGGAGGCGAAGCTCGCGAAGATCCACGCGGGGGTGAAGTCGATCGCCGAGTCCATGATGGGCAAGCACGGCGTCGGCATGCGGGAGTTCGGGATCACCCCGGACAGGAAGCCGCGGATGAGCGCGGCGACGAAGAAGCGCGCAAACGAGAAGCGGCAGGAGACGCGGAAGCGGCTGGGGATCTCGGGGAAGAGGCGGCGGCGGAAGAACAAGGGCGCGAGCTGAGCCGGCGAAGCGCGAGGGAGCAGCGGCCCGTCACAGCGTCTCTTCCCCCACCACCAGCACGTGCACGATGCGCGTGAGCCTCGCTCCGATGTTCGCGACGTCCCCGAACGTCCCCGTGACCCCCACCGGCATCCCCGCGAGGCACTTGCGCTGCGCGCTCTCACCCGCGCATGCCTTCTCGGCACCGCCCGCGATGTCGTCGGGGACCGCACCCGGGGTCGCCGTGGTCTTCGTGCCACTCGGGGGAGCGCGCTCGGCCACGATGCGCAGCCGCGTGCGGACGCCCCGCGACCCCGCCGGCACGTGGACGGTGCGGCTCGATGCGAGGCGCACGAGCTCGCGCGCCACAGCGCTCCACCGCGCCGGCGACCCGCTGCTCGCGAGCACGCGCGACGCGACGACCTTGCCCCCCGCATCGCAGTCGATCTCCAGCGTCGCGCTCCCCACGTCCGGCGCGATCTCCGGGGACGCCGCCTCGTGCGCCGCCGACACGAGCACGCCCGCCGACCCGAGCCCCAGCGCACGGTCGTGGGCGTCGAGGCCGTCGCGCAGGATACGATCGGGGGATCTCGGCACCGGCAGCGGCTCCGGGGCAGGTGCGGGACGGGTCGCCCCGCTTCCGTCGAGCACCACGCTCTTCCAGTAGCCGTCCGCCCCGACCGCCACCGGCGCGGAGCTCCGGAAGGACCAGGGCACGGCGTCGTCGGCCGGCGAGGTGGCGGTGGAGCCCTCCGGCCCCCGCGCGACCGGCCGCCCCTGCCCCTCGCCCGGCGCCGTCCTCGTGCGCGCTCGAGCGGCCGCTCGCGAAGCCGGCTGCTCCGGCGCCTCGGAGCGCGAGGGCGGGACCATGGGGGGCCACCCGACGCCCTCGATGGAGAGCTCGAGGAGCTCCGGCGAGCCCCGCGCTGCGGCCCGCGGGGTGCGAACGGCGGCCAGGACGACGCCCAGCGCAGCGTGCGCGAGCGCTGCGACGAGCAGAGATGTCCGGAAGCCGTCGAGCCGCACGACCGAGCTTTACCCCGCGGAGCGCCGGGACGCTCCCGCCACTCAGCGAACCTCGATGTCTCCACCACACGGGACATTCACATTTTGACGGCTCCCCTGGCTGCCCACCTGCACCGAGTGCCATCCACACCGCACCGGAAAAGTGCCAGGCGACTCGCCGACGATGTGCTTGTCGACCCAGACGCGGTGGCCCCCGTGGGCAGGCGAGACGGTCACGGTGCCTGACGTGGGGGCGGAGGTCGGGGTCGGGGTCGGGGTCGGGGTCGCGGTCGGGGTCGCGGTCGGGGTCGCGGTCGGGGTCGCGGTCGGGGTCGGGGTCGCGGTCGGGGTCGCGGTCGGGGTCGGGGTCGGGGTCGCGGTCGCGGTCGCGGTCGTCTGGACGGCGATCGGCGTCTCCTCCTCGGGCGGCGAGTAGGTCGTCGACCGCGTCCTCGACCACACGACGAGCCCGAGTCCTGCGAAGGCCGCGATGCCCACGAGGCAGGCCAGCACCACGACCGGAGCCCTGCTCCGGCGAGGAAGCGCATCCTCCGGCAACGGCCTCGGCGTCCATGCCACGGGCGCCGGAGCGGGCGTCGGAGCCAGGAACGGTGGCGCAGGCGGTGGTGGTGGCGGAGTGAAGACCTGTGGCGGAGGCGGCGGAGGCGGTGTCTGCCGCGGAGGCGGAGGAGGCGGCGTGGAGGGCTGGACGATGACGGGTGGTAGCGGAGGGGGCGGCGGTGGCGGTGGCGTCGGGGCAGGCTTCGCCGGCGGCATGGGCAACTTGAAGGGCGCGGGCATGGCCAGCGTCGTGGTCTGGACGGGATGCACCGGCGGAGGCGGAGGCGTGGCGCGCGGCGCGGGTGGGGTCGTCGAGGTGCCCATCTTCAGCGTGGTCGTGGGGAGCGCGGGGCGAGGAGGAGGCGGCGGCGGCGTGGGAGGAGCCGTGACCACTGCAGGGGGCGGGTTCGTGCGGCGCACCCTCTCGGCGAGACTGTCCTCCGGGCCCGGTGACGTGCCGCGTATCGTGACGGGGTTCGGGATCGTGGCGTCGGCCGAAGGATCGGCGCGGCGGATGACCGGCGAGCGCGAGACGGTGGGCGCCAGATCATCGACCGTGGACGCCGGACGCACCCCGGCCAGCGCCTCGACCAGCCGCTGACGCCCTTCGTCGAGGCTGAACGACAGGCGCAGCGCGCCCGTCAGCTCCTCGGCGGAGATGTCGCGCTGATCGGGGTCCGGTCGCAGCCCTCGCTCCACCGCGTCCAGCAGCGTGAGCGGCAGGTCGGGGCGGAGCGCGGACAGCGCCGGGAACGTCGGCTCGGCCATGGCCCGCAGCACCTCGAGGTCGGTCGTGCTCCCCCGCACGATGGCCTTCCGGCCCGCCAGCAGCTCCCACAGGAGCAGGCACCCGGCGTAGACGTCGGCGCGTATGGTGAGATCCTCGCCGCGCACCTGCTCCGGGGCCATGTAGCCGTACGTGCCCTTGATGAACCCCGCCTGGGTCTTCTCGTTGTCGAGCCCGGCGATCTTGGCGATGCCGAAGTCGGCGATCTTCACCTGCCCGTCCCACGGGATGAGGACGTTCGAGGGGTTCACGTCGCGATGGATGACGGGCGAGAACTCCCCGGTCTGGGGATCCTTGGCCGAGTGCGCCGCCGCGAGGGCGCCGAAGATGCGCCAGGCGATGAACATCGCCGCCTGATCGTCGAAGGGCGTGCGCTGCGGCCGGAGCAGCGCCCGGAGCTTGTGCAGCGGCAGCCCGTCGACGTACTCGAGCACCATGACCAGCTGCCCGGCGTCGGAGAAGAAGTCGAACAGCTTGACGATGGCGGGGTGCGACAGCCGCGCGTACGCCGCCGCCTCGTGCGCGAACATCCGCTCGAAGCTGCGGTCGTCGCGGTACTGCTGGAGGAGCAGCTTGAGCACCACCACGCGCTCGAAGCCGTGCGGCCCCTCGGCCCGCGCGAGCAGGACGTCGCTCGTGCCCCCGGTGGCGAGCCGCCGCAGGACCCGGTAGCCGCCGATGCGTGTCGGGAGGCTCCCGTCGGACGGCGGAACGAGAGAGCCGGAGGACGACGGAGACGGATCCACCCTGCAGACGTCTTAGGCGGGGCGGTCGGCCAGATCGGCTTCCACGGTGTCGAGCAGCTCGTTGGCGCGCGACTCGTCGATGCCGAGGCCCTCGGCGAACGCGTTGAGCGTCTCGTTCTCTTCGTCGGCGATGGCGTTGTCGGCGAAGGCGATCGCGGCGGCCAGGACGAAGGCGACCTCGGCGCGCGCCGAGTCCTCGTGCAGGCTGGCGATGACGTCCTTTAGGCGCGCCTCGCGACCCTGCTCGGCGACGTGCTTGGCGGCCTGGTCGAGCAGCGCCTCGATGTGCACCGAGCGAACGGTGTCGCTCGAGAGGTTGCGCAGTGCGCCCTTGAGGACCTCTCGCTCGTCGTTGGTGATCTTCCCGTCGGCCGACATCATCAGGTACATGGCCTCGCAGATGGGGCCGTACTCGGCCGCGACGCCGAGCAGCTCGGCGGCCTCGGGCGAGATGTTGGCGCTGCCGGTGAGCGCGATCGACGGCCTTTGGCCGCGCGCGCGGAGCTGGTCCCGCAGCCGCGCGATCGTGGAGCTCGAGAGCCAGATCATGTCTTGGAGGGTACACCCCAAAGCACCGCTGGCACCACGGTCATCCCGACGAACGCGGACCACGGACGCGTCGAGGGAAAGAAGCCGGCGTCGACCCCGACGTCGAACACCAGCCAGGGTCTGGGTGTGTGTGTGACCGCAAGTAGGACGCCCCCGTCGCGCGTGGCCTGCGGCGTCGCGTCGCCGAAGTAGTAGACCTCGCACGCGACGCCGAAGGGGGACGGCAGGGCGGTGGACGTGGCCAGCGCCACGAACGGCTGTGCCCGAGCGGAGCCGTCGATGCCCCAGTCGATGACGCCCACGTTGAGGTCCTCGTGCAGCGGACCGAGGTCCTTGGAGACGTGGGCGGTGGCGAAGACGTTGTCCTCGCGCACGTACCCTGTCTGCCCCGCGAAGGTGGGCACGCCGAAGGCCGCGGAGAGGGCCACCGACGGTGCGACGGAGCCCTGGTCGACCAGGTGGAGCTTGAATCCCACGTTCACGTTGTCGAGGTAGTGCGCCGCCACGGGGCCGCGCAGGAACGTGTAGCCGTTGCTGCCGACCTGGAGCTGGATCCACTTCGCCAGGCTGAGCTTGAACAGGACGGGGAACGTCCCCTGCCCCAGGCCGAGCGTCGATCCGGCTGCCTGCGGGCTCCCCTCGACGGAAGGGAGGCGACGGGCGATGTAGCCGACCTCGATCTCCAGGGCTCCTGGCGCCACGATGTCGGCGTTGCACGAGATGGTCGGTCGGCAGGGGATGGCGCTGACGTCCACGCCCACTTCGTAATGGATCAGTCGTCGAACTTGAACAGGTCTTCGAGGTCGCCCTTGGTCAGCTTCTTGGCTCCGCCCACGTCCTCCGACAGCACCGCGCCCACCAGCTCGCGCTTCTTCTCCGCGAGCTCCAGGATCTTCTCCTCGATGGTGCCCTTGGCGATGAGCCGGTAGGTCGTCACCACCTTCGTCTGGCCGATGCGATGCGCGCGATCGGTCGCCTGATCCTCCACGGCGGGGTTCCACCACGGGTCGAAGTGGATGACGGTGTCGGCCGCGGTGAGGTTCAGCCCGCTGCCCCCCGCCTTGAGCGAGATGAGGAACACCGGCGGCCCGTCGTCACGCTGGAAGTTGTCGACGCACTCGGCGCGGTCCTTGGTCGAGCCGTCGAGGTATTCGTACTTCACGCCGTCCTCGTCCATCGCCCGCTTGATGAGCTGGAGCATGCTGACGAACTGGCTGAAGACGAGCACCTTGTGCCCGCCCTCGATCGACGTCGTGACCAGCTCGCGCAGGGCGACCAGCTTGCCCGAGTCCTCGTCCCCGAACTGGCGCGGCAGCCCGAGCAGCCGCGGATCGCAGGCCGCCTGGCGCAGGCGCGTCAGCCCGGCGAGGATCATGATGTGACTCCGCGCCAGACCCTGGCGCTCGACCTCGCCCATGACCTGCGCGCGAACCTCCTTCAGCACGGCGGCGTAGAGCGCGGTCTGCTCGCCGGTGAGCTCGCAGAACTGATCGGTCTCGATCTTCTCGGGCAGATCACGCGCGACCTCCGACTTGGTGCGCCGGAGGATGAAGGGGTGAATGGTAGCGCGGAGCCGCTCGGCGGCCTTCTTGTCGCCTGCGTCGATGGGGCGTGAGTAGCGCTCCTCGAACTTGTCCAGCGGACCGAGCAGACCGGGCGAGACGAAGTCGAAGATGGACCAGATCTCGCTGAGCCGGTTCTCGATGGGCGTGCCGCTCAGGGCCAGGCGCCGGTCCGCCCGCAGGCGCTTGGCCGCGCGCGCCGTCGCGCTGAGGGGGTTCTTGATCTGCTGCGCCTCGTCGAGGATGACGTAGCGCCAGTCGATCTCCTTGAGCAGCTCCTCGTCCCGCCTCAGGAGGGCGTAGCTGGTGACGACGACGTCGGCGTCCTCCATCTCGTCCTGCCGCTCCTTGCGCTCGGCGCCGTGCCAGAGCGCGTGCCGGAGCGAGGGGGCAAACTTGTCCATCTCGCGCAGCCAGTTGGTGACGACGCTGGTGGGGGCGACGATGAGCACCTTGAAGGGCTTGCGCTTGCCCTCGATCTTCGCGTCCTCGTTCTTCACCGCGAGGAGCAGCGCCAGCGCCTGCACCGTCTTGCCGAGGCCCATGTCGTCGGCCAGGACGCCGCCCGAGCCGATCTCGTGCAGGAACCAGAGCCAGTGAAACCCCTGCTCCTGGTAGGGGCGAAGGGAGGCCTTGAGGTTGCGGGGCTTCTTGGTGCCCTTGATCTCGTCGATGTTCTGGAGCTTCTTGAAGAGCTCCTTGGCGTCGCCCGAGACGCTGGCCCGCCCGACCTGGTTGAGCAGCTCCTCGATGCGCCCGGCCTGGGACAGCGGGAGCCGCCCGCCGTTGCCGCCGCCGGTGGCGAGGATCTCCGCCTGGCGCTGCAAGACCTCGCGCACCTTCTGCGGATCGAGCTTGGCGAAGGTGCCGTCGGAGAGCTTGACGTACTTTCGCCCCTCGGTGAGGCAGCGGGCCAGCTCCTCCTGCGTGACGGCGACGCCCTCGCTCTCGAAGTTCATGCGCAGCGAGAGCCAGTCGACGCCGCTGCCCACGCGCACGTTGGCGCTGAGGGCCTCGTCGCGGACCTGCACCTCGACCAGATCGTCGGGGACGTAGCGGTCCCAGTCGTCGGGCAGCGTCGCCAGCCCCTCCGTCCAGAACCGGATGGCCTCGTCGCCGCGCGCGACGAACTTGTTGCCGTCCTCGGCCGGCACCAGGCCCAGGTCGCGCAGCTTGGCCGCTGCCTCCTGCTGGGCGGCGATGTCGCAGCGGATGCAACGTGCGCGCTTGCCGCTGCCGGGCTCGGGCGGCTTTACGATGACCGGGACGGTCATCCCGTCGGCGCGAACGTCGATCTCCACGTCCTCGTAGGCAGCGCGGAGGCTGACCTGCGCCTCGACCAGCGAGCCCCCGGCGGCCACGCGGAAGGTGGGCACGAGGTCCACCACGTCGGCCACCTGGGAGAGCTCGGGCAGTTCGGCCCCGACCTCGAGCGCCACCTTGGGCAGTCCCTGCATGACCAGATCCGGCAGGTGCTCCACGGGCTCGGAGATCACGGGCAGGCGTAGCAGCCTGCGGACGGCGGCCGGGGACACGCGTCGGTCGATGGGGCGCGCCCAGCCCTCCTGGGCGTCGACGTACCATCCCGGGCTCCCCTCGAACCAGGCGCCGCTGGTGGTGGTGAAGCGGCGCGGATCGCCCTGCCTCTGGAAGGAGGCGCGGACCAGGATCTGCGTCCCGTCCTGCGACAGCTCGAGGTCGAACCGTGGGCGCAGCGGCTCGTCCCCGAAGCGGAGCTCCATCATCTGCGGCTCGACGATGACCCGGCGCCCCTTCAGCAGGGGGAGCAGATCGCTGGCGTCCTCCCCTCGCACGTCGATGCCCACGCGGCGCGGCCCCTGGTTCTCGAAGCGGGCCAGGAGACGGACGGCGTCGCGGTCGGGGGTGGGGTGGAGGTCCTGCCCGAGGAGGAGGGTGGTCGGGAGTAGCGGCTGGCGCGCATCGGGGTCGAGCAGGGTGATGGTCAGCGCCCCGCCGGGGCCCGCGTTGGCGTGGCCCACCTGGCGGACCTGCAGGCGGTACTCGATGGTCTTCGGGGGCGGCGGCATGGGCTCGGGGAGCCACGCGCCGACGCCGTTGATGTTGCCCGGCGCAAACGCGCGAAGGTTCTGGGGCTGCTGGTTCTGCCCCCCGCCCCCGCCCCCTCCCCCGCCCTTCATGGCGCGGGCGCGTGCCCGCTTGCTGCGCCGCCCCTCGCCCTCGACACCCGCCACGTGAACCGTCCCTCCGTGCACCGTGTAGTGCACGCCGTTGGTCGCGGCCTGAGGCTGCTGCGCCGCGCGTGGCTGCGAGCCCCGGGCCTGGTCGCGCAGCGCGATGAGCAGCGCCGCCACGTGCTTGCAGTGCCCCCCATTGCTGGAGGCGAAGGCAGGACAGGTGCAGGTGGAGTTGAAGCCCGAGGGGGAGAGCTGGACCGTCACCTTGTAGGGTTCGGCGTCAGTCCCCCGAACGCTCCCGCGGGCCGAGGCGTCCTCCACGGCGATGCCCTCCACCGCGTGCCTGCGCACGTAGTCGTAACCGCGGAGATACGCCCGCGCCCCGAGGAGGCGCCGAAGCGCGCGGTCGTTGAGCGTGGACAGTGCTTCGGTGAACGGTGAGGCCAAAGGCAATGACGCACGCGCTGGGCGTGCCCTTTTTGGGAATTGACGAGACGGGAGTTGGCCTTCGATGACCTGCGCGGTGGGGCGAGGGAGGACTCGGACCCGTCCGCGAGTGGCTCGGGCACGGCGTGGTGACGGATCACCGACGCCGAGAGCGCGCAAGCTCTTCGTAGAGCGTCCGTAGCATCCGTCCGGGGCCTTTGCAACCGACATATGCGGCCGCAGGGGCCGGTCCCGCTTGAGGACCGTGGGGCCCTTGCGATACGAAGACTGGCCCACCATGCATTCGCGTCGACCGTCCCGTAGCCCGCTCGTCCACCTGACGTGGCCCACCAGCCTCGCTGCCCTGCCCTTGCTCATGGCGAGCGCTTGCGGAGGCTCCACCTCGGCGCAGGTGCATGCAGAGCCGCCGCGGCCGAATGCCCACGCCGTCTTCGAGGCGACGGCCCCCAGCGTCGTCGCCATCCTCAACGACGATCGCGCCGACCGGGAGAAGGAGATGCTCGAGACGGAGAAGACGCTGGGCGACGAGTCGCACGCGCCCAAGCACGTCATCGACGTCTCGCTGCGCAAGGATCCGACGCCGCACGGGACCGGCTTCGCCATCCTCGATCCGCAGACACACCAGCTGGAGATCGTCACCGCGGCGCACGTCGTCCTGCGACCCGATCGCCTCAAGCTCACGACCCGTGGCGGCCAGACGGTCGACGCCGAGGTGGTCCGCGTCGACGAGGTCCGCGACGTCGCCATCCTCCACCCCAAGACCCCCCTCAAGGACGTCCCGCCCCTCGACCTGGCCGACGCGGACCCCGACGTGGGCGCTCCGGTCTGGGCCATGGGGCACACCGGGCAGGGCTACTGGGCGTTGTCGTGGGGCATGAGCGAGGGCATCGCCTCCGGTATCGTGCAGATGTTCGGCGAGAAGCTCCTGCTCTTCGATGCGGCGGTGTACCCGGGCTTCTCGGGCGGTCCGGTCGTCAGCCTGGGGCCCGACGGGCGTCCGCGGGTCGTTGGCGTCAACCACGCCATCCTCTTCACCGGTGCGGCGAACATCTTCTCCCCGCTCGGCCCCATCTCCAGTGCGGTCAGCCTCAGCGAGCTGCGCGAGGTCACGCTGAACCACCCTGCCAGCGTGCAGGCCGCCGTCTCCGCGTACGCCGCCGATCAGCGGTCCAAGATCTGGGCCGACATCTTCGTCACCGACCACCTGAGCGTGGCACGGGACTCGGCGGATCAGCCGACGGCGACCATCTTCGGCAACGCGCACACGGTTGACGTGGGCGACGACGAGCGCGTGCGGATCCCGGCGGTGGCCATGCTCTTCGGCCTCGGCAAGGGCTCGCACGACGTCACGTTCGAGATCCGCGACCCGTCCGAGAACGTGATGGCCAGCGAGACCACCACCGTGCGGGTCGGCGACAAGCAGCGGGTTGCGTTCGCGTCGAGCAGCATCCGCTTCCTGGCGGGCAAGTCGCACGGCAAGCACGCCGTCGTGGCCAAGATGGGGGACAAGGAGCTGGGGCGGACGTTCGTGAACCTCATGCTGCCGGACGACGACGAGGACCTCGACGACGACCACGACGCCGACGCGAGCGACGACGGCAACCCCGACGTCGACGTCGTCGTCGCCGAGGCGGGCCGGGACGACCCGCTCGCCATGGCCGGCATCCGCGCCGCCTGGGCCGAGCGCACGTACCCTCGCCGCGTCGAGTACACCTGGTTCGCGCGGGCGACGCGCGGCTGGAGCGGGACCAACGTATCCATCACGTCGTACGTGCTCGACTCCGAGGGCCACATCGTGGGCAGGAACGAGGGGTGCTTCCAGAACGAGGTCCGCCCCGAGCACTCCTGGTCCTGCATGGGCGCGGGCGGAGGGAGCCCCTTCCCCCTCGCGTCGGCCGAGGGCCCCTACGACATCGTCTTCGCCATCAACGATCGCCCCGTCGCGTGGTGGCCCATGGAAGCGATCATCCAGCAGCAGCACGCGCCCGGGAGCGATCTCGAGCGATGGATGAAGGACATGCACCGTGCCGTCATCAAGCGGCGCCAGTCCCTCCCCACCGCCCCGCCCGTCGCGCCGGCGCCGCCGAAGATGCTCCCGAAGAAGAAGTAGACGTGAACGAGCGCCTCCGCCGCCCGACCTCGCTGCACCTCGTCCCCATCGCGGCGCTGGTGCTGGCGGGCTGCACGGCACCGGTGGCGGGAGCGCTCGACGACGTCGAGGCCAGCCGGGTCGTTGTGGCGCTCGACCGCGCCAGCATCGACGCCACCAAGGAGCCCGACCCTACGGCGGAGAACAAGTGGCGGGTGGAAGTGGCGCGCGAGGACGTGCCGCGTGCGCTGGCGGTGATGCGCGAGGAAGAGCTGCCCCGGACCGCGCCTGCAGGGGTGCTCGATGCCGTGGGCAAGGGGTCGCTCGTCCCGAGCGAGGCGGCGGAGCATGCGCAGCTGGTCGCGGGGATCGCGGGCGACCTCGAGCGCACGCTGGAGGGCATCGACGGCGTGCTCAGCGCGCGGGTCCACCTCAACGTCCCCACCGCCAGCCCCCTGCGCGACCTCGCCCCGCCCCGCGGTAGCGCCAGCGTCCTGCTCGAGCACCGTGGCTCCACGCCACCGCTCAGCGCCGAGTCGGTGCAGCGGCTCGTGGCAGGGGGGGTGGCGGGGCTGCTGCCCACCGACGTCGCCGTGGTGATGATCTCCCGGCCGGCCCCCGCGGCCGTCGGCGCGAACGAGCTCGGTCACGTCGGTCCGATCGCCGTCGCCCGCCGCTCCATGCGCGCGCTGCAGGGCGCGCTGGTGGGTCTGGTAGCCCTCGTCGCGATCCTGGCAGCGGTGACCCTGTCGCTCTACTCGCGGCTGTCCCGGGCGCGCGCGGAGGCCGCGCGACCCCTCCCCCCCCGAACGTGATCCGCGTCACCGGCCTCTCCAAGTCCGTTCACCAGGCGGGCGGCGGTCGTCGCGCCATCCTGCGGGACGTCACCCTCACCATCCCGTCGGGCTGCCTGTACGGCCTCATCGGACCGGGCGCGAGCGGCAAGAGCGTCCTGCTGAAGATGATCACCGCGCTGATGCGTCCCGACCACGGCACCATCCAGGTGGGCGAGGACGTCGTCACCCAGGCCTCCGAGCTGCAGCTCCAGGAGATAAGGAAGCGCATCGGCATGCTCTTCCAGAACAACGCCCTCTTCGATCACCTGACCGTCTTCGACAACATCGCCTTCCCCCTGCGGCGCCTGTACGCCCCGCCCGAGCAGGAGGTGAGCGACCGCGTGGCCGAACGGCTGGCGTGCGTCTCGCTGTCCGGCTTCGAGCAGCGCATGCCAGCCGGGCTGAGCGGCGGGCAGAAGAAGCGGGTGGGCGTGGCCCGGGCGACCGTGACGCGGGCGCCCTTCGTGCTGTACGACGAGCCGGCCGCGGGACTGGATCCCGTCACGTCGCAGAAGATCTTCGACCTGCTGCGCGCCGAGCAGCGGGCGAGCAGCGCCACCGTGCTCATGGTCTCGAGCGATCTGGACCGCCTGCTGACCGTGACGGATCGCGTCGGGATGATGTTCCGGGGCGAGCTCATCTTCGACGGGACGACCGAGGAGGCCCGATCGTGCGAGGAACCCCGGGTGAAGCAGTTCGTGCACGGGCTGACCGAGGGGCCCCTGTGAGGCGACGCCTCGCCGTTGCTCTCGCCTTGACGACGGCCCTCGCCGTCGGCGGCTGCTCCAGAGACTCGGCCCACGTCGAGGTCGGGGCGCAGGTCGAGGCCAGCGCTCCCTCCGCCTCCAGCGCTCCCGAGACCTCCGCGTCGACCGCGGCGGTCCCTCCGGCACCGTCCGCAGCGGGATCGGTCGACGCCGCCCCGGGCTCCTCCGCGACCGCCCCGCTCCCTTTGCTGCCCTCCCACACGGCCACGCCCGGCTCCTCCACCAAGCTGCTCGATCCGGGCGTGCCGCCGCGGAGAAAGCTCCGCTACACGTGGCACCTCGACCAGAAGGAGCAGCTGGTGATGGACCTTCGCACCTCGGCGGCGACCGAGGTCGCCGGCCAGAAGCAACCCGAGATCCCCCTTCCCCCGGTCCACATCGTCCTCGACCTGGAGCCGCGCAGCGTCACGCCCGAGGGCGACCTGCACTACTCCTGGCACGTCAGCGCGGCGGAGGTGACCTCCGACCCGCAGACCCCCGCATCCATCGCCGACGGGATGCGCGTCGAGGTGAGCGCCATCGACCACCTCGCGGGGAGCGCCGTCGTGACGGCGCGAGGCCTGTGCACGGGGATCGCGGTGGACACCGCCGCGGCGCTCGACGCGGGTGCCACCGGGCAGATGGTGGAGCAAGTCCGCCAGACCCTGCGCGACGTGGCGGCGCCCATGCCGGAGGAGGAAGTCGGACGTGGAGCGCGCTGGCAGAAGATCACCCAGCTGGACGCCAAGGGCTCGCGCCTGACGCAGACCGACACCTTCACCCTCGCCGCCCTCCCGGGCGAGCCTGGCCAGGGCGCCACGGGAACGGTCGACGACGTGCTCGCCCAGACGGCTCCGCCCCAGCTCCTGCGCACCCCGGGGATGAGCGCCGGCACGGAGGCGCGTATGGAGTCGATGCTCGCTTCGGGGGACTCGAAGACCCGCTTCGATCTCGCGCGGCTGGTGCCCCAGACCAGGTTCACCGGCACGACGACGATGATCGTATCCGGTCAGGCGAGCGGGGACGCCACCAAGCGGGTGACGATGGTCATGCGCGTCGGCATCGACATCCAGGGTCGACCGCGGTGACCCCGGGCAACCTCGAGTTCGTCGAGGTCCTCGCGTCGATGACCGTGAACACCGCCGGCATCGCCGCCATCCTCGTCGCCGACGAGCGGCTGCGAGGTCACCGCTGGCGCGCGACCGCCTGGCTCCCGGCGACCCGCGACGCGGCCATTCTGGGGGCCTTCCTCTTCGGCGTTCTCTACGCCGGGCCCGGCCTCGTCATCCACTTCGTCAAGAGCCGTGGCTGGCTGACCGGGCTGGCGCTGGGGGTGGCTGCGGCCGTCCTTCTGGTGTGCGTCGACGTCGCGGCGGCAGCCACCATCGAGGAGCTGTTCCTGTAGTAACGTCGTCGTTGCGATGTCGTCGTCCGCCACGGAGAGCGCCACGGGGAGCCGCTGGACCAGCGTCGCCGAGGGGACGGGGGCAGCGTTCCTCGGCATCGCCGAGACGGTGGGCGGTATGGGGGTGCTCTTCGGGCGGATCCTGGTGCGCCTCTTCGCGCTCCCGCCGCGCCTCGACTACCCGGAGCTGAAGCGCAACCTCCACAAGATGGCGGTCAAGTCCCTGCCCATCGTGGTCGTCACCGCCCTGTTCACCGGCGCCATCATGGTCATCCAGGCGGCGCCCCTGGTGAAGCGCGTGGGCGCCGAGGGCCTGCTGGGCTGGGCGGCCGGCTTCAGCACCATCCGCGAGGTGGCCCCGCTGCTCACGGCGCTGATGATCTCGGGGCGCGTCGGCGCGAACAACACCGCGGAGCTCGGGACCATGGTGGTCACCGAGCAGCTCGACGCGCTGCGCGCCCTCGCCATCGACCCCGTCGCCTTCCTCATCGTGCCGCGCTTCATCGGCATCATCGTGACGCTGCTCGTGATGACCCTCTACGCCGACGCCCTTGCGCTCTTCGGGGCAGCCTACACCGGCGAGGGCCTGCTGCAGGTGGACACCCGCACCTTCTACAACGGCCTCACCGGAGGGCAGCTCTACTTCGGCGACGTCGCCGACGGCCTCATCAAGAGCCTGGTCTTCGGCCTGGTCATCGCGCTCGCCAGCTGTCATTTCGGCCTCGCCACCAAGGGCGGCGCGCCGGGCGTCGGCCGCGCCGTCAACGCCACCGTGGTCGCCAGCGCGGCCGGCGTCTTCGTCCTCGACTACCTGGTCGGCTTTCTCCTGGGATGAGCCCGTGACCGAAGAGGAAGGACACCGCCCCCACGAGATGGGCCTGACGCCGCCCGAGCCGCCGGGCGTCGTTCACGACCTCGGGGCCACCGCCATCGACCTCTTCATCGGCGCGCGCGAGCTCTACTCGGTCTTCGTGCGCACGCTCTACTACGTCGTGCGTGGCAAGCGCGACAAGGGCGCCGTCCTCCGGCAGATGTTCGAGATCGGCAACCGGTCGCTCTTCTTCGTGTCCATCACGATGGGCTTCATCGGGATGATCCTGCTCTACCAGGCGGGCCTCCAGGCAAAACGCGTCCTGCCGGACTTCTCGATGCTCGGCGCGACCTACCTCGAGCTCCTCGTGCGCGATCTCGCCGCGTCGCTGGGCGCGCTCATGCTGGCCACGCGCGTCGGAGCGGGCATCGCCGCGGAGATCGGCTCCATGGTGGTGACCGAGCAGGTCGACGCCCTGCGCATGTGCGCCGCCGACCCCATCGACTTCTTGCTGGTGCCCCGCTTCCTGGCCAGCATGGTGATGACCACCGCGCTCATCGTCTGGGGCGCGGTCATCGCCTTTGCGGCGGGAGCGGCCACCGCCGCCATCGCGTTCGACGTGCCGCTGCGGACGTTCTGCGACATGCAGCTCATCGACTGGGGCGACCTGTCCACCGGGCTCGCCAAGTGTGTCGCGTACGGCGCGGCCATCCCCGTGGTCAGCGGCTACTGCGGCCTGTCGACGTTCGGTGGCAGTGAGGGAGTGGGCTGGGCCACGACGCGGGCGGTGGTCAACTCCTCGCTGGCCATTATCATCCTAAACGCCGTCATCTCGACGGCGGGCCTGCTCATCTTCGGAGCGAAGTAGGCTCCGGTCGGTCTCGCCGTTGGCTGGGAGACGGGAGGCGGGTCGTGTTATGAGGCGGGCCATGAAGGTCACACGTCCTCTCTCCGCCCTCACCTGCGCCATCGCCACAGTCGCGCTGGTCGCGCTCGCGGGATGCGCGAAGAACGAAGAGCCCGCCTCGAGCAGCACCAACTCTGGCGGCACCGCCAGCGCCGCGACGACTGTCACGGCGGCTGCCGCCGCGACCACTGCGGCGGCGCCCCCCAAGCCCTCAGGCCCCCTCGCCTCGACGGTCCACCCCGCCCTGCTCGACCCGTCCAAGCTCACCGCCAAGGCGCCCGACGTCTTCCAGGCGCAGTTCACCAGCACCAAGGGGGACTTCGTGATCGAGGTCCACCGCGACTGGGCGCCCAACGCCGCCGACCGCTTCTACAACCTGGTCAAGGCCGGCTTCTTCGACGACACCCGCTTCTTCCGCGTGGTCGACGGGTTCATGGTCCAGTTCGGAATCAGCGGTGACCCCGCGGTGTCGTCCAAGTGGAAGGACGCCACCATCACCGACGATCCCGTGAAGCAGTCGAACAAGCCCGCGTACGTCACATTCGCCCAGACCAACGCGCCCAACTCGCGCACCTCACAGATCTTCATCAACTACGGCGACAACAGCCGCCTCGACAGCCAGCGGTTCGCGCCCTTCGGGCAGGTCGTCAAGGGGATGGACGTCGTCAACCAGATCTACAAGGGCTACGGCGAGGCCCCGAACCAGATGTTCATCCAGTCGCAGGGCAACGCCTACCTCGACTCGAAGTTCCCCAAGCTCGACGGCGTGAAGAGCGCGGTCATCGTCGGGGGCAAGTAGCCGTCAGGGCCGGCTCGGGTACCATCGCCCGGGCTGGCCCGTGATCGAGTTCCGCCACATCAAGAAGGCCTTCGGGCCCAAGCCCGTCCTCGACGACGTGAGCTTCACCGTCCGCGACGGCGAGGTGTTCTTCATCATCGGGGCTTCAGGCGTGGGCAAGAGCGTGCTGATCAAGCACCTCGTCGGGTTGCTCTACCCCGACGGTGGCGAGATATGGCTCGACGGCGAGGAGATCTCCGGGAAGGACGAGCGGGGGATGTACCCGGTCCGGCAGAAGTGCGCGATGGTGTTCCAGCACTCCACGCTCTTCGACTCGATGACCTGCGTCGAGAACGTCGCCCTGCCGCTCCGCAAGCACAAAGGGCTCTCCATGAAGGAGGCCCTCGCCGAGGCGCGGCGGCGCCTCGCCATCGTGCACATGCAGGAGTTCGCCGACCGGTACCCGTCGGAGCTCGGCGACGGGATGCGCAAGCGCGTGGCCATCGCCCGCGCGCTCACCCTCGACCCCCGCTACGTGCTCTTCGACGAGCCCACCACCTCGCTCGACCCGGTGAGCGCGCGGCGCGTCGACGTCCTCATCCGCGAGCTCTCCGACAAGCTGGGGGTGACGTCCATCGTCGTCAGCCACGACCTGCAGAGCATCTTCAGCATCGCCGACCGCATCGTCATGCTCTACAAGGGCCACGTCCGGAAGCTCGGGACCCCGGCCGAGTTCCAGAGCTGCGACGACGGAGTCGTCCTGCAGTTCATTCGCGGGCAGGCCCACGGGCCGATGGATCTTTAGCCCGACACCGGCTTTCATAGGCCCAGCGCATGGCCCAGGAACGCTCCATCGAGGTCAAGGTCGGGGCCCTCATCCTGGTGTCGCTGTTCATCCTCGGCGGCTTCATCCTCGTGATGGGAGGCCTCAGCTTCGAGAAGACCTACACGGTGTACGTCGACTTCGACAACCCGGGCGGTCTCCAGTCCGGCGCGGCGGTGCGCATCGCGGGGGTGAAGGTCGGCACCGTGAAGGGCCTGGATTTCCTGGGCGGCAAGGTGGACCCCAAGACCGGTCGGCGTGTGCTGGTGCGGGCGCAGGTGGCCATCGAGCAGCGGGTCAAGGAAGCCATCCACGACGACGCCGACTTCTACGTGACCACGCAGGGGGTGCTGGGCGAGCAGTTCATGGCCATCGAGCCGGGCACCGTCGAGCGGCCCATCCTGCAGGACGGCGCGACCGTGAAGGGCATCGACCCTCCCCGAATCGACCTGTTCCTGGCCAAGGCCTACGAGCTGCTCGACACCGCGGTGACCGGCATCAAGAACAACCGCGAGACGCTCGGCTCGATTGCAACCAACACCGCGAGCCTGCTCAAGGGGCTCAACGTCCTCATCACCGAGAACAAGGAGCGCATCGACCGCATCGTCGCCAACGTCGAGGCCATGACGGCGGAGGCCAAGGATCTCACGCACGACGTCCGCATCAACTACGTCGACAGCCCCAAGCTCCTTCGCACGGTCGACAACATCGACAAGCTGACCGCGCAGATCCAGGGCGACACAGGCCCCATGCTGAAGGACGCGCGCGAGGCGCTGGCGAACCTGAACCGGGTCTCTGCGACGGTGGGCGACCCCCAGCAGCAGGAGAAGATCCGCAAGACCCTGCAGGACATCGCCCAGCTCGCCGAGCGCGCGAACGCCACGGTCGCGGACACCCAGGCCATCGTCTCGCACATCAAAGGCGGCAAGGGGACGGTCGGCGCCCTCGTGATGGACGAGGAGGTCTACGACGACATGCAGGAGCTTGTGCGGGACCTCAAGCACAACCCCTGGAAGTTCCTCTGGCGGGAGTGAACCGGGGCCTGTCCCTGGGTCTCTTGCCCCCTCGAAACAAGATCCGTTCAGGTGGATGACCGCGGACGGACACTTAGTTCGATCGACGACCCAACCTGGCTAGTCTCCACCGGCTTCCTGCGGAGCGGCGCCGGTATCCTGCGGCGTGGTGCCCGTGTCGGCCGGCGGCGACCCCGTGTCGGAGGCCGGAGCCGCGCCGTCACCTGTGGCCATGGCCGGCGCGTCCGTCTCGGCGTCCGACTCGGTGCTCTGTATCCCGGTGAAGTCGCTCGAGCACTGACGCGTCCCGTCGGGTTGGGTGATGCACGCCAATCCGTCCTGGCAGTCGGTGGTGACCTGACAGGTCCCGCCCTGACCAACGAGGGGTGCCGCCTGACTGCACGCCACCACGGCGATCGTCGCCGAAGCCAGCCCCACCACCGAATAGAAGACCGCCCTTGCGCCTCGCTTCACTTCACAGAGCTTACCGCGAATAGAAGCCGGAGCACGAGGGCACGTATGTGCCTGCCTACATCAGGCCAGAGTAACGAGGACGTCGCCCTCGTTCACGGCCTGGCCCTCGGCCACGTGGACCTTGTCCACCTTGCCCGACGACGGCGCTTCCACCGGCATCTCCATCTTCATCGACTCGAGGATGACGCAGACCTGCCCTTCGGTGACCTGCTCTCCCTCCTTGACTTCGATCTTCCACACCGTTCCCGTGATGTGCGCGTTGACGGTTGCCGGGCTTGTCATGGTAGCGGCCAAGCTACCACGCCAGACTGTTTGCGAAGCCCCCGACAAGTCGCTACCTTTACGGTGTCTGTAGCGGGCGAAGTCCGCCCCAAAAGAGAGCACCATGGCGGAACGGCAAGAAACCTCGGTGATGGTCTCCATACAGGAGATCCTGCGCGACGCGCAGAATCGCGAGGAGCAGGAGAAGGTCGAGGCCGAACAGCGAGCGCGCGCCGAAGAACAGCGCCGGCTGGACGAGGCGAGGCGCCGTCAGGACGAGGAAGAGGCCCGCCTGCGCGCCGAGGACGAAGACCGCCAGCGACGCGCCTTCGAGGAGCAGCGGCGGCAGGCCGAGCTCCAGGCCATGCAGGAGGCCCACGTCCAGCGTGCTCGCGCCGAGGCCGAGGCCCAGGCCCGCCTCGCCGAGATGGCCGCTCGCCAGGAGCACGAGCGACAGCTCCACGCCCTCAGCCAGGACAAGCACAAGAAGCGGCTGACGATGATCCTCGTCGCGCTGGGAGCGGTCCTCTTCCTGGGCGCCATCGGTGGCGCCTACGCCTACAAGACCGCGCAGGACAAGGCAGCCGCGGTCGAGGCCCAGCTCCGCTCACTGCAGGACGAGAAGGACAAGGCCGACCAGGAGCAGGCGCGCCTCAAGGCCCAGCTCGAGAACACCAAGGACCCCGAGCAGATCGCGGCGCTACAAGCGCAGCTGGCCGAGCAGCAGCAGAAGGTCCAGTCGCTGAACACCCAGATGGCCGAAAAGGGCGCTACCCCTCGCCCCGGTGGCGGTGGCGGCGTGCGTCCTGCCGGTGGCCCCAAACCGGGCGGTGGCGGCGGCAAGCCGTGCAACTGCACCCCTGGCGATCCCCTCTGCTCCTGTCTGTGAGGCCGGCGGTCAATCATTGACAGCGGCGGGACCACGGCGCGACAAAGACGTGCTGTGAGTTCTCGCGTCGTCGTCGCCCTCGATCTGCCGACACTCGACCAGGCGCGCAGGCTGGCGCTAGCCGTCCGGAGCGCGGTCGGCATGCTCAAGGTCGGCCTCGAGCTCTTCATAGACGCGGGTCCTGGCGCCGTCAGGCTGGGCGAAGAAACGGGGCTACCCGTGTTCCTGGACCTCAAGCTCCACGACATCCCGGAGACAGTGGAGCGGGCCGTCGCGCGCGCCTCCGCGCTCGGGGCACGCATGGTGACCGTGCACGCGGGCGGGGGCCGCTCGATGCTGCGGCGTGCTGTCGAGCGTGCGCGCAGGGACGGAGCCGGCCTGGAGGTGGTCGCCGTGACCGTTTTGACATCCCTCGACGCCGGCGATCTGCACGACGTGGGCGTAGACGGGGACGTGGCCCCCCAGGTCGAGCGTCTCGCGCGGATGGCCTGGGCCGAGGGGGTGCGCGCGTTCGTGTGCTCGCCGTACGAGGCCGCACGGTTGCGGGAAGTCCTCGGCAGCGATGCGACGCTGGTGACGCCGGGCGTACGCGCGGCGGGCGACCAAGGCAAGGACGACCAGAAGCGGGCGATGACGGCCGGCGAGGCGGTCAAGGCGGGCGCCCGCTGGATCGTCGTGGGCAGACCCATACGCGATGCAGCCGATCCTCTCGCGGCGGCGCAGGCCTTCACGCGCGAAGCGAACGCGGTGGGGCAAGGCCCGGCGTGAGCGGCTCGCGGATGGTGTGCGGGCTGCAGCCGGTGCGCGAGGCCATTCGCGCGCAGGGCGAGCGGCTCGAGCGGGTGCTGGTGGAGATCGAGGCCCGCGAGCCGTCGCCGCAGCTGGAGGCGCTGGCGCGCTATGCCCGCGACCACGGGGTCCGGGTGGAGCGGCCGTCGCGCGCGGAGCTCGATCGGGTAACGCGCGGGGCGCGGCATCAGGGTGCGGTGGCATTCGCCCCAGAGCTCGCCATCGTGTCGCTGTCCGATCTGGTGCTGGGGGAGAGGGCGCTGGTCGTAGCGCTCGACGAGGTGCAGGATCCGCAGAATTTCGGGGCCGTCATCCGCTCGGCGGTGGCGATGGGAGCCAGCGCAGTGATGTGGCCCGAGCACCGCTCCGCTCCCCTCTCCGCCGCGACCTTCCGCGCGTCGGCAGGCGCGGTGGAGCACGCGACGCTATGCCGCGTGAGCTCGCTGCCGCCCGCCCTCGACGAGCTGCGTGCACGCGGGCTGACGGTGGTGGGCCTGGACATGACGGGAGATCTAGCCGTCGACGCGGTCGATCTCACCCGTCCCGCCGTCCTCGTGGTGGGCGCGGAGGGCAAGGGCCTGCGCAAGACGGTCAAGCGCTGCTGCGACACGATGGCGCGCCTCCCGATGCCGGGCCCCATCGCCTCGCTCAACGCCTCGGTCGCCGTCGCGATCGCCCTGTACGAGGCGGTTCGCCAGCGCAGTCTCCCGAAGGTCGACTAGGCCGCGTGATGGGTATCACGCGGCACAATCTCCCGAAGGTCGACTAGCTTCTGTTTTCATGAGCGCCAGCGTCCGCACCGAGAAGTCCGGCCCCGTCACCACCGTCGTCCTCTCCCGGCCGACGCGTCGCAACGCCGTGGATCGCGACACGGCGGATGCGCTGGTCGAGGCCTTCGAACAGTACGACCGCGACGCTTCGGCCAGCGTCGCCGTGCTCTGGGGCGAAGGAGGGACCTTCTGCGCAGGAGCCGATCTCGTGGCGCTCTCCGAAGGGCGCCCCAACCGCGTCGAGCCGACCGGGGCCGGTCCCATGGGACCCACCCGCATGGCGCTCTCGAAGCCCGTCCTCGCCGCCGTGGCGGGTCACGCCGTAGCCGGGGGCCTCGAGCTCGCCCTCTGGTGCGACCTGCGCGTCGTGGAGGAAGACTCGGTGTTCGGCGTGTTCTGCAGGCGCTGGGGCGTGCCGCTCATCGACGGGGGAACGGTCCGCCTTCCGCGGCTGATCGGCGCCTCCCGGGCGCTCGACATGATCCTGACCGGGCGAGCGGTCAAGGCGCGCGAGGCCCTGGAGTGGGGGCTCGCGAACCGTGTCGTCGCGCGGGGGCAGGCGCGCGCCGAAGCGGAGGCGCTCGCCGAAGAGATCGCCCGCTTCCCCCAGCGATGCATGCGTTCCGATCGCCGGAGCGCGCTGGAACAGTGGACCCTGCCCCTCGACGCTGCCATCGCCCACGAGCTCGCCCTCGGCGTCGAGACCATCGCCTCGGGCGAGACCGTGGCAGGAGCCGAGCGCTTCGCGAAGGGCGCCGGCAGGCATGGCGCCTTCGGTCCTTAGGCGCACGGCGGTCTCACCGTCTACGGCTTGCGCACCTGCAGATCCCGCAGCTGCTTCCGGAGCGCCTTCTTCCGCGCCGCGACGAAGCGCGGGTCGAAGACGTCGGTCCCCATGTAGTGCTCGACGAGCTGACCGATCGCGAACGGCAGGAAGTGGAGTCCGATGGCCGACAGAATGATGTGCTTCGGATCGCCCTCGACGAAGTCCCCCGTCTCCTGGCCGGCGCGCACCCACATCGCTCCGGCCTCGAGCACCAGCAGGATGCGCTGCAGCAGCTTGCCTCGGATGATGGGGCCCCAGTCCATGGCCTCGCGCAGCAGCAGGCGCGCGGCGTACGGGTGCGACGAGAGCACGCTCACCGTGGTGTCGGTCACGGCGTCGAGGCGCTCCGGGTACGTGCCGCTGCTCGTGTAGATGGCCTCCAGAGCGATCTGCAGGCTCGCGACCAGCCGATCGAGTACCGCCTCGTAGAGCGCGTCCTTGGTAGCGAAGTGGTAGAAGAGCGACGCTTTGCGCATGCCGGCGCGCTCCGCGACATCGTTCATGCTGGCTCCCTCGTATCCGCGCTCGGCGAACAGGCGGGTCGCGACGTCGAGGATCTCTTCCTTGCGAGACTTGGGCTGTGGCTCGGCTGGGCAGTTCATCGGCTCTCCATGGGGGTGACGACCGACGACGACGGCGGCCCTCCCTCGGGCTGCTGGCGAAGCGGCTTGAGCATCTCGGCCACGCGCGCGTTGAGGCTCGTCTCCTGCTCCCGGGGCAGGAGCGAGCCTGCCTGGAACAGCGCGAAGCCCACGTACTCGAAGAGCTGCTGCGCGAGCCAGGACTCCGGTTCTTCTTCGATGGCCAGGGCCGCGACGTTGCGCGCCACGCGCTCGGCGCGGAGAGACCCGTCCTCCTGCGGCCCCGCGCCCGCCAGCAGGGGCACGAACATGCCCGTCCCGGTCGCGAACTGCTCGATGGCGGCGCGCAGCTCCGCCCCCTTGCCCACCCCGGGCGCGTCGCACGCCCGGTGAATTTCCCGCAGCGCGAGGTCGAACGCCTCCACGATGGCTGGGACGCCCTCGGGTCGCGGGGGCATGACGCCGACCAGGCCGGCGGCGGTCAGCTGGAAGACCGCCCGCGTCACCTCGAACTCGAGCTGCCCGATGCGCCGCCCGATCTCCGCGATGCTGCGGCGACCGTCGCACTGGGCGAGCACCTCCACCAGCTCGGGCGGCGGCCTGCGGCCCGAGGGCGGCGCGAGCTGGGTCGGCACCCACGCGTCGCTCGGGATCTTCTCGCGGAAGAAGCGCAGCTCGTCCACCCGCCGCGCAGCCTCCATGAGGAGCTGCCCGGTGCCGAGGTGCAGGCGGCGCGCGATCTTCGCCTCGTCGAGCCCGTCGAAGAAGAAGAAGGTCGCGCGGGCGAGGTGGACGGCAGCGTAGAAGATCTCCTCCACTTGGCGCCCCATCATGAGGAACAGCTCCTCGGGCTCCACGAACTCGAGCTCGATGGCCGCCTCGCCTACCCGCTTGCCGGTCTTCTCCGCGGAGGCCACCACCTCGTCCAGCTGGGCGCGGGTGATCGCGCCGAAGCGCCATAGGATCTCGCCCAGACGCTCGCCCTCCCGGTTCGACGAGGCCCAGACGACGTTGCCGTGGTCGAAGTGAACGGCGCGGACGCTGTCGTCCTCGAAGACCGTGAGCTCCCCCGTGTAGGCCCCCTGCGCGATGGTCGACACGACGTCGCAGAGCGCGCCGGGCGCGCGCACCTCCCCCGCCAGCCGCAGTGGGCGCAGCACCTCACCCACCCTGGATGCCAGCAGGATGCCCGGAGGGGCCGGCAGCAGGCGCCACTCCCCCGCCCGGGCGCGCAGCTCCTGGCTCGCCCGGCGTCCCACGGGGTGGACAGTGCCGGTGCCGTCGACGCGGAGATCCGGAGCCTCGGCCATGCTCCCAGAGGATACCCATTTGCGGGGGGATGGCGGATCGCGTAATCGCTCTCTGTCGGTTGATGCATCAGGTCGATCCTCCCGAGACACCCCTCTCCCTCCAGAAGAAGCTCGGCGCCACAGGCTACCTGGCGGACGAGCGCCTGGCGGTGGTGGCGTGGCTCGCCTTGGCGCTCGAGCGGCCGCTGCTGGTCGAAGGGCCTGCCGGCGTGGGCAAGACCGACCTCGCCCGTGCGCTGGCGGAGGCCCTGTCACGGGAGCTCATCCGCCTGCAATGCTACGAGGGCCTCGACGAGGCGAAGGCCCTCTACGAGTGGGACTACGCCAAGCAGATGCTCTACACGCAGCTCCTGCGAGAGGCCGTGGCCGCCCAGACCACCAGCGCCACGACGCTTGCCGAGGCGGCGGATCGCGTGGCGGGAGCGGACGCTGCCTTCTTCACGCGGCGCTTCCTGGTGGAGAGGCCGCTGCTCCGGGCGCTGACCAGCGAGACCCCCGTCGTGATGCTGGTCGACGAGGTGGACCGCGCCGACCCGGAGTTCGAGGCCTTCCTGCTGGAGGTGCTGGCCGAGGGTCAGGTGACCATCCCCGAGCTCGGCACGATCCGCGCGAAGAGAGCCCCCCTGTTCATCCTGACCAGCAACGGCACGCGCGAGATGACCGACGCCCTGCGACGCCGCTGCCTGCACGCGTTCGTCGACTACCCTCCCCCTTCTCGCGAGCAGGCCATCATCGAGCTGCGCGTGCCTGGCGTGGGCCATCAACTGGCCGCGCAGCTGGCTGTCTTCGCGCAGAAGGTCCGCGCCATGGACCTGCGCAAGGCGCCGTCCATCGCTGAGACCATCGACTGGGCGCGGGCGTTGCTCCTGCTCGGCGCCAGCGCCCTCGACCGCGAGCTGGCGCGCTCGACGCTCGACGTGATCCTCAAGCACGAGGACGACCGGACGAAGGTCGAGACCAAGCTCCCCACGCTGGTCTGAAGCGGCTACGGCAACGCGCCGCCGCAGGTCGGGCAGGCGGTGACCCCCGCCTCGAGCGGCTGACCGCAGTCGGAGCAGCGCGTGGGCTTGGGCTGACCGACCTCGGGAACGCTCGGCTGACGCAGACGCGCGAAGCGACCGAGCGCGTCGAGCAGCCCCGCCGTGGCGCTGTCGGAGGGGACGATGCGGGACTCGACGCCCACGATGACGATCTCGGGCGCCGACCCCACCGGACGTCGCATGGGGGGAGCCGGCGCGTGCGCTGCCATGACCTGCGGCCGCGCCGACGGACGACGCTTGGGCGGGACCTCGGTCTCGTCGCACGCCACGACCAGGGCCGCGACGTTGTCCTGCGCCCCGGCCTCCAGCGCCGCGTCGATCAGCGCCCGCACGTGCTCCTCGGGGCTGCACGCCTCGCCGAGCAGCTCCTCGATCCGCCCGTCGTCCAGAGCATCGCTCAGCCCGTCCGAGCAGAGCAGGTAGAGGTCCCCGGCCAGCGCGCGGGCGGTCCGGACCGACACGCGCACGCTCTCCTCCATGCCGAGGGCACGGGTCACCACGTGCCGTGGCATCGTTCCGAGGAGGATGTCGTCGATGTCTGGGTGCGTCTCCAGCACATCGACCACGAGCGAGTGGTCCACCGTGAGCGCCTCGAGCAGGCCGCCGCGCAGGCGGTAGCACCGGCTGTCGCCCACGTGCGCCACGTGCACCACGTCGCCGTCGGGGGAGAAGGCCAACGCCACCATGGTCGTCCCCATGCCCTGGTACTTCGCCGTCTTGCGGGCGACGTCGATGATCTCCGTGTTGGCCCGCTGGATGGCCGTGGCCAGACGACGGGCCATCGTCCAGAGACCGAACTCGTCGACCTCCGGACGGCTCCCCAGCCTGGTCGCGCTCGTCTCGAAGACGTTGGCCACGGTGGTCGTCGCCAGGGCGCTCGCCACGTTGCCGGCGTTGTGCCCCCCCGCCCCATCGGCCAGGAGAAACAGGCCGAGCTCGGGCCGCAGCAGGACCTGGTCCTCGTTGTGATCACGCTGGCCCACGTCGGTTGCCCCTGCCCCTACGGGCAGGAGGGCACGGGTCACGAGCACCGGGTCGTCGCTCATCCGCCGATGGTACAGGATCACGGCCGGTCCCTGCCCGTACCACGCCCGCTCGGGCCGTCCCGTGTGCTACTACGTCCTTCATCGTGGGGGAGCTGGGCGACTCGACGGGACGTGGCGTCGGGGAGGAGGAGGCCACGCTTCCCCGGTCGGACGCGCCCCCCCGGCCCGATCCACTCGCCCCTCCGATCTCCCTCCCGTCGGACGTCCTCGCGCCGGACCTCGGCACCCAGGGGGTGGACCGGCCCGAGACCGCGGCGGAGCTGGCCCTGCGCCGCCTCGACGCGGCCAGGGCGCGGGGCTTTGCGCCCGTCGTCATCCTGCTCAGCCTGGGCGGGCTCGTCGCGCAGCACCTGCTCGGGGGAGTGCTCTGGCTACGCATCGCGTTCGGAGTGGCGCTCGGCGGGCTGGCCCTGGTCGCTGCACGCACATGGAGGGTGGCCCGGCACCCCATCGACTACGTGCCCCCGGTCGCGCGGCTGTTCGGCGGGGTGGCGGCGTGCGCGTCGCTGGTGGCGGCCGTCTACCTTGGGGTCCTGTCGCCCGCGCCGATGCTCGTGGTCCTCGGCGTGTCCTTCTTCGCCATGAGCGACGACCGCCCGACGGCCTTCGGCGTGCCCGCCCTGGCCGCGGTGGGCTACGGCGTGCTCGCGGCGCTCATCGCAGCCGGCCTGCTGCCCGACGACGGGCTCGTGCCCGCCCTCTCCGTCGAGCCGACGGCGCGCTTCGCGGCGGTGCTGGTGGTGCCCCTCGTGATGGGGCTGGCCGTCTGGCAGGCGCGCGTCACGCGCCGGGCGACCCTGGATGCGCTCGACCGCGCCGTCGCGGCCATGCGGGAGATGCGCACGCGCGAGGCGCAGCTCGAGGAGGCCAACCGCGACCTCGACTTCCTCATGCGCATGGCGGCGGGCCGGGCGGGCCCGTACACGGGTCTCATGGCGGGGCGCTACGCCATCCGCCACCTCATCGCGCGCGGCGCGATGGGGGAGGTCTATGCCGCCACCGACACAGACAGCGGGGAGGACGCCGCCATCAAGCTGCTGCAGTCGAACATGCTGGGCGACGAGCAGCTCGTCATGCGCTTCCTGCGCGAGGGCGAAGCTGCCTCGCAGCTGAAGGGCACCAACGTGGTGACCATTTACGAGGTGGGCACCATCGGCGCCAACGGGGCGCCGTACATCGCCATGGAGCTGCTCCGAGGGCACGACCTGGCGTGGCACCTGCGCCAGCGCGGCGCCCTCCCGCTCGACGAGGTGGTCGCGCTGAGCGATCAGGTGGCCAGCGCCCTCGAGGCGGCGCGCAAGGCGGGCATCGTGCACCGGGACCTCAAGCCGCAGAACCTCTTCCTCGCGCAGCAGCACGCGGCGGCGCCGGCCTGGAAGATCCTCGACTTCGGCGTCTCGCGCCTCGCCGGCACGAGCGGGACGCTGACCATGGATCTCATCGTGGGCACGCCGGGCTACATGTCCCCGGAGCAGGCGGCCGGAGGCAAAGAGGTGACGCACCGGAGCGACGTCTTCTCGTTCGGCGCCGTGCTCTACCGCGCCCTCACGGGTCAGCCTCCCTTCTCCGGGCCGGACACACCGCAGATCCTCTACCAGGTGGTGTACCGGAGCCCGGCGCGCCCATCGCTGCTCGTGCCAGGGCTGCCTGCGGACGTCGAGATCGTGCTGGCCATCGCCCTGGCGAAGGACCCGGCCGAGCGCTTCGCCACCGCGCTGGAGATGGCCGAGGCCCTGCGCGCAGCCTCCCGTGGGGCGCTCGACCCCTCGCTGCGCGTGCATGCGCAGACGCTACTGGCCTCTCTCCCGTGGGGGACGTCGCTGCGCGAGGAGAGCGAGGGCGAGCTCGAGCTGGACGTCGACTCGGGCGCCTAGGGACCCGGGTCGTACTCCGGCTCCGCTGCCGCACCCGCCTTCGCGCAGCGGAAGCCCAGATCGCCGTCGTGGGACGTGGGGGCGCGCCAGCCGCGCAAGGCGGGGTTGCGCGCCGGTCCGCCACGCACCACCTGGTCGTCCTTCCCGCAGAAGAAACAGTAAGGGGTCGACGTCCACTCGGCGGCGTCGTCGGTGGAGTGCATGCCGGTGTGGCTGGCCTGGCGCGCGGCGTGCTCCCACTCGTCCTCCGTCGGCAGGCGCTCGCCGGCGAACGCGCAGTAGGCCGTGGCCTGCTTCAGGTCCACGCAGGTGACGCGACGATCGGGGACCGCGGTCGGGCACGAGGGGCGGCTGCAGTTGCCAGCGGCGACGCAGCGGTCGTAGTCGCGGACGCAGACCGGATCGGCGTCGATGGAGTACGCGGCGAGGTCGCGGTGGTACTCGTCGTACTGGCCGAGGGTGACCCCTCGAACGGCGGGCAGGGAGAGCATGGTGGGGACAGGGGGGAAGGCGGTCGGGGTCGACGTCGGGGTCGGGGTTGGGGTCGGGGTTGCGCCGAGGGAGGAGAGGGGGGTCAGCGGTACCAGCGCGACGAGCGGGGGTAGCTCGGGGAGCACGGGGAGCTCCGGCAGCGGAGTCAGCGCGGGCAACGCCGCGGAGGCTGCGGGCGGCTCCATGTACGGGTCGTCGTCATCGGCGTGCGCGGAGACCACCAGGAGCAAGGGCGCCAGGGCGGCGACCGCGAAGAGACGCGTGCGCATGCCTCCAGTCGGTGCAGCCAGCGTGCCGAAGAAGGATCGCGCCCTTGCGCGGTGAATCGCCGCTGCACCGCGACCCCTCGCCCCGCCGGCGGCCCCCGCGCGGGACCTATCGCAGCTCCGCCACCTGCTCGCCGAAGATGCGCTCGATGCCCGACAGCAGGGGATCGCCCACGTCGACCCGCCAGGTCTCGCCCAGCGTCAGGACCGCCTCGGCGCCGTCGGGGAAGCTCACGTAGAGCGCCACCGGACAGCTGCCCTTCGCGCCCGTCAGCACCCGCGCCAGGCCCGCCAGGTCGGCGGGGCGGGTCCGGTCGGCGCGCACGCGGATGGCGATGGAACGGGTGTCTGCTCGCACCGCCTCGGACAGGGGCTTCACGGCGTTGAGCAGGATGGTCGGCTCGCGCGGCCCCTCCGGCTCTTCCGGCTCGTCCTCGCCGCGCTGGGGGAAGCTCACCTTGCCCTCGACTAGGACCGGGTCGCCGCTCGTCAGGACGTGCGCGTACTGATCGATCTCGCGCGCCCGCACCTTCACGTTCACGCGCCCCGTCAGATCCTCCAGCTCGAAGAACGCGATCTTCCCTCCCCCGTCCTTGAAGATGCGCTCGCGGTAGCCCTCCACCATGCCGGCGATCTTCACCACCGCCCAGTCGTCCATGCCCGCGCACTCGGCCAGCGGCGTTGCGCCGATCTTCGCTAGACCCGCGTCGCCCTTCACGTAGCGCTCGAGGGGGTGACCCGACACGTAGAACCCGAGCGACTGACGCTCGCGCACGAGGAGCTCGCGCCGGTCCCAGGGCTCGCACTCCGGGTAGTCGCCCGCGCTGTTGGCCGCCGACGTGGCCTGCGGGGCGGCGTCGAACAGCCCGAACAGGTTGGTCTGTCCCGCCTCCCGGTCGCGGCTCGCCGCGCGCGACCGCTCCAGCGCGATGTCCACCGAGGCGAAGGCGCGCGCGCGGGACACGCCGCGCTCCTGCAGCGTGGTGTCGAACGCCCCGCACTGCACGAGGGCCTCGAACACCGCCTTGTTCACCCGCTTGGCGTCGACACGCGCCGCAAGGTCGAACAGATCGCGGAAGGGACCGTCGCGCCGCGCCTCGAACACGGCCTCCAACGCCGCCCCGCCCAGCCCCCGCACGGCGCCCAGGCCGAAGCGGATCTGGGGCCCCAGCGGGTCCTTGATGCCGTCGCTCCTGCGCCGCGGCCTGTTCCCCTCGGGGTGCGTGTAGACGACCTTGAAGTCGGTGTCGCTCTCGTTCACGTCTGGCGGGAGGACGGTGACGCCCATGGCCCGCGCGTCGGCGATGGTGCGCACCACCTTCTCGATGCGGTCCTTGTCGCTGGTGAGGATGGCGCAGAGCAGCTCCACCGGGTAGTGCGCCTTAAGCCACGCCGTCTGGTACGTGATGAGCGCGTACGCCGCCGAGTGGCTCTTGTTGAAGCCATAGCCCGCGAAGTACTCCAGCAACCCGAAGATGCGGTCGGCCTCCTCCTGCGAGACGCCGTTCTTCAGCGCCCCCTCGACGAAGGTGCTCTTCTGCTTGGCCATCTCCTCGGGCTTCTTCTTGCCCATCGCGCGGCGGAGGAGATCGGCGCCGCCCAGCGTGTAGCCGGCGAGCTTCTGCGCGATCTGCATGACCTGTTCCTGGTAGACGATCACGCCGTAGGTGGGCTTGAGCAGCTCGTCGATGAGCGGGTGCAGCGACAGGATCGGCGCCTGCCCGTGCTTGCGCTTGACGAAGTCCTCGTGCATCCCCGCGCCCATCGGGCCGGGGCGGTAGAGGGCGACGGCGGCGACGATGTCCTCGAAGCTGTCGGCCTTGAGGCCGCCGAACAGGCGCTGCATCCCGTCGGACTCGAGCTGGAAGACCCCCTTGGTCTCGCCCGAGGCGAGCAGCTTGAAGGTGAGCGCGTCGTCCATGGGCAGGAGCGACAGATCGAGCTTCTTGTTCTCGCGGATGAAGTCGGGGCGCGCGTTGATGAGGCGCACCGCGATCTGCAGCACCGTGAGCGTCTTCAGCCCCAGGAAGTCGAACTTGACGAGGCCCGCGGCCTCGACGTCGCTCATGTAGTATTGCGTGACCAGCGCGCCGGTCTTCTCGTCGCGGAAGACCGGGACGTGGTCCCACAGCGGCCCCTCGCTGATGACGATGCCCGCCGCGTGCTTGCCCGCGTGGCGCGTCAGCCCCTCGAGCTTGCGCGCCTGGTCGAGCAGCTCCTTGATGCGCGGGTCGCTCTCGTACATCGCCTTGAGCTTGGGCTCGATGCCGAGCGACTCGCTGATGGTGTACGTCTCGGCCGGCGTCTTGCGCGGGATGAGGTTGGCGATGCCCTGCGCCTCCACCGGCGTGATGCCGATGCAGCGCGCCACGTCCTTCACGACGCTCTTGCTCTTGAGCTCCGCGAAGGTCGCGATCTGCCCCACGCTGGTCTCGCCGTACTTCTTCTGGACGTAGGCGATGACCTCGTCGCGCCGGTCCATGCAGAAGTCGACGTCGAAGTCCGGCATGCTCACGCGCTCGGGGTTGAGGAAGCGCTCGAACAGCAGGTTGTAGGGGATGGGATCGAGGTCGGTGATGCGCATCGCGTACGCGACGATCGACCCCGCGCCCGACCCTCGGCCCGGTCCGACCGGGATGCCTGACTCCTTGGCGTGACGGATGAAGTCCCAGACGATGAGGAAGTAGCCGGGGAACTTCATCGCCGCGATGACGTCGAGCTCGATCTCGAGGCGCCTGGTGTACGCCTCGCGGTCCACGTTCTTGCCCTGCGCCGCCAGCTCCTCGAAGCGGCGCTGCAGGCCCTGCCGCGCGACGTGACGGAAGTAGCCCTCGGTGTCGTACCCCTCGGGCACCTTGAAGCTCGGCAGCATGGGCTGACCGAGCTTGAGGGACAGCTTGCACCGCTCGGCAATGGCCAGCGTGTTCTTGATGGCCTGCGGGTGCGCGGAGAAGAGCCCGGCCATCTCCTCCGGCGACTTCAGGTACATCTCGCTCGAGCCGTGGTGGCGCTCCTTCGCCTCCTCGTACGAGCGCCCGGTCTTGATGCACGACAGGTAGAGGTGCGCCTCGGCGTCCGTGCGCTCGGCGTAATGCACGTCGTTGGTGGCGACCAGCGGGAGGGCGAGCTCGGCCGCCAGCTTCTCCAGGATGCTGTTGACCACCGGCTGCTCGGGAAGCCCGTGGTCCTGCAGCTCGACGTAGACGCTCCCCGGCTCCAGCGCGTCGCGCAGCGAGCCGAGCGTCGCGCGCCCCTGCCCCTCCCCTTCCTCGAGGATGGCCTGCGGGACCAGCCCGCCCATGCAGCCCGTCGTCACCACGAGGCCCTTCGCGTGGCCTGCGACGTCCTCCAGTGACAGCGGCGCCCCCTGCACGTGAGCGCGCGAGCACAGCCACACCAGGTTCGAGTACCCCTCGTTCGACGCGGCGAGCGCGGGCAGGTGCACCGGGTGCCCGCCGCGCCCGATGACCTCGAGCTCGCAGCCGAGGATGGCCTGGACGTGGGCCTCCTTGGCGGCCTTGTAGAGGGTGATGGCGCCGAACATGTTGCCGTGATCCGTCACGGCGACGGCCGTCATCCCGGCGGCGGCGACGCGCTTGACGAGGTCCTTGACCTTCACCGCCCCGTCGAGGAGCGAGTACTGCGAGTGCACGTGGAGGTGAACGAACTCGGCAGCCATCCTCGCCCAGTTCGGTACCGGCGATGCGCCGGGGACGCAACCCCCGCCCCCTCAGGGCTTGACGACGAGCGACGTCACCGCGCCCGCGCGCGCGACGCCGAGGGCGCCTCCGACGGGCACTCCCTCGAGCGTCGCGCGGATCCCCACGGGCCCGCCGGCCACGCCGAAGGCGAAGGCGACGCCGGTCGCATCCGTGCCGCTTGCCTCGCGCGAGATGCCGTCGCCCGTAGCGTACGCGGTGACCGCTGCGCTGTCCCCCGTGCTGATCGCCACGACGACGTCCTCTGCCGCCGTGCCGTTGCAGTCGAGCGCGTCGACGTGCACGACGCCGAGCGCCGGATGGAGCGTCACCCCCGCGCGCGTCGCCGCGAGCGCGATAGCGGACGACGTGTAGAGGTCGACCTGGAGCGCGGTCGAGCCGAACCCTGGGCTGCGACCGGGCAGGAAGACGAGGTTCGTCGGCATCCCGGGCGTCGAGACCTGCAGGTAGCCGTCGAACGAAGGCAGCCCGCCGGGGACGGCGAGGGTCACCAGGCCGTACTCGTCGGCCTGGGCCTCGGCGAGCGGCGAGGCGCACGTCTCGTCGAGCACCTGGCAGGCCGAGACATCGACCGCAGGGACGTCCGCCATCGAAGCAGCGTCGCGGAAGTGCGCGGTGAACGCGGTAAAGGAGGCGCTCGCGGGCGGCAGAGGCATGACGCGCTGGAGCTCGGCCGTGAGCCCGCCGGCGGCGAGCCCTGCGACGCAGCTCCAGTCCCCGATGAGGGGCACCGACGGTTCCGCCGGCGTCGACACGACCGAGCCGCCGCAGGCGATGGGGAGAGTGACCAGCAACGCACGTGCGAGGAGCGCTACGGGCTTCATGGTGCCCCATGGTGAAGCATTCCCCACGCCAGCCGGCCGAGGCCTCCACGACGGGGAAATCCTGGTGCTCCGCGCGGCGCATCGATGCAGCCCGTGCGCAGCAGCGCAGGGGACCGCAGCTAGCCCTTGGTCGCGGTGATCGTGTACGAGCACACGAACGTCCCGCCGTCGGATCCCTCGGCGGGACTGTCGACCGCGGTCCCGGAGAAGCCGTTGGCGTTGACCGTGTACGTCAGCGTGAAGCTCCCGCCGCCGGTGCCCGGGATGGTGCACGTGGTCACGCAGCTCGAGCCGCTGGTCGTCGGCGTCGTGCAGCTGTCCGTGACGGTGCCGCCGTCCTCCGTGTTCGAGGTCGGGGGCCACGAGATGGTCGACGTCCCGCTCTGGCAGTCCGCGCCCCCGCTGGCCGTCGAGGTCACGTTGTACGTCACATCCTCGATGGTGCACGACCCGCTCGAACCGGAGCTCGAGCTGCTGCACGCCGCCACGATGAGGGCCGCCAGGCACACCGGAACCGCAATCCGTGTCGAGTGGGTCATGGGGAGGTCTCCGCCACCCCTTGTATCACCAACCTTCCTTCTCTCTTCCCCCAGCCTCCCGCCGTGATCCTCGCTTTGTCGGCGTGAAAAGCGGTTTTTTCTGCCGAGAACGCGGCTTTTTTTCAGTCGTCGCTTCGAGATCATCCCGTTCACAGCGGCGACCACGACGGGGATCGCCGCTCTCACGACAGAGATCGCTGCTTTTGCGACCGAGATCGCCGCTTTCACGGCGGAGAAATCCGCTTTCTCTCACGAGAAAGCAGAGATCACGACGAACAAGGCCGAGGTGAGAGGTGAAAAAGTGGAGATCCACCGGGAAAAGCAGAGTCTTTGATCGAACCGGCAGAAGTCGCTCGCGAAGAAGTACGGATCACTCGAGACGAAGACGATTTTCCGGGCAAAGAAAGGAAGAGGCCTGCAGGAGGGTCACGACAGCCATCCGTCAGTGCCGCACGATGTCGTGCGACGCCGAGCACACGATCACGGTCCCGGTGCCGTTGAACGCCTGGCATGGCGATCCCACGCCGCACGCCGGATCGCTGCACGTGGTCGGGTGGGTGCCCGTGTTGCAGAGCCACGGGATGCCGGAGCCCGCGTCGCCGATGCAGCCGAACTCGCAGTCCTGCCACGACGGATCGGTCGTGACGTCGTTCGCGACCAGGCAGCAGATGTCTGTGCCCGCCCCCACCTCCTCGCCCACCTCGCTCCCGCCATCGCCCAGGTCGCTCGGCTCCGCCTGAGCCACACAGCCCGCCAGCCCGAGGGTGATGAGGAGGATGAGCTGATGCAACGACGGTGGTTCCAGTGGCACGGCTCCGATGGCAGCAAGCTACATACCCCCGAGCACCCCCGGGCCGTGCCAGGGAATCACTTGTTTTTCAGGTGTCCCGGGTATGGCTTGCTGCGTCCACACGCATTCCCTTCGTGCATGCGAGAGCTCGCTCCGGCTCCGGTCAAGATGCTTGTGCACTGCACAAAGAGGGTCGACGCAACGTGCCTCCCTTCGGTCTCTTTCGATGGGCTCAGCTTGGAACTCGTTTCAGCCGTGCCACAATCGCGGACGCTAAGGGGTTGCCTGCGGCTTGCCGTGGCCCGTAACATCTCGCGGCTTGGTCAGTGGGCGATGGTCGGGTTTCTCACCGGAGGATGCATGAAGCTTTCAAGTGGTGTGGGGTTGACGGGGCTCGGAGTGTTCGGAGTGGTGCTCGCGGTCAGCGGCATCAGCGCAACTGGGGGGCTCGGCTGCAGCAGCTCGAGCAGCGGTTCTAGCGGCGGCGGCGGTGGAGGTGGCGGCGACACGTGCACCAGCTCGGGCGTCACGTGCGTGACGGCTCCGGCAGCGCCCAGCGGCGGTACGCCGACCAGCGCGAGCCACAACTACGCAGTCCACACGCTTTACCTCGGTGACACCGATCGCACGGGTGTCGCCAGCCCCAACGCCTGGGAAGCGTATGGGTACAACCTGGACAACCTCGTCACCGCGAAGACGTCGACCGACGTCTGCACCCTCGCGGCCGGCGCGTCGAAGATCACGCAGGTCGACGGCAACGGCGGCATCGACAACTCGTTCGGCGAGAACATCCTCCCCATCGTCATCACGACGGCGGGCTCCGACGCGGCCTCGAAGATCAACACGGCGATCGACGAGGGCCACTTCACGATCATGACGTACATCACCGGCTTCGACGACTCGGCCGGCAACAGCACCTCGGCGGCGGGCCTCAAGGGCGTGCTGCTCGCGGGCGGCAACTACGCTGACCTCCACGACGGCGGCGCCCCCAGCTGGGACACCACCACCCACTGGCCCATCCTGCCGACCCTCATCAACGGCTGCACGCCCACGGGCGGCTGCCCGGCCGGCACCGATCCGGTCGCCAACGCGCAGATCACGTTCCCCTCGGCCTACCAGGCGGGCGGCACCTTCGTGAACGGCAGCCCGGGCGACCTCAACCTCACGCTGTCGATCGGCGGCGAGTCGCTCACCATCTCCGTCCACTCCGCGCTCATCACCTTCCAGCCGAAGGCGCCGGGCGAGGTCACGGGCGGCGTCATCGCCGGCACCCTCATCACGACCGAGCTGGTGAGCAGCCTCCAGAGCGTCGCCGGCAGCATCTCGACGTCGCTCTGCTCGGGCAGCGCGTTCCAGAGCATCGCGCAGCAGATCGAGCAGGCCTCGGACATCATCATCGACCCCAACTCGCACGCCGTGTCCAACTCGGCGGGCACGGCCTGCAACGGCATCTCGATCGGCCTCGGCTTCGACGCGACGGAGATCGCGGCGCCGACGGCGGCCGACATCGAGGCGGTGCAGCCCGCCGCGGCGAACCCCTGCTCCGACGCCGGCGCAGACTGACAGACCACGCGAGCCAGGAAGCGAGAGCGGTGGCGCCGTCGCAGGCGTCGCCGCTCTCGTCTTTTGTGAGGCTAAGATGGTCCCGTGCACCTGTTCGGACTGACGGGGGGGATCGCCTCGGGCAAGAGCACGGTCGCGGCGCGGTTCCGCGCGCGGGGCGTGCCGGTCATCGACGCCGACGAGCTGGCGCGGGAGGTCGTGGCACCGGGGACGGAGGGGCTGCGGGCAGTGGTGGAGGCCTTAGGCCCGGCCGTGCTGACCCCGGCAGGGGCGCTGGACCGCCAGGCGGTCGCGCGCATCGTCTTCTCGGACGACGCAGCCAGGAGGACGCTCAACCGCATCACCCACCCGCTCATCACGAGGCTGGGCATGGAGCGGGCGGCCGAGCTGGCACGCGCCGGCGAGCCCCTCGTCTGCTACGAGGCGGCGCTCATCGTCGAGAATAACGCGGCCGATGCCTTCCGGCCCCTGGTGGTCGTCGCCTGCTCCGAGGAGACCCAGGTCGCCCGCATCCTGCAGCGGGACAAGGCCTCCGCGGAGGACGCAAGGGCGCGCATCCGGGCGCAGAAGTCGCTGGCCGAGAAGGTAGCCGTGGCCGACTTCGTGGTCGACACCAGCGGCACCCTCGAGCAGGGCGCGGCGAGGGCGGACGAGGCGCTCGCGGGCGTATGCGCCTGGGTGGGGGTCGATTTCGCGCGCTACGCGCTCCGGCCGCTCGGAGAAGCGCCCGGCGAGCCTCAGTTGCGTTAAGCTGGAGGACGGCAATGACCCGGCAACGCACGGGCACTTCGTCGTCGTACGGCACGACGGACCCGGCCTTCGTGGGGGGCGGGCCCGAGTCGGCGTCCAAGCCGGGGCTCGTGCTGCTCTACGCGCGCAACTTCGAGCAGTTCCTGCCGGCGTACGCCTTCCACAAGCCCACCGTGGTCATCGGCCGCGACTCCACCGCGGACATCTGCGTCCCCGAGCAGGCGGTCAGCCGGCAGCACGCGCGCATCGTGTTCGACGGGGTGCGCTGGGTGCTGACGGACCTGGGGAGCCGCAACGGGACCATGGTCGACGGCGCGTTCGTCACGCACGACGTGGAGCTAGAGCACCTGCACGAGATCCGCGTGGGCGACGCCCTGTTCAAGTTCGTCGCCACGGGCGCCGACCGCTTCGCCGCCTACCACATCGACGGGCGGGTGCTGGGCGAGCGGCGCGCGAAGACCATCACCGCCCTGGTCGGCGGCTACCAGATGGACCTCATCGGCGCCGAGCTCGAGCGCATCGCGCCGACGCAGCTCTCGTGCGTGCTGATGGGCGAGACTGGCACGGGCAAGGAGGTCGCCGCACGGGAGCTCCACCGCGTATCCGGACGGCGCGGGAGCATGCAGGCCATCAACTGCGCCGCCATCCCCCACAACCTGCTCGAGAGCGAGCTTTTCGGCTACCGGCGCGGCGCCTTCAGCGGCGCCGACCGCGACAAGCCCGGCCTCTTCAAGCTGGCCGATGGGGGCACGCTCTTCCTCGACGAGATCGGCGACATGCCGCTGGAGGCGCAGGCCAAGCTGCTGCGCGTGCTCCAGTCGCGCGAGGTGTTCCCGCTGGGCGCGACGGCGCCGGAGCAGGTCGACGTGCGGATCGTGTGCGCGACCCACCGCGACCTGCAGCAGTTCGTGAAGGAGGGGAAGTTCCGCGGCGATCTCTTCGCGCGCGTGAGCGAGCACCTGGTGAAGCTGCCGCCGCTGCGCGAGCGCAAGGAGGACGTGTACCAGCTGGCGCGCCTGTTCTGCCGCCGCCACGGGTCGCCCCGCCTGACGTTCAGCTTCTCGTTCATGGTGGCCCTGCTGCACCACGACTGGCCCTTCAACGTGCGCGAGCTGGAGAGCTGCATCAAGCGCGCGGCGGCCCTGGCCGAGGGCGACGTGATCGACGTGGCACAGCTGCCGGAGACCATCGCGTCGCTGATGCGCGACTACGGGGCGCGGGGCGCGGCCACGGCGCCGGGCTCGATGACCACCTCCGACCGCGAGAGCCGCATGCCGCCCGCGTCGGGGGTCCTCTCCCCTCCCCCACCGGCGGCGGTCTCGTCGCGCCGGCCCGCGCCCACCGAGGCCGAGCTGCGCGACCTCCTCCTGCGCCACCGGGGCAACATCGCCGCCGTGGGCCGCGACCTCGGCAAGGAGCGGATGCAGGTCCACCGGTGGATGAAGCGCTACGGCATCAGCGTGGAGGAGTACCGGGACTGATCGGGCCTACCGCCCCTCGACCTCGCCGTAGGCCGACACCTTGTAACGTCCGTCCTCGGGCCGCAGGAGGAGCACGATGACGTCCTCGAAGACCTTCTCGTTGCCGAGGTGTGTGACCTCCACCGGGGCGCGGACGTAAAGCTCGTCCGGACGCATGTCGGCGGGGCGGGCGGGGCCGTCGGAGGCGCCGAGCTCGTCCCACGTCCAGCGCTCGACTCGCTCGGGGCGGATCAGATCCAGCCCCGCGAGGCGCGTGTACTCGTGCGCGTGCAGGCGCTGGCGCCAGCTCTCGATGAGGGGGCCGCGTCCTCGCCCGCGCGCCTCGATGGGGCCGGCGTCGCTCGTGAGCACGCCGACCAGCGCCTCGAGCGATCCTTGCTGCCAGGCGTCGGTCACCTGTTGCATCACGGCCTGCACCGCGTCGCCGGCCAGAGGCTCGCGCAGGGCGACGACCCCGCGCGCGGGAGCGCGGGCGGTCACCGTCGGCATGGCGGCGGGCGGCTCCACGACGACCGCGTCCGGCCTGCGAAGAAGCGCCTCGGACGAGGACGACGTCGCGAGCCCAGGCACGTCCACCGCCGCCGGCTGCGCCGCCCCGCACCCCACAGACAGGCACGCCAGGCAGACAAGCAGCACGACCGCGCCGGCGCGGGACCTACAGCGCTTCGATGCCGGGGTCGTCGTCACGCGTCATCGTGACGATTGCACAGTTGGGGACCGCCTTCCAGCGGCCGTTCGGAGGCGCGTCGTCGAAGTCGCTCGCCGCGAGGCTGAAGTGCATGCGCGCGAGCTCGGGGATCTTCCGGCGGAGCTGCGGATCGTCGCCGATGACGGCGTCGGCATCGCCCCTCCCGCTGAGTACGCGTATGCTCATCGCCGTGTCGCTGCGGTGGACGGCGATGAGCTGATCGCCGTCGGACACCATCATGTTGAGCTTCGCCACGGCGGAGCCGACCTCGGAAGTCATCCCGTCCACGACAGCGAGGGTGGAGCGCAGCGCCTCGCGGACGAGGGAGCCATCCACCTGCCCGTCGTTCAGACGCCCTGCGTCGTGCAGGAAGGAAAGGAACACGTGGAAGAGCACCTCGGCGTCGGTGTCGCCGCGAATTCCACCACGCAGGAACTCGGGAACGCTCGAGATGAGGCGCTCCCGGACCTGATCGAATTCGGAGACCGTTCCGGTCTGCGCGAACAACCACTGCCTGTAGCGGAAGGGGTGTGTGTTCTCGGTGCGCAGGGCCCCGATGGTCGCCAGGCGCACGTGACCCACCACGAGGTCGGCGCGGACGTCACCGGCCAGCTTGGCCACGTCGATCTCGGGACGCTCGTCGATGGGGCGCCGGCGCATGAGCACCTCCCCGCCCTGATAGAAGCCGAGCCCCCAGCCCAGCGGCGTGCCCCTGGAGCGCGCGCGAAGGGCCTCTGCCTCGTGCGCGAGCACACGCGCCGCGAGGTCGGGTCGGTTGCCGATGATTCCGAAGAGACGTGCCATCGATCCCTCTACTGACTTACGGGCCACGAACGAGTCGCGGCAAGGTTTACGCGAAGAAAGGTGGGACACCCGCTCATGTCGACTGCGTGCTGGCAGAGCGACCGCGTCGAGCCCGACCGCACAGCCAAAGCGCCATCTCCATGCGCCTCGGCCGGAACATCGGCCGCTGCCTGCAGTCCTACCTGGAAGACTGCAGCCTCTGTACCAATCAGTAAGGCCTCTGCGCGCGCAATCAAGGCTCCCGTCGTCCGGGGGCATCCTCGGTTCGTGCCAGGAGGTCGAGCGTGCGCCTCCGCACACGGCGCTCGATCACCACCTGGAGGGCACGTGCGCCCCAGGGCGCGAGCACTGCGAGGACGAGGGCCACCATCCACACCGGCGGAATCACGTCCCGACGCGTACCGCCACCGCGCGCAGACGTCGATGGAGAACGTAGGTTACCTGGATGAGACCGCGGGTCCTCGTCAACATGGCGCCGAGCCTCGACGGCAAGATTGCGCCAGCGCGCAAGCACGCGCCCTTCCTCATGTCCCGTCACTCGGAGGACGCCACACGGATGCGTGCGCTGCGCGCTCGGGCTGACGCGGTGGTCATCGGCGCGGGCAACCTGCGCTCCGACGATCCGGATCTCGCACCGGGCCGCCTTCGCGTGGTCGTCACACGGACAGGGGAGCAGATCGTGCCCACGGCGAAGATGTTTCGACCGACCCATGGCGGCGAGGCGGTCGTGGTCCATGCTGCCACCATGCCCGAGGCGAAGCGTGCCGCCCTACGTCCCCACGCCACGCTGGTGGAGCTCGGCGATGCGGAGGTCGACGTCCTGCGGCTGCTCGGTTGGCTAGAGACCGAGCGCGGCTGTCGCGTCGTTCTCTTCGAGGGCGGCGGCGTGCTCAACGCGCAGCTGCTGACCGCGCGCGCGGTGGACGAGCTGCACCTCACCCTGGTCCCGAGGATCCTGGGCGGCTCGACCGCCCCCACCATGGTCGACGGAGACGGCTTCGAGCCCGACGCCATCCCCGACGCGCGCCTCGCCTCCTGCGAGCGCGTAGACGACGAGCTCTTCCTGGTCTACGAGCTAAAATGGAACTGCGACGCTCAGTGAGCGCGCGCCGTCGTCTCGGGCGCGACGATGAACGGCACGACGTGCTCGCGCGCCTCGAAGGCCACGCGGTACTGCGACGCCGTGTGCTGTGACTGGAAGGGACCGATGCGGACGCGGAACCACGTTCCACGACCCGGCACGTGCGCCTCGACGACGTAGGCTTTGTGGCTCCGGGCGCGCAGCTGGTCGGCGAAGCCCTGCGCCTCGGCCTGCGTGCGGAAGCTGCTCACCTGCAGCTGGTAGCCGCCCTCGTGGCCGGCCGGTGCGGAGTCGCCAGAAGGCGGCGGAGAGTCGATCTGCGCAGCATCGCTGGCCACCTTGGTGAGCGCGTCGCGCGGACGCGTGACGACGGGCGAGGCCTCGAGCACCTGCTGCGCGGGAAGCGGCACGACCGGGAGGCGATCCGTGGGCGGCGGCGGCTGCGCCGGGACGGTGGGGGCGGTGGAGCCCGTCGTCCCGCTGGGGCGCACCGCCGCGAGCGCTGTAGAGGGCCGGCTGTCGTCGCTCAGCATCTGGGGGAAGGTCACGTCCTTGGGCGAGAGGTCGGTGGCGGGCCTGGCGCTGGATGTGGACGCCGCGGGCACGCGTGACCGCTGCGAGACGAGCTCTCCCAGAGGATCGCTCTTCGCGGACGGGGGCTGCGCCGTGCGGCCACCCAGCGCAAGCCCCGCGAAGACCACGCACGCGCCGCCGAGGACGACGAGCGCCATGGTCACGCCGCGCGGCATTCTCCGCGGATCGTCGTCCTCTTCGAGCTGCTCGAGGTTGCGGATGCTTCCGGGTTCGCTCATGGGTAGGTTCGCCTCGAAGTACCGCGCGCGGCGTCGCGCGGCCAACTTCTGCGGGAGGGGCGCGGGCGAGTGTCACCCGTTCGGCCCGGGCTTCACGGCCCACGGCGCGCGACTTCAGGCCACCGCTACGGAGTCTCGTCTCCCTCCGGGGCTTCTGACTCCGCCGGGGGGCGCTGCATCCGGTCGGGGGCGCTGACTCCGACGAGGTCGAGGGCCGCCGCGTAAACGATCCGGATGGCCTCGATCCACGCCAGGCGCGCGGCGGTCTTCTCGAAGTCCCACGTCCTTTCCCAGCCCTCGGTCGCGCGCACGCTCTGCGGGGGCAGGATGGGATCGTTCTCGGCCTTGAGCCTCGTGTAGTAGCTCTGGAAGTCGCGGGCGAGCTCCTGCACGTAGAAGACGATGCGGTGGGGCTCGCGCAGGCGGGAGGCCTCGGCCACCACCTCGGGGAACTCGCCCAGCTTGTGGGCGATGGCCAGCTCGTCGGGGTGGACGAGCCTGGCCCACGCCCCCCTGGGACGGAGGCCGAGCGCCTCGCCGTTGCGCAGGATCGAGGCGAGGCGTGCGTAGCCGTACTGCACGTAGAAGACGGGGTTGTCGAGCGACGCCTTCTTGGCCAGGTCGATGTCGAACTCGACGTTCGAGTTGGCGCTGCGCGACAGGAAGAAGAAGCGCAGGGCATCGGCCCCGGCGCCCTTTCGACCGGCGGCCTCGTCGATCTCGTCCATGACCTCGTCCACGGTGACGATGTTGCCCGCGCGCTTGCCCATCTTCACCGGCTGTCCAGCCTTGGTGAGGTACACGAGCTGGTACTGGATGGCCTCGAAGCGGTCGGCGGGCAGCCCGAGTGCGACCAGGGCGTTGCGGACGCGCACCGGATAGCTGCCGTGATCGGCACCGAGGACGATGAGGAGCCTGTCGTAGCCACGTGAGATCTTGTCGGCGAAGTACGCGATGTCCGACGCGAAGTAGGCCCAGCTGCCGTCGCTCTTCTTGACGACGCGGTCCTTCTCGTCCCCCGCGCCCTCGGGTGCCTTGAAGAAGAGCGCGCCGTCCTTCGAGACCAGGTGATCGCCGGCCTCGAGCTGCCGCATGACGGCGTCGACCGTGCCCCACCTGTGGAGCGCCTCCTCGCTCGACCACACGTCGAAGTGGATGCGGAGCTCGGCCAGGGACGGCCGGATGCCAGGGAGGGTGCGGGAGCCCGGGATGCCGCGCAGCATCCAGGTGATGCAGGTCCGGCCGAGCGTCTCCGTGTCCCCCGCGAGGAGGCCGGGGTCGAGGCTCTTCAGCCACGCCGCGAGCTCGCCAACGTACGCCCCCTTGTAGCCGTCCTCGGGCGGCTCGCGCCCCTCGCCGGCTGCGCGCACGCTCTCGGCGAAGAGGCGCACCTGGTTGCCGCGATCGTTGATGTAGTACTCGCGCGTCACACGGCAGCCGGTCGCCTCGAGCAGGCGGCCGATGGAGTCGCCCAGAATGGCGTTGCGGCCGCTGGCCACCGTCACGGGGCCCGTGGGGTTGGCGCTCACGAACTCGAGGTCGATGCGCTCACCGGTGGCCGCCGGCGCACGCCCCCATGCCCTGCCCGCGCGCGCGATGTCGGCGAGGTCGGCGTGGAAGGCCGAGGGACGCAGGCGGAGGTTCACGAAGCCGGGACCGGCGACCTCGGCCGAGGCCACGACGTCGCTGCCCTCGAGCGCCTTGACCAGCGCCTCGGCGATGACGCGCGGGGGCTTGCCGGCCTTCTTGGCAAGGGCCATGGCGACGTTCGTCGCCAGATCGCCGTGCTCGGCGCGCTTGGGGCGCTCGACCACGTAGCTCGCCCCGCGGGCCATCTCCTCCAAGCCCATGGTCGCGAGGGCAGAGCTCAGCGAGGCACGGACTCGTTCGGCCAGGCTCATGGTCGACGCTTCTTATCGCGAATGAGCCCCGCTGGGTACGGCTGGATACGGCGCGTCACGGGGTGCTGTGCAGCGCCTCGAGCTGGGCCGCCTTCCAGTGCGTCTCCTCCAGCTCCCGCGCAGGCACGCTGTCTGCCACAATGCCTCCGCCGGTGAAGTATTCGGCCTCGTAGCCCTGCGCCCACTGGAGCGTCCGGATGGCCATGGCCAGCTCCAGACACCCGTCGCGTCCCACCCACCCAAACACCCCCGTGTACGCCCCCCGCCGCCAGGGCTCGAGCTGCGCGATGACCTCCATGGCGCGGACCTTCGGGGCGCCCGTGATGCTCCCACAGGGGAGGACTGCCCGCGCGATGGCCTCGAGCGTGACCCCCGGTGCCCGGCGCGCCACGACCTCGGCCGCCCGGCTCCACACGGTCCTGCCCGCCAGGACGCGAGGCTCGCCGAGCACGCGGATGCTGCCAGGCACGGCGACACGCCCCAGATCGTTCCGGTGGACGTCGACGGCCATGGTCAGCTCGGCCCGCTCCTTCGGATCGGCGTCGAGGGCGGCAGCAAGGCCTCTGTCCTCCCGTGCGTCCCGACCACGGGGACGCGTGCCCTTCACGGGGGCAGTGCGCAGGGTGTCTCCGTGGACCGAGAGCGCCAGCTCGGGGCTGACCCCGCAGACGATGCTGTCCCCCAGCTCCTGGAGGAACCCCCAGGGAGTGGGGGCAGCGTCGAGGAGTGACGCGAACAATGCCAGGCCATCACCGCGGACCTCAAGGCAAATACGGCGCGCGAGGTTGACCTCATAGAGGTCCCCGGCCGCGATGAGTCGGAGGGCTGCGCGGACACGCTCGAGGTGGGTCTCGTCGGGTTCGTCGGGGGGGAGGGGACGAACGTGGACGGCGGGTCGGGCGGCGGGAGTGGAGTGAAGCGCCTCGACCAGGGCACCGACGCTCTTCCCGTCGTCGCCGATGACGGCGACCTCGCCCGTCAGGTGGTCGATGCGCCCCACCGCCGCGTACCGGCGCCACGCCGGCAGGCCGAGCGCGCAGGGAGGCCGGAGGTCCGGGTGTCGCGTCCAGCCGGGTCGCTCCATCGAGCGCAGGGCCTCGTAGGGGACGACGCCGATCCACCGGGGAGCTGGCCCTGCTGTCTCCTCCTTGTTGGGAACCGCCGGCACGAGGTCATCCGTGGAGTCGACCGGCTCACACGTCAGGAAGCTCCAGCGTGTGTCGTCTACGCGAAGCCCCCCCCACGGACGACTGGCGAGGACGGCGAGACCGGGACGCCCGGCGAGCGAGCGCGCCAGGACCACGGGATCCGGCGGAAGGGGGAGGATGCGGACTACGGCCACGATGTCGCTCCCCTCTACCCTGCTTTACCTGTCCTGTCGCACGACAGCGTCCAGGCGCACGGCTCCTCTTGCGGGCCCGGACCTCGCTACCACCTCCCCATCATGCTCCACGATGAGCGAGCCCCCCTGACCGGGGATCCGGGGCGAGCCCGTGCCCCAGTTGGCGTTGACCACGGCGACGTCGAAACGGCGGGCCACGTCGGGGAGCAGCGTCCTGCGGGAGTCGACACGCTCGACCCACGCGCTGGGGAAAAGGAGAACGTCCGCCTGACCGAGCAGCTCCGCTGCATCCTCATCGAAGAACTGCACGTCGAAGCAGATGGCGACGGTCACCCGCGCTCCTCGCACCTCGAAGACCGGCGCGGGCGCGTCTCCGGGGGTCGCCCAGGTCTCTGGGTACCAGGGGTGGCGCTTGCGGTAGCGGGCCACTGGGCTGCCGTCGGGCGCGAAGACGAGGACTGCGTTGTAGACGCCATGCCCATCGCGCTCCACCAGCGGCCCTGCGAGGTGGCAGCCGTGCGCCCGCGCCATCGCCGCGAGCGCGGCGGCGGTCGGTCCAGTGCAAGCCTCGGCGAACGGGGTGAGGTCGAAGTCCAGGCCAGGCGACACGTAGCCGGTGAGCGCGAGCTCAGGCAGCAGCGCCAGATCAGGGGGCGGGGCCGAGCCGAGCAGGCGGTCGACGTCCGCGAAGGTGCGCGACGGCTGGTTCCATCGCGCAGGAAGCTGGAGGGCGGCGACGTGAAGCGACAAGGTCCGGCCCAGCTTACCCGGCTACCGGCACGGGTGGACATGCCAGGGTCCTTGGCGACAGAGCTCTTCGAGGGTAAATGCGGACCGTGCGACGTCATCTCGCCTTCCTTGCTTTCCCGCTCCTCTTCGCCTGCAACTCGAGCGCGAGCGGCACGATCCAGATCATTACCGGGGAGGAGACCGACACCTTCACGCAGACCCCCGTCCCGACGCAGATCATGGTGCAGGCGGAGGACAGCTCGGGGAACCTGACCACGCTCGCCACGGCGGCGTATCCGACCGACACGATCGACCTCGGCAATCAGGATCAGGACGCGGTGGCGCAGCTGGTCATCACGGCGATGGACGCCGACGGCAACAAGCTCGTGTACGGCTCGACCGTCCCGCTGCAGTACGGGGCGCTCGATGGCGAGACTCTTCCGGTCTTCGTGCAACGGGTCGGCGAGAACGCGCGCCTGCCGAACCCGCCGACCGACAGCCGCCAGTCACCCACCCTCGGTCTGCTCAGCGACCGGTTCCTCATCGTCGGTGGCGGCTCGGAGTCGGAGACGTCGCTGACGACACAGGTCTACGATTTCGCGCAGTTCAACCTGCTCAACCCGCCGCCAACGCTGCCCATCGTCCCCGCCTCCATGCCCATCGTGGGGACAGTCGCGCTGCTGATGGATGCCGCGGGTGATGGGAACTACTACGACTTCTCGCAGGACACGGGCACCTCGGTGAGCCCCCCCTCCGGATACTCCTTCGCGGACGTCGCCGGGGGCCAGACCATCTACGACGCGACGGACGGTTACGTGTTCGTCGTGGGGGCAACCCGGACCACGGGCAGCCCCACGGCGGCGGTGCTGAAGATCGACACCAACGACACCAGCAACGCGACCTACGTCACCGGGAACCTGTCGTGGCTGACGCTCTCGGCGCCACGACTGGGCGCCTCGGCCTGCTGGGTCGACACCCGTGGGCTGGTCGTCGGGGGCGGTAACGCGACGGCTGGGGGCATCGAGATCATCGCGAACGGTCAGACGACCGGAACGCAGCTGGCCTATCCCCCCGATCCCTCGTCGGGCTCGGGCATGTCCACGCTCGACGACCAGGAGTTCGTGCTCATGGCTGGAGGCGTGACCCCGACCGGAACGGACGCGGGCATCCGCGACTTCGACCTCGGATGCGGGACGAACTGTACTCCGACGGTGTGGGGCACAGCGCTACCCGAGCCCCTCACCTCGTCCTACGTCTTCACCTTCGACGCGGCCGACGCGTTTCTGGTCGGCAGCGAGCCGGGCTCGGGGCTGACGCACACCTTCACCCTGAACAGCGGCGGCGCGACCGAGGTGCCCACCAAGGTGCCGCACACCAACGCCGCCGCCATCGTCTCGCCGATGTTGTCCTCGATCCTCTTCTTCGGTGGCTCTGCGGGTGGCGAGATCGAGTCGTTCACCCCCGCGCCCTAGGGGTGTTGTCCCCTGGTTTTGGCGTCTGGCCGACACCGTGCGCTACGCTTGAAGGGTGACCAACCGGAAGCTGCTGCAGACTCAGTTCTCCGCTCGGGCCACGGATCTCGCGGAGAGCTACCGTGCCACGATGGGGCGGCTGCGCCTCGGGCCGCACGGGTTCACGCCAGACATGACCTCGCCGGAAGGACCGTCCACCGGAGGCGGCGTCCAGGCCATGCAGCACCTGCGGCTCCTTCCACCCCAGCCCACCATGCCCACGCTGGTGGTCGGTCACCTGAACAAGCGCGATGGGACGGCGGAGCTGCGAACGCTCGAGTACGTGGACGCGATCTGCCGCGAGCGATTCAAGCAGGGTGCGCCGATCGATCCAGCGCAGTACGCGCAGTTCCTCCAGTCAGCCCAGGGCTTCCTCGCTGCGTGTGGGCTGCGCGTAACCTTCGCCGGACCCCCCGCCGACCTCGTCTCGCGGGCGATGGCGCCCACGCCGTCGATGGCGCCGCCGAAGAGTGGCGGTTGGGTCGTCGCGGTCCTAGTTACCCTCCTGCTGCTGGGCATCCTCGGCACGGCGCTGGCCTGGTTCTTCCTCAAGCGGTGACGACCTGCTCCTCGAGGGGCGCGATGGCGGTGGCCCCCGGCCACACCACGCAGCGGCGCAGCACGCCCTCCCCCATCACATGGGCGCCTTCCCCGACGATGGCGCGGTCGAGCGCGACGCCGGCCTCGACCTGGCCTCCCAGCCCGACCCACGCATGCTCGCCGCGCGCGGCGAGCCAGGCCAGGTTTGCGTCCAGGTACGTCGCCAGGGTCCCGATGTCGTGCCACGGACCGTCGAATGGCCACGCGCGGAGCGTCTCACCCCGGGCCAGCGCGGGGACATAGACGTCCTCGATGAGCCCCCCGTGCTCCGGCAAACGAGCGCGGAGCGCGGCGCCAAGCACGTGGATACCGAGGAACTGGCCGCCCTGCACCTCCTCGCCGAACCGCTCCGTCCGGAGCCGCACGATGTGCCCTTGCCCATCGACTCCCACGCTCCCCTGACCTGAAGGGAGCGGCTGGACGACGAGCGTGGCTTCGCCCCCTCGCCCCGCGAGCAGCGCCGCCAGGTCGACGTCGGCTAGAATGTCCGCGTTCCAGAGCAGCACCTCGCCCGGGCCGAGCAGCGGGCCTGCGTGGGCGATGCCGCCCGCCGTTCCCAGGAGGTCCCTCTCCTCGGAGAGCGACAGCGTCGAACGGTGAAGAGACCGCCGGTTGCGGGCGAAGGCACGCAGCTGGTCCAGGTGGTGGTGCGCGTTGACCACGACCCGCGAGATTCCTGCACCCTCGAGGCGGTCCAGCACGTGGGCGAGCGCCGGCCGGTCGCCCACGGGCACTAGTGGCTTGGCCCGCAGCTCCGTGAGCGGCCTCAGGCGCGTGCCGAGGCCGGCAGCGAGCACCATTGCGGGAAGCACGAGGTGATTATCGCCAACTTGGCCGCCGGACGCCCGCCGTAGTAGGTGCTTGCCATGCTCCGTCTGTCTGCCGTGCTCGCGGTCTGCCTCGCGCTGACGCCCGTCGCGGCGAGTGTGGCGGCCTGCGGTTCGAGCGCTTCCGGAGTGGACGCGTGCAAGTCGATCGAGGAGGCGCGGTGCAACCAGGTGCCGAACTGCCCCAACGTCGAGGTCTCCCCCCCCATCTGGTTCACGTCGGGTACCGCGGTGGAGGCGTGCGTCCGCTACTACGACACGGCGTGTCTGCACGGCCTCTCCATCGGCAGCACCCCGAGCGCAGCCGATCTCAACGCCTGCGTGGCGGCCATCAACAACAACGGCTGCGATGTCGTCGCGTCGCCCGAGACCGATCCCTCGTGCGCGTGGCTGGTCCCGCCCGCGGAGGAGGACGCGGGGGACGGCGGCGACGCCGCCGATGGAGACGCCGACGCCGACACCGGGGTAGACGCCGACGAGGGCGGCTGATCAGTCCATCGGAGGAGGTGGGTCGGTTCCCGGATCGTTCTCCTGTTCGACGGCTTCGACCGGGACGCGCACGCGCTCGGCGTGCACGTGGTGGTCGAGCTCGACGCGCCAGAACGACGGCGCGTCGCCGCTCTTGCAGCCTAGGGTCAGCGATGGGGCGGCCAGCAGCTCGAAGTCGAAGCCCGCGGGGTGGCGGCGCTCGCTGACGTGACGGTGCCCGTGCATCACGAGCGTGGCGCCGACCTGCGCCAGCGTCTCGGCGAAGGTGCGCCCGTCGTCGAGGCGCATGCCGAGCTCCGTGGGCGCCCGTCGGCCCACGCCGACGGGGAGCGGGACGACGTGGTGATGGCAGACGACGATGCGGTGGCGGGCCTTCTTCCACTCGTATGTCCCGGCCACCTCGGAGAGCCATCCGAGCTGCTCTGGCCCGATGGCCCCGTTCTGGCGGAAGAAGGCCCGCTGCTTGCGCGAGCACGAGTCGAGCCCCACCACGATCGCGTCGGCCTCGTCGAGCGTGCGCTTCCAGGCACCGCACGGCTGCAGCTCGAGCCCCGTGCGCTCCGCGACCTCGTGCCAGCGCGTGCGCTTGGAGTCGTGGGTCGGCCGCGGCCGTGCGCTGCTGGCGATGGGGAAGAGGTAGAGGTCGTGGTTGCCGGGGATGATGAACAGGCGCCTGCGCTGCCGCCAGGGCGCGAAGGCGGCCTCGACCAGCTCCCACCCCTCGCCGTCGTCGGTACAGTCGCCCGTGACGATGACCGCATCGACGTTCTGCTCGGTCACGGCGCGCACGGCGCGGAGGAAACGGAGGTTCGTGTTGTGCGGCGTCGTCTCCAGCATCTGCGCGAGGGCACCCTCGCTTGGTGGAGAAGCGGCCAGCGTCCTCGCGCAGCGCGCCTCGAGGCGGCATGCCTTGGCGGCCGCGCGTTCGACCGGGTCGAGGGGGCCTCCGGTCTCGCGCGTGGAGGGCACGGGGTGGCCGTAGCCGTCGGGGTCGACCAGCACAACCGCCCCCTTCTTCCGGTTCCGCTCGCGCAGGACACGCCACCCACCCTCCGCCCAGCAAGGCTCGAACCGCGCCGGGCTCACGTCGGCCACATTCGTGGTGCGCTTGATGAGCTGGCCGCGGTCGTGCAGCGTGTCGCCGAACGACGAGATGTGGAAATCCGAGACGTGAGCGACGGCGAAGGACACCTTCAGGCGGTCGTAGCACGAGTGCGCACAGTGCCAGCGGCCGCGCCGAGAGGTTCTCCCGCCCGCCGCGCGGGCGTCACATCCCGCTGACGATCTTGAAGGACTCCCCGTCGCGGACGAGGTCGAGTCGGTTGTCGGCGACCTTGTGGTGCCATTCATCGGCCTTCACGCCGGGGAGCTTCCACGCTGCGGCGTACGTATAGTCGACATAGATATGGTTGGTCTCGGTGTACGTGATGCGCCGGTAGCGCATCTCGTAGCGGATGCCTGCGGTGCGTAGGAAGTCACCCGTGAGAAACTCCCGGATCTTGTCGAAGTCCGCGTCGTCGTCGTTGCGCGTGTTCCCTCCGTCTTCGAAGTAGGAGGGGCTCATCAGCTTGAGCAGCTGACCGACGTTCTTGTCCTCGAGGGCGTGCCGGTACTTCTCGCAGAAGAGGACAACGTCCCGGTTCTGCATGTTGTCCTCGACGTCCGTGTTCGGAATATACGTCTTGGAACAGGCCATCGCCGCGAGGGCGAGTGTTGCCGCGAGGAAGCGAAGGATTCGAGCGTAGGTCACGTCGCCCGCACCCTACAGCAACTTGCGGGCCGCGTGTCTTGTCCGCGTGATTGCAGGGAATCTCAGCCGCCCACCCCATAGTCCCCTTGTCAGGATGTCATCAACACGGGGGGTGGGGTGGGGAGCGCTGTCGAAGTGTCAAAGCGGCTCGATGCGGACGGTGGCGGATGCATCAGGGGGTGATCCAGCGGCGAGCTCCCCGGTGAAGCTGTCCTCGAGCAAGGGGAGAAGGGCCTGATGCCCGGCCCCGAAGGCGGTCGGCGTTGGGGTCCCGCGGCGCACGTGGAACTCCCCCAGCTTCCGGGTGGCGTCCTGGGAGGAGGCCGTAAGTAGCACGGCCACCGCTCCGGAGCGCACCGTGTCGCCCGCGAGAGCGCGAGTCACCGGTCCCCCCTCGTCGACGGCGACGACGACCAGTGCTTCGGCGTTGCCTCCCTCCACCAGCAGCGCGCCGGCAGCCAGCGCCTCCAGACCTGCGTGGAGCCCCCCCCCTACCGCGAAGCTCGGTCCCGTCAGACCGAACGCCATGGAGCACTCGCCGGCCACGGCGTTCGGGGACGTGTAGGGGAAGAGCCGGGGCGCGGCAGCGCGCGCGCCGTGCTCGCGGATCCGGGCGGCGAACCGGGCGTTGGTCTCGACGGTGGCGAGCGCGCTGCCGACGAGGATACCCGCTCCGGCCAGAGTGCTACCACACCGGGCCTGGAGCGCAGCGACGGCGGCGAGGGCGAGGCGCACGAGCGCGTCAGCGCGGGCGAGTCGGTCGACGGTGCAGCGCGTGGACGCTGCCAGGGACTCCAGCGGAGGCTCAGTCTCCGCGTGAGCCGCGGCGCGCACGAACACCGGCCGAGGGCGGCGGGTCGGACCTCCGGGGCTCGCCGCGAGGACCAGCGCTGCGTTGGCGCCACCGAAGGCGCAGGCCAGCTTCAGCGCAGCATGAACGATGCCGGGCGTACCGACGTCGAGCAGGCGGACCGACGCGTCCGGATCGGTTGGCCCCTCCCCGGCGGCTGCGGGGAGGACACCGTTCACGATGGCGTCGCGGCAGCACAGGAGCTCCAGCGCGCCCGCCGCCCCCAGCGTGTGCCCGATCTGGGCCTTGAACGGGTGGACCACAGGCGGGGCCTGGTCAGGCAGCGCCCGGGCGATGGCGCGGGCCTCGGCCGGATCGTTGAACGGGGTGGCTGTCGCGTGCGGACTGACCAGGTCGATGTGCGGGCGCCCAGCCTCGTCGAGCGCGGCGCACGCCGCCCGCGCGAGCCCGCTTCCCTCGCGATCGGGGGCCGTCAAGTGCACTGCGTCCGACGTCGTGCCGAACCCCGTCACGAAAAGCCGGGCCTGCGATACGTAGCGCGCAAGCGCGAGCACCGCTGCGCCTTCGCCAAGGCTCATTCCGTCCCGCCCCACCCGGAACGGCCGTGGAGGTGTGGTTGCTGTCGTAGCGCGCAGGGCCTCGAACCCCGCTGCAACGAACACCGTGACGTCGTCGAAGCCCCCGGCGAGCACAACGTCGCAGGCGTCACGACCGAGCGTGCGCACGCCGAGGCCCACGGCCAGCACGGAGGACGCGCACGCCCCGAGGACGAGGATGCATGGATCGAGCGGCCGGCCGAGCAACCGCGCCGCCCGGGCCATCGGTCCAAAGTAGGTCGCCGCCTCCCCGTCGGCCACTCCCTCGCCCCTTGCGAGCGCCGCGAGCGTGCGCTCGGCGGCGCGCATCCCTCCGCTCGACGTACCCAGCAGCAGGCCCACGCGCTCGTGCCTCCACGACGGCCTCACGCGTTCGAGCTCGGAGACACAGGAGGAGAGGGCGCGCACCAGCAGCGTCGTGGCACGATCTGCGCAGTTGCCGAGCGCGGCGCGAGCGACGAAAGGACGCGCGAGGCCAGCCCCGGCAAGCTCCTCGTCGCGTGTGATGGCGACGCGCGCCCTCTCGCCAGGCGCCCCGGCGCTCGTAGCGGCCCGGCCCTCCCCAAGCCCCGACACCGCGCCCGAGGCGATGATGGCCACGTCGCTCACGGTGCGAGCTCCGTGTCGGGATCGGCGAACGCCTCGGCCGGAGGAGGCTCCGCCGAGATGGCGTCGAGGACGAGCTCGAGCGCTGGGCCACCGGGAGCCTGCTCGTAGCGAACGTGGTCGTGCGCTGCGGGAACCACGTCTTTGCGGCACTCGTCCACTGTCTCGACACGGCCGCAGGCGCGGCGCGAAGCCACCAGGCGATGCCCCCGATCGCACGCTCCCTCGCGGAGCTCGAGGACGGACCCGTGGTCGTGCAGGAGCCACGTCGGCCCGGAGTCGTCGGGGGTCCCCTCCCGAGCGGCGAACAGCTGACCTTCGAGCGGCGTGAAGAACCACCAGCGCAGGAAGCCGATGGGTAGATCGCCCGGAGCGTCCTCGCCCCCGCGACGCACGAGGCCTGCGACCGGCACCGCCATGCGCCAGCGTTCGGGTGTCACCCATGCGTCGAGCAGCGTGACGCCAGCCACGCCGACCACGATGATTCGCAGTGCTCGCCCGGGCGCGACGGCGATTCCTCCGCGACCGATCACGGTGCGACCGCTCGCCGGCTCGCGCAGGGTCACGCTCGCGGCCGCTGCCCAGGGCGCGCCGCTGCGCGCTTCGCGCACACGGGCCAGCCCCTTCTGTAGCTCAGCCCAGCTCGCTGGCGTGGCGCCGACCCAAGGCCGCGGCTGCGCGACGCACGCGGACACTGCGAGGGTAAGGCAGGGCGCGAGCGGGAGCTTCACGTCCTCATCCCCGTACGAGGACGGTGGCGTGGCAACGTTTTTTGGCCAGTCCGAGGACCAAGGCCTCGTCGGTCTGCCCCGCACCGATGCGCGCCGCAGCGACCGCGATGGCCACTGCGCCCAGCGCGTCGCTCTCCCCCACAGCGGGGCCGCACACCCGCCGCTCGCACGACGCCCATGCGGACGCGTCGAGCAGGGGTCCCACCGCGCAGCCGCTGTGCGCGAGCACCACCTCCGCCCGACCCCCAAGGGGCTCCACGAGTCCCACCAGGGAGGGCGTGTCTCCGCGAACCTCGAGCGTCTGCCGGACGCGCACCATGATCCTCGCCCCGCGCCGCCGGGCCTCGGTCTCGCTCTCGACGACGACGGCCGCAGCGAGATCGCAGCGCGTCGCGATCGACGATACCTGCGACGAGAACAGCGCCGACAGGACGCGCTCGACGATGTCGCTCCTCGGCTCCACGGCACCTGCGACCATCCGCGTCGCCTCACCCGCCGTGACGAACTGGACGGCCTGCGCGAACGCGCTCTCGCCGCTGATGCCCAGATCGGCCGTGGCGAGGGCGGGTCCGCGGAGCCCTGCATAGATGGAGATGTGGCCGACGGGCGAGCTCGGGACCAGATTCGGGAACTCGGCGGGGCTGGCGGACCGTGGCCCGCGCTCGAAGATGCGGTGCATGTACGCCGCAGAGCCGTCGACGTTGCCGAAAGCGCTCCCGAGGACCAGCCCGGTCGCCAGCTCCCGGCCCCCCACGTCGTCGAGCACCCGCTCGACGACCACGGCTCCCAGCTGCGCCGCGCGGTCCAGGCGACGCGCTCGCCCTGGATCGAGGTGGCCCTCGGGCTCCACGGGCGCGCCCGGCTCGCGGCGCTCGAGGAGTGAGGCGCATGCCTCGGTTCCGAGCAGACCGCAGGGTCCGAACACGGCCGTCGCGGTGACGACGGGCTGGACCGGGGCCAGAGCCGGAGCCTCCCTTCGGAGGTCTGGATCGGCGAACACCAGGACCGTGTCCATGCCGCCGAACCCGAACGCGTTCGAGATGGCGGCGCGCACCCGGGGGACCTCGCGTCCCACGTGCGGCACGTGGACCAGGCCCATCGCTGGGTCAGGCTCGTCGAGCCCGGCCGTGGGAACGAGCGTGCGGCGGGAGACCACCAGGGCGGTGATGGCGGCCTCGATGGCCCCTGCCGCGCCGAGCGTGTGGCCGATCTGACCCTTGCTGCTCGAGACGGGGACGCGCGCCACCTCGGCACTCAGGCCGCGCGCGAGGGCCGCGGCCTCCATCGGATCGTTGACCGGCGTCCCCGTTCCGTGCGCGTTGACGTAGTCGATGTCGCGAGGCGAGAGGCCGGCGCACTTGATGGCGCGATGGATGAGTGACGCGACCAGCACGCCGTCGGGAGCGGGGTTCGTGATGTGGTGCGCCTCCGAGCCAACGGCCCACCCCGCGAGCTCCGCGACGGGTGTCGCTCCCCTCGATCTCGCGGCGTCTGCGCGCTCGAGCACGAGGAAGCCAGCCCCCTCGCCCAGGCTTGTACCTCGACGCCTCCGGTCGAACGGACGGCACGGCTCGGGATCGATGGCGCCAAGGGCGTTGAAGCCGCTCACGGTGAGGCGGCACAGTCCGTCCGTGCCGCCCGCCACGACGGCGTCCACTTCGCCCGCCAGAAGCCACGCCGTCGCGACCACGAGCGCGTTCGCGCCGCTCGAGCAGGCGCTGGATAGTGTGCGGATCCGCGCGAAGGGACCGAGGCGCTCCTCTAGCCGGTCGCCGGTCGAGGTGAGCGGGTGAGCAAGCATCTCCACCAGTACTTCGCGACACTGCGGGTCGGCGTGGAGCCGCGCCAGGAGCTGTTCGGTCTCGAACATACCTCCCGTGGTCCCTCCCACGACGAGCCCCACGCGCATGCGCCGCACGTCGAGCCTCGCCGTGCGCAGGGCCTCCTCCGCCGCGGTGGCGGCCATGATGCTCGTGCGAGACCACCCTCCCCGTGGGACCTCCACCCCCTCCACCTCTGCTGCCGTGCGGACCCGTTGCCCCGCGGTATCGAACAGCGTGATCTGCCGTATTGCGCGCTCGCCGTGCACCAGCCGCGCCCACGTCGCCTCGACCCCGACACCGAGCGGCGTCACCAGGCCCAGGCCGGTCAACCAGAGCCGCGGTCTCACCCCTGCTGGCCGACTTTCGGGAGAACCTGCACCCTGGCGACATGATCGGCGATGGTGCGTACGCTCCGGAAGATCTGCCGCGCCTCGTCCCCCTCGGGAATGCGCACGCCGAACCGCTCCTCGATGGACATCGCCAGCTGGAGCGCGTCGAGCGAGTCGAGGCCGAGCCCACCGCCGAAGAGGGGCGCGTCGTCCTCGATGGACTCGGGATCGCGATGCTTCAGATTGAGCTCGGTCACGATGAGCTTCTTGAGCTCTGCTCGGAGCTGGGGGGAGGACATCAGCCGCAAAGCCGTTTAGCACAACCTAGACGCTGACCAGCTCCCACGGCTCGATGGGTTCTTCCTCGTGCGACCGCTCGGGCTGGGCATCGACCGGGCCGGGAAGTCCCCGGAGCTGGAGCTCGATACGCTCCTCCAGGTCGTGCGCCGCCCGGCCGATGTCGGTGCCCAACATCGTCTCCGCCACCAGAACCGCGACCGCCCACGACGCCACGGCGACGCCGAAGCCAAGGAGGGGCCCCAGACCAGGTTTGCGCGCCATCACGTATAAGTCTATGACCGGACGGCCGGAGCGCCAGCGCGTGGCAAGCCGTCACGCCTGCGCCGCCCGGCCTACAGAGGCGACGATGGGGACGCTGGTGAGCTACGCCACGGAGAAGGGGGTCGCGCTCCTCACGCTGACCGACCCGCCCGTGAACGCCTACTCCTACGAGATGTTCAAGGAGCTCGACGCGAACATCCTCGAGGCCCGGTTCGACGACGACGTACACGTCATCGTCCTCACTGGCCACGGGGACAAGTATTTCTGCGCAGGCGCGAACATCAACATGCTCAAGGAGGCCGACGAGACCTTCAAGTATTACTTCTGCCTCCATGCCAACGAGACGCTCCTTCGACTGGAGAACACGCCCAAGCTCGTGATCGCAGCAATCAACGGGCACTGCGTGGGCGGGGGGCTGGAGGTCGCGCTGGCATGCGACCTGCGGGTTGCGCGGGCCGGGAACTTCCAACTCGGCCTGCCAGAGGTGGGGCTGGGGGTGCTGCCAGGGACAGGCGGCACCCAGCGGTTGACCAGGCTCCTCGGTAAGGCGCGGGCCATCGAGCTGATCGTGGAGGGCCAGAACCTTCCGGTGAGCGAGGCGCATGAGGCCGGACTGGTGCACAAGGTGTGGACGACGGAGACCCACGACGGGTTCGTGCGCCAGGTCCTGGACTACGCGCACGAGTTCTGTCCGCCGGGCCGGGCCTCGATGGCGGTCGGCCACATCAAGCGTGCGGTGCAGAGCGGAGGGGAGATGTCCCTGGAGCAAGGGCTGGCGCTCGAGCGGGAGCTGCAGCAGCAGCTCTTCCGATCCCAGGACGCGAAGGAAGGCATGCTGGCTTACACGCAGAAGCGCAAAGCCACCTTCCGCGGCCGGTGATCCACAAGAAGCGCCGGCTACCATGACACGGCCATGCCGCCGTCGTCGCTCGAGTCCGCCCTGACGATCCCAGCCTATGCCCTCGCCGCGACGACGCTCGACCCCACCGGCCTCGGCAACCTCCCCCCCGACCTGCTGACCGAGACCACCTTCGGCGCACGGTACGAGCTGGGCGAGATGATCGGCGAGGGTGGCATGGGGGTCGTGCGTAGCTGCGTCGACCGGCGCATCGGCCGCGAGATCGCCATCAAGAGCGTGAAGCCTGGCCGCGGCTCCGGCGGCGACTCCGCAATCCGTTTCCTGCGCGAGGCCTGCGTGCAGGGGCAGCTCGAGCACCCAGCCATCGTCCCCGTACACGACCTGGGCCGCGACGCGGACGGGACGCTCTACTTCACGATGAAGCGCATCCGTGGGATGACCTTCGAGCGGATCATCGACGCCCTGCGCATGGGGGAGGACGACGCGGTCCGGCAGTTCTCACGCCGCAAGCTCCTCGGAGCCTTCGCCAGCGTGTGCCACGCCGTCGACTTCGCTCACGCCCGCGGCGTCGTGCATCGCGACCTGAAGCCAGGCAACGTCATGCTGGGCGACTACGGCGAGGTGTACGTCCTCGACTGGGGCCTGGCGAAGGTCGTCGGCGCCCCCGAGGCGCTCTTGCCGAGCGGACCGCCCATCACGAGCGGAAGCGATCCTGGCGGCAAGACGGCGCACGGCGCGACGCTGGGCACGCCCGGGTACATGTCTCCGGAGCAGGCGCGGGGGGAGACGGTGGATGCGCGCGCCGACGTCTACGCCCTAGGCGCCATCCTGTTCGAGCTGCTCGCGCTCGAGCCCCTGCACCGGCACGGGACCCCACAGATTGCCCTGGACTCCACCCTTGCTGGCGCCGATGCCCGTCCCAGCGCCCGCTGTCCGCACCTCGACGTGCCGCCGGAGCTCGACGCCGTCTGCGAGCGAGCCACCGCGCTCGACCCGAAGGACCGCTTCCTCACCGTCCGCGACGTCGTCGACGCGGTGGAGCGCTATCTCGACGGAGACCGCGACCTGGAGCGACGCCGGGACGTGGCGCGCGAGCACGCACGCACCGCGGCCATCCACGCGGCTGACGCCCTGACACGAGGTCACGGCGCGACCGACGTGCGGGCGCTGGCCCTGCGCGAGGTGGGACGCGCCATCGCCCTCGATCCGGGCAACCGCGACGCCGTCCGCACCTTGATGCGCCTGATGACCGAACCGCCGCGCGAGGTCCCGCCCGACGCGCGCGCCGCGATGCTGGTGGACACCGCGCGCTCGATGCGGATCGGCTCGCGGATCGCCGCGATCGCCTACCTCACCTGGTTCGTCTACACGCCGCTCATGCTCCTGATGGGGATCCGCAGCTGGACCGCCTGGGCCATCGGGAGCGCCGCCTGGCTTTGCGCATCGGGCGCAGCCTATGCGTCGACGCGCAGGCGGCGCGACGACGACAAGGTCGACCTCCCCACGCTGTTCGCCGGGGCGGTCGCCGTCGCCGTCAGCAGCACGATCTTCGGCCCCTACGTGGTCGTTCCCAGCCTGGCCGTCATCGGGGCCATGCTGCTGCACCTTGCGCCCGACCGCTCGCGGCGCACGCTCGTCGTGATCCTCAACTGCCTCGCCGTCGCCCTACCCGCGGCGCTGCAGTGGGCAGGCGTGCTCCCAGCATCGTACGTGTTCGAGCACGACGCCGTGACCATCCAGCCGCTGATGGTCAGCTTCCCGCCCGTCACCACGCAGGTCTTCCTCCTCATCTCCAACGTCGCGCTCATCATCACAGGCTGCGCGATGGTGGCGCCCTTCCGCAACACACTGACCGCGGCCGAGGAGCGCCTGCACGTCCAGGCCTGGCAGCTCCGCCAGCTCGTTCCCGAGGAGGCCCGTCCGGCGAGCGCCCCGCCACCGCCCAAGAGCACCTTACGGCTGCCGCAGGCGCGCCGGTAGGACGCAGGCTCACCCAGCCCGTGCGAAGAGGCGTGCGTAGTGCTCGGCGATGGCCTCGCCCCCGAGCTGCGAGAAGAACGTGGAGTAGGCCATCCAGATGGCGAGGCCGTTGAGATCCCGGAACATCGGCGGCAGGAACCTGGGCGGCGCGACTACGCCGTCGGAGACCCGGCGCGCGAGCACGGGCACGTCCTCGTGCGCCACCTTGCCCACGAACAGGAAGGGAATGAGATCGGCGCGGTCGTGCTGGATGGCGCTGCGGATGAAGGCGTAGTTGAGGACGATGCCCTTGCAGTAGCAGGCATCCTTGGTGAAGGGCGCGCCACCCTCCACCACCCCGCCGCGAAACACGCGACGCGTGTTGTGGAAGCACTCTGCCTCCTCGTAGCCCTCGGTGCGGAACCACTCGAAGACGTCGAGGAACGACGCGCCGTCCTCGGCCTTGTCCACGGCCAGCACGCGGTCGTTCAGCCTCCGGGCGCGGCGCGGGTAGGTGCGGAAGGTGAACATCTCGAGCAGCGCCGCGAGCCCCTCCTGCACGGCCGTCGTGCGCGGCGGCCCCTTGGCGAGCCAGCGCGCCACGGGCTGCGCCTGCCCGTTGAGCGACGTCGCCACGTGCACCCAGCCCTCGTGCACCTCGAGGATGTCGATGTCGCGCGGGCTGAACTTCGCGCCGGTGCGCACCTTGACGTAGTCGCTACCGGCCGAGGCGTCCGCGAGGATGCCGTCGTCGGCCTCGACGCGAACGCCGGTCTCGCCGAAGTAGGTCGCCAGCCGCTCGCCCAGGAGCCGCGCTGCCTCGGCCGCGTCGATGGTCCGCGCGTAGAGGGGAGAGACGGAGCGTAGCGGCAGCGACCACTCGTCGACGCTGGTCAGGATCCCGTAGAGCAGCTGACCGAGATCGCGCACCGTGGAGCGCCCGTCGGGGAACTTGTCCTTGGGCGAGCCGTAGAGGCGCCTGGACCATGCGTAGAAGCTGGGAGTGCCACGGGCGGCCAGCATGTGGACGACGTCCCGGTACTCAAGGGCGGTCGTCATCATGATCTGCCCGATCGCGTCGCCCTCGCCGAGCTCGTGGTCGATGTCGCGCGCGATGCGCTCGAACTCCAGGCCTTTGTCTCTGGGGTGGAAGCCGAGATCGACACGCTCGTAGAACGAGGCGTCGATCTTGGGCAGCTCGCGCACCTTGGTCCGGAAGAACTGGTGCTCGACCTCGTCGTCCCAGCGCAGCGCCTGCAGTACCCGGATGGGTCGCTGGGCCTCGACGATGCGCGCCGCTAGCTGGGCGACCACCTCCTTGTAGCTGCGCCAGGGGCCGGCCGACGGAGGCACGGGGATGGACGGCGTGGGGTCCGAGTCCAGCGGAGGCTCCTCCTTGGGGCCCGTGCGCGCGCCGTTGCGCACGGCCGGGGCGGGAGGCTCGGCCGACTTGCGTTCGTCTGTCTTCTCGGCGGGTTCTTCCGCCTCGCGTGCGCGCCGCTCGGCCATGGTGAGCTTGGAATAGTACGGCATTTCTGCGCCTGGCCGCCCGGCTCCTGGCTGGTACACCGACGGGACGATGCGCTGGCCTCTCGCTCCGGTACTTGCGCTCGGCGTCACGGCAGCACTGTGCGACTGCAGGAGCGCCCTGCAGCCGCGCATCGCGACGCGGTATCCCGAGGCCGCGCTGGTCGACGTGGGGGGCCGGGGGCGGGTGGGTGCGTACTGCTCGGGCGCGCTCATCGCTCCGTCGGTGGTGCTCACCGCCGGCCATTGCGTGAAGGGGCGAGCAGGCTTCGTGCCCGATGCATGGACCGTGACCCTCCCCTATGCCGCACGTGCCCCGGAGCGGCTCGAGGCCACCGGCACGGCGACCTTCGACTGGGAGCCCACCGACGGCACCGTCGATCCCGCGAGGCACGACGTCGGGCTTCTGTTCCTCGCTCATCCGGTCCCGCTCCCCCCGGAGCAGTGTCCGCGGCTCGCCACCCGGCCCCTGCAGGACGAAGCCGACGTCGTTCACCTGGGCCGCCTCCACGAGGGGCTCCTGTCGACCACGGCCCTCTTCGTCAGCGAGCCGGTCGCCGTGAGGGGTGGCGCGGCGGCAGGCTTTCCCTTCGACTACGACGCGGAGGCCATCATGGGCCAGGGCGACTCCGGTGGTCCTGTGGAGGTGCTGGGAGCAAACCCGCACCTCATCGTCGCCGTCGGTTCGGGGGCCTACCCCGGCAAGAACGAGGTGCTCGCCCGCGTCGACCTGCTCCACCAGTGGCTCACCGAGCAGGTCCGTGCCCACGGAGGCCCGTGCTACCCCACCGCCGCGATGACCCGCTCCAGCACGTCCACGTCCCTCACGCCCTCGGCTTCGGCGCGGTAGCTCAGGACTAGGCGGTGCCGCAGGACGGGGGTCACCAGCGCCCGCACGTCGTCCACATCCGCCGCGGCCTCGCCGCGCAGCGCCGCCCTCGCCTTCGACGCCAGGACGAGCGCCTGCGACCCGCGCGGTCCGGCTCCGAACCGCACGAGCTCCTTCACCTCGCGCGGCGCGCGCGGATCGTGCGGCCGCGTCGTCCGGCCCAGGGCCACCGCGAGCTCGATGGCCGCGTCGGTCACCGGCATCCGAGGCACGAGCCCCTGCAGTGCGCGCACCTCGTTGCTGTTGAGCACGCGCGGGATGTCCCCCTCTGACGCGCCAGTCGTGCGTCGGGCGATCTCCTTCTCTTCGACCGCGCTCGGGTACTCGACGTGGACTTCGAGGAGGAACCGATCGAGCTGCGCCTCGGGCAGCGGATACGTCCCCTCCTGCTCGATGGGGTTGCGCGTCGCGAAGACCTGGAAGGGATCCGGCAGGGCGTGCGTGTTCATCCCCACCGTGACCCTGCGCTCCTGCATGGCCTGCAGCAGAGCCGCCTGCGTCTTGGGCGGGGTCCGGTTGATCTCGTCGGCGAGGACGAGGTTGTGGAAGATCGGACCGGGCAGAAACCGCACGACCCGACCGCCAGCGTCATCCTGGAGAACGTCGGTCCCGGTGATATCGGCGGGGAGCAGATCGGGGGTGAACTGGACGCGGCCGAACGAGAGGTCGAGCGCCTGCGCCAGGGAGGCCACGAGCAGCGTCTTGGCCAGACCGGGCACCCCGACGAGCAGAGCGTGGCCGCGGGCGAGCAGCGCCACCAGCATCAGCTCGATGACGTCCTCCTGACCTACGACGCGGACCGCGATGGCGGTGCGGAGCGTGCGGCTCGACTCCCGCGCCTTTTCGAGGAGCTCGACGTCGTTCGGAGCGGGCTCGCGGACCTCGGCGGCAGACATGGCAACGGTCGCTTGGCAATCGCACGCGGGGCGCGCCGTGTCAAAGTCTGCTAGACAGCCCGCCGTGCCGGACCCCTCCCCTGCGGCCAGCGAGACCGTCGAGCGCCCCGATCCGGGGCTGGCGCGGGGCCGGTGGGAGGCACCGGCCTGGGCGTTCTACGCCACGCTGGCGGCCGTCGTCCTCGGCGCCCTGGCGTGGCTTGCCATCGCCCTGCGGATGCGCCGGAGCGCCCGATGAGCGCCTCCCAGGCGGCCCCGCCGCGAAACACCGCCATCCGCCGCGTGCTGCTGGCCATGCTCCTCGGCGTCGTCGTCTACGGCGGCTACGCAATATACGCGGGCCTCGGCAAGATGGGTGACGAGCTCGCACGCTTTCACTGGTGGGCCTTCGGCGCGGCCTGCACGCTCGCCTTCGGCAACTACCTGGTGCGCTGGCTCAAGTGGGAGTTCTACCTCGCGCGCCTCGGCATCCGCGATGTCCATCGCCTGGACAGCCTGCTGACGTTCTTGAGCGGCTTCGTCCTGACCGTGACGCCGGGCAAGGTGGGCGAGGTGTTCAAGTCCTTGGTGCTTTTCGAGACCTACAAAGTCCCCGTCGCCCGCACCGCGCCCATCGTCGTGGCCGAGCGCGTGACCGATGTCATCGGTGTCGTGGTGCTGATCGTCCTCGGCTCGCTGGGCTTCTCTGGCGGGCTGCTCTGGGCGGGACTCGGAACCACAGCGGTGCTGGTGCTCCTCGTCGTGGTGTCGCACCGCGGCCTCTCCATCAAGCTCATCGGCCTGGTCGAGCGCCTGCCAGGGCCGTTCCGGCGCATCGGGCCCAGGCTGCACGAGGCCTACGACAGCCTGGCCACCATGGTGAAGCCCGCCAACCTCGTGGTGCCGACGCTACTGTCCATCGGCGCCTGGTCCCTCGAGTGCACGGCGCTCTGGGTCATCCTCCGCGGCCTCGGCCAGGATACGGGCTTTGGCCTGGCGACGTTCTTCTACGCCACGAGCACGCTGGCGGGCGCCCTCGTCCCGGTGCCTGGAGGTCTCGGCGTCACCGAGTCGACGCTGCAGGGGCAGCTCCACGAGCTCGGGCACGTGGGGGCGACGACGGCGACCACATCGATGATCCTCGTGCGCTTCGCGACGCTCTGGTTCGCCGTGCTGGTGGGCTTCCTGTCCCTCTCGCTGCTCAAGCGCCGCCACCCTGGCCTGCTCGCGGGGGCAAGGGTCGAGGAGGCAGCGCCTGCGACGCAGGCGGCCGGCTCGTAGGATGGCGTGGATGCGGGACGACGACTGGGTGGAGCTCCTGCGCGTGCACGACCGCTTCGAGGCCGAGGTCACGGTCGGGATGCTGCAGGACCACGACGTCCCGGTCCGGACCTCGGGCGGCGCCACCACGGCGCTCCCCACCATCGGCCTCACGGACGTGCGGATCCTCGTCCCCCAGGCCGAGCGCGAGCGGGCCGAGCAAGTGCTGGGCGCCATGCGGGGCGGGCAGGGCGACGTGCACCCCTTCCGCGACGCGCCGCCCGAGCCCTACGATCCCCCCGTCCGTCGCCATCGCGGCCCGCACCTCGTGTGGGGCATGGTCGTCCTGGCGCTCGCCTACGCGGCCGCGGCGCTGCTCAGGCGCTGAGGGCCTCGAGGGCCTGCAGTGCCTCGAGGAAGTCTGCCGGGGGCTCCACCTCGAAGCGCATGGGGCGCCCGGTCGTGGGGTGCACGAAGCCGAGCACCCGCGCGTGCAGGGCCTGGTGGCCGAGGCGCTCGCCCACGGCGCGGACCTGCTCGTCGCGGGGTGCCTTGCCGTAGAGAGAATCGCCCAGCACGGGCGTGCCCGACTCGGCGAGATGAACGCGGATCTGGTGCGTGCGCCCCGTCTGCAGGGTGCACTCGACGAAGGTCGCGCCGGCCAGCCGGGCCAGCACGCGCACGTGGGTCACCGCGCGCTTGCCGCTGCGCAAGCGGGTGGTGAAGCGCATGCGGTCGCGCGGGTGGCGGCCGTGGAGCGTGTCGTGCGTCCGTTCCCGGGCCTCGCCGACCACCAGCGCCCGGTAGGCCCGCTCGATGGAATGCGCCTGGAACTGCCCCTTGAGCCTCTCGCGCGCCTCTGGCGTGCGCGCCACGACCATGACCCCGCTCGTCCCCTTGTCGAGGCGATGGACGATCCCCGGGCGTTCGTTGTCGCTCGTGTCGTCGGAGAGCTCGCGGAAGAGCCCCAGCGCCAGCAGTCCGTTCACCAGGGTCCCGCCCGCGTGTCCGCGCGCCGGGTGCACGACCAGCCCTGCGGGCTTGTCCACCACGACGAGATCGTCGTCCACATAGAGCACCGCGAACTCGACGCCCTCCTCGGGCCGCGCCTCCGTGGTCGCCGGCCCCATGGGCTCCACGTCCACCCGCTCCCCCTCGCGCACGTGCGCGGAGGCCGCCCGCGGCGCGCCGTCCACGGTCACCCTGCCCGCTGCGATCCAGCGCTGCAGCTCGGACCGGGAGACGTCGAGGGCTCCCGCGAGGAACCGGTCGAGGCGTGACCCGCCCGCCTCGCGTGGCACGAGCAGGCGTTGGGGAGCGATCACCAGAGCTTCGACTTGATGTGCCCCTTGGCCTTGATGAGGATGTCGACCAGCGCGCGGTCGTAGAAATTGCGCGGGTAGAGGTCGGGGCTGACGCGCCGCTTGTAGAGCGCGCGACCCTCCTCGATCTCCTCGGCGAGCGCGTCGAAGAGGTTGTCGTTCTGGATGCCGCTGACGATCTTGTCCTCGTTGTAGAGCGACAGGTCGCTGGCGATGGCGCGTGCGAGACGGCGGGCGGCTTCCTCGGTCTCGATGAGAGGCATGGCTGGATCATACGGGACCGCCAGCCCCGTGGGCTAGATGCTTGCTCGGACGGCTCCCCCACTCAAGCAATAGCCTCGAGGCCTTTCCCCTGATAAGAGCGGCGAGGACAGTTCCATGGCATTTCGCACCCTCTGCCAGGCGATCGAAGACGCGGCCAAGGCCGAGCCCACGCGCGGCTACCGGTTCATCCCGGAGACGGGGGTTCCCGGCTTCTCCGGGGCCGGCCCCGGCGAGGGGACCGAGGCGTCCTTCTCGTACACCGCCGTCGAGCGGATGACCGCGCGCTTCGGCGGGGCGCTGCAGGCCCTGGGGCTGCGCAAGGGCGACCGCGTCGCCCTCATCCTGCCCAACAACGACGATTTCGTCCTTTGCTTCCTCGGCGCCATCCGGGCGGGCATCATCCCGGTCCCCATCTACCCGCCCATGGCGCTGGGCGCCCTGCAGGCCTACCTCGACAATACGCGCCACATCGTCGCCAAGAGCGGGGCGCGCGGTCTGGTCACGACCGGCAAGATCAAGCGCCTGCTCGGCACGGTCCAGGGGGCCTGCCCGGACCTCGAGCAGGTCGTCGCCATCGAGGGCATCCGCGAGTCGACCGAGCCGCTCAAGGCCGAGAAGATCACCCTGGAGGACGTGGCGTTCCTGCAGTTCACCAGCGGGTCCACCTCGCGGCCCAAGGGCGTGACGCTCACCCACGGCAACCTGGCCGCCAACATCAAGTGCATCATGGAAGACGGCCTGCAGATGTCCCCGGAGGACATCGCCATCTCCTGGCTGCCGCTCTACCACGACATGGGGCTCATCGGCTTCGTGCTGGCCCCCCTCTACAACGTGGTCCCGGTGCACTTCCTGCCCGCCCTGCTGTTCCTCAAGCGCCCCATCACCTGGTTCCAGGCCTTCACCCGCTACAGCGGCAGCACCGCCTATGCCCCCAACTTCGCCTACGCCCTCTGCGTGAAGCGCATCAAACCCGCGGACCTCGAGGGGCTCGACGTCTCGCGCTGGCGCGTCGCGGGTTGCGGCGCGGAGCCCATTCGCCCTGAGACCCTCGAGGCCTTCGCCCAGACGTTCGAGCGAATCGGGTTCCAGAAGAGCGCGCTCCTTCCCTCCTACGGCATGGCCGAGTCCTCGCTGGCCGTCTCCTTCAGCGAGCTGCACGAGGGCATGAAGACGCTCAGCGTGCACGGCCCCGAGCTGTGGGAGACGGGCAAGGCCCGGATCGTCCCCGAGACCGACGAGGACGCTGTCCGCCTCGTGTCGTGCGGCCGCGAGTTCCCGGAGCACAAGGTGCGGGTCTTCGCCCCCGACGACGCGACCAGCGAGACGCCGCTCCCGGAGCTCACCGTGGGCGAGATGCGCATCGCCGGGCCGAGCATCATGCGGGGGTATTGGGAGGACGCCGAGCGCACGCGCGACGCTTTCGCCGGCGCCTTCCTGCGCACGGGCGATCTCGGCTTCATCCACGACGGGCACGTCTTCATCTGCGGGCGCAGCAAGGAGGTCGTCATCGTCAACGGCCGCAACTACTACCCGCAGGACATGGAGTGGGAGGCCAGCAAGGTGGCCGGCGTGCGCAAGGGCAACGTCGTGGCCTTCGGCGCGCGGGATCCGAGCGGCATGGAGCGCGATCGGGAGCGGGTGGTGCTGGCCTTCGAGGTGCAGGACGTCGAGCGCCTGGGCCACGCGACCGCCCTGCTGGGTGACGTGCGCAAGGCGGTACAGGAGGGAATGGGTCTGACGCTCGACGACGTCGTGGCGCTGCCCCCCGGGGCGCTCCCCAAGACATCCAGCGGCAAGCTCCAGCGCGCCAAGACCCGCGAGCTCTACGAGACGGGAGAGCTCATGGGGCGGCAGGCCGCGCGCGACGCGAGCAAGCTCGATCTCGTGAAGCACGCTGCCCAGAGCCAGCTCAGCTACTTCAAGCTGGCCGTGCTCGGCGGACGCAAGCGCAAGGACTAGCGAGCAGCGTCCGGGGCTGCACGATCGACCGCCGGAGTCGCGCTCGTAGTCGCCCGGGTCGGGCTCGCAGTCGCCCGGGTCGCGCTCGTAGTCGCCGGGGTCGGGCTCGTAGTCGCTGGGGTCGCGCGAGTAGCCCTTGGGCTGGCGCGCGTCAGCGCCGGGGTCGCGCGAGTGCGGATTTCTGTCGCCGGAGTGCGCTCGGCCTTCTCCCTCGTAGTCGCCGGCCACGACGGCGGAGTCGGCGGCTGCTCCCGCGACGCCAGCGGTGACGCACGCGACGCCGGCGGTCACTCCCGCGACCCCGGCGGTGACGCGCTCGACCCCGACGGTCACTCCCGCGACCCCGGCCGCCTGTCCCGAGGGCGAAGAAGGTGCGCCGGCGCGCAAATTGTAGTCCCTTGCAGTTGATAATGATTCTAGTTAGGTTCTACCCGCGATGCCTGCCGAGAGCGAGCGTACAGCCGTCATGCTGGCGGACCTGAAGCGTGCCGGGCTGAAGATGACGCCCCAGCGCATCGCCATCGTGCGCCTCTTCGCCGAGGACGACTCCCACCCCACCGCGCAGGACCTCTTCGAACGCCTGCGCCCCGCCTTCCCATCGATGAGCTTCGCCACCGTGTACAACACGCTCGACACGCTGGCGCGCACAGGCCTCGCGGGCATCGTGCGCCTGCCTGGCAAGCGCGGGGACGCCGCACGGTTTGACCCCAACACCGGCCCGCACCACCACGCCGTGTGCGACGGCTGCGGCGCCGTCCTCGACATCGCCGCCGGCACGCTCTCGCCGACCCCCGCCGCGCGGAAGAGAGTGCGCCGCGCCGCCCCCGGGTTCGACGTGCGCGCGGTCGAGCGCATCTATCGCGGTCTTTGCGCGCGGTGCGCGCGCGAACGCTCGTAACAACAGGCACACCCCAAGGAGACACCCATGGCCAAATCGCTTCAGGGCACCAAGACGCACACGAACCTCAAGGAGGCCTTCGCCGGCGAGTCGCAGGCGAACCGCCGCTACCTCTACTTCGCAAAGGTCGCCGACGTGGAGGGCTACCCCGAGATCGCCGGCAACTTCAAGGAGACGGCGGACGGTGAGACCGGGCACGCGCACGGCCACCTCGACTACCTCAAGCAGGTGGGCGACCCCGCCACTGGCCTGCCCATCGGCAACACCGAGAAGAACCTCAAGTCCGCCGTCGCCGGCGAGACCTACGAGTACGAGACCATGTACCCCGGCATGGCCAAGACCGCGCGCGAGGAGGGCTTCGAGGACGTCGCCGAGTGGTTCGAGACGCTCGCCAAGGCCGAGAAGAGCCACGCCGGCCGCTTCACGAAGATGCTCGAGGTCCTCAAGAGCTGACGAGCACACCCCGGACGAACAGGGAGCGGGGAAAGGAGGAGTGCGGACGCTTTGCGGCGTTCCGCGCTCCCATTCCCCTTCTCTGTTCCCGTGTTCGTCTCTACCGTTTTGCCACCATCCATGTCCAAGGTCGATCTCCTCCCCAAGCAGCCTCCGGCCACCGATCCCGCCGATCCCCGGTACTGGGACCCTCGCGATCTCGAGGTGGAAATGCGCCGCACGCTCGAGATCTGCCACGGCTGCCGGATGTGCGTCGGCTACTGCGGGACGTTCCCCGACGTCTTCGGCCGCATCGACCGCGACATCGAGAAGCGCGGCGCCACGGGGGCCGAGCTGCTCGACGAGGCGGCGTTCGAGAGCGCGACGGAGCTCTGCTGGCAGTGCAAGCTCTGCTACATCAAGTGTCCCTACACCAAGGACGAGGGGCACGAGTGGATGCTCGACGTCCCCCGCCTGCTCACGCGCGAGAAGGCCCAGCGGGTGAAGCGCAACGGCGTCACCCTGCAGGACAGGGTGCTCGGCGAGCCGCAGCTGCTCGGCCGGATGACGGCCGGGCCGATGGCCCGCCTCGCCAACTTCGTGAACGTCAACCGCCTGGTGCGCAAGGGCATGTCCGCGGTGGCGGGCATCTCGGAGCATTTTCCCCTCCCGCCCTTCGGGGAGACGAGCTTCGCCTCGTGGCTGAAGCATCACCAGCCCTTGCCCGAGGCCGGGACGCGTGGGACGGTCGCCCTCTTCGCGACCTGCCTCGCCGACTACAATTTCCCGCGCATCGCCGCCTGTGCCGTGCGCGTGCTCGAGAAGAACGGGTGGAGCGTGGTCCGCCCGGAGCAAACGTGCTGCGGCATGCCCAACATCGACGGCGGCGACCTCGACGCGGCGCGCGTCAAGGTGCGCGCGAACGTGGCCTCGCTGCTGACCGAGGTGGACAGCGGGCGCCGTGTCGTGAGCCTGCAGCCGACGTGCGGGTACATGATCCGCAAAGAGTGGCCGGAGCTCGCCCCCGGCCCGGAGGCGAGCCGGGTGGCCGAGGCGACGCTGGACGTGATGGAGCTGCTCGAGCAGCAGCGCAAGGACAAGACGCTGGCGCGCGGGTTCGAGCACCCGCTGGGCAAGGTCGCTTACCACGCGTCGTGCCACCTGCGGGCGCAGAAGATCGGCTACCCCGCGGTCCGCGTGCTCAACCTCCTGCCCGAGGCGGAGATCGAGGTTGTCGAGCAGTGCTCGGCGGTGGACGGGACGTGGGGGATGAAGACGCAGCACTACGAGATGGGCAAGCGCTACGCGCAGAAGCTCGTCCGGGGCATCGATCAGGCGGACGCCAAGCGCGTCGTGACCGACTGCGCCCTGTCGGCGAGGCGCATCCTCGCCGAGACCGGCATCGCCCCGCTGCACCCCGTGGAGGCCATGGCGGAGGCCTACGGCCTGGCGCCGGACGTGAGGTGACCCATGAAGCCGATCGAGCGCGGAGAGATCCTGGGGCTGGCGGAGTACGAGCAGGTGCGGGAGCAGTTCCGGGCCCGCGTCATCGCGCAGAAGAAGCGGCGTCGGGTGCAGGTCGGCAACCGCATCACGGTGCTGTTCGAGAACCGCGACACGGTGCTGCTGCAGATCCAGGAGATGCTCCGCACCGAGCGCATCACGCGCGCCGGAGCGGTGCAGCACGAGATCGACACGTACAACGATCTCCTCCCCGGCCCGGGTGAGGTCTCGGCCACGCTGATGGTCGAGGTCACGGACAAGGACGAGCGCGACTCGTTCCTCGTGGCGGCCAAGGGCCTCGAGCGCCACGTCTGGCTCGTCGCGGGCAGCCAGCGCTTCGGCGCGCGGTCCGTCGACCGCGGCGGCACCGACGAGCGGACCACCGCGGTACACTACCTCCGCTTCGCCCTCTCCCCTGCCCTGGTCGACGCCCTCAAGGGCGCCGCCTCCGGTCAGGCAACCATCACACACCTCGAGCTGGTCATCGACCATCCAGCGTACGAGGCGCGCGCGGTCCTTCCCGCCGAGACGATCCTCGAGCTCGGCGAGGATCTGGCCTCGTGACCGCGCCCTTCGTGCACGTCCACCGCGTCCGCTTCGACGAGATCGACGCGGCCGGGATCGTCTACTTCGCCCGCTTCTTCACGTGGTGCCACGACGCCATCGAGGCCATGCTCGAGGCGGTCGACGGCGGCTACGTCCACCTGGTCAACGTCCGGCGCCTGGGGTTCCCCGCCGTCCACGTCGAGGCCGACTACTCGGCACCGCTGCGCTTCGGCGAGGAGGTGCACATCGCCTCCACGGTCGAGCGCCTGGGCAAGACGTCCATCGCCATCCGCTTCGAGCTCACGCGCGCCTCGGACCACGACCACGTGGCGACCCTGCGGCATGTCGTGGCCGTGACCGACCTCGACGCCATGCGCGCCTGCCCCATTCCCGACGACGTGCGCGGCGCTCTCGAGGCCTGGATGTCTGCGTCGCCGCAGCAGATGCCCACTACGCCGCGGTGACGGGCGCTGTGACCGGTGGCTCGGGGTTGGGCGCGCGGACAGACTCGGTGAGGTCGATGTGGCGGGCGATGAGGCTCCGCGCGTAGAAGATCATGTAGATGCCGAAGGCAAAGAGGCCGATGCAGCCATACTGCGCCGGCGTCAGCCCGGCGTAGCGCGTGTCACCGTTCTCGGTCGCGGGGTTGCGGAGGAAGTCCATCGCGAAGCGTACGGGAGCGTAGGAGAGCGCCGTGACGATGGTGTACGAGCCGAGCGGCACCTTCTTGCGCCAGGTCAGCGCGAAGCTCGCGCACAGGATGACGGTGAAGAAGAACTCCAGCAGGCCCAGGTCGAAGCGTGGATCGTGGCCCTGGATCAGCTCGATGAAGCCGAGCTTGGTCACGACGCCGTCACCGGCGTGGCTCGGATAGGCCACCGCGAGCAGGGTGTCGGCCGTGGCGCGCGCGCCAGGATGGTCGTGCACACTCGCACACCCGGCCCGCCCGAACATCCACCCCAGCGGGAGGCAAGAGAGCACGAGGTCGGCGAAGGGCAGGAGGGGGTGAGGACGGGCGCGGACGCGCAGGCGCCCGTTCTCGATGACCAGGTAACGCCACAGGACGATGCCCACGGCGGCCCCAACGAAGCCGCCGAAGGAGCTCAGCCCCTCCCAGAGCTTGAGCACGTAGAGGGGGCTCTTGACCACCTCGTCCCAGTGATAGAAGACCGAGTCGAGCACGTGGGACAGCACGAAGGCGCTGAGGAGCATCCACGTGACGAACGAGTTGAGCTTGTTCACGTCCCAGCCGAGGAGGCGGGCACGCCGGGTCGTCATCGCCGTCCCGCAGAGGACCCCAGTGGCGACGAGGATACCGAAGGGATGGATGGGCAGGGGCCCGATGTGACCTTCGGGGATGTGGATGTAAGGGATCATGAGGGCGCGCCCGGCAGCAGCGTGCCCCACGTCTAACCTATTCCGGCCCGCAGCGCACGGCCGAGAGCAGAGCCGTCACCTGGCGGTCTTTGCGGCAGGGCGGGCTTCCTTCGGCCGGGGGCCGACGACATCGACCACGTCGACCTCGCCGGCCTCGCGGCCCATCCGTACCGAGATGGCCCACCCGTCGCAGGCCCGGACGAGCCGCTCCCCCTCTCCCTGGTTCACGCGTGGATCCGCGCACCGGGAGGCAGGCACGGTAGCCTCCAGGGCTCCAGCGAGGACATCCGTCACGGTCGTCGCCGCGAGCTCGCGATCGCCGGCGACGTTGGGATCGAGCGTGCGGACCAGCATGGCCTCGGCCCACAGGACGAAGAGGTCCTCTCCCTGCAGCAGCCCCTGCACCACTCGGCCCCTGTCGAGCACGAGCTGGAGCGAGACGTCCAGCACTCGCGCCTGCGAGCCCTGGGGCGTGGGCAGCACGAAGAAGAGTGTGTCGTGGTGGGTGGACCGGACCGAGGCGTCCCAGGTGGCGGGGACCTCGCCGCTCAGCGCGGCGGCAAGCGAGGGTGGCAGCGCGTCGAGTCGTGCGCCCCAGGTCGCCGGATCGAGCAGCCCCGCGACGGCCGCCAGCAGGACGTCGCTGACGTGCTTTCGCCGTGCGGTCTCGCTGTCGAGCCGGGCTGCCGTGCGGCGCGCGTCGGCGAGGAGGGTCAGCGTCTCCACGTCGCCCTGGTGCTCGTCGAAGAGGACCAGCAACGCCCGCGCCGCGTCGGCGTGCGGGCCGTTCGGGAGGTCCACCACGTACTCGCGCGCGCGTGAGCGCGACGACTGGGCGGCCTCGAACCATGCCGCTTCTTCCTGTTCGAAGAGCGCGCGCACTTCCTCCGCGAACGCGCCCTTCGGGTGCCGCACAAGGTAGCGCTGCGCGGCCGCGAGCCGACGACCCTCGTGGGCGGCCATGCGAACGTCGCGGTAGTCGCGCAGGTCGTCGGGGCCCGCCAGCATCTGCCGGGGTACGAGGCAGCCCGAGGGCGCCCCCAGCAGAAGCAGCGCCGCCACGAACCGGAGCCACCGTCGCCGGCGCACTAGAGATCCCCTGTGGTGATGCCGCCCTCAGGGACGTCGAGGCAGAAGTCGCACTCGGTGGGCGTCGTGGGGTCGACGTCGCTGACGAACGAGGCGTAGGTGGAGCAGCTCGCCGCCTCGAGGGCGTCGATGCAGACCACGCCGTCGTGGTCGAGCGGGAAGCAGGTTGAGGGCCAGGCGACGTCACTGGGTTTGTCCGGGTTGCAGGCGTCGAGGCAGGTCTGTGTGGTGAGGTGGCACTCGGTGCACTTCTGACAGTCGAGGGCCTTGCGCTGGGCCGCGAAGGTCGCCTCGTCGAGCGGCGTCGCCTGCTGCCCGCAGGCCCCGACGTCGCCCACGGTCGGGGCCGCGCCGAACACCAGCGCGAGCACGGCAGCGAAGGCCAGCTCTCGTCGGCGCACCGGGCCTCGCGACGCGCTCACGGCATCACCTCCCACGACAGCCAGAGCCCAGCCTGGGCGCTCAGCACGGGATAGGCGGGCGTGGCCACCTCGCGTGTCCCTGCGCCGTAGAAGACGTCTCCCACCAGCTCGGCCGCCACGCCGATGCCGGCGCGCACGAAGAAGACGGCCCCCGCGCCCCCCTCCATGCCGAAGGTCGTGTCGGGTGTGAGCACGATGGGGAGCCCGGCCCGGACGTACGCCTCCCACGAGGACCAACGGTGCATGACCATGTAGGAGGGTGCGACGACGGCCTGGGGCACGCCCTCGAGCGCCAGCGAGGTGCGGACCACCAGGCCGTGCGCGAGGAACGCCGGGTTGCCGATGAGGATGGCGCCTCCCAGGTCGGCGTAGGCTGCCGTGCGCGAGAGCGACTCGGCGGTCGAGCCCAGCACCGTGGCGAGCCGGTAGGGGTTGTTGAAGCGCAGCCCGTCCCCCAGGAAGCCCGTCGCGACGAGATCGACCCAGCCAAACTTGGTCCCGGCGGGCGTGTGGTCTGGCTCGTCGGCCCGCGCCACCCCGGGGAGCAAGAGCGTCAAACAGGTCACGAGGACGGCGGGGGCCCGCATCGACGAGCGAGGATCTCACAGAACGATCCTCTTGGCGGCACCTTCAGGTGCGGTCCACCCGGACCTTGGGCTTGGCGCCGAGCAGAGCGAGCTGTCCGCAGGCAGCCGCGACGTCGTCACCCCGGCGGCGGCGGATGAAGCACGAGTAGCCAGCGTCGCAGAGGATGCGCTGGAATTCGAGCACGCCGCGCAGATCGGGCGGACCCAGCGAGCTGGCAGCGATGGGGTTCATGGGGATGAGGTTGACCTTCACGGGCAAGCTGCGGAGCAGCTTCACCAGCTTCCTCGCCTCGCCAGGCTCGTCGTTCTTGCCCGCCACCAGCGTGTACTCGATGGTGATGCGCCGCCGCGCAAACAAGGGGTAGGCCCGGAGCGAATCCATGAGCACCGGCAGGGGGTACTTCTTGTTGATGGGCATGAGGCGGGTGCGCGTCTCGTCGTCCGCTGCGTGCAGGGAGATGGCGAGGCCGATGCGCCCGCCGAAGTCGCTCCCCAGCCGGGCGATCTCCGGAACGAGGCCGCTGGTCGACACCGTGATGCGACGGGCGGAGAGGGCGATGCCGTCCGGGTGGGTGAGCAGGCGGAGCGACCGCGCTGTGGCCTCGTAGTTGGCCAGCGGCTCCCCCATGCCCATGTAGACCACGTTGCTCAGGCGCTCGCCCGCGTCGAGGCGGGCGCGCCCGGCGAGGACCTGGGCCACGATCTCGTCGGCCCCGAGGTTGCGCTTGAGGCCGGCCACGCCGCTCGCGCAGAAGACGCAGCCCATTGCGCAGCCCACCTGCGTCGAGATGCACTGGGTGACCCGCACGGGGGCGTCGGGCTCTGGCCCGTCCTCCTCCTCGTCGTCGCTGTCGCCTTCCTCCATCGCCTCCACGGGTGCGGGCAGCTGTCCCTTGGGCCCCGTCACGCCGGGGATGAGCACCGTCTCGACGGTCGCGCCGTCACGCATACGTACGAGGAGCTTGCGGGTGTCGTCGGCGGCGCGCCGCTCTTCGGTGATCTCCAGGGTGCGCGGGAGCTCGATCGCCTCGAGCCGGGTGCGTAGTGGACCGGGCAGGTCCGTCATCTTCGCAGGGTCGAAGACGCTCCGCGCCTGGACCCAGCGGAAGAGCTGTTTCGCGTGGAACGCACGGCCCCCCAGAGGCCGGAGCACCTCCACCCACTCCTCCGGGGTGCGCGCGAGGGGGCCCGCCGGCTCAGCCGCCATGCTTCCCCGCTTCCTTCGCCTCTTCCCAGTATCGGTCCAGCACCTCGAGCGGCAGGTGCTGCTCCCCTCCCCCCGCCTCGCCCCAGCCGCCGTGCACCTCGCGCACGCGACGCTCCACGTGGGCAAAGCGCGTGGTGAACTTGTCGATGGTGCGGCGCAGGGCTCCTTCGGCGTCGACCTTCACGTGGCGGGACAGGTTCACGAGAGCGAACAGCACGTCCCCCAGCTCTTCTTCGATGGCGTCGGCATCGCCGGTCGCCAGCGCGCGATCCAGCTCCCCCATCTCCTCGGCGACCTTGGCCCGTGATCCAGTCGCGTCCTGCCAGTCGAAGCCGACGCGGGCGACCTTCTCGCCGATGCGCTGGGAGCGCGTGAGCGCCGGCATGCTGCGCGGCACGCCACCGAGGATGCCGCGCTCGCCCTTTTCCTTGGCCTTCAGCTTCTCCCAGTTGCGGAGCACCTCGTCGGCGTCCTTCGCCGACAGGTTGCCGAAGACGTGGGGGTGCCGGTGGACGAGCTTGTCGACGATGCCCGACACGACATCGTCGATGGCGAAGCTCCCCTCCCGGCGGGCGAGCTCGGCCTGGAAGACGACCTGCAGGAGGAGGTCGCCCAGCTCCTCCCGCAGGTGCTTGCGGTCGCCACCGTCGATCGCGTCGATGACCTCGCAGGCCTCCTCGAGCACGTACTTGCGCAGCGTCTCGAAGGACTGCTCGCGGTCCCAGGGGCAGCCGTCAGGCGCCAGCAGGCGCCGCATGACGGCCACGAGGCGCGCCAGGGTTGCCCCGTCCTGCTGCTCCAGGGGGGGGACGGGGCGGGGAGCGTCCTCGTCGAAGCGGGGGAGCTCTGCGCGAGGCTTCGCTTCAGGCATGGCGGCTGGCAAGGTACAGTGCCACGCGGGAATGTCGACCTCGTCCGCGCCCCCCCCGTCGATGCCCATGGTGAGCCCCGCGATGCGGCGAGGGCTGGCGCTGGGCTTCTTCGCCGCGGTCTTTGCGCTCGGGTACCTGCTGCGCGGGGTCCTGGTCCCGCTCTTCTTCGCGTTTCTGCTGGCCTACGCGCTCGACCCCTTCGTGGACTGGCTGGCGGACCGCAGGGTGCCGCGCCCGCTGGCGGCGGTCCTGGTGATGATGGCCATCGCGGCGCTGCTGACGCTGATCCTGATCTTCGCCATCCCCATGTTCATCGACGAGCTGAGGCGCGCCGCGGCGGATCTCCCGCTGGAGCTGAAGGGGCTGGAGGCGCGCGTCGAGCCCCTGCTGTGGCAGACGTTCCACTTCAAGCCGCCGACCACGATGAGCGAGCTGGCGACCGACATCCAGGGGCGCGTGCAGCAGCAGTTCCCCAGCCTGCTCGGGGCGGCCAGCGTGGCCCTCTTCGGGACGCTCAGCTACGTGGCGGTGATCCTCAGCGCGCTCATCGTGCCAGTGTTCGCGCTCTACCTGCTCATCGACTTCAACCGCATCGTCGAGCGCACCGGGCAGCTCGTGCCGCGTCGCTTCCACCCGCAGGTGTCGGATGTGGCGCGGCAGATCCACAAGACCCTCGGCGGCTACGTCCGCGGCCAGCTCACCGCGAACATCGTGCTGGGCGCCCTCTACGCGACGGGGCTGCGCTTCGTCGACATCCGCCTGGCGGTTGCCATCGGCGTGCTGACGGGAATGCTCGCCTTCGTCCCCTACATCGGCTTCGGCATCGGCCTGACCCTGGCGACCTCGATGGCGCTGCTCGACTGGCAGGGCCCCGGACGGGTCATCGGCGTCCTGGCCGTGATGCTGAGCGTGCAGGTGCTGGATGGCACGGTCATCACGCCCCGCATCGTGGGCCGCTCGGTGGGGCTCGCGCCGCTGGAGGTGCTATTGACGATGATGGCCGCGGGCACGCTGTTCGGGTTCCTGGGCGTCCTGCTCGCCGTCCCGCTGGGGGCCGTGACGAAGATCCTCGTCCAGCGCATCGTGAAGGCGTACCTGCGCTCGGACTTCTACGGGCGCCCGGGGAGCATGCCCGGGCCGACCTCCTAGTCCTTCCCCTCGAACCGGAGAAAGCGATGAGCGACGTGGTCCTTCTCGAGACGGTCGGCGCGACGCGCCTGGTGACGATCAACCGCCCCGAGGCGCGAAACTCGCTCACGCGCTCGGTCATCGCCGGCGTGACCCGCGCACTCTACGACGCGAGCGAGGACGCGACCGTGCGGTGCGTGGTCCTGGCGGGCGCCGGGGGCCACTTCTGTGCGGGGGCCGATCTGCGCCAGAACCTCGCCGAGGACGCGGGGCTGATGGATCACCTCGACGAGTACATGGACGAGTTTCACGGCCTGGTGAAGGCGGTCGTGCGGTGCGAGAAGCCGACCATCGCGATGATGGATGGCGCCGCGGTGGGCTTCGGCGCCGACCTGGCTTTCGCGTGCGACCTGCGGGTTGCGTCGAGCCGCGCGTACGCGCAGGAGAAGTTCGTGAAGATCGGGTTGATGCCGGATGGCGGGGGCACGTTCTGGCTGCCGCGCCTGGTCGGCACCGCGCGGGCGATGCAGATGATCCTCCTCGCGGACAAGGTCGAGGCCGCGGAGCTGAAGACGCTGGGCGTGGTCACCCGCGTGGTGGAAACTGACGCGCTGCGGGCCGCGACGCTGGAGGTCGCGCGGGTCATCGAGGCGGGGCCTCCCCTCGCGCACGCGGCCATCAAGCGAACGCTCTACGCCAGCCTGGGGGACCTCGAGGGAGCCCTGCGCCGAGAGCGGGACGAGCAGCTGAAGCTCCTGCGGAGCGCCGACGTCATGGAGGGGGTGATGGCGTGGATGCAGAAGCGGGAGCCCGCGTTCAGGGGGCAGTGACCTCCCGCTCGCCGATCACATCCGCCTCGAGCCATGCGCGGAGGTCGGCCATCGAGGCGTGGCGGCCCAGACCGATCATCATCTTGGCCAGCGCGGCCTCGACCGTCATGTCCCCTCCCGAGATGGCACCCGCGGCCGCTGCGGCAGCTCCGCCCGCATAGCGTCCCATCTCGACCACGCCGCGGGGGCACTGCGAGACGACGAGTACGGGGACGCCGCGGGCTCGCGCCTCCTCGATGGCAGGGATCAGGGAGCCGCCGAGCTTCGGGAGGTTCCCGGTCCCGTAAGCTTCGAGGACGAGCCCCTTCACCCCCGCCCGCACGGCGCCGAGGAGCAGCTGAGGATCGAGGCCGGGAAAGACACGGACGGCGAGGACGCGTGGCTCGATGCGCGGGTCGAAGGCCGCGAGGGCGGACGCGGGGGAACGGATGTGGGAGGCGAGCTCGACGTCGATGCCGAGTTCCACGAGCGGGCGACAGCTCGGCGAGTCGAAGGCCGCGAGAGCCCAGGCGTCGCGCTTCATCGAGCGCGCACCACGCAGGACGCGCGACGCGAAGGCGATGCAGACCTCCGGCACGGGGAGGGTGGCAGCGAGCACGGCGTCGACCAGGTTCTGGCGGGCGTCGGTGCGGACCTCGACCAGCGGGCGCTGCGCACCAGTGAAGACGACGGGCCTGGTGAGCGGGCCCAGCATCAGGGCGAGGGCGCTCGCGCCGTACGCCATGGTGTCGGTGCCGTGCACCACCACCACGCCGTCGAAGTCCTCGTCGGCCAGGGCATGGTGGACGGCACGCGCCACGGTGACCCAGTCGGGTGGCTGCATGTCGCCCGAGTCCAGATTGAAGAGGATGCGCGGCGTGACGTCGGCCGCGCGCGCGAGGATGGGGAGCTCGGCGAGGAGGTCCCGCTCGTAGACGTCCGGCCGCAGCTCGGCGCCCGCGGGCTTCATCATCAGAGTTCCGCCGGTGTGCAGGACGAGGACGCGCGCCACGGCGGTCCACGCTATCAACCAGAGCGCCGCTCTAGAAGACTCGCTGATCGACCTTGATGGTGTCCCCCGCCTGGAGCGGGAGGTCGGAGAGCTTGCCGTCGGTGATGTCGTCGACGCTCACGGTGGCCGTCACGGTCTTGCCGGGCGCGACCGTGCGTGTGACGCGGACATGGTCGGCATCGGCGAGCGCGGTAAACCCCCCCGACGCAGAGATCGCCTCGACCAGCTTCATTCCCTCCGACCAGGGAAGGCTGCCGGGTTTCTGCACGGCGCCGATGACGCTGACCTTCTTCGAGTTGTACTGCTTGACGACCAGCGTCACCTGCGGGTTGACCAGGATCTTCTTGTCGACGAGCTGGGTCTTGATGAGCTCCTCGATCTGCTGAGGCTCGAGGCCGGCCACCTGGAGTCGGTCGACGTACGGGAAGTCCACCGTGCCATCCGGCTGGATGCGGTACTCCTTCGGAAGATCCTTCTCGCCGAGAACCGAGACCTCGAACACGTCTCCCGGTCCCACGGTCGTGCTGGGAGTCGGCGTCGGCAGGTTGGGCGGCCCGGGATGGGCGCGACTACAGGCGACGAGGAAGAGGAGGGCGAAGGCGAGGAGGAATTGGCGGAGCACGGAGCTCATCGTCTGTTGCGCGGTGGGCCTCGCACATGCGAAGCGGGGCCGCCGGTCGCCTCACATGAACCAGCGAACGCCTAGGAATGCCTCGAGGCGGTTCCAGGACATGTCGTAGGACTGCGAGGCCGGCACAGCGACGTTGGCCCCATTGTCCACGTCGGGCACCTGGGCGTTGCTGAAGTTCGCCGTGTACCTCACCGTCGCGTTCAGACCGAACGAGTCGGTGAAGCGGTACTCGGTGAAGAGCGTCGCGTCCACCCGCACGTCGGTGAACGAAGAATGACGGAAATCACCGTTACCCCAGTACATCTCGGGGTACTCGATGGCGGCGGCGCCACCTTCGAGCGTCACGAGCGCGCGGCCCGAGAAGAAGTAGCTGAACCGAAGGTACCCACGGTCCTGCCCGTAGTAGTTGCCGAGGTAGCTGTTGACGAAGTCGCGGGTGTATCCGACGGATATGGACGACAGCGCCAGCGTCATGTCGCTGGCCTGGCCGACGCCAGGGCTCGCCGAGAGGAACCACTTGAGCTCTGCCTGTCCGATGACGCTGTCGTACTGCGGCTGAGCGTTGACCGTGGTCTGGTAGAAACCTGCCCCCCACCCGACGAGCGCCGACAGCGCGAAGCGGTCAGTCACGAGGCCGTTGACGCCAATGCGCGCACGTACGGGTGTCGAGTTGACGAGCCCAGCGGCCAGCGCCGACGACTGGTTGGAGTAGCTCAGGAAACCGAGGGTGGCATCGTAGACGAGCGCGGTGCGGGGGCGGAACCTCCAGCGACCACGGGTGTAAACCTGGTTGTTCGTATTGTCGTAGGCCTGTCCCGAGGACTGCTCGAAGAGCGTGTCGTGGAACTGGTAGCCGAAGTGCCAGTCGAGGGTTCCGCCACCCGGCTGCGTGACGACCTCACCGCCCGCGTTGATGTCGTCCCTGTTGAACGACAGGTTCGGGTCCGACGTCCCGGCGTTGGGCATGATGGTGCGCCCATAGCTCGCGAAGAGGGCGGCACCAAAAGGACGCTCGGGGGATATCTCGAGACGTGCATCGGCGTTGCCGCCGACGTTTCGCTGCTGGGAGATGTCGTTCTGGGGCTGGGAAGCCGCGGAGTCGCTCGAGACCCCAATGAACTCCCGATAGGTAGCGTTGATCCCCGCCCGGAAACGGATGGCGGGGGGCTGCGCGTTGAGCTCACCCTCCCGTCGCTGCGGGCTGATGGTGGAGAGGTAGAGCGAAGGGGTGATGCGGAACACCATCGCAGGGATGGGAGGAGCGAAGTTGGGGCTGCCGCCGCTGTTTGCGAACCCCGTGCCGCTGGACCGCAGGAACCAGTTCGAGTCGTACCCGACTTCTCCCGCGATGCCCGGGTGGAGCTCGAGGTCGCCCTCACGGATGCCGATGCCCTCGTTGTACTTCCGGTCCTTAAGCCACTGCGGGCTGTCTCCCTGGGCGACGTACTGGGCCTGAGCAAGAGCACCCCGTGGCAGGAGCAGCACGAGCAATGCGGCGGTCGCTACGAGGCCTCTCTTGGTCATCGGGACGGGTCGCGAAGTTACACGATGTGCGGATGAGCTGCCGAAAAACACAACGCAATCAGGGTTGCGAGGCCAGAGCACGAGCAGCCTGACGTAAGGTCGTCAGTGGGTCGCTGACACGGGCGGCGGAGGCGGCGTGCCAATGACCGTGGGCTCGCCATACTGGAGCGACTCGTCCCCCGGTAGGTTCTCTTCCACCTGGGCCGTCACCTGCGTCTGACCGACGAATGCGATCTCCTCGCCAATGCACTGGTTGGCCTCGGCGGTGACCTGTTCTGCGTGCTGGCGGTGGGCCGTCAGGATGCTGAAGTGATGGTTCGCTCCCTCCACATCACCCCGTTGCACGGCGGACTGGAGGGCCGCGTAGCGATCCCGGGCCGAGCGTGTGGTGACGTCGATCTGCGAAAGCTTGTCGTTGAGACAGAGGGTCTTCACGACGTCCCGCGCCATGCGAGCCTGCTCCAGTTGGTGGCGCACGGTGCTCGATGATGACTCCATCCGGCTGAGGGCTGCATCGGCCTCGTGGAGCTCGTCCTGCGGGGAGAGCTGCACACGGCGCTGAAAACCAACCTGCGCATCGGGCGAGGGACCACCGCCCGCCGGCTGGGCAGTCGCGGAGCCCGTGACCGCCAGGACGAACGTCGTGATGCCAATCCACCGAAGAGTCGCGCTAGGAGTCAAGGCTCGCCTCCCAACCGGGGTATGGAGACTCTAGTGGGGAGGCCCAGGGGTGTCAACGACCGTTCCCGGTCCGCCCACGCCGACCGACACAGGTCCCAGGACAATCCAGGGGTCAGGGCGGTCACCTACTCTCCGGTGCACCCCCCTCACCCGCCATTCAGACCGTCGTCGGGCCTTTTACCCGCCCTGTTTCACGAAGTTGAACGGCACGCTGATGGTCGAACCGCTGGCTCCAGGAGCATCGAACTTTGCTCGCCTGGCCACCGACGCGATGCAAGCGGCGACTCCGGGGCTCAGGCCGCTGTTGCTCCCGACGCTCGCCGAATCCACCTCTCCGCTCGGAGAGACCTTGATCATGATGACGATGCGCCCGGACTGGGTGGGGTCGTTCTCCAGCCCCTTCTGGTAGCAGCGCTTGGCACCTGGATGGATCTGGCTCCGGATGACGGCCTCCGCATTGGACACAGGAACTGTCTGCGAAGAGCCCCCGTACTGGACATCCCCGATCGGCACGACCTTCGTCGCCGTACCGGCGCCCGTCCCCACCGAACCCGTCTCTCCGGCGTGGAGGGACTGAAGGCCACCGGGTCCCTGTCCGGGCTTGATCGGCCCACCTGCTCCACCCGGCAGGTTGAGCCCTGTCTGGGTGCTGACGCCGCCCGACCGGTTTGCCAGGCCGTTGAGGTCGACGGGCGCCCCGTTGTCCTCCTTCATGGCCCCGCTGATGTTCGGCCCTCCGTTGAGGGACGCCAGGATCGCAATGCGTGCCTGATCGGCTTCGTTGAGGAGGCCCGCGACGACCTTCGCGTCCGGGGCCTGCTGCCCGCCACCCGCAGCCTTCGAGGGAGCCGCAGCCTTGGGCGCAGCCGTCGTGGCGGCCGGGGCCGTGCTGGTCGAGGTGGCGCTCGCCGAGGCTTCCTCTGCCGTCTCGACCGGCGGGGGGAGCGTCTTCTGCACCATGTCGAGCAGGCCTGCCGTCAGGTCGTCGTTCACGACCGGGTCCATCCAGTCGCTGTACATCGCGCCGACCAGGCCGAAGTGCAGCAGGAAGCTGAACGCCGCGATGATGGTGAGGCTCCAGTCGATCTGGCTCCCCAGACCTCCCTTCACCGAGAGCGGGAGCTGGGGTCGGGGCTGGACGGGCGGTGGGGCGACGAACTGGAAAAGAAACGTCGTGTCGCCGATGACCACCTTGCCGCGAGCCTCGTCCGTGAGGCGGATCTGGTAGGCGGGGCCGACGCGCTTGGCCTGTCCCTTGAGTGCCGAGAGGTCGGTGATGCCGCTGGCAAGAGCCACCCGCCCCGTCATCCCGTCGAGGAAGTTCAGGTAGTAGTCCGGGCCGATCAGCTCGAAGAGCTTGAACTGGGAAGGCACGCTCGCCTGGACGACGAACATGGACTTCTCGCTCGGCCCCACCGTGACGCTGGTGCGCTGCTTGACGATGCGCTCTTCCAGGATGCGTCCTGAGGCCACGAGCCCGATGCGGAGGACCTTGGGCCCCGTGGCCTGCTGCATCGCCCGCATCACCGCGGTCATCTGACCGGGGCGCGTGGAGCCGTGCTGTGCAGCGCCGGGTCCCTGGTTCATCTGCGACATGCCGGAAGCGCCTTTCTTCGAAGCGGGGTCCTTCAACCGTTAGACCGGCCACGTAACGCGAAAGTTCCCGGCCTGATCAACGCCGGACTGGCAGAAGCGTACACGACCGGGTGGCCGGGGAAAAGCGAGTGAATCCACCGGGTCGCTCACTCCGGCTCCGCCTGCTCGGCCAGAGCCTCCAGCCGCCCCGTCAGCCGCTCCTGCGCCGCCAGCCGTTCGCGCACCGTTCGCCGGGTACGGAGATGGACCGCGACGCAGAACGAGGTGCCTGCGATCCCGACGGTGAGCGCGTTCAGCGCCGAGAAGAGCGCCGCCCTTGCGTCCGGGCTAGCCCCTTCCTCCACCGGCAGCGACAACCCCTGCAGCAAGGCGATGGAACCGAAGAAGAAACCCGCGCTCGTGGCGATGCTGGCGCACACCCGGGGCACGCGCGCCCAGCGCTGGGCGCGCCAGTCGAGCTCCAGGAGCTGCTCCACGACGAGGGCGTCCCGCGAGCGTGAGTCTTTCTCCTTCAGCGCCAGCCCGAGGTCGTGCTCCCACATCCACTCCGGCAGCTGTGTCAGCGCACGTTGCAGGGCCGGCCAGCGTTTCTTCCCCCTGTCCCCCTCCAGCGCGTCGAGCAGGAGGAGCGGGTCCAGCGCGGTCGGGGCCACCGCCCATGCGAGTCGCCGGATGCTCGCGAGCACACATCCCAGCGCAACGATCGCGGAGAGCAGCGCGAGCACAGGACCGGTCAGAACGGATCCTTCCTCACGGCCTCTTCGATGCGATCCAGAAACGGCTGTCGCAGCTCTGCGAGGGTGAGCTTGGCCTGGATCTTCGCCACGTCCACCGCGGCGACCGGTTTCTGCACACGACCGACGATGGTGATCTCACCCACCTGCAACACACCCTGCTGGGGCTTGACGGGCTTGTCCTGGGCAGACGCGCTGCCGGCGGCGCAGACGACCGACGCAACCGCTGCGACGAAGAGGGTGACACGTTTCATGGAGGTCTCCCGGCGGGCAAGGGCCGATGATGGAGTGTGATTCATTTGGGGAGCTCACGCACGATGCCGCCCGATGACGCTGGAGCGGCGCCTGCCGAGGGCGCAGGTGCCGGCGTCGGTGCCGGCTTGGAGCTCGGCGCGGGGGAGGACGAGGGAGCTGGAGCGGGCGCCGTCGACGACGCAGGAGGCGGCGGTGGTGCGGCGGCAGCTTGTTTCTTCAGCTGCAGCTCGCTCTGCTTTCGCTTGGCCGTGCTGAGGAGCTCGTCCACGTCGTCGCCGGGACCCTTGTCGCCCCTGGCGCCGCGCATCGACTTGTAGGTCTCGAGCTCCTGGATGGCCTTCGCGAGCTGGTCGTCCTGGCTGGCCACACCGGGGACGTTGGGTGAGAAGAGATAGAGCAGGCCCAGATCGTAGTGAACGCCGGCCAGCGTGGAGTCGATCCCGATGGCCTTCTCGAGCTCCTTCTTCGAGTCGCCAGGTCGACCGAGGAGGCGATAGCAATCGCCGAGGTCGAGGTGCCCGATGGCCACGTTGGGCGCGTAGCGCACGGCCTTCTCGAGCGGACGCTGCGCCTCGGTGGCGTTGCCCGCCTCGAGCTTCATCTCGCCCAGGTTGATGTACGCCTCGAACATGTCGGGGCGCTTGGCAGCGGCCTGATCGAAATCCACCAGCGCGTGCTTCCGATCGCCTGACTCGCGCTCGATGAGGGCGCGGAGCAGGAGCCCGTCTGCGTTGCCCTTGTCGCGGGGGGGAATGGACCCGTCGTCCGCGCCATCCAGGATCGCCTGCAGCGCGTACTTCGCCAGGTCCCAGCGGTGTCCGCGGTAGTAGTCCCGCGCGATGACGACCATCGCGTCCTTGAAGTCCGGCTGCTTCGCGAGCGCCTGCTGAGCGAGCTGCTGGCAGCCGGCGCTGTCGCCCTCGATCGACTTCACCTCGGCAAGGTAGGCCAGCAGCCTCACCGAGTCCGGGTCCTGCGACTGCTTGCCGGCCAGGAACTGCTCGGCGTCCGCTCCGCGCCCGGTGCGGGCCAGCAGCAAGGCGTAGGCGCCCACTGCAGCGTCGTACTTGGAGCTCGCGTTGTAGGAGGCGCGGTAAGCGTCCAGCGCGCCCTGGGTGTCGCCCAGCCTCTCGAGAACGCACCCCAGCGAGAACCTCGGCCCCGCCGCCCTCGGCGCCCGGCTCGACGCGTCCATGAACGCGCTCTTGGCGGCCGGGAGGTCGCCCGCGGTCCACGCCTGGAACCCCCGGTCGTAGGCCGCCTTGGCATCGCCGGAGAGGTCCGAGTCGGCCGCGGGTGCGGACGTGTTGGCCACGACCTGCCCCTTCGTGGGAGCCGGGGCCGGAGCGGGGGGCGGGCCCGCGTCGGCCTTGGAGGTCACCGGATGCTGCGGGGGCGGACTCCCACCGCACGCGATGGGGGCTGCGGCGAGCGACAGCGCCACCGCCAGAAAACCGACAGGAGCCAAGACGGAAGCCGGGCGCATGGTCACTGCTCTCCTCACGGCGCCGCAGGGAGCGGCGCGGGAACTCCGCTGGCCGGCGGCGTCGCCACGACGCCCGATCGCCACTGGAGGAACTCCCCGTTGACGTACGTGAGCTTGCTGTTGGGATCGAGCGGATCGGCCGTGTTCTCGACGTAGCCCTTCATCTTGTCGTCGCCGAGGTAGTCGGTGAAGAACGCCAGCCGCGAGACCGCGTTCTGGACGGTCGGGTCCTTGACGTTGTACTTGCGGGCGGTCAAGGCCGCTCTCACGTAGTTGCTGACCAGCTTCTGGTTGCACACTTCGAGGTACTGGTCCTTGGTCGAACGCCACTTGCCACGGACGGCGTCCTTCGTGTCGTCGATCGCCTGCTGGACCTTGTCGGCCTGGTCCGTCTGGTTGGCAGCGTTGAGCTGGTCGGCAATCTTCTGCAGCTTGTCGAGCTTGGCCTGCTGATCGGCGGTGAAGTACTTGGGAACGACCAGATCGAGGCCGGTCCGGATCGAGTCGTAGAGCGTACCGCCGCGGGCGATGGACGCCGCCGCCCACTGGAACGAGCCGTACCGGGTCGCGATACCATCGAGCAGGGGTCGCCACGTCTTCTCGGCCTCGCCGAGGTCCTTGTCGACCTGCTTGATGACCTCGCCCACCGTGCCCGTGTAGTGGTGGTGTCCCGTGGAGTAATCGAAGCTCGCCCTCACCTGCTCGTCGACGAGCGTGTAGTCGGCCTCGCCGCCGTAGTCGGAGTACGGCGGGTCCGTGGCCCTGATCTCGGTCGGTTTGCCATCGGCGTCGACGCCACCAGGAGCCGGGCGAGCGCGGAAGTTCTCCCAGTCCGCGATCGTCGTCTTGAACCAGTTCCGGTAGCCCGGGTCGTTCGCCGACTGCATCATCTTGGCGATGCGGTAGGCGGACTCGAGGACGAAGCGCGCCGACTCTGGCTTGTTCTTGTTGGCGGTGTGAAACTGCGTGAGCGTGGCGATCGCCTGGCTGCGCGCTCCCGAGTTGCCCGCGGACTCGGCCCCCGTCGGGTTCCACTGCCCGTAGTCGAAGCTCGCCTTGAGGTAGTCGGCCTCGGCGCGCTTCTCGGGGCGGAGGTGGGTCTTCGGGTCGACGAGGATGTCGTACATCCGCGTCATGTTGTTCCGGTCTCCGAGGTTCGAGTAGAGGACCATGCCGATGTGGGCGGCATTGGAGCGCCGCTCCTCGTCGAACCGCGGATTGGAGGCGATCTTCCCGAAGGACTCGGCAGCCCGCTGGTACGCGAAGAAGCCGTAGTACGTCGTGGAGAGCGCGTCGTACGCCATCCCCAGGTACTTGATGCGCTCCTTGTACTCCTCGAGATTGGGCGCCGCCTTCTGCTTGGTCTCGGGATCGGTCCCGCCCTTCTCCAGGACCTCGAGGCGATCGTCGCTCCCGTAGTTGCTGATGAAGAGCTGGTAGAGCTCGATGGCCTTGTTGAACTCGCCGACCTGCTTGTAACAGAACGCCGAGTTGATGGCCGCCGCCGGCGCGTCCTTGTGGCCGGGCGCGACCCGCAGGGCGTCTTCGTAGAGCTTGCCCGCCTTGCGCCAGAGGGCGTCCTTCTGCACGCCGGCCGGGGCCGCCTTGGCGGCCTCGAACGCCTCGTTGGCGTCCTTGAACCGCGCGTTGATGAGGATGTTTTTCGTGATCCCTCCGGTCTTCTGGATCTCGATGTCGGCGGTGTCCGCCGCACCCTCGATGGCGCACGTCTTCTGGGGATCCTGGTCGGCCTTGGCGAGCTCCGTCGCACGCGCCGAGTCGTTGCTCTTCAGCGCGATGTTGAGGAGGCCATTCCACGCGACGACGCCGTACTTGTTCTTGCGGCAGTTCTGGTCGTAGATCGCCTGGAAGCGCCGCTGCGCTTCCTTGAAGTGCCCGTACGCGTAGAACTGGTTCGCCGCGTAGATCTCGTACTCGTGGGCGTGGCCCTGCTTGTCGCGTTCGGCCGGCACGCGCTGCACGTACTCGTCGCGTGCCTGGACCGACTTCAGGATCACGTCGGGGATGGGGTCCTCGATCACCTTCTTGGCGCCCTCCGCACCCTCGAGCTTCGGCTCCTTGCGCTCCTCGATGCCCTGCGTCCCGCTCGAGGCCTTGAAGCGCTGGTAGGCGAGATCCCGGTCGACGTCCGCCAGATCGACCGCGAAGAGGCCGGCGTTGTCGATGAACTGGTCGTCCTCGTCGGAGTCACGCACAGCGACGGCCGCCTGGATGGCGGTGGCGATCTCCTGCGAGGAAGGCTCCGGGTACTGTCGCCCATCGAACGTGTGGAGGACGACCTCCAGGCGGACCTGCTGGTGCAGCGCATCGGCGTAGAAGTAGCGGCTCTTGTAGGCGTCCCCTGCGTTCTCGTCCTGCTTCAAGTAGCCAAGCCACCCCAGCGCCGCGAGCTTGTACTCGGCCAGCGCGTAGTTGGTCAGGCGGATCTGCTCCTTGGGATCGCTCGTCTGCGACGCCTGATCGAGGGCCGCCTGCCCGTTGCGCGTGTGGGTGATGGCGGCCCCCTTGAGCCCCGTCCTCACCAGCTCCTCGGCCCTCTGCAGCGCCGCGGGGTTGTCCTTGTTCGCGTCGACCCAGGGCGTGTCCCCGATGTACTTGGCGAGGGCGGTGCGAGCCTCCAGCACCTTGGCCTCGTAGTCGTGCCGCTCGTCGCCCACCTTGGTCTGGCGAACGAGGAGATCGTAGACCTCGGCCACCGCGTTCTGCGTCTCGGGCGCCGATGGGTCCATGGGCCACTTGTCGAGCGTCATCTGGTAGACGGCAAGCGCGTTCTTGTACTGGTTTATCGCGCGGAACTCGAGGGCCAGCGCCTTGTAGATCTCGATCGTCCACGGCTTGTCCTGGGGGACCAGCTGCGGGTTCTGCACGCGATCGATCGCGATGCGGAGCTTCGCCTCGCCCTCGGCGGGGCTCTTGGCGGTGTCGAGAACGTCGGGGCGCGCGACGTAGGGCTCCTCCGGGCCCGGGCCCGTGAAGTCGTAGTAGACGAGCGAGCCCGCGATGTAGGTGTACGCCTCGTTGCGGAAGTCGGCGCCCGGATCGCCCGTCAGCTTCTGCTGCTCGTCGGTGTAGTTGAGCAGGTGCACGAACTCGTGCACCGCGGCCTCGTAGCGCTGCTGCTTGAACAGCGTCCAGGCGTACTTGTAGAGGGCGACGCCGAAGAGCGGCGGCTTCTTGTACTGCATGGCGCGCCCGTAGGCGCTCGCCGCGCGGTTGTAGTCCCAAACCGCGAACGGCTCGTAGTCGAGCACCCCGCCCGGGATGTCCAGCTGGTCGAACTCCCAGTCGCCGATGCGCCACCACACCTCGGCGACGTATTTCGGGTCCTCACCAGGGAGGACGCTGGGCTGAGGGAGCGCGGCGCAGTCGGTCGGGTACGGGTCGTTGAACGTGACGTCGTCCTTCGGACCCTTCTTCAGCGACTCGGGGGTTGCGTACTTGCTCCGCCAGGCCTTCCAGTACGCCTCGTCGTGGTCCTGCGGCATCGGCACGACCTGGTCGACGTCCGGATCCTTCGCCTCGGTGGCGACCGGGTACTTGTAGTGGTTGCGGCAGACTAGGGAGCGCCAGACCTGCTGCGCTTCGTTGATGCGGCGCGAGTCGTTAAGCGCGTGCCCGAGGAAGTAGTAGATGCCCGCGAGCTCCGCGTACTTGGGGAACTCGCGGATGACCCGCTTGTAGAGGCCGATGGCCGGCTTCAGGGTGACGGCGAGGTCGGCGTTCGGATCGTCGTCGCTACGGGCGCGTTCCTCGTAGAGCGCCGCGAGCCGATACATGGCGTCCGGAGTGGCCTCGGGCTGCGCGTTGGGACCACTGTATTTGGCGACGAACTCCTCCAGGCGCTTGATGGCGACCTCGCGCGCCTTCTTCAGCTCGTCCTTCTCGATGCCGATCTCGCGATCGAGCCCGCCGAGGATGGACCTCTTCTTCTCCTCGTAGTGCAGGGTGATGATGGTGGTGATGGTGTCCTTGTAGTCCTTGGCACCACGCGCATACGCGTCCGCCTCCTGGCGCATGGCGTCGTAGGCAGCCAGCTGCTCGGGCGTCGGGGGCGGGAGCGCGGGCGCTCGGGGAGCGTACGTCGGAGCGGGCGGCGCACCCGTGCTGGTCGATGCCGTGCCTGGGCCGGCGTCGCCTGCCGCAGTCACGGGAGTCCGCGTGGATGCTCCGGCCTCCGCCGAGACAGCGCCGGCGTCCCCTCCCCCTGCGCCAGGACGGCTGGCCGGCGCGACACCGGCGTCCGCGGTCGCCGCCGCTCCTCCGGTTGGCTGTGCGGCCACGCTCAGCGCAAACACCAGCGACACGGCGCCCAGCGCGCCGCCGATCGCGCGCGGCCACCGAAGCCATCTCGAAGCTCGACTCGCCATCGTCATTCCTCGGTCGTTCCCGGCCTTCACTTGCCCTGCCCGGGTTCGACGCCGTCGTCCCTGACTTCCTTGAGCTCCTCGTCGAGAACCTGCTCCTGCCGGGCCCGCTCGGTCTGCAGACTGCGGACGCGGTCGAGCTCCTCCTCGCGCACCTCCCACGCCTGCTCCGTGATGCCGACGTCGGCGCGGAGGACGATGTTCCGGAGCTTGTCCCTCACCAGACCGAAGTTCCGCTGCGCGACGTGACCCACCAGATCGCGCGCCTCGTTGTCCAGCGCGTCGAGCTGCTGCTGGTACTTGCCGATGTTGGCCCGCTCGGTCTCGACCTTGCGATCCATCTCCGTCGACTTGTCGCGCACGTGCCCATCGAGCTGATCGAGCGCGGCCCGAAGCTGGGACTCGTACTGGCGCGCCTCGGCCAGGACAGCACCCGCCTCGCCTGCCAGCCGCTGGGCGCTCCCACCTGCTGCGCCGCTCGAGACCAGCTGGACCTCGCGCTCGAGCAGGTCGCGGAACTCGTCGCGAGCCTTCGCATCGTTCTGGTAGCGACCGTCACCGATGCCGATCTGGGCGCGCCCCATCTCGATCTGGCGGCGGATCTCCGCGATCTCCTCGTGGTAGCGCTTGAGATCGTGCTCGTTGGCGTCGAGCTCGGCCTGGAAGCGCTGCACGCTCGCGGGGTCGCGGGCGATGCCCTCCTGCGGGCTGTCGCTGAGCATCCTCCGCAGCCCGTTGACGCTGGCGTGGAGCGAGTCCACCTCCATCGACCGCCGCGTGAGCTCCTGCGAGAGCGCGTTCCACTGCGAGCGACCCTGCTGCTCTCGCCTTCCGAAGTCCTCCTGGGTGACGGGCAGCCCCTCGATCGCGGCCATCAGCGCCCGCCGCTGCTGGCGAACCTGCCCGAGCTCGCCACCGAGGTCGCCGGACTCGTCCCTGTCGAGCTGGTGCGCGATGACCAGCCTGGCGCGAGAGATTCGGTTGAGCAGCGAGAGCGCGGCGGTCTCCCCCGCCTCGAGCTCGGGGAAGGCCCGGACCCGGTTGGAGGCGCCCATGAGGGCGGTGAGTTTGTCGATGAGCAGGTTGGACTCGTGGATCAACGTCTTGCACTCGTTGACGTCGTCGATCACGGCGAAGGCCAGCGGCCCGTCCTCCGCCTCTCGGGCCCAGCGGATGGCGAGCGGGGGCAGCTGCTCGTTCTGGTCGAGCAGGTCGAGCTGCTGCTGCGCCAGCTTGTCGTAATAGACGCTGACGTCCTTGGTCGAGTCGAGGAACGACTCCACCTTCACGCGCATCGGGTCGTACTGGGCGAGGACCCCCTGGTAGAGCTGCAGCGCGCGATCGAACGCGCCGGCGCGGAGCAGGAGGTCGGCCCGCAGGAGCGTCCCGTCGCCGATGTACTGGCTGTTGGGATCGCTGACCATGAGCACCTCGAGCGCACGGTCGGCGCGCTGGACGTCGCCGAGGCGCACGTACACCCAGGCGAGCTCGTAGAGCATCGTGTCGAACTCGGGGCTGTCCCGGCCGACCTTCGCGTAGGCCTCGCTCGCCTGCTGGTACTGCTCCATCTCGTAGAAGAGGCGGCCGATCGCCATCCACCCCAGGTCGATCACGTGCTTGTGCTCGGGCGAGTCCGGCGGCTGCTCGGTGACGGCGCGAAAGGTCTCGATGGCCTGCTTGTAGTTCGCGCTGGTCGGGCCCTTGCGCGTCGGGTCGCCGCCCCCGCTGGCCCGCGCGGTCTTCAGCGCGACGAGGCCCTGGAAGTAGCGGGCCTGGTGCGTGTACGCCGTGCCCTTGGCGATCTGGGAGAAGGCGGCGGTGGCCTCGTTGTAGGCACCCTGATGGAAGTAGGCCTTACCCTTCGCGTAGAGCAGGCCCGCGTCGATCTGCGCCGGCGGCACCTGGTTGAACTTCTCGAAGATGGGCGCCAGCATTTCGGGCGGATCGTTGAGGCGCAGGGCGACGTCCACCAGGCGGGCGAGCGCCTTGCCGAAGTACGCCTCGAAGCGCGGCTCGTTGCCCCGCTCGACGAGCGCCTTGTAGTCGCGCCTGGCCGCCAGGTAGTCGTGCGCCGCGTAGTAGGTCTCGCCGCGGAGCCAGAGGGCGTCCGGGTAGCTCGGCGTGTTGGGGAAGGCCTCGAGGATCTCGCTGAGGACGACCACCGCACGGCCGTAGTCGTTCATGCGGTAGAGCAGCTCGCCGTTGGCGAGCTTCTGCTCGGGCGTCTGCTGCTCCGTCCGCGCCTTGTCGACGATCGACTGGATCCCCGCCATCTGGCGGCTGACGTAGACGAGCTCGTTCTGGGCCGAGGCGACCGCGTCGTCGGCGTGCGCGTCCGCTGCGAACGCCCACGCGAGGGCGACGCACGACGCTGCAACGCCGAGGCGCGCGAGCTTCACTTCTTGCCTCCGGAGCTCCCTGGTGCCGCCGGGACGGCCGCCGCGGCGCCGCCGGCGAGCGGCTGCAGCTTCTCTTGCCACTCGATGGTGGGCCGCTGCTCGAGCGGGGTGGTGACCCCGCCCTTCTCGAACGCGGTCGCCCGGATGGTGATGGTCTTGCCCTCGACGGCGGTGAAGGCGTGGCTCGACTTCACCTCGAACTTGTAGCCGCGCAGGTAGGAGAACACGCCGTAGCCGTTGCCCTGGAACGTGAGGGCGACCTGGATGGTGTGGTCGCCGGGCGGCACCGAGCCGCTGTAGATGGGGATCTCCTTCTGATCGGCGAGCGCGCCTCCGTCGTCGGCGCGGTTGTACTGGACCTGGCCGTCGATGACGAAGAGGGCGTGCGTCAGCTGGAAGGCGCTGGACATCTCGTTCCGGAACTCCACCTCCGAGCGGGATCCGGCAGCTCCACCACCGATGATGGTGTCGCTCAGCAAAGCCAGGCGTGTGTGGCTCCGGCGAATCTGGTCCTTCAGCTCGTCGACGCGCTGCTCCAGGTCCCGCAGCCGGACCGCGTAGGTCGCGCCGGACACTGGCTGCTCAGCCTTGGGGGTGGGAGCGCTACTGGTAGTGGTAGGTGCCGGGGCTGGAGCGGCGCTGGGCGCAGCAGCAGCGGACGCCGTCGGCGCTGCAGTGGCCGCAGGCGCACCCGCCGGGGGTGCGGCAGCCGCCGACGCTGCCGGTGCGGCGGCAGGGGCAGGGTTCTTCGCCGTCGGCTGTGCCATGGCCGCCACCGAGTACCCACCCAGCGAAAGGACCAGGGCAAAGAGGATGGTCAGTCGACGTCGCATTGAAATTCCCTTCCAATAGAAACCTGGCGGGGGCAACCCAGCCATGTGCGTACGGGCGTAGCCATACGTCCTACGTCGTCGGCTCAGCAAGGACGGCGCCATGAGTGTAGTTTCCGGGACGTGGGCTTTGCAACAGGCCCAGCCGGGTCAAAAGGTGTTGCAGTTTCGAGAGGGTAGCTGAAGCCGCAGCGGTTCTTTCCAGCCGTACGGGTCTGAGGGGTGGGAACCGTGTGTCCCGCCACTGGAAAAGCCACGCTCGGATGAGCGAAGATCGAAACCCGGGCTCGCGCGTCGGATCCACCCAAGATTTCGGAGGAGGACCCATGGCTCCCACGCGCCGCACCGTCTGTACCGTCTGTACCGTCTGTACCGTCTGTACCGTCTGTACCGTCTGTACCGTCTGTACCGTCTGTACCGTCTGTAAGGCTACGACGTCGACACGAGTTGGGAGAGCGGGTGTCATCCTCACGTACCGAAACGACCGACGAGGCGCTCATGATCCGGTTCCAGAGCGGGGACCGGTCGGCGTTCACGTTCCTGGTACGGAAGCACCAGGGACCCCTCTTCAATTTCGCGCTGCGGCATCTGCGGAGCCAGCCCGCGGCGGAGGAGGTGGTGCAGGACGCTTTCGTCCGGGTCGTGCAGAACGCTGGGGAGTTCAAGCACGAGGCGCGCTTCTCGACCTGGCTCTACACCATTGCGCGCAACCTCTGCATCGATCAGATCCGGAAGCGTGCGCTGCGCAGACACCCCTCCCTCGACGAGCCCAAGCGGGCGGAAGAGAGTGAGGGGCCGACCCTGGGCGAACAGGTGGCCGACAGCCGGGCGAACGTGGAGCGCACGGCGGTGGCCGGAGAGATCCGCGAGCGGGTGCTGGCGGCCGTCGCCGAGCTCCCCGAGGAGCAGCGAGAAGTGTTTCTGATGCGCGAGGTGTCGAACTTGCCTTTCAAGGAGATCGCCGAGATCGTGGGTGTACCGGAGAACACGGTGAAGAGCCGCATGAGATACGCGCTCGAGCGCCTGCAGGAGGCGCTGAGCGAGTTCGAGGAGTACGCCCGCGCGCTGCGCTGACGCGAACGAGACCCATGGACTGCGAGAAGTTCGAAGCCGCGATGATGGACGAGCTCTACGGAGAGCTCGACGAGCTGACGAGCGCCGCGGCGAAGCGGCACGTCGCCGGCTGCGCGCGCTGCGCGGGGTTGCTCGGGGGCCTGCGCGCGACGCGACGCCTCGCGACCGTGCCTCTGGTCGACCCGCCCGCCGATCTCGAGGATCGGATCCTCTCCGCCGTCCGGGAGGCCCAGAAGGTCGTTCCCGTCCGGGGTCGCTTCGCGCGGGTGATCTCCCTCGCGGGCAGCTGGGCGATGCGACCACAGACCGCGATGGCGGCGCTCTTCCTCGTCATGATCGGCACGAGCGTCCTGCTGCTCCGGGGCAAGTCCGCCCGCTCCCCGGCCAGCGCCGAGGTCACGGTGACCGAGCAGGGCGCGCCGGCCATGGAGCCTGCGTCGTCGTCCACCGCGGCTCCCGAATCGAAGGGCGCGATGGCAATGGCCTCCGCCGTGGTGGTCACCCGCGCCGCCGAGAAGCCGCCAACCGCGGCTCCCCCGGGCGACCTCCCCCTCGAGGAGCAGCAGCGCACAGGCCACCTGAAGACCGCGCCCGGCAAGGACAAGGAGGACGACCTCGTCTCCCAGGCGCTGAACGCGGCGGCCCCGGCGGGGGCGCCAGGCGCACTGCCCGCGCCGACCGCGACAGCAGCCCTGGGGCCAGCCGGGGGCTTCGGGGGAAGTGCGGGGGCGGCTGCGCAGGCGGCACCCTCTCCGGCACCGCCGCCCCAGGCGGGCGACACGCACAGCCTCTCGCCCTTCGATGGGGCCCTGCAGGCCTACCGCGCCGGACGCTTCGACGACGCCACGCGCTCCTTCGACGCGCTCTCGGCCGGGGATCCCAACGCCGACCTCTGGGCTGCGCGGTCGGTCCGCGAGAGCAAGGGGTGCCGGAACGCGGTGGCGCGCTTCGACAAGGTGGCCCAGCGCGCCAGGGGCACCCCGCCGGGCTGGGACGCACTGCTCGAGGGCGCCCTCTGCTATCGCGCCATCGGGGACGTGAACAATGCGCGCGTGCGGCTGAACGCGCTGCTCACTGTCGACTCGCACAAGGATCGCGCGCGCGCCGAGCTCGACCGGATCAACCAGCTCCAGCAGCAGCAAGGGGCGACGACACCGCCGGCGGCCGCGGCCAAGCCCTCCCCGAAGCGCGCGGCGCCCAACGCGGTCGACCAGGCAGCGTACTGAGATGCGAGACCGCGAAGCCCTCCTCGCTGCGTGGTCCGCGAAGGACCGCGGTCGCGCGGTGCTCCCCGCCGACCGCGCGATCGTCGAGGACTCCGCCAGCATCCGCGCGCTCATCATCGACGTGATGCTCGCCGGGGGCCCCGAGGACGAGCTCTACGACGCGTGCGCCGTGCTTGGACGCTTCATTGCGCAGCGTGACGGCTCGCCCACCCTGGCCTCGGTCACCCTCGACCACGCCGCCGAGGTGCTCGAGCTGGGCGCCGCTCCCTGGCTCGCGCCCGCGCGCGCTGCCGTGGCCGAGGGCTTCACGGCGACGGTGGTGGAGGACGCGCAGCTCGAGGCGCTGCGCACGTGGGAGTACCCGAGCTGCGTGGTGCCCCTCGGACAGGCGGGGCTCGCCATCGCCGCCGGTCACCCGTCGGACGACGAGGAGATCCTCGCCGCGTGGGCGGGCCGCCTGGCGAAGGCCGCGGCCCTCGCGGGGATACGACGCGCGGTGGTCTCCGGCGGAGAGCTGGCGACGGCCGCGCTGGTCGACGCGCTCACGCTGGTCGGCATCGAGGTGAACTCGGCGCCGAGGGTGCGCTAGGTCGCGCTCAGGCCGGGTCGCGCACGTACGCGATGGTCCGGATCACCTCGACCAGGCGCTCGCGATCCTCCGGGCGGAGGTTGACGAAGCGCAGGCCCATGCCCGGGTTGGGATTGTCGCCATCGGGTCGCACCGCGTTGATCCAGGCGACCTCCCCTTCCAGCTTGAACGGCTCGTAGCCGGGTGGCTCGAACGCGAGGACCAGCGTCGTGCCGAGCGGGAGCGGGTCGGTGGTCTTCACGAAGATGCCCATGGCGCTGATGTTGGCGATGGACGCGTAGAGGAACGTGTCGTCGGCGACGCAATCGACCGCCCACTCCACGTCGAAGCGATCGTGGCTGCGCCGGTCGTCCCGCTTCGGCATGGGGTCCGGCTCGAGAGGCGCCACCGCGACGCTCGCCTTGGGGTTCTTGCTGGTCACCATGTTCGCCCTCCCACCTTCCTCTTCACTGCACCTTCAGCGGGCCGCCGTTGATTCGATTGTCGCCGTCGTTCGGGCCGCTCTTGACCTTCATGCGTGTATCCCCGGCGAAGAGCCCGAAGAAGATCGAATACGTGCCGGGCGTGAAGTTGGGCTCGAGCTTGAACTCGTGATCGTCGACCAGCAGGTCCCCCGGGAGCCACAGGGCCATCGGGTACTTCCCGTTCATCGGCTTGTGGTCGCCGTTGTGGCGGCGGTGGTACCCGTCGATGTGGATGAACCCTTCCCACTCCGTCGTGACCGGCGCCAGCACCTTGTAATAGGTCTTCATGTGGTACGTCTTGCCGGGAGCGATCCCGTCGACGAGCTTCCCGTGCTCGTCGAGCAGGTCGATGCCGATGACGTCGAGCTTGTCGTCCATGTTGGCGTCGATCGGCCGCTGGGGATGCGGCGGGCTCGACAGGACGATGGCAGACAGCGGGTTGTCGTTCTTCTCGGCGGCGCCGAGCGTGGACGAGGCCAGGAGGATCTGGCTGGAGCGCGCGTCGACGACCGGGAGGTTGGTGCGCGACTCGGCGGGGAAGCGCTCCCGCCACAGCTGGTTCAGCTTGGGGAGTTCCTCGGACTTCATGGCCAGGCAGCGGCGCTGGCCCGAGCCCCCCGCGACGAGCCAGTTGTAGGCGCTGGTCGGGTCGTTCAGCGTCTGCGGCTGGCCCCCCGCGTAGTACGCCGCCGTGCGACCTCCGACGCCGAGCAGGGCCAGCGGCGAGCCCGGGCACACCTGCCGGTAGCTCTCGAAGACCTCCTTGGGAGACAGCTGGTTGGCGAGCGCCGGGTAGTAGAAGAGGCACAGCACCACGCCCACGACCGTGCCGCCCAGCGCCAGACCGGGCGCGCGATGCCGCAGGACGTCGCCCACGAACCCCATGACGAGGAAGAACGCCACGCCCGACGGCACCGCCAGGAGCGCCGCGATGTAAGGCTTGAAGCCCATCGCGTAGAAGGCCACGAAGGTGATGCCGGGGATGGCGAGGAGCATGAAGAACCCGAGCACCACCAGCCCGACCCACCACTCGAACGGATCGAGCTGCGCCTCGCCCTCGGCCGGCCGCAGCCGCGCGATGAGCTCCTCGAACGGCTCGAACCCGCGCGTCAGCGACGTCTTCGACAGGGGCCGCGAGCGGCCGAAGGCCCACAGCCAGCAGTCGCAGGCGAAGAGCAGGCCCAGGATGAACACCAGGGGAACGAAGGCGACGAACCACCAGGCGTTGAGGACCACGTCGCGGATGCTCGAGGACATCTGCGGCATCCAGTGGGCGTGGGTCCTCATCCCCACGAAGACGAAGAGGCCGGCCAGCGACGCTCCAGCGATGGTGGCGAAGTACACGAGCGCGAGCATCCCGTCGTAGGACTCGCGGAGGGTGCGAACGACCTTGGCGTAGGTCGACGGATCGAAGGGGGCGCGCTTGGCGTCCCGCTCCACCCACGTGAGGAAGGCGCACAGGGCGAAGCCGCCGAGCACCACCCACCACAGGCTGAGCGCCCGGTCCTTGAAGCTCTCCGGGAAGGTGGCCCCGCTGATCCCGAAGGCCATGTAGGCCTTCTCCGGGAGCTCGTGGAAGTCGTGGTGCAGGACCGCAGCGAGCAGAAGCGTCCCCAGGCCCATGGCGATGGAGGCGTGCGCCCCGCGCTCGAAGTCGCGGATGGCGACTGCGCAGGCGACGGCGCAGAGGACCGGACCGCTGAAGGACACGAGGTCCGTCCGCGCCACCAGGTACCCGTGGGCCACGAGCGCGACGGCCGCGCCGACCAGCACCGCCGTGCGCGCGAGGCTTTCGCGCTCGCCGGCCACCCCCACCCGCCCGACCGGCGAGAGGAACAGGCGGCCGAAGGCGAACGGCAGGAACGCGCTCCACGGCGAGAGCGCGTGCCCGATGGCGCCGATGTAGTAGTCGAAGGTCGGGTACTTCGACGGCGTGTGGAGGGCGGTGCCGATCCACAGGTTCAGGTCCTTGTGCTCGGGCGCGGCGATGGCGCGGGCGGCGAGGCCCGCCACGACCGCGCCCGCGACGAGCGAGAGCACCCCGACCACGTCGCCCACGATGTCCGCGCGTGCACGGCTGGCCCAGCGCGCCGCGGCCCACCCCAGCCCCACCCCGAGCAGAGGGACGCCGAGCCCCAGCAATCCGCCGCGGCTCTCGTAGCCCACGAAGAGCCCGACCGCGGCCATGCCCAGCCAGGGCAACCGCGCCACGATCCCCGTCGGCCCCTCGTCGTCGCGGTCGAACGCCGCGACCGCCAGGCCGCCGAATGCCATGGCCAGGCCCGACATCGTGCAGATGTCGCCTAGCATGGTGCGCGCCTGGACGAAGTAGAGGGGCATGGTCGAGAGGACCACCGCCGCGTAGGCGCCGGTGCGGCGGTCGAACAGCCGCGAGACGAACGCGTACGTCGACAGCACCCCCAGCAGCCCCCAGAGCGCCAGCGGCAGACGCCCCGCCCACTCGGTGAGACCGAAGAGCTTGAAGCCGAGGGCGATGGAGGAGAACGGGAGCTGCGGTCGTCCCAGATCGTTCAGGTGCGGGAGCGAGTTGTCCGCGCCGTCGAGGGCGAGGTTCGCCGCGCCGTAGAGATTGTAGGCGATGCGCCGCGAGAGGTCGGCGACGTTGAGCTCGTAGGGGTCCCACAGGCCACTCCGGGTGAGCGGCGGGAGGACGAAGAAGAGCAGCGCCGGCGTGACGACCACGACGGTCAGGGGAGCCCAGCGCCTCCACGGCGCGGGCGGCTCTTCCGTTGCCGCGGGAACGGGTTCTTCTGCGGGCTGGGGCGCGTCGTCGGGCATCAGAAGCTGGCGGACACTACTTCCATCCTCCGGGGGCGCGCAACCGCGGCATGCTAGAAGCCCAGCGCACCACGATGGATCCCCCCGAGCCCACCCCGACGACGACGCGCGCCGGCCGCGTCGCCCTGCTGGGCAGGCCCAACGTGGGCAAGAGCACCCTGCTCAACGCGCTGCTGGGGGAGCCCATCGCCATCACCAGCGCCCACCCGCAGACCACGCGGGACATCGTGCGCGGCGTGCTCACGCAGGGGGACACGCAGTACGTCTTCCTCGACACCCCCGGCATCCACACGGCCAGGACCAAGCTGGGCAGCTGGATGAACGAGGCCGCGCGCGAGCAGGCGCGGGAGGCGGACGCGGTGGTGCTGATGGTGGAGCCGGGGCCGACCGCGGAGGTGAACCCGGCGGACCTGGCGCTGGCCCGCGAGCTCGACCACGCGCGCACCGTGCTGGTGATCAACAAGATCGACCGCGTGAAGGAGAAGGCGAAGCTGCTCCCCCTGCTGGCGGCCTTCTCCGAGAAGGTCCCCTTCGCGGCCACCATCCCCATGAGCGCCAAGCGCGCCGACGGCCTCGAGCGCCTGCTGAAGGAGTTGCGCGAGCTACTCCCCGAGCAGCCCTTCCTCTACGAGCCCGACACCCTGTCCGACCAGCCGGTGCGCTTCTTCGTCGCCGAGTTCGTGCGCGAGCAGATCCTCCAGCACACGCGGCAGGAGGTCCCCCACGGCGTGGCGGTGGTGGTGGAGCGCTTCGACGAGAGCGGCGACGTGCCGCACATCGAGATCGCCATCCACGTGGCGCGCGAGGGACACAAGGGCATCCTGGTCGGCGCCAAGGGGGCGATGATGAAGCGCATCGGGATGGCCGCGCGCGTGCGGGTGGAGAAGATGCTGGGCCGCCGGGTGCACCTGAAGCTGTGGGTGCGCGCCACGCCGGACTGGATGAACGACCCCGCGAAGCTCCGGGACCTGGGGTACGGGCCGGATGGGACGAGCAAAGGGACCGAGTGATGACCAAGCACCACCCCTCCCGTGTCCGCGGGCCGCTGCCGGGCGGCGTCGGAAGCATGCCCATCGTCGCCATCGTCGGGCGGCCCAACGTCGGCAAGTCCACCCTGTTCAACCGCCTGGCGCGGGCGCGCCTGGCCATCGTGCACGACGAGCCAGGGGTGACGCGCGACCGGAAGTACGCCGACACGAGCGCCTACGGCCGGGCCTACACCATCGTCGACACCGGGGGCTTCGATCCCGAGGACGAGGACCCGATGAAGGCAGGCATCGCCGCCCACGTGCGGGCCGCGGTCGCCGAGGCCGACGCCATCATCTTCGTGACCGACGCGACGACCGGCCCCAACGACGCCGACCGGGCCGCCATCCAGCTGCTGCGGCGCAGCGGCAAGCCCGTGTTCTACGCGGCCAACAAGGCCGACTCGCCCCAGGGCGATCCCGAAGCCTTCGAGCTCTACCGCCTGGGCGTCGACAAGGTATACCCGGTGAGCGCGCTGCACGGCCGCGGCCTGGGCGACCTCGAGGCCGCCGTGATCGCGGCGCTGCCGGCCGAGGAGCCCGCCGTGGCGGAGGACGAGACGGCCCCGCCGCGCATCGCCCTCATCGGCCGTCCCAACGCCGGCAAGAGCAGCCTGCTAAACCGCATCCTGGGGGAGGACCGCGTGCTGGTCGACTCCCGCCCGGGGACGACGCGCGACGCCATCGACGCGCTGGTCGAGCGCGATGGCCGCCGGTACGTCTTCATCGACACCGCCGGGATCCGCCGCAAGTCCAAGGTGAACAAGGAGGGCAGCGAGGTCGAGTCGATGAGCGTGCTCTCCAGCATCCGGGGCATCGAGCGGGCGCACGTGGTGGTGATGCTCTGCGACGCCGAGGAGGGCGTGGCCGAGCAGGACGCGAAGATCCTGGGCCTGGCCGAGGAGCGCGGACGGGCCATGGTGGTCGCCCTCAACAAGAGCGATCTGCTCGACAAGGCCGCCTTCGCCCGGGCCGAGGAGGCCGCGCGCGAGAAGCTGAGCTTCGCGCCCTACGTGCCCATCGTCCGCATCAGCGCCAAGACGGGGCGGGGCGTGAACGAGCTCTTCGCGACCATCGACCGGGTGCGGGAGGCCTTCTACCGCCGCGTGGGGACGGGGGAGCTGAACCGCTTCTTCGAGAGCGTGCTGGAGATGAAGCCGCCGCCGACCATGGGGGGCAAGGCGCCGCGCCTCTACTACGTCACGCAGGCCGAGGTGGCGCCCCCCACCTTCGTCGCCATGACCAACGCGCCCGACTCCATCCACTTCTCTTACCGGCGCTTCGTACTGAACCAGTTACGCAAGCACTTCGCGTTCGACGGCGTGCCGGTGCGGGTGCACTACAAGGCGCGGCGGCGGACGGAGCGCGCGGAGCGGACCGAGGAGGCGAAGCGGGGGACCGGCACGGGCAAGGGGATGCGCAAGGCGAAGCGGGCGCCGGAGGCAAAGGACACAGAGGAGGAGTGAGCTCGAGGAAAGCGAAACCTTGGTCGATCGCTTCCCGTCCCCCTTCCCGTCGGTCGACGTTTGACCTGCCCGCGGCGCGAGGCTCAGGGGCAGGTGCGTCCCTGGCTCTTCGCCGCCTGGCGGAACGAGTCCAGCGACTGCTTGCAGGCCGAATCGGGCACGCCGATCTTGCCCAGGTTCTTGCAGTTGGCGGCGCTCGGGTTGCTCCCCGCGGCCACCTCGCAGCAGCGAACGGCCTGGGCGCAAACGCCGTTGCCCTGGGACGCGCTCCCGAGACCCACTCCGCCGACGTTCACCAGCACCACCACGACGGCGACGACGACGCCGATGAGCGCGCCCCCGATGCCGATCCACATGCCGACCCTGGCGCCCGCCGGGGTCTGCGGGATGCCGCCGATGGGCACCATGCGGCCGGGCTCTCCGTACGGCACGGGCCCACCGGCCATGCCGGGTGCACCGTAGCCCCCGTAGGGAGAGGGTGCGCCGTAGGCGGCGGGGTTCGGGCTCCCCGCCCCTTCGAGCGCGAGATTGCCGGGGTTCTGTGGGTCGATGCGCACGGTGACCAGGGCGCCGGGCTGAAGCTGCGGGATCTGGAGCTCCGACACCATCGCCGTCATCACGGCTGGGTAGGGAGGGCGCCCCGGCGGCTGCACCTCCACCTGGATCTGCAGCTGCAGGTGCCGCTGGACGCCGACCTGCATGGTCATGCCGCCCATCTGCAGCGCCAGGATCCGCGCGCCGGCCTGGATGCCCTCGCGCAGCAGGCGCTGGCGCTCGGCCTCGGCCCTGCGCATGCCCCCGAAGACGCGCACGAACATGAAGATCGACAGCCCGACGACCAGCAGGGTGACCACGAGGCCCCCCACCGACATCATGATCCCCATCGAGTCCATCGACCGACCCCCTTTCGACGGATTCTACGCTCCTCCGCGCATCAGCGTCTCCGCCACCTCGTCGAGGTTCCTGAGGTCGTGCACGTCGCTCGCCAGCTCGGGCACGCGCACGATGGGGACCTTGCCGCGGGCCCGCGCGTCGAGGCTCTTGACGTGCAGCGCGTCCAGCGCCGCGAGCCGCACCAGATCGCCGTGGGCCTGGACCAGGCGCGCCGGCCCCTCGTCCTCCAGCGTGAGGCCGTGGCGCGCGACGGCGACCTCCGCCTCGCTCAGGGACGGCGGCGCGTCGGCGCCCGGGGGTGGCATGCGGAACCGGTTCACCACGAAGGCGCCGCGCGGCATCTTCGCCTCCTCCAGCCGCTCGCTGAAGAAGAGGACCTCCTGGATGCTCATGGGCGCGGGGCTGGTCACCAGCACGAACGAGACCTCGGGCGAGCGCAGGGCGGCCTCGACCATCCCCGCACGCTGCTTGAAGCCCCCGAACAGGTCGTTCAGCTCGGTGATGAACTCCGCCATGGCCTCCAGGAAGTCCCCCCCGGTGATCTTCGCCAGGCCGCGCAGGACGATGGCCGCCGAGCGCGCCAGGAGGTTGAGCGACAGCTTGCCGGTCGACTCGAAGGCCTGCACGAACCAGCGCATGGCGGCGGAGTCGATGGCGTCGGCGAGGCGCGCCGGGGCGTCGAGGAAGTCGAGCGCGTTGGCGGTGGGGGGCGTGTCGAGGATGACGAGGTCGAAGCGCGGGTCGCGCTGCACGGCGACGAGCTTCTCCATCGCCATGTACTCCTGCGTGCCCGCCAGGGTGGTGGAGACGTACTTGTAGAGGCGGTTGTCGAGGAGCCTGGCGGCGCGCTCGGGGGAGGACGAGTACTTCACGACCAGCTCGTCGAAGGTCCTCTTGGTGTCGAGCATCATCGCCGTGAGCGAGCCCGTCACCGGGATGCCAGCGCGGGCGAAGAGCTCGGGCGCGACCGTCTGCTCCTCGGCGGACATGGTCTGGAGGCCCAGCGACTCGGCCAGCCGCCGCGCCGGGTCGATGGTGAGGCACAGCACGCGCTTGCCGCGCCGGGCCGCCGCCACGCCGAGGGCCGCCGCCGTCGTGGTCTTGCCCACCCCGCCCGCCCCCACCGTCACCAGCACGCGCCGGGACATCACCAGCTGGTCGAGGGTCTCGGGCACGGGACCTCCCTAGCTAGCACAGGCGGGCGCCCCTTCTACGACCCCTCGAACTCGTCGTGCTCGCCCTCGGCCAGGTTGTCGAACCGCGTGTACTGCGCGTCGAAGCGCACCTTCACCGTGTCGGTGGGGCCGTTGCGCTGCTTGGCGATGATGAGCTCCGCCACGTTCCGGTCGGCGGTCTCCTTGTTGTAGTAGTCGTCGCGATAGATGAAGCAGATGTTGTCGGCGTCCTGCTCGATGGCGCCCGACTCGCGCAGGTCCGACAGCTGCGGGCGCTTGCTCTTCTCGCCGCGCGTCTCGACCGCGCGATTGAGCTGGCTGAGGGCGATGACCGGCAGGCTCAGCTCCTTGGCCAGCTGCTTCAGGCCGCGCGAGATCTCGCTGATCTCCTGCTCGCGCGAGGCCGCGTTCTCGCGCCCGCGCATCAGCTGCAGGTAGTCCACCATGACCAGGCCGATGCGCTGCTTCTTCTCGCCGGTCGCGTCGTCGACGCGGTCGTACTCGGCCTGCAGGCGCCGCACCTTCGACCGCAGCTCCAGCAGGCCCAGCGCCGGTGTGTCGTCCACCCAGATGGCCAGGCTCCCCAGGTGCGACGCCGCCTGCGTCAGCTTGCTCCAGTCGCTCGGCGTCAGCATGCCCGTGCGCACGCGGCTCACGTCGACCTTGGCCTCGGAGCACAGCATGCGGTTGACGATCTGCTCGCGCGGCATCTCCAGCGAGAACACCACGACGCCGTAGCCCGCCTCCTCCCAGCGCTCGTTGGGATCGTGCGCGCTCTCGAGCTGCTGCGGGCTGGCCACGTTGGCCGCCATGTTGAGCACCAGGCTGGTCTTGCCCATGCCGGGGCGGGCGGCGACGATGGTGAGCTCCCCGTCGTGCAGGCCGCTGGTCATGCGGTCGTAGCGGTCGAACCCGGTGGGGATGCCGGTGATGCGGCGCCCGCGCGCGTTGGCCTTCTCGATCTTCTTGAAGGTGTCGCGCATCACGTCGCGCAGCATGTAGACGCTGCTCGACTCGCGGGTCCGCGCGATGTCGTAGACGGCCTGCTCGGCGCCGTCGATAAAGCTCTGCGCCTCGCCGTACCCCGCGTAGCCCTGGGCCGTCACGCGCTGGCAGGTGAGGATGAGCTGCCGCACGCGGAACTTCTCGTGGATGGTCCTCGCGTAGGCCGAGACGTTGGCCACGGCAGGGGCCGTGTTGAGCACCTCGGTCAGGTAGGCCATGCCTCCCACCTGGGCCAGGCGCTCCCGGTCGCGCAGCCACGTCGCCACCTGCACCACGTCGACCGGCCGCCCCGCGGCCGACAGCTCCACGCAGGCCTCGAAGATGCGCCGGTGGGCCTCCGAGTAGAAGTGCTCCGGCTTCAGGAACTCGTTGACCTTGTCGAGCGCCGCCGGGTCGACCATCACCGCCGAGATGACGGCGCCCTCGGCGTCGAGGTCGTGGGGCGGGACACGGGCCTCGACCGCCGAGATGCCCTCCGCTTGCCCCCCGATGACTCGCAGCTTCTCCACAGGGCGTGCTCCCAAATGCGTCGCGCCCCGGACGCGTGGGCGGCCGAGGCGCGAGGTGTTGCCGGAAAGCTACTCCTACTTCGCGACGACTTCCACCTTGAGCGTCGCGACCACGTCCGACACGAGCTTCACCGGGATGGTGTACGAGCCGACGTTCTTGATGGGCTCGGGCAGGTGCATCTTCTTCCGGTCGAGCGCGATGCCCTTGGCCTTGGCGGCGTTCTCGATGTCCTTGGTCGTGACCGACCCGAAGAGGCGCCCGTCGTCGCCCGCCTTGAGCGCGAGCGTGAGGGTGAGGGCGTCGACCTGCGCGCCGATGCCCTGCGCCTCCTTGCGGGCCTTCTCGGCCTTGGCCTGGGCGACCGTCTTCTCGTGCTCGATGCGACGGACGGCGGCGTTGGTCGCCGCGACCGCCAGCTGGCGCGGCAGGAGGTAGTTGCGCGCGAAGCCCGGCCGCACGCGTACGAGCTCCCCGCTCTTGCCGAGCTTGTTCACGTCCTGCTGGAGGACGACCTGGATGTTGGCAGGCATGGTCTTGCTCCGTCAGTGCGTCACGGTGAAGGGAAGGAGCGCGATGTTACGCGCCCGCTTGACCGCCAGCTGAACCTTGCGCTGGTGGCGCGCGCAGTTGCCGCTGATGCGGCGGGGGACGATCTTCCCGCGCTCGGTGATGAAGTACTTGAGCGCCTGGGCGTCCTTGTAGTCGATGACCAGCGTCTTGTCCGTGCAGTACTTGCAGACGCGCTTCTTGCCCCGGCGGCGGCCGATTTCCGCGTTGAGGTCCGGACCTCGGTTGATGTCCTTGTCGTCGTCCAGCATCGCCATGGCTCAGCCCTCCTCGCCAGCTTCGGGCTTGGCCTTCTCGGCCGCAGCCTCGGTCGCCTCGGGACGCTCGCCGCGGCCACCCTCGCCGCCCTCGTCGTCCGCGAACTCCTCGTCCATCGCGCGCATGCCGCGCGGCGCGTCGGGCCCCGGGTCGATGAGACCCAGCTGCTTCTCGCGCGACTCCTCCGGCTCCGGCTCGGTGGGCAGCTCGAGCTTGCCGAGCTTGGTCTCCTCCGGGTCGATCTGCAGGGCGGCGAGGTCGACGTCCTCGTTGGTCTGCACGGTCATGTACTTCATGACCGTCTCCTGCAGCTTCAGGTTGCGCTCGACCTCGGCCACCAGGCCGCCCCCGCCCACGTACTTCACGTAGACGTAGACGCCCTTGCGCTGCTTGCCGACCGGGTAGGCCAGCTTGCGGCGGCCCCAGGCCTCCACCTTGACCAGCTTGCCCTGCTCGCGCTCGACCGCCTCCGACACGCGAGACTGCACGCGCTCCGCGCTCTCGCCGTCCACGTCGGACCGCAGGATGTAGATGGTCTCGTATTCGCGGATGCGACTGGACGAGCCAGAGCGCGCGGCCGCGGCCGCCGATGCCGTCGTGGGAACGTTCACTTGTCTTTCCTCCAGGGCTCGTCCGTTGGGACGCGGGCCCGTGGGACGTGCTGCCCACGAGCAAGGGGAGCGCGTTATTAGCACAAGTCGGGGCGCTGGCTACCTCTTCGTGTTGACGAGGTTCATGGCCGCCGCCACCCCCTCCCCCGCCACACGCCGCACCGCCTCTGCCGCGCGCCCGATGACCTCCGGCAGCTCCGCCCGCTCCACCGGGTCGAACCCCGAGAGGACCCAGTCGGCCACCGCCCCCGCGAACCCGGGCGGGGGCTTGCCGATGCCCACCCGGACCCGCGCGAACTCCGGCGTCCCCAGGTGCTGCTGGATGCTGCGGACCCCGTTGTGTCCCGCGTGGCCACCGCCCACCTTGATGCGGACGTCCTTCCACGGGAGGTCGAGCTCGTCGTGGACCACGAGGACGTCCCGGGGCTCGACCTTGAGGAAGTCGGCCGCCGGCTGCACGGCCTGCCCCGAGAGGTTCATGTAGGTCTGCGGCTTGAGCACCGCGACGGGCTGGCCGGCGAGCTCCCCGCGCGTGAAGAGCGCGTTGAACTTCGCCCGGGGCTCCGGCCAGCCGGCGTCGCGCACCAGCGCGTCCACCACCATGAACCCCACGTTGTGGCGCTGGTTCTCGTGCGTGCGCCCCGGGTTGCCCAGGCCGACGACGAGAAGCATGCGCTACTTCTTCTTCTTCTCTTCCTTGCCCGCCGCCGCCTCGGGGGCCGGAGCCGCGCCCGCTGCGCCCGGGGCCGCCGCACCGGCCGCACCCGCCGCCGCCGCGCCCGCCGCAGCCACACCCGGCACCACCGCCGCCGCCTCCTCGACCTCCTTCTCGGGGGCCACGACCGCGACCAGCGTCTGCTCGGGGGGCAGGCGCACGCTGACGCCCTCGGGCAGCTTCAGCTCCTGCGTCGAGACATGCATCCCGAGCTCGAGGTGCGTGACGTCCGCCTCCAGCTTGAGGGGGATGCGGTCCGGCAGGCAGCGCACCGGCACGGTGCGGTAGACGATGCGCAGGACGCCGCCGGCGGTGACGCCGACCGGCTTGCCCGTCGTGAAGAGCGGGACCTGCACGTCGACCGGCTTGTCGAGCTTCACCTCGATGAAGTCGATGTGCTCGAGGCTGCGCTTGACCGGGTGGAGCACGTACTCGCGGATCATCGCGAGGATCTTCCGGTCCTCGAGCTCGAGCTCGACCACCGTGTTCTGCCCGCGCTCGCTCTTGAGGATGACCGCGACCTCCTTGGGGGGGACGGCGATGCTCATCGAGGGGAGGCCCTTGCCGTAGGCGACGGCGGGCACCATGCCCTCGCGGCGGATGCGCCGGGCCTCGGACTTGCCCGAAGCGACGCGGTTCTGGGCCTTCAACGTGGTCATCTGGACGGCGGTCATGGCGTTCTCCCATCCCCTGTCCGCCCGCTCCCTCTGCGAGGGGCCGGGCATGCGGGGTTCGATGTGGACGGCCTCTCTAGCAGACGCCCGGTGTCAGGCAAACAGGGAGCTGACGCTGTCCGAGCTGTGGATGCGCTTGATGGCCTCCCCGAGGAGGCGCGCGATCGACAGCTGCCGGATCTTCGGGCTGGCCTTCGCGGCCTCCGAGAGGGCGATGGAGTCGCTCACCACGACCTCGGTCAGCGGGGACTCGGCGATGCGCTGCACGGCGGGGCCGGAGAAGACGCCGTGGGTGGCGCACGCGACGACGCGCCGGGCGCCCTTGTCGGCCAGGGCCTGGGCCGCGCCGCAGAGCGTCCCCGCCGTGTCGATGATGTCGTCGATGATGATGCAGTCCTTGCCCTTGACCTCGCCGATGAGGTTCACCACCTCGCTCACGTTGGCCCGCTCGCGGCGCTTGTCGATGATGGCGAGCGACGCCCCCAGGCGCTTGGAGTACGCGCGCGTGCGCTCGACGCCCCCCGCGTCCGGCGACACGAACACCGACGACGAGTCGAACTGCTTCCGGAGGTAGTCCTCCAGGAACACCGGCATCGCGTAGAGGTGGTCGAAGGGGATGTTGAAGAACCCCTGGATCTGTCCCGCGTGCAGGTCCACCGAGACCACCCGGTTGACGCCCGAGGTCTGGATGAGGTCCGCCACGAGCTTGCTGGTGATGGGTGTGCGCGGCGCGACCTTGCGGTCCTGCCGGCCGTACCCGTAGTAGGGCATCACCGCCGTGATCGAGCCAGCCGAGGCCCGGCGGAGCGCGTCGGCCATGATGAGCAGCTCCATCACGTTGTCGTTCGTGGGCGTGCTGGTCGACTGGATGACGTAGGCGTCGACCCCGCGCACGTTCTCCCCGACCTCCACGAAGCTCTCGCCGTCGCTGAAGCGGGTGATGCGGCACTTCCCGAGCGGTGTCTCGAGGTACTGGCCGATCGCCGCCGCCAGCTGCGGGTTGGCGTTGCCGGAGAAGAGGCACACCTTCTTGAACACGCATACCTCCTACGGGAGCCGATTGGGCGCTCTCGTAGCCGGCGCGTCACAGAGTGTCAACGCACGCTCCACCGGGAGGGGTTGGTCGCGTCAGTGCGGCATCGCGGCGCACTCGTACTTCGGCCCGCGCTTGCCCTGCTCGAGGCAGGCCTTGTAGGAGCGACGCGCGTTCTTCATGTCGCCCTTCTCCTGGTACGAGGCCCCGAGGATGAGCCACGCCTCGGCGTCCGTCGGGTCCAGCGCCACCGACCGCTCGCCCGCCTCGATGGCGTCGGCCACTTTCCCACGCTCCAGCGCGTTCCGGCACGCGTTCTTCTCCTTCGCTGCCGCCTTCGGGTCCGGCTCGGCCGCCGCCGCCGGGGCAGCCGCCGCGGTCTCCGCCGGTGCCGCCGCGGGGGCCGCCGCTGCTGCCACGGGCTCCGCCGGGGGCGGCGCGGCCGGTGCCGCCGTCTCCGCCGGAGGCGGCGGGGGCGTCGGGGCTGCCTGCGTCTCCGCGGGCGGCGTCGGCGCCACCACGGGCTCCACCACGACCGGCACCGGCGGCGGGGCGACCTGCTGGGCCGCCGCCGCGGCGACGATGGGGCGCGCCGTCCCCTCCTCGCCCGAGCCGCGGGCCAGCGTGACCTTGACCACAGCCGCCAGGCACAGGGCCGACGCGGCGGCGACCGCAATCTTCACGTACTTCTGCAAGTTCCGCCGGCGCTGCGCCACCTCGGGCGTGAGCTTGAGGACCATCCGCGGATCGTGCTCGTCCGCCTCGTGCGGCGGCTCGGAGTTGCGGGCGTGGTGGTGGGAATCGAAGAAGTGGTTGTCGAGGTCGACCGGGGGGTAGCTGCTGTCGTCCCGGTGGACGCCCGTGGGGGCCGCCTTCGCGGGCGCCGCCTCCTCCTGCTTTGCGTGCGCCACGGCCGGCTCGACGTGCGGCCGCGCAGGCGTCTCCGCCGTCAGCGCCTCGGCGATGGCCGCGGACTCGATCGCGCGGTCCGCGTCCTTCTCCTCGCGCGCCTCGACGACCTGCTCCACGCCCGCGGCCTGGGCCGGCGCGATGGAGCTGCTCTTGTTCCCCCTGCCACGACGCCCCTTCCTGCTCATCGTTCCTTGTCGTCTCCGTCCCAGCGGTGGATGTCCGTCCCGATGCCGTTTCCCCCCATACGATGCCCGACCTGCGCGATTTCCGTCATTTTCGAGGTCTGGTCATTCGAGGGGGAGGAGGGCTCGGCCCGCATGCCCATCGAGGAGAGCAAATCGCGTGCGCGGGTGGGCGCGCCGCCAGCATCGCCAGACGGCCGGGAGGGCGTCAACGATTGCACGATCGGCGTGTCCGAGATCAAGGTCCGCACGCAAGTCCGGTGGGCGCACGCTGGCACAACGGATCACCCCGTCGAACGATGCCCGGTGAACGAGACGTCCTTGAGGCACGCCGCGCGGACGCGTACACCAAGGTCGTACATGCGCCCCATCCTCGAGATCGTGCTCCGTCCCGGCGGGGTGGCCGAGCGGCTGGCGCACGGGCACCCCTGGGTGTGGCGGGAGGCGGTGGCACGCGGGCTGGAGAAGGCGGAGCCGGGACAGGAGGTCCAGGTGGTGGGGGCGGACGGGGTGCCGGTCGGGCGGGGGCTGGCCGATCCCGCGTCGCCCATCGCCGTGCGGCTCTGGACGCGCGGGAAGGCGCCGGTCGACGAGTCGCTGCTCCGCGAGCGGGTGGCCCGGGCGTGCACGCTGCGGCGGGAGCTAGTCGCGAGCGAGGGGACGACGGCCTACCGGGTGCTGCATGGCGAGGGCGACCGCACCCCGGGCTTCGTGGTGGACCGGTACGACTCGGTCGCGGTCCTGCGAACGGACGGTGAAGGGGCGGCGGCGCGCGCGAGCGACCTCGTCCACGTGCTGGGGCCGGCGCTGCAGTCGTGGGGAGTGTCGTCGCTCGTTCACCGCGCGGGGCAGAAGGGCGAGAAGGCGCGGTTGGAGGTCCTCCGGGGCGACGAGCCGCCCCACACGGTGACGGTGCGCGAGCACGGGCTGCCCTTCGTGGTCGACCTCCGGCACGGGCAGAAGACGGGGGCCTTCCTCGACCAGCGGGAGAACCGGCGACGCGTCGGGGAGCTGGCGAAGGGGCGGCGGGTGCTCAACCTCTTCTCGTACGCGGGGGGCTTCTCGCTCTTCGCGGCGGCGGGGGGCGCCGAGCACGTGACGAGCGTGGACGTGGCGGCGGGGGCGCACGCGACGGCGCAGGCGAGCTTCCGCGCGGCGGGGCGGGACCCGGGCCACCACGCCTTCGTGACCGCCGACGTGTACGCATTCCTCGCGGAGGCGAAGAAGCGGCGCGAGCAGTGGGACCTGGTGGTGAGCGATCCCCCGAGCTTCGCGCCCAGCGAGAAGACGGTGCCGCGGGCGCTCTCGGCGTACCGCGCGCTGCACCGGGCGTGCGCCGACGTGCTGGCACGCGGGGGCGTGCTGTGCGCGGCCTCATGCTCGAGCCACGTGGCGCCGGACACGTTCCTGACGACCCTGGACGACGCGGCCCTCGGTCGCGACGACCTCCGCGTGCTCGAGGTGCGCGGAGCAGGCCCCGATCATCCCACCCTCGCCGCCTTCCCCGAGGGCCGCTACCTCAAGCTCGTCGTGATGGGGTGAGAGGGCGGCGCGGGGGAGAGGGGAGACAACACGGAAACACGGAACATGGGAGCGGGAATGAGCAGGGGCCACCGCTCCCCCATTCCCCATTCCGGTTCCGCGCTCCGTGCTCCCGTGTTCGTGCCAGAGGACGACGCGCGGCTCCCCTCACCCCGGCTGGATGGCCTCGTCCTGCAGGGAGTCCAGCGGATCGCGCGGGCCCGAGGCGATGAGGCCGAGCGGATCGAACACGGTGCGCTCGACGGGCTCCACCGACGACAGCGAGCTCACGAGCTGCGCCTTGCGCAGGTAGATCTCCTCGCGGCGGCCGGTGTCGTTCTCCACCTTGAGCGACAGCTCGTGCGCGTTGGGGCTGCGGCGCGCCACCTCCGCCACGGTCGACGCGATGGCCTTCACCACCAGCGCGACGACCTTCGTGCCCAGGTCGTTCTCGCTCACGTCCTCCCCGTCGAGCCGTAGGTTCACCAGCCGCTTCTTGTGCGACAGCAGCGGGCCGCACCCCGAGCGGAGCTGCTGCCACAGGCGCTGCACCTCCTGCGCCGACGCCTGGTCGAGCACCGCGGGCAGGCCCGACTCCGCCTCCGCGTCGTCCGGGTAGTGCACCTCGGCCACCAGGCGGTCCTCGTTCTGACGCACGTCGAACACCAGCGAGTCCGCCGCGTCGACCTTCCTGCGGAGCCGCAGCTGCGCGTGATCGTCGTGCAGCGAGAAGCCCCCGAGGACGTACTCGTCCAGCGAGATGGTCTCCGGCGCCACGGTGCGCTTGAAGAGGCTGCGCTTCACCCCCACCGGCAGCGTCACCTGCGTGGCCAGGTCGCGCACGTGGCGCGGCGCCTTCCACTCGTCGACCTCCTGACCGGCCAGCGTGAACGACGCCACAAGGCCCCCCTCGTGCGTGAAGACGCCCGCGAGCTCGTTGTGCCCTCCCTCGAGGGCCATCGTGATGTGCGTCTCGCGCACCGGGAGGCGGATGGCGGTGAGCAGCTTCTCCAGCGCCTCGCGCGCCTCGCCCCGGCGGCGCTCGCACTCGCCGCGCGCCGCCTGCAGCTCCTTGTCGCTGGTCAGCAGCGCCAGGCGGCGCGCCTCGTCCACCATCTTCTGCGCCACGTCGGTCACGGCGGCGACGTAGTCGCGCACCAGAGGCTGCGTGGTTTCCTTCGCGCCGTCGCGCAGCGCGCCCACGGCCTCCCGGTGGAAGGTCTCGAGCTCCTCCACCGCTCGCCCGCGCGCCACCGCCGCCTGCTCGTTGTTCCCCTGGATGCCCCGCGCCTCCGACTCGAGACGCACGACGCGCGCCGCCTGCGCGCAGAAGACCTCGAGGGCCGCGAGGAAGTCGTACTGCGGCGGAAACGGGACGGAGTCGCCGTAGAGGTACCGCATCCCCCGAGCCTACACTCACCCGCGCTCGAGGTCGTAGAAGACCGCCTCCCCCCCTTTCACGTGGTGAAGGCCGCACCCGAGCGACTCGAAGTGCTGGCGCAGGGCACGCCGGTAGAAGGTGGCGGGCCGCGCCCGGACGCTCACGTCGGTGCGGCTCCGGTCGACCACCTCGCGGAGATCGCGCGCCGTGATGGCCTCCAAATAGAGAAAGCCGCGGCACATCGCCGCCATGTTGGCGATCGCGCGCACGCACGCCGCGTCCTCCAGGTAGGGCAGCACCCCCTGGCACACCACCAGGTCGAACTTCTCCCGCCCGCGCCAGCGCGTGATGTCCCGCAGCTCGTGGCCGTACGTCGCGCACGCGTACGCGCTCACATCGACCGACCGGTACTTCACCTCCGGCAGGTTCTCCCGGAACCAGTCCCGCCACAGGCCCGTCCCCGCCCCCACGTCGAGCACCTTCTCCAGGTCCCCGCCGAACCAGCGCACGAACCCGGTGACGCCGCGGCAAAGGTCGGCGATCTGCTCGTGGCCGTACACGCGCGAGCGGCGGGACTCGTAGTACCGGCGGAAGTACCGGGCGTCGAAGGAGGCGGACATCGGCAGCGCTTTTATCACGAGCCCTAGATCCTTCGAGCCCGCCGCGCGTCACCAGCGAAGCTCGAAAGGGAGGACGCGATGCGAAGCGGCTCGACGCTGGGACTCGTGGGGATGATGGCGCTGGCAGGGTGTGCGACGGGGCAGGCGGTGCCGAAGGCGCCCTCGCCCGCGGCGCCGGACACGGCGGAGGCGCCGATCGCGTCCACGCCGGGGGCGGAGCCCCACCCGGTCACGCGCGACGCCCCGCCGGCGCCGCAGGGCCCCTGGGTGGGCGCGGCGGCGGATAGCGACGTGCTCCTGGCGCAGGGCGGGGACGCCTTCGTGGGGGTCTGGGTGGACATCCCGGCGGGGCTGCACGCCCGGACCCGCGCGCCGGTCGACCTGGCGCTGGTGGTGGACACGTCCGGCTCGATGGAGGGCGCGAAGATCCAGGCGGCGCGCGCTTCGGCCCGCACGCTGGTGCAGCGGCTGGCGGACGGGGACGTGCTGTCGGTGGACACCTTCAGCGACCACGCGCGCACCCTCGTGCCGCCGGTGCTGCTGACGCCCGAGACGCGGGCGCGGGTGCTCTCGGTGATCTCGGAGCTCGGCACGGGGGGCTCGACCAACATGTTCGAGGGGCTGCAGCTCGCCGAGATGCACGTGGCGCAGGCCCCGCACGACCACCCGGTGCGCCGCATCGTGATGATCTCGGACGGGCAGGCCAACGTGGGCCCGTCGTCGCCGCAGGTGCTGGGCGACCTCGCGCAGCGGAGCCTCGGCCTCGGGGCGCAGATCACGTCGCTGGGCGTGGGGCTCGACTACGACGAACGCACCCTCGACGCGATCGCCGAGCGGACCAGCGGGCGGCTCTTTCACGTGGGCGACCCGCGGGAGATGACCGCGACGCTGGAGCACGAGGTGGACATGCTGGCCGCGACGGTGGCCGACCAGGCGTCGATCGAGGTGGTGCCGGCGCCCGGGGTGGTGCTGGTGGGGGTCGAGGGCGCACGCATCGAGTCGGCGGAGGGCGGGGCGGTGCGCATCCCGCTCGGGGCCCTCTACGCCGGTCAGCACCGCGAGGCGCTGGTGCGCGTGCGGCTGACGCAGACCGCGTCCGGCACGCAGCGGGCGCTGGCGAGCGTGCGCCTCAAGTTCCACGATCCGGCGGAGAACGACGTGGAGCGCGTGCAGGAGGTCCTGGCGCGGGCAACGACGAGCGACGACGCCACGGTGGTGGCCGCGCACGCGAACGCGAAAACCCACGCGATGATGGCGATGGTCGAGGCGGCCGAGACGCAGATCCAGGCGGCGCAGGACGTGGGCTCGGGCAACTTCATGCAGGCCGAGAAGCAGCTCGCGGTGGCCGAGCAGCACCTCCGGGAGGAGGCGGCGAACACCAAGGACGATGAGTCCCGCAGGAAGCTCACCGTGGCTGCGCAGTCGGTCGCCACGGCGAGGGCCCACGCCGCCGCGGCCCCGAGCGCCCCCGCGCCGAAGCTGCGGGAGGACGTGCTGGAGATGAACGCGGCCGGCATGAAGGCGGCGGGGTACTGAGCGAGAGGCGTCCCCCTAGCTCCGCCAGAGGCGGCTCTGCTCGAGGAGCTTCGCCACCAGGGCGGTCCAGCCGGTCTGCGCGCGCGCCCCGAGGCCCTCGCCGGTGTCGCCGTGGAAGTACTCGTAGAAGGTGACGTGGTCGCGGAAATGGGGGCTGGCCTGGAGGGCGTGGCGGGCGCCGTTCGCGGCGCGGCGGCCGTGCGGGTCGGCGGTGAAGAGGCCGATGAGCCGGCGTGACAGCTCCGCCGCGACCTCCCACAGCGTCATCCACCGGCCCGAGCCGGTGGGGCACTCCACCTTCAGCGACTCCCCGTGGTAGTGCGCCAGGCGCTGCAGGGCCTCGATGACCAGGTAGTTGACCGGCATCCACACCGGGCCGCGCCAGTTCGAGTTCCCGCCGAAGAGGCCCGTCCGGCTCTCGGCCGGCTCGTAGTCGACGCGGAAACGCTGGCCGTCGATGGTCACCTCGTACGGGTGCTCGGCGTGCGCGCGCGATAGTGAGCGCACGCCGTAGGGCGACAGGAACTCCGACTCGCTCAGCATGCGCGACAGGATGCGCTGCAGCTTGGTCTGGTCCACCAGCGACAGCAGGCGGCGCGACCGCCGGCCGGGCACCTCCATCAGCGGGCAGTGCTCCGACAGCTCCGGGCGGTTCTGCAGGAACCACCGCGCGCGCTTCCAGAACGCCGGGAAGCGCTCCACCGTGTCCGGCTCCAGCGTCGAGACCGCGAAGAGCGGCGTCAGGCCCACCATCGAGCGCACCCGCACCGGGAAGCTCTCCCCCGAGGAGCGGCGCATGACGTCGTAGTAGAAGCCGTCCTTCTCGTCCCACAGCGAGCTGTCCTGCCCCGCCATGTGGTTGATGGCGTGCGCGATCAGGAGGAAGTGCTCGAAGAACTTGTTGGCCACGTCCTGGTAGCTGTCGTTCTCGCGCGCCAGCTCGAGGGCGATGTCCAGCATGTTGAGGCAGTACATCCCCATCCAGCTGGTCGCGTCCGCCTGCTCGAGGACGCCGCCGCCCGGGAGCGGCTTCGAGCGGTCGAAGAGGCCGATGTTGTCGAGCCCCAGGAAGCCCCCCTCGAACACGTTCCGGCCCGAGGTGTCCTTGCGGTTCACCCACCACGTGAAGTTGAGCATCAGCTTGAGGAACAGCGTCTCCAGGAACGCGCGGTCGCCGCGGCCCGTCATGCGCCGCTCGATCTGGTAGACGCGGAGCGCGGCGTAGGCGTGCACCGGCGGGTTCACGTCCCCCATCTGCCACTCGTAGGCGGGGATCTGCCCGTTGGGGTGCATGTACCACTCGCGCGTCAGCAGGGTCAGCTGCTGCTTGGCGAACTCCGGGTCGACCAGCGCCAGCGGGATGCTGTGGAACGCCAGGTCCCACGCCGCGTACCAGGGGTACTCCCACTTGTCCGGCATGGAGAGCACCTCCGAGTTGTAGAGGTGGCGCCACTCGTGGTTCCGCCCCTTCCAGCGCGCCTCCGGCGGCGGCGGCTGCGTCGGGTCCCCGCGCAGCCAGCGCTCCACCTCGTAGGCGTAGTACTGCTTGCTCCAGACCAGGCCGGCGATCGCGGCGCGGAAGACCCGCCGCTCGTCGTCCGACAGCGAGCGCGGGGCGACGGCCGCGAAGAACTCGTCGGCCTCGTGCCTGCGCCGGTCGAACACTGCGTCGAAGTCCTCGAAGGGGTGCGGCCGCGCGCGGTTCGTGTAGCGCAGGCGCAGCGTCACCGCGTGGCCCGGCTCGATCACGTGCTCGTAGCGCGCGCCCACCTTGGTCCCCCGCCGCTCCGGGTTCACGGCGTCGCGCTTGCCGTGGACGATCGCCTCGTGGAAAGCGTCCTTGACGTGCGCCGACCGGTTCGGGCTGCCGTAGAGGACCACCGCGTTGGTCTCGTTCTCGGTGAACAGCAGCTCGTCGGCGTGCTCCGCGTGGAGCCAGAAGCGCCCCAGGTGCTCGTGCGTCGTCTCCACGGTCTGCACGTCGCCCATCCGCGGCAGCGCGTAGAGCTCCGGGCGCGGCGCGTCCGTGGTCCAGCTCCACGTGTTGCGGAACCAGAGCTGCGGCAGGACCGTGAGCGGCGCCGGGGCCGGCCCCCGGTTGTGGACGGTGATGCGCACGAGCACGTCGTCCGTGTCGTCCTTCGCGTACTCGACGGTCACGTCGAAGTAGCGGTCCTCGGCGAGCACCCCGGTGTCGACCAGCTCGGGCTCGGGGTCGTGCTTGCCCGCCGAGCGCGCCATCGCGCGGAGGGCGTCGTACGGGAAGGCGCGCTGCGGGTACTTGTAGAGCGCCCGGGCGTAGGACGCGGTCGGCGTGGCGTCCTCATACCAGTAGAGCTCCTTCACGTCCTCGCCGTGGTTGCCCTCCTTGCCGTTCAGGCCGAAGAGCCGCTCTTTCAGCAGGCGATCGTGGCCGTTCCAGAGCGCGAGCCCGAAGCACACCAGGCCCCGGTTGTCCGACAGCCCGAGCAGCCCGTCCTCTCCCCAGCGGTACGCGCGCTGGTGCGCGTGGTCGAACGGCAGGTAGTCCCACGCCTCGCCGTCCGCCGAGTAGTCCTCGCGCACCGTTCCCCACTGCCGCTCGGACAGGTACATCCCCCAGCGACGCCACTTCTTGCCCGTCGCGCGGGCCTCCTCGAGGCGCAGGTGCTCGGCGGTGGAGGGAGGGTGCATCGGGCGAGAGTAACGGAGAGGGGTGGAGACAACACGGGAACAGGGAGCACGGTACGGGAATCGGGAGAGGATTGAACTGCAGAGGCGCGGAGGACGCAGAGAGGGAGAAGGGAGGAGGTAGGCGCAACCCTTCCTTCCTCTGTCCTCTGCGTCTCGGCGCCTCTGCGGCCCTCTCCACTCTTCTCTCCTGGTACATTCCCCACCGGTGCCCGGCACGCTGATCCCTCCCGACGGTCTCCCGGCGTCGATGCGCGAGGCGCCGGGCTCGGAGCCCACGCCCGGGGGCTCGATGACGCAGAAGATGCCCGCGGTCGCGCCGGTGACGTCGTCGGCGGGCGCGAGCGGGCCCTACCCGGCGTACCCCACGCCGCCGCCGCCCGTGCAGTACCCGCAGGTCGGCACGACGCTCTACGGGGCGCGCGGGAACTACCTCGTGCAGAGCGTGATCGGCTCGGGGGAGTTCGGGGCGGTGTACGAGGCCATCGGGCCGTTCGACCAGAACTACGCGGTGAAGATGATGCGCCCCGCGAACCGCCCCTACGTCGAGGTGCACGCGGAGTGGGCGCGCGAGGTGCAGCGGCTGCTGTCGCTCCGGCACCCCAACGTGGTCTACATCTTCGACGCCTTCGAGCAGGGCAACCTCTTCTACCTGGCGCTCGAGAAGTGCGACCACGCGCTCGAGGCCATGCTCGGCATCCCGATGCAGGAGGGCCTGGTGATCGAGCTCGCGCGCCAGCTCCTCGCGGCCGTGCAGTTTCTCCACGACAACGACGTTGTCCACGACGACCTGCACCCGGGCAACGTGCTGCTCGTCCACGGCGACGACCGACCCATCGTCAAGATCAGCGACTTCGGCATCAGCACGGAGCTGCGGGGGATGCCCGCGATCCGCCCCAACGTCGTCCACCACGCCATCATGGCGCCCGAGATCATCGCCACGGGCTACACGGGCAAGCAGTCGGACATCTACCAGATCGGCCTCCTGCTCTTCTGGATGCTCTCGGGCGAGTCGGCCGTGCCCCGGGACGTGCCGTACCCGGAGCTCGTGCGGTGCGTGGCCGAGGGGGTGCCGCGCCGCCGGGCCGAGGCCATCGGGACGCCGCTCGGGAACCTCGTGGCGAAGATGCTGCGCCGCCGGGAGCAGTTCCGGTACGGCACGGCGCGCGAGGTGTGGGCCGAAATGCGCAATCTTCCCGCGTGGCAAAGCCGACAGCTGTTTCCGGCGCGTTGAAGGGTTACACTCCGTCAGCTGATGCTGGGGGAGAGGGTCGCGCGCGCGCTCCGGTTACGCCGGGTGCTCGGTCCGTTCTTCGAGCGGTCCCGGGTGCCGGTGCTCGTGCTCGAGCGCGACGGGTGCCTCGCGTCGGCGAACGACGCGGCGCTGGCCGAGTACGGCTACCGGCTCGACGAGCTCGTGACCCTGTGCATTCACGATCTACTGGCCTGGCCCCGCCCCCAGCTCATGGACGACCTCGAGGCCGCCTGGCGCGGCGACCGGCTCGTTCTGGAGCGCCGACCGCACCGCCGCAAGGACGGGAGCCTCGTGTGGGTGATGCCGGCGGCCGGCCCCCAGGTCATCGAGGGCGAGACGTTCATCGTGTCGGTCATCCAGAACGTCACGGCGCTGGTCGGCGCCGAGGAGAAGGCGCAGTTCGAGCACGGGCGGGTCGAGGTGCTGTGGGAGGGCGCGGTGGAACGGTCGGGGGGCGCCTTCGCGCTGCTCGACGCGGACCGGCGCATCGTCCGCCTGAACCGCACCATGGCCCTGTGGCTGCACCGGGCCGAGGAGGACACGCTCGGCAAGCGCTGCGACGAGGTGTTCGTCACGCGGTGCCGCCGCCAGCCGTGTCCGCACGTCCTCGCGGTGGCCGAGCACCGCAAGGTGGTCGAGGAGGTGACCACCCACGACGGCCGCCCCCTGCGCATCGACGTCTCGCTCGCGCCGACGAACGACGCCGGCATCGCCCTCATCCACGTGGCGCGGGACCTGACCGAGGAGCGGGCCCTGCGCACGCGCCTGGTGGCGGCCGATCGCCTCGCGAGCCTGGGCCGGCTGGCCGCGGGCGTGGCGCACGAGGTGAACAACCCGGCGGCGTTCGTCACGCTGGCCCTGCCCCTCGCCAAGGACCGCATCTCGCACGGCCGGACGGCGGAGGCGCTGGCGCTGCTCGACGAGGCGCTCGCGGCGATGGGGCAGATCACCGAGATCATGCGCGACCTGGGCGGCGTGGCGCGCGACCGGCCGCGCTCGGTGGTGGACCTGTCGCAGCTGGCGACGTCGGCCATCCGCATGGCGTCGTACGAGGCGCAGACACGGGCGGTCATCCACCCCGTGCTGGACGCCGACGTCGAGGCGGAGGTGCGGGGCACACGCGTGCAGCAGGTGCTGCTCAACCTCATCCTCAATGCGGCGCAGGCGCTGCCGCCGGGGGACGCGGCGCACCAGCGCATCGAGGTCCGGGTGCGGCGCTCGGGCGACCGCGCCCTGCTCGAGGTGTCCGACACCGGGCCGGGCGTGCCCGAGGGAATCGCCGAGCGCATCTTCGAGCCGTTCTTCACGACGCGGCAGGCGGCGGGAGGCACGGGCCTGGGGCTCTGGCTGTCGCGCAACATCGTCGAGGAAGAGGGCGGGACGCTCACCTTCCGCAACCGCCCCGAGGGGGGCACCGTGTTCACGGTGTCGCTGCCGCTCCACCAGGCGGCGGTGACCGAGCGCCGCGCCTCGGCCGAGTAGAGAGCTTGGCGGCCCGCCCGGCTTGGCGGGTGACGGAGCGACCGGTAGAAGAAGAGCATGCGACTGCGCGTGCTTCTCCCCGGGATCGTCGCGTCGGTCCTCGTGACGGCCGCCGACGTCCTCGCGCGCCCGGGCGGGGGCGGCAGCTACCACGGGGGAGGCGGCGGGGGCGGGAGCTTCGGCGGCGGAGGCGGAGGGTTCAGCGGCGGCGGGGGCGGCTTCTCGGGCGTGGGGGGCGTGTCGCACCCCGGGGGCGGAGGGTCGATGGGACCACTGGGGCTCCTCCTGCTGCTGGGGCTCCTGGCGGCGGTGGGGCTGCTGGTGCTGCTGCAGCGGAGCCGGCAGGTCCGCGGCTTCCGCGCGGAGCAGTACGACGCGTCGGCGGCGGCGCGCCCGTCGGTGTCGCTGGCGCCGCTCCAGTCGCGGGACCCGCAGCTCACCGAGCAGAGCATCGCGCTCCACGTGCACCCCATGGCCGAGCAGCTCCGGAACGCGTGGTGCGCGGGAAACATGCTGCCGGCGCGGGCCTTCGTGTCGGACGGCGTGTACAGCCGCTTCCAGGTCCAGCTCGCGCTGATGCGCCAGGAGAACCGGCGCAACGTCATGGGCGACGCGAGCGTGACCCACCTGAGCATCGAGGCGGTGGAGGACGCGGACCCGCTCGACGTCGTGCACGTGCGGCTGACGGGGCAGGCGCGCGACACGGAGGTGCCGTGGACGGCGGACGACGCGCAGATCCGCAAGGCCCTCGCGAAGACCCCCATCGCGCCGTACACGGAGATCTGGACGCTGGTGCGGTGCGCGGGGGCGCAGACCAAGCCCGGCGACTTCCAGGTCGGGACGTCGTGCCCCAAGTGCGGCGCCCCGCTGGCAGGCGGGGAGATGCTCAAGTGCCGCTACTGCGGGGCGCTGGTGTGCTCGGGGGAGCACGACTGGGTGCTCGCGGAGATCACGCAGCTCGAGGAGTGGCTGCCGACGGCGGGGCGGCGGCCGGGCCTCGACACGCTGCGCGAGAAGGATCCCGGCGTGGCGGCCGAGGTGCTGGAGGACCGGGCGTCGTACCTGTTCTGGAAGTGGGTCGAGGCGGGGCGGGCGGGCAGCGCGGCGCCGCTCCGCAAGTGCGCCACGGCGGCGTTCGTGGCCTCGGGCGGGCACAGCGAGCGGACGCGCGGCGCGAGCGACGTGGCGGTGGGCGCGTCGGACCTGCACATGTGCATGGTGGGCCAGGCGGACGGGTTCGATCACGTGGACGTGCGCATCAAGTGGTCGGCGCGCTTCAACGGCTCGCAGCAGTACTCGTCGCAGCAGACACTGCTGCGCATGGCCCGCCGGACGGGCGTCCAGTCGAAGCTGTCGATGACCGCGCTGGTCTGCCAGGCGTGCGGGGCAGGGCTGACCGACAGCGACACGACCAAGTGCGACCACTGCGGGGTGGAGCTGGCGGCCGGGGACCAGGCCTGGGTGCTCGAAGCCGTCATGTGACGGGGCCTCCGCGGACGCGCGGAGCGGAATTTCCTGGGGAAACCACCGCGGCGGGCGCCGCCGGTGGGAAGCGGCTTGACGTCCTCGCGGCGCGTGGCAGGGTGCCACCGTCACTTCGGCATGAGTGACGAACAACGAGGGTCGTTCGATGGTGAGCTCGCGCGGCGTTTGGGTGGGGGCGGTCGTTCTCGCGGCGGTGGCGGCCTGCAGCCAGGGTGACGACGGGTCCTTCCCGTCGGGGGACGGCGAGGGGGGCGCGCCGCACTACGACGGCTCCCTGGCGGACACCGGCACCGGAAGCTCGGGCTCGAGCGGAGGAGGCTCGGGGTCGAGCAGCGGCAGCAGCTCCAGTTCCGGCGGCGGAGGGAGCTCCGGCGCCGACGGCGCGGCCGACGGGACCACGGGCGAGGAGGCGAGCACCGAGGCGTCGTCCCCGGTCGACGGGAGCGTGGAGGCCGCGACGCCCGAGGCGGGCGAAGAGGCCAGCGTCGAGGCCAGCACCGAGGCGGGTGAGGACGCGGGCGTGCACGAGGCGGGCGTCGAGGCAGGCCCGGAGGAGGCGGGCGCCGAGGCGGGTGTGGACGCCGGAGTCGAGGCGGGGCCGGACGCGGCGGCGGACACGGGCACGACCGCGGAGGCGGGCCCGGCGGAGGCCGGTGTGGACGCGTCGGACGCCGCGGTCGAGGCCGGGATCGACGCGGGCACCATCGTCCCCCCCGTGTGCGACGGCGTGATCAACCCCGGTGAGTACGGTAGCTCGGCGTACCAGGCGACCGATGGGTCGGGTCAGACCTGGTACATGACGTGGGACAGCACGAACCTCTACCTCGCCATCTCCGACGCGACCATCAGCGAGGGGAACGTGGTGTACCTGTCCACGCCCACGACGGGTCTCAGCGCCGGCCAGACGTACGACGGCACGGACATCACCACCCTGCCCTTCTCGGCGCAGCTCGTGTTCTACGCGAAGGACGGGTACACGGAGGCGCGCATCCCGAGCGGCGGGGCGTGGGGGACGCCGAACCAGACGGCGGTCAAGCTGTGCGACAACGGCACGACGGAGGCGCGGGAGGAGGTCATCCCCTGGTCGCTCATCGGCGGGCGCCCGCCCTCGTTCGGGTGGTTCGGGTACCTGGCGGCCTCGCAGGCCAACGGACAGAACCCGCAGGGCTTCATCTACGGCGAGATGCCGAAGGACAACCCGGGGGGAGGCCCGGCGAACGCCGAGACCTACACGAAGTACTTCGTGGTGCCGAACGCGACGCCCGGGATGGACACGCCGTTCGCCGACGAGCAATAGTCTCTCGTGGGACGGCTACTTCGAGAGCTCGACCCGCAGTGGATACTTGAAGACCGCCCGGTCCTGCCCGCACGTGTCGGCGTGGGACCGGGGGAACGACGCCTTCACCGTGCCCACGCAGGCCACGAACGGCGCGGTCAGCTCCGCGTCTTGCTCCTCGTCGGTCTCCCCGGGCTCCAGCGTGGCCGTACCCTCGTCCGGCGAGGTCGTCACCACGAGGTCCAGGTAAGGGGGTGCTGCCATCCGCGCGGCGCACGCGCACACCCGCGCACGGCCCGGCTCGAGCACGGCCTCGATCGACCGCGTCATCGGCCCCGCCTCGAGGTCCAGCCGCCGCACGTCGCCGCCGCACACCGCCACCACACGGCCGGCCCCGCCCTCCACGTCCTCCAGCGTCCAGGGCAGCGCGCACGCGGCGAGCATCTCGCCGTGACGTGGCGCGCTCGCGCGGGGAGCGGGCGCCGCCTGGACGAGCGCGGGCGCGGTCACCACCGGGCCCGGGCCGGACGCGGCGCAGGCCGTGAGCGGCAGGAGCAGCGACAGCCGGGGGATGAGCGGCGGCACGGCCCGTGAGACTATCGCGGGATGGCGGCCACGCGAGCCGGAGCGTTCGAAGGCCCGCGGAGAGCTCCGCGCGATGGATACTTGAACTTCCCCGCGGGCAAGCGAGGATGAGCAGATGAAAAGCGCTCGGCTCCTGGTCACCCTCGCCGCCTCCGCCGCTGCCGTCGTCGTCACCGCGGCCTCCCGGGACGCGCACGCACTCGGTCCCATCGACCTCGAGGTCGGCGCCAAGGCCGGCATCGGCACCAACCCGAGCAGCAGCTCCGTCAACCCCCTCGGCTTCGGCCTCGGCGGCCGCGGCGGCGTCGACTTCTTCGGCATCTACGCCGGCGTCGACGTCATGTACTACCTCGGCGGCAGCCAGACGGTGCTCGGCGAGTCGTACTCGTACCACACGCTCATGTACGGCGTGGACCTCGGCTACAACTTCAAGATCGCCATCCTCACGATCCGGCCCCAGGTCGGGATCGGCAACGCCCAGTTCACCGCCAGCGGCGGCGGGCAGAGCCAGACCAACGGCAACCTCTACCTCGAGCCCGGCCTGACCGGCCTCGTCTCGCTCGGGACCTTCTTCGTCGGCGCCGACGCCAACCTCCTCGTGCTCCCCAACGTCAACCAGGGCGCGGGGTCGACCTCCAGCAAGACGGAGACGGCCTTCACGCTGCACGGGCAGATCGGCGTCCGCTTCTAGGGCGCGGGGAGCCGCCGTGGATGTCGGCGGTGTCGTGGACCGGGTGGGCGCAACAGGGATTGAACCTGTGACTTCGTCCGTGTGAAGGACGCACTCTACCGCTGAGTTATGCGCCCGGCCTGCGTGGCAGGACGCTGACGATTACTCCACCTCTTCCCGTCCTGCAAGCGCCCGCACCTGCCCGTCCGGCCATGCCCACCGCCATCCCAGGAGGCAAGCTCCCCGGCCTCGACGGCCTCCGCGCGGCAGCGGCGCTGGCGGTGTTCGTGGACCACGCCGAGCAGACGCAGGAGTGGGTGGGGTTCGACCACTTCGACGGCAACCTGATGACGAGCCTGGGCCGGCAGGGCGTGGAGATGTTCTTCGTCCTCTCGGGGTACCTCATCACGCTGCTCCTGCTGCGCGAGAAGGCCCGCCGGGGCGTGGTGTCGCTCCCGCGCTTCTACGCGCGCCGCACGCTGCGCATCTGGCCGCTCTACTACCTGATGATCCTGGCCCTGTGGGTGGTCTTGCCCTGGGCGGTGCGCTTCGCGCCGGCGCAGATCCACGCGCTGTCCGAGCTCCACACGCGGACCATGGGCGCTCCGGGCGACCCGCGCCTCGGGCTCTACCTCTTCTTCCTCGCGAACTTCTCGTTCTGGCTCTACCCGCACGTCCTCTGCGGCGCGCACCTGTGGAGCCTGGGCGTCGAGGAGCAGTTCTACCTCGTGTGGCCGGTCATCTTCCGCTGGGCGCGGCGCCCGCTCGCCGTGTTCGCGGGGCTGGTGACGCTGAAGGTGGGGCTGCACATGGCGGTCGAGTACCACCACGAGCTGGTCTCGTGGTTCCTGTCGCCGGACGGCACCTTCCTCGCGCTCGAGTTCTCGAAGATGTGCCACTACGAGGCCATGGCCGTCGGGGCGGCGGCGGCGTACGTCGCGTTCCACCACCGCGACCGCGTGCGGCGCCTGGCGGAGACGCGACTGGCGCAGGCGCTGGTGCTGCCGCTGCTGTGGGCGTGCGTGTGGCTGGCGGGATGGAACCAGGGGTTTCACGGGATCGACCCGATCACGGAGGTGCCGCAGCTGGGCTACGCGCTGGTCGTGCTGATCGTGTCGCACCGGGCGGGGCGCTCGCGGCTGCTCGACCACCGCGCGCTGGTGTGGCTCGGGGAGCGGTCGTACGGCTTCTACATGCTGCACACGCTGCTCATGGTGCTGGCGGCGGCGCTGCTGGAGCGGGCGGACGGCGCGCTGCTGCCCGCGGGGTTCCGCGCGGGCGACGGGGGGCACGCCGCGTTCTACGCGCTGTCGTTCGCCCTGGCCGCGGGGGGCGCCGCGCTGTCGTACCGCTTCGTCGAGACGCCGCTGCTGCGCCTGAAGGACGCGTACTTCGGCGCTCGCCGCTAATTTCCAGTGCGCGTGGGGCGGGTATTGATTACGACGCAAGGCTGGATGAAACCGATGCGCGGGACGTGGGTGGCCGGGTTGGCAGTGGGGCTCTTCGTGTCGCACGCAGCGGCGGCGGACGGGGGGACCGACGCGGGGAGCGACGCGTCGACCGACGCGGGGGACGCAGGGGGGTGTCCGAACCCGGCGCCGGTCCCGTCGAGCTACGTGCCGCCCGCGTACGTGCCCGCGGCGCCGCACCAGAACGCGTGCTCGTCGCAGCTCATCTCGGACTACTACACGCAGTGCCTCGCCGGCACGGCGACGACCTGCGCTCCGTGGACGACCTCGCCCGACGCCGCGCATGCTGCCTGCCTCGCCTGCCTGGCCACGCCCGTCACCGCGTCCGCCTACGGGCCGCTCATCACGCAGACCTTCGGCGACATCATCGTCAACAACCCGAACGTCGCCGGCTGTGTCCAGCTCCTCGACCCCGCCAACGTCTCCTGCGCGACCAAGCTCCAGGACCGAGACGACTGCGACCAGCAGGCGTGCAACACGCAGTGCCCCGTCGTCGACGATCCCTCCTTCGCCGAGTGGCAGACCTGCCTCTCGAACGCGGACAACGCCGCCACGTCGTGCCTGGCCTACTACGACGCGACCGACTGCGTGGACGGCGAGATGGGCGACGGCGGGCTGGCGGCCGCCTGCTTCCCCACGGGTGGCAGCCAGACCTTCCAGACCGCCTACGACGCCATCGCGCCGGTCTTCTGCCTCGACCTGACGGCGGGCGACGGCGGGAGCGGTGGCGACGCGGGCGGCGGCGGCGACGCGGGCGGAGACGCAGGCTCCCCCGGCAGCGAGCCGAGCGGGAACGAGGACTCGGGGGCGAGCGAGGGAGGGATCACGCAGGGCGACGGCGGCGGGCCGGTGACGACACCGGTCGACGGCGGCGGTGCAGCCGGCAGCGGGGTCATCACCGACATCACCCCGACGAGCTCGGGGTGCCGCTGCAGCGCCGCGGGCGGGCAGGCGGGCGCGTCGGCGCTGCTCGCGCTGGGCGGGGCCCTCGCGCTGGCGTGGGGACGGCGGCGTCGGCGCTGATCAGCGGGGGGTCGGGGCGCCGAGCGTGGCCGCGCGGATGCGGGCCCAGAGCTCTTCCCTGCCCTCGCCGGTGACGGCGCTGAAGCCGATGGCGTGCGTGCCAGCGTTGCGGCTCACCGCAGCGAGCGCCGGCTTGCGCTGGGCGGCACCGACCTTGTCCACCTTGGTGGCCACCAGGATGATGTCGATCGGCTTGGGATCGCTGACCAGCCGCGGCTGCCGCAGGAAGTCCACCAGCTGCCGCTCCTCGTCCTCGATGCCCCGGCGGAAGTCGACCAGGACCGCCACGGCCCGCAGCCCCGCGCGCTTCTGGAGGTAGCCCTCGATCATGCCCTGCCACTCGCCGCGCTCCTTCTTGGAGCGCTTGGCCCAGCCGTACCCCGGCAGGTCGACGAAGCGCAGCGTCAGCTGGTCGGCGCACCGGACCTCGTAGATGTTGAGCTGGCGGGTGCACCCAGGCGTGTTGCTGGTCCGGGCGAGGCTCTTGCGCTGCATCATGGCGTTGAGCAGGCTGGACTTGCCGACGTTGGAGCGCCCCGCGAAGGCCACCTCGAGGAGCGTGGGCGGCGGGAGCCCCTCGGGGTCGACCGCGCCGGCCACGAACTCGGCGTGCGTGACGCGCGTCTCCTCTGCGGGCTTCATCGGCCGTTCATGTAGCGCGTCCGGGGCGTCCCGTCGTCCTCCGAGCGCGAGCTAGGCCCGGCGGCGGCCGAGCCGACGCCGGACGGCGCCCAGGATCTCGTCGAGCTCGGGGGAGCGCAGCCCCCACGCTGCCAGGGCGAAGACCAGCGCGAACGCCGCCATGCCCGCGACCCCCGGCAAGGCGCGCAGCACGGCGCCCGCCGGCGCTCGCGGGGCCAGCACGGTGGCGGCGCCCCACCCCGCCACCGCGGCCACCGCCGAGGCGCACGCCGTCCGGGCCGCCGACCGCACCAGCGTGCCCCCCTCCAGCATTCCCATGCGCCGGCGCAGGCCCACCAGCAGGAGCACCATCTGCACCGCGCTCGAGCCCGCCACGGCCACGCTGATCCCCACGTGCCCCATCGGCCCCCGCAGGACCACCGCGAGGACGATGAAGGCACACAGGTCGAGCGCGCTGACCACCACGGGCGTCCGCGTGTCGCCCAGGGCGTACAGCGCCGGCACCGTCTGACGTACGGCCGCCACCGTCCAGATGGCCCCCCCTTGCCAGAGCAGCGCCCGCGCCGTCTCGTGCGCCGCGGTGGCGTCGAAGGCGCCCCGCTGGAAGAGCGCGACGACGATGGGCTCGCCCAGCACGACCATGGCCGCGCTCGCCGGGATGGCCACGAACATGGCCAGCGCCATCCCGTGCGCCCACGTGCGCGCCAGCTCGTGCTTCGCGCCCTTCGCGGCCAGCGTCGCCAGCGAGGGCAGCGCGGCGGTCGACAGTGCCATCACGAAGATGCCCTGCGGGAAGTCGCAGAGGCGCATGGCCCAGGAGAAGTAGCTCTGGGCGCCGGGCCCCAGCTCCGACAGGAAGCGGCGCGAGAGCACCAGGTCGACGTAGTAGACCCCGATGCCGAAGGTGAGCGGCGCCATGCGGCGGAGGACCTCGCGCACGTCGGCGTCGAGGACGAACACGGGTCGCCCGGCGTACCCGATGCGGCGGAGCGCCGGCCACTGCGCGGCGACCTGGAGCAGACCGCCCGCCAGGGCGCCGAAGGCCAGCGCGCGGACGGGGTCGCGCGTCGCCACGTAGGGTGCGGCGAACGCGGCGGCGATGAGGGCGACGTTGAGGAGGCCGGGCGCGAAGGCGGCGACGGCGAACCGCCGGTTCGCGTTGAGCGCGGCCATCCCCAGGGCCGCCGTGCCCATGAACAGGATGTACGGGAAGACGACGCGCGTGAGCTCGGTCGTGCGCGCGAACTCCCCGGCCCGCTGGTGGTAGCCCGCGGCGAACAGCTCGGTCAGCGGCTGGGCGAACACCATGCCCGCCAGCGTCACCGCGACCAGCGCGACCAGCGACGCTCCGCGGACGCGCGCGAAGAAGCGCCTCGCGGCGTCGTCCCCCTCGGTGGCGAGCTTCTGGGAGAGGACGGGGACGACCGCGCTGGCGATGGCCCCCTCCCCCAGGAGAGACCGCAGGGCGTTGGGGATGGTGAAGGCGACCCACCACGCGTCGGTCGCGTCCCGGTCGAACAGGGCGGCCAGCGCCATGTCGCGCAGGAGCCCGAGCAGGCGCGACGCCAGCGTGCCCGCCCCCACCACGCCAGCTCGCGCGACGAGCTTCCCGCGTTCGCGCCGACCCTCCGCGGCGTGGCTGTCCTGCGACGGGCTCGCCGCGCCCTGCTCGGTCACGGCGGCGGCTCGTTCGGCGCCCCGGCGGAGAGGCACTGCGGGCACTGGCACAGCGAGCGCAGGTACCTGTAGCTGTAGATGCCGCTGTCGTGGCCGTCGAACCACGTGAGCGACAGGGCGTAGCCGCCGACCGGTTCGAGATCTTCGAGCTCGAGCTGCTCGTCGCGGGTCTCCACCCGGCGGATCTCGCCCGAGTGGCCCTGGCAACCGGCGCATGGGCAGAACCCGCGCAGCACGGCGTGGGGGTAGATGCCCTTGTGGCCGTCGCCCCAGTCGATCTCGGTGGTGCGGGCCCCGCGAGGGGAGCGGATGGCAACGGGCTTGAAGCGGGGGTCCTTGGCGGTCACGAGGGGCTCCTCCATGCGGTGGGCGCGACGCTGGCGACGACGGCGCGGACCGGATCGAGGTCGACCAGGCCCGCGACCGCGCCGGCGCGCGACACCGCCTTCTTGCCCATCATGTGGCCCGCGCGAAGGGCCGTGCGCCACGTGCCCGCGTCCGCCCACACCTCCGCGCCAGGCACGGCACGGGCGGCGAGCAGCGTGGCGAGCACGCCGGCGATGAAGGCGTCGCCACCGCCGGTGGCGTCCACGCAGCGGGCGCGGCGCGCTGGGACGTCGACCGAGCCGTGAGGGCCGATGGCGCTCGCGGGCCCCGCGCCGCGCGTGATCAGCCAGGTCGCATGCGGCGCGTGTTGCTCCAGCCAGCGCAGCCCGCGCCGGCCGCCGCTGACCGCGCGCAGGTCGGCATCGCTCGCCTTCACCACCGCCGCGCGCCTCACCAGGCGCGCGATGGCGCGCTCCATGACGCCGCGGCTCGGCCAGAGGTGCGCGCGCACGTTGAGGTCCACGAACAGGGCGGCGGCCCCGCGCTCCGAGACCTCGAGGAAGCGCGCCGTGGCCCGGGCGAGCTCGCGTGTCATCAGCGTGCTGGAGCCGACCAGCGCCCACCGCGCGCGGCCCATGGCCGGGAGGACGTGCGCGGCCCGGATGGAGAGGTCCGCCGAGGCGTGGCGGTAGAAGAGGAACTCCGGCTCCCCGCGCGCGTCGCGCACGACGAAGGTCAACCCGGTGCGGCTGGGTAGCTTCACGACGAAGCGCACGTCGACCCCGTCGCCCGCGAGGTGCTGCACCAGCGCCTGGCCGAAGCGGTCTCGCCCCACGCCGCCGACCACCGCCGCCCTGACGCCGAGGCGCGCCAGCCCGGTCGCCACGTTGGCCGGGGCGCCGCCGAGCTCGCGGCGGAACGTGCGTGCGATGGCGTCCGTGCGAGGGCGCTTCCCCGTCTCGAACAGATCCCACAGGATCTCGCCGAAGCACACCACGTCCACCATGGGCTAACGCTCGAACCCGGCGTGGGCTGCCATGGCGCGGTCCACCACCCGGAGGAGCGCCTCGGCCTGGGCCTCCGTCACCTCGTCCGTCCGCCCCTCCACGAGGGCGGTCGCGGCCCGTCGCACGTCGGGCAGGAGGACCGTCGCGGCCCCGCCGCACGCACGGCACACCAGACCTCCACGCGCGGGGTCGATGCACGCTGCCTTGCCCTCGGGGCAGTCTCGCCCGCAGACCACGCAGCGGTGGAGGTCGAGCGCGTAACCCACGGCGCCGAGCATGGCGAGCCCTGCGCGGGCGAGCACGGCCTGGATCGCTCCCCGCTGCCCTCCCCCCGCGTCGAGCACGTCGAGCAGCTCCACGAGGATTCGCCACCCCTCGGGCTCGGGCGTCCGCGGAGGGAAGAGGTGCCGCACCCAGCGCAGGGCGACCCCCGCGGCCTCGAGCGCGTCGAGGCTGCCCACGATGCCCGCCCGGGTCCGGACGATGCGCGACTCCTTGATGGTGCACAGGTCGCTGCCCCGGTCCTCCAGCAGCACGGCGATGGTGTGCATCGACTCGAGCGCGCCCCCGAGCCGCTTCGAGCCCTTGCGGGCGCCGCGGGCAATGGCGCTGAGCTTGCCCGCCTGCTGGGTCACGAGCGTCGCGATCACGTCGGCCTCGCCGAGCTCCACGGTGCGGACGACGAGCGCCTCGCTCTCGATGCGGCTCACGCCGTTCGGGCGAGCCCCGTCGTGGAGGCGCTGGACAGCTCGGTCGGCATGTCGTGACCGCGGGGCTTGAGCACGATGGACAGCGCGAGGGACAGCAGGATGAGGAGCAGCACGAACGCGATGGCCACGCCGAACCGGCGCCCCTGCCCTTCGCGTGCGGCCTGGAGCGGCGTCTGGACGGGCAGCGGCGTGACGAAGGCCACGCGGCGGCTCGACGTGTAACGGGCCAGGACGTCGGCCGGTACCAGACTGATCGCCTGGGCGTAGGCCTTGAGGAACCCGCGGGCGAAGACCTCGCCCGGCAGCTCGTCGAAGCGATCGGTCTCGATCGCCTCGAGCGACGCCAGGGGGATACGGGTCACGCGCGAGAGCTCCACGGCGCTCATGCCTCGCCGCTCGCGCTGATCCTTCAGGTAACTGCCGAGAGTCTCGTTCATCAGCTCCGTGCTCGCTTGCCTGACTTTGGTGACCATGTTGACCATCTCGCGTTTCACTGGATCCGGGCCAGCGCGTCGGCGCATGCCTTCCCCGCCAGCGTCTCGGCGGAGATGTCCCGGCACTTCTGGAAGTCGGCTCGCGCGTCGGCGAGCTTGCCCAGCTTCATGCGGACCTGCGCCCGCTCTTCCCAGGCGTCCTGCAGGTTCTTGCATTCCGGGGCATCGACCTCGAGTGCGTTGGTGAGGGACTGCTCGGCGGCGGCCAGGTCTCCCTTCCTCTCGTGAGCCACTCCCAGTCGGTAGTGGCCCACGCAAAAACGGGGTTCGGTGATGGCTTTCTGAAGTGACTCGATACCTGCATCCACCTGCCCGCCGAGGACCTGAGCCCAGCCGAGATTCCCCCATGCGAGGTAGCTGGATTCGAACGAGGGGTCCTTGGTGAGCGGTGAGAGCACCGTGATGGCCTCCGTGTAGTTCTTCTGGTTGATGAGGATCTGGCCGAGCAGGTTCTTTGCTTCGCGAAACGTCCCGTCCACCTGCAAGGCCTTGCGTGCGTACTTCTCGGCGTCGGCGATACGGCAGTCGGCGTCGGCGAACTGAAGCTTGCCGTTGCAGAAGTAGAGGTAGACGAGGGAAGTGAAGTAGAGCGCTCTGGCGTTCTGGTCGTTCAGCTCGATGGCCCTTCGGGAGTGATCCAGGGCCAGGCGGGGCTGTCCCTTCTCGAAGTAGTCACGTGCGATCGCGTACTCGATGTCGCTCTGCCGTTCCGGGTTGGCTCCCGGACCGTTTGCCCCTCTTCCACCACACGCCACAACTGCGGCGCCCAGCAGGGAGAGGCAGAAGACGGAGCCTATAAGGATTCGTTGCAAAAAAGCCACACCCTCCAGGGGGGCATCGGGATTACCGCAGCCAGCCACCGCGCGTCAACGCTTGGAACTTTCGTTCAGGAGCGGGTGTTCAGCGGAGACACCTCTTTCCGTCTCAGTCCCCGGCCAGCTCGTCCTTCGTCCCGAGCAGCACCACGAGGCGCCGGAGGGCATCCACGTCGGGGATCTCGATGCGCTCGCCAGCGATGCGGAGGTACTGCCGCTCGCGCAGGCGCTGCACCGTGTGCTTCACCGCCTCGACGTCCAGCCCCACCCGCGTCGACAGCTCTACCGGGGAGATGTTCAGCTCCGCCGCGCCAGTCGCCTTGCCAGCCAGCTTGAGGAGAGCGCTGGTCACCTTCGACTGCACTCCCCGGAGCATCATGATCTCGATCTGGTCCTCGGCGTCGCGCAGCCGCCTGACCAGCTGGTCGACCGCGCGCATGGCCACGCGCGGGTGGGCCTCGAGGAGGGAGCGGAAAGTGGCGCGATCCAGGGCCAGGACGATGCCCTCGGTCATGGCCACGGCCGTCGAGCCGTACGTCGTCTCCTCCTGCAGCGCGGCCTCGCCGAAGAGGTCACCGGGCTTGAGGACCGCCAGGCTTCGCTCGGCCATGGCCACGTGCTTGAGCAGGCGGACCCGACCTTCCTGGAGCAGAAAGGTCTCCCGGGCCAGCGTGCCCTCGCGGAAGATCGCCTCGCCCGCAACGAAGCGTCGGCCATAGCGGCCGAGCAGGCGAGCCCTCTCCTGCGGGCCGATGCTCTCTTCCGACGCCGCGGACAGCGGGGCACTCTCGGGGGCTTCGCGACCGTGTCCGGCCTCGTCCATTGGCCACGATCATACGCTATTGTGGGCTCGTCCGATGGGCCGCTCCGCCAGCATCACGCGCAAGACGAAGGAAACCAGCATCGAGGTCACAGTCGATCTCGACGGCACGGGGGTGGGCGACATCGAGACGCCACTTCCGTTCCTCACGCACATGGTCGAGCAGATCGCGCGCCACGGACTGCTCGACCTGGTGGTCCGGGCGACGGGCGACGTGGAAATCGACGGTCACCACACGACCGAGGACCTCGGGCTGGTGCTGGGCCAGTGCGTCGGCAAGGCGCTGGGCGGCAAGGCCGGCATCGTACGCTACGGACACGCGACGCTGCCGATGGACGAGGCGCGCGCGGCCTGCGCCATGGATCTCTCGGGGCGGACGCACTTCGTCTGGGAGGTGCCGCTGCCGCGTGGAGCCAAGATCGGGACGTGGGACGTGGAGCTCGCCCCGGTGTTCTTCGAGGCGTTCGCGCGCGGGGCGCAGTGCAACCTGCACCTCGTGCTGGAGCGGGGGGAGATCCTCCACCACTGCGTGGAGATCTGCTTCAAGGCGCTGGCGCGGGCGCTGCGCGAGGCCGTGCGGGTGGAGCCGCGCGTGGCGGGGGTCCCCTCGACCAAGGGGACGCTGGGGGACTGAAGGGCGCGGACCCGCTACGCCGCGAGGATCCGGTGCACTGCGCGGACGGCGTCGCCGAGGCCCGTGATGCGGTCCCCGAGGGCGGCGAAGTAGAGCATCCCGTCGCGTGTTGCCACGCTGCGGGCCGTCACGTCGCGGCCCGAGGTCGCGCCGTCCACCTGCACGGTCGAGGCGCGTCGCCAGGCCACGTCACGCGCGGTGCGCGCGAGGCCCGCGACGTCCCTAGGCATACCCATCCCTGCGACGATGCGACCGCCATCGTCCACGAGGACGAGCGCCTGCACGGCGCTCCGATCCGCCACCGACTCGACGAGGAACTGGAGCGCCTCTTCTCGGTCGACGCTGCGCTTGGTGCGACGGTCGTTCATGGCCACCCATCGTGCGCCAGCAGGCCGGCCATGGCCCAGTTCTCGGTCAGCGAGCAGGGCTTCCATCGGGATTGACGGTGAAGTGGAACGACGAGTCCGCCAGAGCCGAGGTGTAGTCGACGACATCCACGGCGATCGAGCCGTCCGGCTGCTGGCTGATCATGCCGTACCCATAGTCGCCGCTGCCGCCGAGCGGAGCTCCGCCGTTGCCGATGATGACCTCGCGCGGCCCCGAGCGCTGGTAGGTGTGCGTGTGACCCACGATGGACAGGGTGTACGGGTGGTTGGCCATGATCCGCTCTGCCTCGGGGACCCCGGGCGCCGTGCTGGCCGCGGCCGGCTCGTGGCGCACGAGGAACGTGTAGGTCGTCGACCGGCTCATGGCCTGATCGAGCCAGTTGCCTTGGGCCTGGGTCCACGCGTTGGCCGCCACGAAGAGGAGCTTCGCCGTCCACGAGCCGTCCGCCGCGTCGACGTCGACCTCGTAGTACGGGCTCGTCTGCTGGATGGGCGCGAGGAGCCTGGAGACGAACACCTCGTAGTTGTTGGTCAGACCGTCGACGCTCCCTGGTCCGCAGTTCGACGCCGTCGCCCCCGTGCACTCGTGGTTCCCCATCGCGGGGAAGACCGTCCCCGCGTAGCCCGCCCGTGCGCCCATGTAGAGATCGAGCTGCGCTGCTCCCTGCGACCCCGTGGGCGTGGCGTACTGGTAGTCGCCGGTCGCGACCGCGAAGGTGGGCTGCGGGGAGAGCGCGGCGATGTCCTGGTAGATCTGGGTGATGATGGCCGTGGGGTAGTCGGCCGTGTCGTCGATGTTGGCAGGTCGGGTGTCGCCCACCACCGCGAAGTACAGGCGCGAGACGGAGCCGCCGCCCGGCCCCACGCTGCCCGTCGGAGCGGCGCCGCCGTCGTAAGGCGCACCCGGCGTCCCGCAGCCGATGGGCGCCGGCTGACATTCGCTGGTCGTGGTGTTGCAGAACTGCTCGAAGCGGCACCCGTTGGGGTTGCAGCTCTTCTCCGTGGGGCACACGCAGCCCGCCACGGTCTGCGGTCCGGCGAGGGGACCGCAAGACGCCGGCTCGCTCCCGGCCGTGGTGATCCCGCACTCGCCCCCGGGCGGTACACAGGCGCCGAGCTGGACGCCGGTCGTGGCGCTGTTCACGGGTGTGCATATCGCGCCGCCCGAGCACGTCGCGCTGGTGTCGCACGTCGGTGCGCAGAACGAACCGGCTGGGGCCGTGACGCACGTCTCGCCATCGCAGTCACTGTCCGACTGGCATGCAGCACAGAGCCCGGAGCCGTCGAGCCCGGCGTCCCCGGCTCCGCCATCGCCAGCGGCCAGTCCGACGACCGTGCCCACTTCGGAGCAGGCGAAGCCCAGGGCCGCCGCACCGAGGACCGACAACCCCCATCCGAGCCACGGCACCCCGCGCATCGCATGCCTCGCTTCCCGCTCCGGCGGGTACACGAACGCGCCCGAGTCTGCCAAGACGGTCCGGTTTCAATCGCGTCCCCTATGCCCGGGGCTGCAAAGTGCGCTCGTACGGGATCGCCGCGCCTCAGGCTTCTCGCTTGGTCATGTAGAGCGAGAGAGACGCGGGGTCATTCGAGGCGGCCCGCGCGTCCTCCACCCGCACCTCCCCGGCCTGGACGCGGTCCGCCAGGCAGCGCTCGAGAGAGATCATCCCCTCACGGCGGCCGGACTGCAGGGCGGAGGCGATCTGGGCGGGCTTGCCCTCGCGGATGAGCGACGCCACTGCGTGAGTGACGCGGAGCACCTCGAGCGCCACGATGCGACCGCCCCCGCGAGCGCGCGGGAGCAGCCGCTGGACCACCACCACGCGCAGCGAGTCCGCCAGCTGCGTGCGGACCTGGGTCTGCCGTGCGTGCGGGTAGGCGTCGACGATGCGCTCGACCGCGGACGCCGCCGAACCGCTGTGGAGCGATGACAGCACGAGGTGGCCGGTCTCCGCCGCCGTGAGGGCCAGACCGATGGTCTCGGGATCGCGCATCTCGCCCACCAGCAGGACGTCCGGGTCCTCGCGCAACGCATCGCGCAGGCCGCTCGCGAAATCGCGCGCGTCGCGCCCGATCTGCCGGCGACGGACGAGAGAAGTCTCGGACGCGGTCAGGCCGTGTTCGATGGGATCCTCCAGCGTGCTGAGCACGATAGACCGGCGCCGCAGCGCCTCCTGCGCCAGCGCTGCCAGCGTGGTCGACTTGCCGGAGCCTGTCGCTCCGCACACCAGCACCAGACCGTGCGGCAGCGTGACGAGGTCCTCCAGCGGCACCGGGAGGTGGAGCGACGCGAGCGAGGGCGCGGTCGGCGGCAACAGACGAATGGCCGCCGCCATCCCCTCCGAGGTGCGAAAGACGTGGAGTCGCGCTCGGCCGGTGCCGGGCGCGTCGATGCCTGCATCTGCGGACAGACCCTGAAGGATGTGGGCGCCAACGACCGTGGCGAGATCGACCACCTCGTCGCCCAGGCGCTGGAGCGTGCCATCGACGCGAACCAGAGGCGGCTGACCATCCGTGAGGTGGAGGTCGCTCGCGCGCAGCGCGAACGCAGCGGCCAGGAGGCGTTGCATGGTGGGAGTCGGCGTGTGGTCCTGCGCTGGTGGGGGGCCTGCCGTGGCGACCGGCGTGGAGGGGGCGGTCGCGGGCGGCACCGCCGGCTGCTGGAGCGGTGCGATGGGGGAGAAGGCGACCGCCGGGGTCGGCGCCGTCGCGGGGGCCGGGGGTGGGGCGGCCGCCGCTGCAGCGCTCGTCCGGCGCGCCTCGCGGAGGAACACCACGTCGAACCCGCCGGGCCGCGCGCTCAACTTCACCTGGAACGTACCGATGCCCGCCGCCTCGTAGAGCACCTCGGTGCGCCCCTGCGTCTTGAGGGCCTGCTCCCGCTCGGGAGTGAGGATTTCGCCGAGGAGCTCTCGCAGCGTGTCCTCCGGCGTCGTCGGGATGCTGAGCCGCTTCGCCGCCCCGAAAGCGAGCATCTTCGGCTCCTTGTTGGTGCCGAGGCGCAGCTCGTTTGCGCCCTGCTGGGCGAGGATGGAGAGGAGGCTGTCGACGCGCGCCATACCGGTGCATCAGCGTACCGCGAACCTCGCCCATTCCGGGGCTCCTTGCGCCCTTTCCTAGGCGCGGGTCAGGCGGCGCCCGAGCAGCGCGCCCGCTGCTCCGCCGACCACGATCATGGCCCCGTGACCCACCACGACGTGCAGCGCGCCGGCGTGCCAGCAGGCGAGGCTCATGGTGGCTGCCGCGAGGGCGCCGCACCCGACCCCCAGCGCCGCGGTCCGCCAGACCGACGCCGCAGCGAACGCGTGCTGGAAGACCCACCCTCCGAGGGCCAGTGGACCGGCGGTGAGCAGCGCCGTGATCCCGATACACCGCCCCGCGAGATCCCAGAAGCGCGCGGTCTCGGTGTCCGCTGGGCTGGTGGCGACTGTCGCCACGGCGAACAGAACCACGGGCAGGACCGAGAGCGCTGCGAGCCACACGACCGGAGCGCCAAGACCACGCCTGCCCTTTCCAGTGACCACCCCCAGCGCCAGCACCGCAGCCGCGAGAGGGACGACGAGGCCGAGCGCGATCGTCCAGGCCGGCAACGAGCCGAGATCGCGTCGGTGCTCCACCAGGACGACCCACAGGACCTCGTATGCGAGGGCGGCCGACGCGGCGATGGTGCGCCGCCGACGGAGCTGGGGGCGAGACGGCCCAGCGCCCGTGGGTGCGGGCCTGGGCGGTGACGGTGCATCGCCCGGGACGGCGAACGGATCGGGGATCTGCCCCAGCTGCTGCAGGTCGAGCTCGTCGCTCATCGTGTTGCTCCCGGCTTCGGATCGTTCTGCTTTAGCGCGGCGCGGAGCGCCTCGTAGGCGCGGAAGGCGCGGATCTTCACCGCGCCCTCGGTCGCACCCAGCACCTGGGCTGCCTCGCTCACGCTGAGCCCCTCGAAGCGGATCAGGACGAACGCCTCCCGCTGGAGCACGGGCAGGCCCGCGAGGGTGGCGCGCACGATGCTCAGCAGCTCGTTGCCGATGAGAGCCTCGTCGCCCTTGGTGTCGGGGGGCGCTTCGCGCTCTGGGATCCCGCCGTCCTCGCGGAGCTCGCCGCCGCGCCGCACCCGGGGATGGCGGGTGTGGTCGAGGAACACGTTGCGCGCGATGGCAAAGATCCACGGGAGCGCTGCGGCGCCCGGTGCGAAGTGGCCGCGCGCCCGGTGAACGCGCAGAAATACCTCCTGTACGAGATCGTCGGCGAGCGCCCCGTCGCCGCTCAGTCTGAGCAGGAAGCCGCGCAGGCGAGGGGCTCCCCGCCGGTAGAGCTCGTCGAACGCCCCGTCGTCACCGCGGGCGTAGCGCTCCATCGCCGCGTCGAGGCGCTCGTTCGGATCGGCCATGAGAGACGCGGGCGCGCGCCGCACGACACTGTCACTGACTTCAGCCCACATCGTCAACCTGGCTCGCAGCGGAGAGCACGACCACGTTACGAGAGGGCACGCGTGCGGTTACGCCAGGTGGGCGCTTGCACGGGCCGCGAGCCCTCCCGTATGACTCCGCCAGGATGTCCGACGCCACCGTGGAGGCCGCCGAGGTCGTGCTCCCTTGCTCCGATCTGAGCGCTGCCCTGCCCTTCTACATGGAGCGCCTGGGCTTCCGGCTCGATTCCATCTCCCCGGCAGACGCTCCCTCCGCGGCGACCCTCTCGGGCCACGGGGTACGCATCCGCCTGGAACGCGGCGTGGACGCGGGTCCGGGGGTGTTGCGCCTCCGCTGCCGTGACGTCCAGCGTTTCGCCGGGGGGGCTGCCTGGCTGACGGCCCCGAACGGAACGCGCGTCGAGCTGGTCGATGCCGACCTGAAGCCGGTCCTGCCCCCACTTCGACCGTCCCTGGTCATCGCGACGATGGGGGGCGACTCCGCGTGGGGGCAGGGACGCGCCGGCATGAAGTACCGGGACCTCATCCCGGACCGACAGGGTGGTCGCTTCATCGCCTCCCACATCCAGATCCCCGAGGCTGGGCCCGTCCCGGACTACGTGCACTTCCATCGCGTGCGCTTCCAGATGATCTTCGTTCGCAAGGGATGGGTGCGCGTCGTCTACGAGGACCAGGGACCGCCGTTCGTGCTGCGCACCGGCGACTGCGTGCTGCAGCCGCCGCAGATCCGCCACCGCGTGCTCGAGAGCTCGGAGAAGCTCGAGGTCATCGAGCTGAGCTCGCCGGCGCAGCACGAGACGCTCGCGGATCACGAGCTCGAGCTGCCCACGGCGACGGTACGGCACGACCGCCTGTTCGGCGGGCAGCGCTTCGTCCGTCACCAGGCCGGCGCGGCGCAGTGGCAACCGTGGCGGACCTCCGGCTTCGAGGCGCGCGACACGGGCATCGGGGAGGCGACGCACGGCCTGGCAGAGGCCCACGTCCTGCGTCCCCGGGGTCCAGGCCAGGCGCAGCCGACCCGGCACGAGGGCGAGCTCTCGTTCGCCTTCGTCCTCGACGGGGCGGCCACCCTCTGGTGCGAGGGACACGACGCGGCGACGCTCGTCGGCGGCGACTCCTGCGTGGTGCCCCCCGGGCTCCTGCACGCGTGGTCGGAGTGCTCGACGGACTTCGAGCTCCTCCACGTCGGGTTCCCGGGAAACACCTGACTCGAAGCGCTGGGCGCAAGCGGCCGGAGCTGATAGACGGGATTCGCTCCTGGCGACCCCTTGCGGCAACGCGCCATGCTCCTCCACGTTCTCCGCGGCTCACGGGTCGGCATGCTGACCACGGCGCTCCTCGCTGCGGCCTGCGATGCCAGCCCGCATACCGCCGTGGTGCTCGACAACGACTACCCGCTGTCGACGACGCTGCCGCTGGTCGTCTACCACGCGTCCTGGCAGGCCGTGGCCTTCGCCGACCCCGTCCCACCGGGCACCTCCTCTGCTCCGCAGGCCACCGTTCCCGCCTCGGCGAACACCGCGTACGTCGTCCTCGCCCCGGGCTGGGACCCCACCGGCTCGACGCCGCCGACGTCCTTCGTCGTCCTTCAGTCAGTCGCCGGCTTCGGGGTGGACTACGACGACACCCTGCACATTCCCGTCGACGACACGACCTTCGTGGGCAACTGCGCCACGGGCAACCCGCTCTCGCAGGCGCAGGCGGACTTCATCACCCAGCGCATCTTCCCGTGCGACTTCGGGGCGCTCCACTACGACGCGGCAACCTGCACGACGACCCCTCTCGCGGACGCCGGCGAGGTCTGCGACGCCGGGCCCCTCTGATGGCTGCCTCTCGTCTCCTCGCGCGCGTCGCCGGCCTGTGTCTGGCCGCGCGCGTCCTCCTGGCCACGCAGCCCGCGCATGCGCAGGGCGCCCCGCCCGCTGCACACGAGGACGCAGCGTTCGACTTCATGAACTTGCTGGCGAACAACAACCTGCACGACATCGGCAGCGAGCGGTGGAACGTCTACGGCCAGTTCACGTACATCTCCAACTGGAAGCAGGCCTTCTCTGCGCCGTACACGAACGCGAACGGCAGCATCAACTCGCTCGTGCCCGGCGCCGAGCGGAGCTTCACCGGGTCGTTCACGCTGTTCTTCGGGCTACGCCTCTGGCCCGGCGGCGAGGCCTACCTCGTCCCGGAGGTCATCGCCGAGCGCCCGCTGTCGGACCTGCGTGGCATCGGCGGAGCCATCCAGAACTTCGAGCTGCAGAAGACTGGCTCCGAGACGCCCCAGCTCTATCGGTCGCGCACGTACCTCCGGCAGACCATCGGCTTCGGCGGCGACCGCATCCCCAAAGAGTCGGATCCCATGCAGCTGGCGGCGGTGGTCGACAGCCGGCGCCTCGTCCTCACGGGGGGCAACTTCTCCATCCTCGACATGTTCGACCGGAGCTCCATCAACTTCGACCCGCGGCAGGCCCTGATGAACATGGCCTTCATGACGCACGCATCGTGGGACTTCCCGTCCGACGCGCGCGGCTACTCGTGGGGGGCGGTCGCCGAGCTCTACTGGGACGAGTGGGCCGTGCGCCTCGGTCAGATCACGCCGCCCGTCAACCCGAACCAGCTGCCCATCGACTTCCGCTTCTGGAAGTTCTTCGGGGACAACGTCGAGCTGGAGCACGACCACCTCCTGCTCGGACAGGCGGGCGCCATCAAGCTCCTCGGGTACCGCAACCGCGTGAACACCGGGCGCTTCTCCGACGCGATCGCGGCGTTCGAGGCCAACCCCGCCGACAACGCGGCGGCCTGCTCGCTCCACGGCTACTTCAACTACGGCTCCGGGAACGCGACGGCCCCCGACCTCTGCTACGTGCGCCGGCCTAACGTGAAGCTGGGGGCCGGCATCAACATCGAGCAGCACGTGACCGATGACGCCGGGCTCTTCTTCCGGGCGATGTACTCCGACGGACGGACCGAGGTCGACGCCTTCAACTCGGCCGATCGCTCGCTGTCCATCGGCGCCGTAGGCAAGGGCAACACCTGGCACCGGCCGTTCGACGTCGTCGGCGCCGGCTTCGGCATGAGCTGGATCTCGCACGTGCACGCCCAGTACCTGGCCATGGGCGGCGTCGACGGCTTCGTCGGGGACGGCTATCTCCGCCAGGCCGGCGAGGGGGTGGTCGACGTCTTCTACAGCGTGAACCTGGTCAAGGCCATCTGGCTCACCGCCGACTACCAGCACCTCTGGCACCCCGGATACAACGCAGACCGCGGCCCGGTGGAGATCGTCAGCGGGAGGGTCCATGCGGAGTTCTAGCCGCCTGACGTGTGCGGCCGCGGCGCTCGGCGCCGTGTGCGCGTTCGCCTCGCCCGCGCAGGCGCAGCAGCAGGCGCAGGGCTTCGCCGTGGAGCGCTTCTACCCGTCGGCGCCGGGCGGGGGCTGGCTCGTGATGGACGACCTCGACATGCGCGGCGGCCTCGGCGGAGCGATGGCGGTCAGCACCAGCTTCGCGCTGAAGCCGCTGCGGGTCACCGACGGTACGGACCACCTCGACGTCATCTCGCACCAGGCGTTCACGGCGTTCGGCTTCGCGGCCACCTACGACCGCCTGCGCCTCTACGTCGACTTCACTGCGCCGGTCGACTCGAGCGGCCAGAGCGGAACCGTGGGAAGCACCCAGTTCACGGCGCCGGCCGTCGATCCGAGCCTCACGCCCGACACGCTCTCCGACGCACGCATCGGCTTCGACGCCCGCATCCTCGGTGATCCGGGTGGCGCCTTCCGCCTCGGCGCCGGCGCCCAGCTCTACGTCCCGAACGGCAGCCGGGTCGACTACGACACGGACGGTACGGTGCGCGCGATGCTCCGGGCCCTCGTCGCAGGCGACCGGGGCCTCTTCACGTACGCCGCGCAGCTGGGCGTCCACGTCCGCCCGCTCGACGACGCCGCGAGCGCCGGGCCCCGCGGAAGCGAGCTGCTCTTCGGGGCCGCTGCCGGCGCCCGGTTCCCCGTGGGCCCGCGGGGTACGGTCATGGTCGTAGGGCCCGAGGTCTACGGCGAGACGGCGTTCGAGGCCTTCTTCCGCACGACGACGACCGCCCTCGAGGGGCTGCTCAGCGCGCGGGTCGAGGGCACGGCCGACGACGGCCCGCAGCTCCGTGTGAAGCTCGGTGGGGGAGGAGGGCTCGACCAGCACTTCGGCGCGCCAGAGTGGCGCGTCGTCGTGGCCCTCGAGGTCTTCGATCACAGCACCGACCGCGACCGGGACACGATCACCGACAGCAACGACGCGTGTCCTGACGTCCCTGGCGTCCGCACCAAGGACCCCACGACGAACGGGTGCCCCCGGGTGGAGCCGGTCGTGCCGCTCCCCGTTCCGCCGTGAGAGCCGTCAGATCGAGGAGCTGATGTCCTGCGGTCGGAGCGGCGCGAGCTGTCCGCCGGGCACCTTGTGCTCGCCTGCGATCACCGCGGCGGGCGGCTCGTGGAGATCCCAAACCAGGCCGAGCGCCGCCATCACGCGCAGCACGATGTACGTGGGATCGATCTCCCACCAGGTGAAGCCCTGGCGCGTGGAGCGCTGGTAGTAGTGGTGGTTGTTGTGCCAGCCCTCGCCCAGCGTGACCGCGGCGAGGATGGGGTTGTTGCGGCTGTTGTCGGTCGTCGCGTAGCGGCGCGTGCCGAACATGTGCGTGAGGGAGTTGATGGTGAAGGTCCCGTGCCAGAGCAGCGTGGTCGACACGAAGAAGCCCCACACCAGCGCGAACGGACCGCCCACCAGGAACAGGATGGCGGCGAGAGCGGTCGGCGGGAGCCACCACCACTTGTCCAGCCACACGAGCTCCGGGAACTTCGCCAGGTCCTTCACCTTCGCCGTGTCCGTCTCCGCGTAACGGCGCGACAGGATCCAGCCGACGTGGCTCCAGACGAAGCCCTCGCGCAGCACCGAGTGCACGTCCCCCGGCTGGTCCGAGTGCTTGTGGTGCGTGCGGTGATGGCTGGCCCACCAGAGGACCCCCTTCTGCGAGCTGCTCATCGCGCCGAGCGCGAAGAGAAACTGCATGGGGCGGCTCGTGCGGAACGTCCGGTGCGAGAAGTAGCGGTGGTAGGCGCCGGTCACGAAGAACATGCGCACGTAGTAGAGCCCGATCGCCAGCCCGAGGCCCCGCCAGGACCAGCCCAGCAGGCAAACGCCAACCACCGCCGCGATGTGCACGGCGATGAAGGGAATGGACTTCACCCAGTCGATTCTCCGGTCCGTTTCCTCGGCCTCTCGCATGCCGGCAACGTAGCCAGGCCTCTGTCACGACCTGGTCATCCGTGGGCCATGTTTGTGTCGCGCAGGCTCACGGCCCCCAGCCTGCGCTCCCGGACACCTCTGCGAGAATTTCCTTTCGGTTCATGTGTTTGCCCCGTCCGCGCTATCCGCGGCAGATGACCGCAGGGCGAGGCGCTTGCACGTTGCCCGCCTCGAACCCGGCGCACGCCGGACACTCACGGCACGTCTCGATGGGGATGGCCGCCACGGCGCGCGGGCAGAAGACGTGAAGCACGACGCGAGCACTGTCCCGAGCGGCGGCGGAGTCCGCCACCGATTCGAAGGCCGCCACCGGCAGGCGCCGGGAGGAGGGAGGGTCGGAAGAAGCAAGGGTCACCACGTTCGCTCCTCTTCGACAACGCATGCGAGGGGCTCAGCCTTCCCTCGAGAACAACCAGCGAAGGAAGACGTCAGCCAGAAGGACCCGCGAGCTGACGGCACCTTGGATCCGGGCTCAGGGGGCGTAGGGACCCGCGTGGGTGGAGCCGAGCGGCGAGAACGTGCAGGTCAACGCGGCTCACGAAAAGCGCATGCAAGGGTCAAGGAGCAGGGTAGAGAGGTCCACGTGGAAGACACAGAGCTGTGGGAAGGGTTCTGCGCCGCTACGCTCCCCGCCCCCGCGTGGACCCACCACGCTCATCTGCGCACCGCGTGGATGTTCCTCCGCCGACACACGCTCGACGAGGCGCACATTCTGATGCGTGCGGGCATCATCCGGCTCAACGCGACGCATGGCCTGGTCGAGACCCCTTCGCGCGGCTACCACGAGACCATCACTCGCGTGTGGCTCACGCTGGTCGAGGCGGCCATGCGCGCCACCCCGGAGCTCCCCGGGTCCACGCACTTCGTCGCGGCGCACGCCGGGCCACTCGGCAAGGACGCGCCGCTACGGCACTACTCGCGCGAGCGGCTCCTGTCGGTGGAGGCGAGGGCCAGGTTCCTCGATCCCGACCTCGAGGCGCTGCCCGGCCGCTGACGGCACCGGCGGGCTCAGCCCCGCGGCCCCGCCTGCGCCCGAGCCTTGCGACGACGCACGAGGAGGACGACGAGCGTCACCAGGAGCGTCAGCGCGACCGCACCCCCGAAGAGCCTCGCAGCCCAGGAGCCGACGAGATGCCCCAGCGTCGGCGCACGGTGAGGGAGCTGGATGCTGGTGATGCTGTCGTTCGCGAAGGCGTCGATCACGGTTGCGTCGGACGTCCGGCTCGAGAAGACGATCGTGTACCGCGCGTCGCGCGCCGTCGCCGCGAAGCCCACGTGGTGCTGCATGAGCGCCCGGTCCTCCGGCACGCCGTCCAGGTCGAACGCGAAGCGGATGAGAGGGATGCCGTCGACGTGCCACATCTCGGCGACGGGCGCCCCGCGCACCGTCGCGGAGCCGAGCGACCTGGCCACACCCCCCGCGTATTCGCGTGCGTAGGCGAGCGCGTCGGCGTTCGTCTCCGGCTCGTACAGTATTGGCATCTCCGCCCTCACGACGACGGCGACGGCCAGCGCGCCGTGCTCGCCCGCGGGCACGCGCACGATCCCCGACTCGATGGCGCGGATCGGGCCCTTCTTCGGCGGAGAGGCCGGCGGCGTACCGAACTGCGCGCACGCAGGGTCGGGGCTGGCTGGCACGGGGTTGTGGATGCAGACGAGGGTGTCCTCGCGGAGCTTCACCGTCAGCTCGTCACCGTCGCTCAGCGTTCCGCCGAGGCCCGCGCCTGCCTGCGTCGCCACGACCGCTCAGCGCCTGCGGCGGCGGGCCGCGAGCAGCCCCACCAGGGCGATCGCGCCGGCGCCCGCAGCGAGCGGCTCCTCGCCCGCCCCGAGCCGGCAACCGCAGCCGCCCGAGCTCGACGTGCTGCTGTCCTTCGGCGTCGCACCTCCGTCGCCGGGCGTCGCGGAGGTGGGGCTCCCCGAGTCCGGATCTCCCGGTGCTGCGCCGCCGTCGCTCCCCTCCTCCATCGGGTTCCACTGGTCGCCGCTGAGCTCGAGCAGGTACAGCGTGCGCAGGGACGAGCCGTAGTAGGTGCCGTTGTTGTCCGCGATGCCGACGAAGTAGGTGGCGAAGGTGTCGACCACGGTCTGGCTGTTGCCCATGGCCCCCGCCGTGAAGCCGCCCACGAAGGCGTTGAGGCCCGTGTACTGGCCGGTCGGCGTCCCGTTGCCGTCGTAGCCATCGACGATCTTCGAGATCCCGACGGTGTTCGCCCAGCCGGTGATCTTCGCGACCGCCTGCTTCGCTCCGGGCGTACCGAACCAGACGTAGTCGAGCGCGGCACGCCACGGGATGCGGCAGCTGTTGTAGTCGTACGTCTGGCCCTGGATGGGGGTGCCGTTCTGGTCGAGGTCGTTGACGATGATCCCGGTCGAGGGGTCCGCCCCGATGTTGTAGAGCGCCACGACGTCGTCTGCGGCCTTGCCCCAGTAGGGGTCGCCGGTCACCGCCTGGAACACGCGGTAGTAGCCCGGCATCCAGTACGAGGTGTTGCTCCCGTTCGTGCAAGCGTCGCTGCCCGCCTGCCAGTTCCCCGCGGTGGGCAGGTTGCGGCCGCTCGGGCTGCAGGTGGTGAAGTCGCCCGCCTTGAGTGTCGTCAGGTACGCCTTCGCCTGGTCGAGGTAGGTGCCGCCCCACTGCGCCGCCGCCACGATGAGCCCGAAGGCGACGTCGGTGTCCCCGTCGGTCGCCGAGCCACTGCCGCCGTCGGACGTGGTGAAGCCGCTACAGGTGACGTGCCAGCCCATGAGGCCGGAGTGGAAGTTCTTCTGCGCGAAGGCCCACAGGCCATCGAACGCGGTCTTGTCGCCGAAGTAGGCGGTGAGGACCATGCCGTACCCCTGCCCCTCGGAGAAGGTGCTCCCGTCGCCGGTGGCGTTGTCGACGCGGTAATTGCCGCCGCCGCAGTCGGTCAGGAGGTAGTTCGTCTTCCAGTTGGCGTAAGAGGACTGCACCACGGCGGTCGTGACCGCCGACGGGAGGAACCCCTGGGCGTAGTGGGCGCTGGTGGGAAACGGGCGGCTCTGGGCCCAGGCAGGCGCGGACGCCAGGATGGCGGTGCCGAACGCGGTGCCGACGACGGTGAGCTTGATCGACGTGAAGTGCATGCAGTCCCCTGTCGGAAGAGGACCGAGCCTAGTCGACGCCGGTGACGACCGCACGCCCGCGGGCGCACGGGCACGCGAATGTCAGTGACTGCCGGGATCCAGCGGGTGGGCATCGCAGACGTCGCCCACCCCGTCCCCGTCGACGTCGGCCTGCTGGCCGTTGTCCATCGGTCGGATGGGATTGAAGATGTCGGGGCAGTCGTCGCTGGCGTCGTCCACTCCGTCGCCGTCCTTGTCGGTCGCCGTGATGCCGTTCGCGTAGGTCTCGCGGTAGGGCGTGCAGCTCGGCTCGGCCGTGGGCGTCTGGCCCTTGCAGAAGAAGAGCGGGTAGGTCTTGGCCGCAGCGGCCTGGATGTCGGCGAGGGTGATCGACGGCGTGTCGACGCAGACGCTGCGGTCGCCGCCGCACACGCTGAAGGGCGTGCACGTGGAGTCGAGCGCGGAGACGAGCGGCGTGTCGCCGTAGAGCACCTTGCCCCCGCGCAGCACGAGGTGAACGTCCTCGACGCCCGCGGCGATCACCGCGCGGTAGGTCGTGTTCACGGAGCCGTCGAAGATGGCCACGTCCGCCACCTTGCCCGCGACCAGGGATCCGATCTGGCTGTCGAAGCCCGTGGCCGTCGCGGCGTTCGACGTCACCATCTGCCAGAGCTGCTGGTCGGTGAAGGTGCCGTTCAGGTAAGACCGGTTGAACGTGTCGGCGCAGTAGAGCTCGCGCAGCATGTTCATCGAGCCAGACGGCAACCAGTCGGTCCCCAGGGAGATGGGCACGCCTTCGGTGGCGTAGACCGTCACCGGCGCCGTGTCCCCGTAGAGATCGATGTTCGAGCGCGGCGCCCACACCAGCCGGGCCTTGGCCTGGGCGATGACGTTGACCGAGGTGGCGTTGACCGCGACGCCGTGGAGCACGGTCGTGTCCGACGTCACGAGGTTGTTCGAGGCCTGCGAGCAGCAGGTGAGCTCGTTCGCCGCCGCCGCGTTGATGCCCTCCGAGATGTGCGGCGCGAACACGCCGTCCTCGAAGGCGTTCTTCGTGCTGATGATGGACGGGTAGGCGCAGCCCGAGGTGATCTCCACGCCGTTGGTGTCGCCCAGCGGGAACACGTCGAAGTACGCCACGCTGCCGGTGAGACCCTCGACGAACGTCGGGTTGTCGTAGTCCGCCAGGTTGCGCAGCAAGCCACCGACCCCGGACGAGCCCATCACGGACGTCGCTCCGCTCAGCACGAACCGCATTTCCTGCGCGGCGATGGTCGCCGGATCGTTCGTGTCGCTGTACGGGATCTTCGGCGAAGAGTCTGCGCCCGTGCGCCACTCCGAGCGGCACTCGTACCGCGTCGAGCCCAGCTGGTACGGCGCGGCGGTGGCGTACTCGGTGTGATCGTGGGTGTTGATGAGCGAGGGCGAGATGACGCCGTAGGGGCAGTCGATGCGCGTCGCGGCGGAGTACCCTGTCGACGAGGAGCAGGACGCGTCGGCGCAGGTGATGGTGCCGGTCGAGTCGATGAGCAGCTCGCCGGTGACCGGGCCGCTCGGCAACAGCAGCGTGCCCGTGAGCAGGGTGCCGCTCGTGCCCGCCGTCACCGTGCACAGCGGGCCGACCAGGCCACCGTCGGGTCCGAGCGGCGCGTCGGTGCCCCCATCCGTGCCGTCGTCCCCTCCTCCGGCGCCAGCGCTCTTGCTCGAGCTGCATGCGACCAAGGCCAGCAGCAGGGGGGAGTATGCGAGGAGCTTCCTCATGGGCGCGGTTCATACCGGTGTCACCCTCGTGCGCGACCAGGTCTGCATGCCAAACTGGCGTCTCGGCTTGCAGGACTCGAATTGTTCGATGGCTTTGCAACACGATCATGACAACCGTGACACGCAAGTACTGCGCTCCGGCGAAGAACCCCGGTCGCCGCTCTTGCTGACGCGCTTGCAGAGAGGCCAGCGACGAGTGGAACGAAGCTTGCGTAGCTGGACCCAACCTGCACAAGAGGTGCGTATGCCAACGCGGAAAGTCGACTTCGCCACGCTCTCCCTCCGTGACGCGCTGGACCTCGCCGTCCTCATCGAGGAGGAGGCCAGGGACCGCTACGAGGAGCTCACCCATCAGATGGAGCTGCACCACACGCACGACGCGGCGCGCTTCTTCCGCTACATGGTGGGCAACGAGGAGAAGCACCGCGTGGCCCTGGCCGAGCGCCGCGCGAAGCTCTTCGGCGAGGAGCCTCGCGCCGTGACGCGCGAGATGATCTTCGACGTCGAGGCTCCCGACTACGACGAGGTGAGGGCCTACATGACGCCGCGCACGGCCCTCACCACGGCGCTCCACAGCGAGGAGAAGGCCTGGAGCTTCTTCACGCAGGCGGCTGCCCAGGTGGGACACGCCGAGGTGAAGAAGCTGTTCGAGGAGCTGGTCGCGGAGGAGCTGGAGCACCAGCAGCTCGTGAAGAAGGAGCTGGCCAAGCTACCCGCCGACGACGAGCTCCGGCAGGAGGACTTCGAGGACCCACCGGTTGCGCACGACTGATCACGACCCGTCTCAGGCCGAGGGCAGCGTACGAGCGCGCAGCGCGTTTGCCAGGGCCTCGAGCAGCGCGTCCGCCGCCACCGGCTTCCTCAGAACCCCTGCGACGGGCCAGGGGTGGAAGTAGGCCGCGTTCACCTCCATTCCGGTGATCATCAGCACGGGCACGTCCGGCACGCGACGCCCCACGCGGATACGGCGCAGAACCTCGAGCCCGCTCAGGTTGGGCAGCACCAGATCCAGCAGCACCAGCCGGGGGGGCTCCAGGGCGCTCTCGATGGCCTCCAGCGCGTCGCTCCCGTCCCGGAAGCTCTGCACGCCATATCCCGCGTTGCGGAGCACGTCCGTCAGCGCGTCGCGCACCTCCGGCTCGTCATCCACGACGCAGATCCAGGTCACGTCGTGGAAGCTACTGCGCCTGCCCTAACGGAGACCTAACGGCTGGCCCGTGCCACCCGACCACGTGGCCGAGCGTCAGTGACACCTCCAGCCCCTTGCCCGCGGGCCCGGGACAGGCCTCTGCCCCGCCGCCGTGACGCTCGGCCACCGCGCGCACGAGCGCGAGGCCCAGCCCGCGGCCCTCCCCGTCCGCGGACCGTCGCCAGTAGCGCTCGAACATCCGGGCGCGCGCGGAGGCGTCCAGACCGGCTCCACCATCGATGACGGTGATGCGCGCGCCGGCCGGATCGCGCGAGACGCGCAGCACGCGCGCGCCTCCGCCGTACTTGTCCGCGTTGTCGAGGAGGTTGCGCACGGCCAGCCGCACCAGCCGCTCGTCGGCCTCCACCAGCGCCTCGTCGGGTGCCTCCACCGTCACGCTCCCCGGCGCGATCTCGCGCGCCAGGTCAGCCACGTTGACCACCTCCTCCGTCCGGCCCTGGGCTCGATCGGAAAGCACCAGGATGGCGTCGATGACGTCGGCCAGGCGCGCGACGTCCGCCCGGATGCGCATCGCCGCCCCGGAGGCGGCGACGTCGCGCGATGCCAGGGCATCGAGCTCGGCGACGATGGCCGTGAGCGGCGTCCGCAGCTCGTGGGCGATGTGCGCGCTGTTGGCCCGCTCGCGCGCGATCCCTTCGAGCAGATCGCGAACCAGCACGTCGAACGCACCCGCGAGGTGGGCGATCTCCCGCGTGCGCGCGACCGGCGGCCGCTCGCCATCGGGGTTGCCGACGCGGACGCGGCTCGTCCAGGCGACGAGCGACGTCAGCTCGTCGAGCGGCGCCCGGAGGGCGCGCCGGATCGCCCACCAGAGCATGAGCGTGGCGATGGCCACGAGCACGGCCATGGCCCGCCAGACGGCGGTGACCGCAGCGCGGTGAACCGCGATCGGGACGGCGGCGACGATGACAGTTCCGGCGCCGTCGACTGCGCACCCGCGCCACGGGCTGCCGCTCGCGTCCGTGACGGTGGCGCAGGTCCCCGTGGCGAGGCGCGGCAGGTCGAGCGATCCCGCGCCGTAGCGCGCGTCGGTGAACCACACTGCCACGCGCACTCCCTCACCCCCGGCCGAGGCGATGACCTCGCGCGTCGCCTCGTCCCGCGAGTCCCCCTCCGAGAGCTCCACGGCCAGCGCGTCGCGCGCTCCCGCTGCCTCGTCCCGGGCCCGCTCCTCGTCGGCCGACGCCAGCGCGCGGTCGGTGACCAGCGCGGTGGTGACGCCGACGGCGGTCAGCACGAGGACCGCCAGCGCCAGGAGCCGTGCGCTCAGCCGGGCTTCGAGCGTTCGAGCGACCATGTGTATCCTACCTGGCGGATCGTCCGCAGCGCGTCCCGCACCCCGTACTCGGCGAGCTTGCGGCGGATGCGCACGAGGAGAACATCCAGGCTCGCCGCCGCCCGCTCACCGCTCTCGCCCCAGACGGCCTCGAGCAGCTCGTCGCGCGGGACGACGCGTCCCTCGCGCGAGGACACCACGGCGACCACGTCGAGCTCGCGCGCGGTGAGCGGGAGGCGCTGGCCGTCCACCGAGACCACCCGCTGGTCACGATCCACCACCACCCTGCCGAAGCGGCGCACCGAGTCCGTCCAGCGCGGACCGCGGCGGCACAGCGCGCGGACGCGCGCCAGCAGCTCGTCGAGCGAGAACGGCTTGCCGAGGTAGTCGTCCGCTCCGGCGTCGAGCCCCGCCACGCGGTCGGCGACGTCGTTGCGGGCCGTGAGCACGAGGATGGGCATCTGATGGTCGCTGCCCCGGACGGTGCGGCACCAGTCGAGGCCCGAGCCGTCGGGCAGTCCGACGTCGACCACCGCGATGTCGAACGGCCCTGCCGCGAGCGCCACGTCCGCGGCGTGCACCCCGCCCGCCACGACGACACTGTGGCCCCGGGCACGCATGGCCTCGCCCACGGTGTCGGCCACGCGCGCACTGTCCTCGACGAGCAGCACCCGCGCCACGGGCGGACGCTAGCACGCCGCTGCTACCCCCCTTGCCGTCTCGCCGCCCGCGCAACCGGTCTCCTCGTCGCACCCCGAGAGTTCTCAGCCGTCGCGTAAGAGTCTGCCCTGGATGGAAAGCGGTCGAACCCGGCCCTTCTGGTGAATGGCCGGGCCACGTCCACGCGGTAGAGGGCGGAAGGAGGGAGACTTCTCATGGCATTCGCAAAGATCGTGTGGCTCGTGGGCGGGGCGAGCGTGGTGGCCGTCGGAGGCATGGTGGGCCTGCAGGCCTGCAGCAGCTCGAGCGGCGGTGGCTTCCCCGACGGGGGCGCCACGACGCACGACTCAGCCGCGGTCGAGACGGGCAGCGGCGGCGGAAGCGGGAGTGGCAGCGGGGGCGGGAGCGGTAGTGGCAGCGGGGGTGGCAGCGGCAGCGGCAGCGGCTCGTCCTCCGGCTCCGGGGACGACAGCGGCACCTGCGAGTCCCCCCCCTCGCTCTACGCGGAGAGCGCACCGGGCGTCTATTGCCCGTTCAGCGCGGCAGACGGCGGGAAGAACGTGACCTGCGCGGCGGGCCAGCACTGCTGCGAGACGCCGACGTCGGCCAACACCCCGTCCACCTGCGAGCCGGCCGGGACGCCGTGTCCCGTGACCGGGTCCATCGACTGGCAGTGCGAGGAGGCCACCGACTGCACGGCCGCCGGCTCTGCGGGCCCGATCTGCTGCGGCACGGGCTCCCCCACCACCGAGACCTCGTGCGGCGTCACCTGGCCGGAGTGGACCGGCTTCACGGGGACGAAGTGCGCGACCTCGTGCCCGGCTCCCGGCATCACGGTCTGCGAGAAGAACGCGGACTGCACGACCGACGCCGGCTCGACCTGCACGGCAACCAAGGCGGACGGCAATCAGTTCGGCTTCTGCAACTGACGCGCGCTCCCGCGGAGGCCGGAGGACCGCACGCTTCACGGCGTGACGCGAGCCCCCCCGCAATTGTTGCGCGCCATTGCGGGAACCGCGCACCGAAGTGGCACGAACCGGCGCGGCGAGTCGCGTTACTCTCTCGCCACCATGACCGACCGGAGCTACCTCACGGCGAGCGACCTCGCCATGGACCGCGCGGCGATCGAGCGCTCGTTCGCCTCGCACGTGGAGTACACCCTCGCCAAGGACGAGTACTCGGTCACGCCGCGCGACTTCTACCGCGCCATCGCCCTCTCGGTGCGCGACCGCATCGCGGACCGGTGGAACAAGACCCAGCAGCGCGTCTTCCGCGACGCCGACCGGCGCGTCTACTACCTGTCCCTCGAGTACCTCATCGGGCGGCTGCTCGAGGACGCCATGCTGAGCCTGGGCGTGACCGGCGACGCGAAGGCCGCGCTGGCCGACCTGGGCATCGACCTGGCCGAGGTCACCCAGTACGAGGACGACGCGGGCCTGGGCAACGGCGGCCTGGGCAGGCTCGCGGCCTGCTTCCTCGACTCGATGGCGACGCTCGGCATCCCGTCGGTGGGCTACGGCATCCGCTACGAGTACGGCATCTTCCGGCAGTCCATCGTGGACGGCGCGCAGGTCGAGCAGCCGGACAACTGGCTGCGCTACCCGAACCCGTGGGAGATCGTCCGCCCCGAGCGCCTGTACATGGTGCGCTTCGGCGGGCGCGTCGAGACCCACCACGAGAAGGACCGCCTCGTCTTCCAGTGGGTGGACACCGACAACGTCATGGCCATGGGCTACGACACCCCGGTCCCCGGCTACCGCAACGACATGGTCAACTCGCTCCGGCTCTGGTCGGCCAAGGCCACCCACGAGTTCGACATCGGCACCTTCAACCGCGGCGACTACGTCGCGTCGGTGCACGACAAGACCGCCAGCGAGAACCTGGCGCGCGTGCTCTACCCCAACGACCAGGTCGTGCAGGGGCGCGAGCTCCGGCTGCGGCAGGAGTACTTCTTCGTCTCGGCCACGCTGCAGGACGCCATCCACCGGCACCTCGAGCGCTGGCCCGACCCGACCAACCTGCACGAGGCGGCCGTCTTCCAGCTCAACGACACGCACCCCGCGGTGGCCGTGGCGGAGATGATGCGGCTGCTGGTGGACGACCACGGCATGGGCTGGGACGCGGCCTGGGCCGTGACCACGCGCGCCTTCGCCTACACCAACCACACCGTCCTGCCGGAGGCCCTCGAGCAGTGGCCGGTGTGGCTCTTCGGGCGCGTGCTGCCGCGGCACCTGCAGATCGTCTACGAGATCAACCGCCGCTTCCTCGACGAGGTGCGCACGCGCTTCCCCGGAGACGAGGCGCGGCTCGCGCGCATGTCCCTCATCGAGGAGGGCCCCGAGCAGCGCGTGCGCATGGCTCACCTGGCCATCGTCGGCAGCTCGCACGTCAACGGCGTCTCGGCGCTGCACAGCCGCATCCTGCGCGAGCGGCTCTTCCACGACTTCGCCGAGATGTGGCCGCACAAGTTCGGCAACCAGACCAACGGCATCACGCCGCGCCGGTGGCTCCGCAAGTGCAACCCGGCCCTGTCGGACCTCATCATCGCGCGCATCGGCGAGGGGTGGATCAAGCAGCTGCCCCAGCTGTCGCAGCTCGGCCCCGCCGCCGAGGACCCCGGCTTCCGCGCCGGCTTCCGCGCGGCCAAGCGCGCCAACAAGGAGCGGCTCGCCGCGCACGTCCTGAAGGCCTCCAAGGTGCGCCTCGACCCGGACGCGCTCTTCGACGTCCAGGTCAAGCGCATCCACGAGTACAAGCGCCAGCTGCTGCCCATCCTGCACGCCGTGCACCTGCACCAGCTCGCCTCGCAGGGCGAGCTGCGCGTGCCGCGCGTGGTCCTCATCGCGGGCAAGGCGGCGCCGGGCTACGACATGGCCAAGCGGATCATCCTGCTGGCGAACGACGTGGGGGCGACGCTGGAGCGCGACACGCGCACCCGCGACAGCATCCGGCTCGTCTTCCTGCCCAACTACTCGGTGTCGCTCGCGGAGCTGGTCATCCCCGCTGCCGACCTCTCCGAGCAGGTCTCCACGGCCGGGACCGAGGCGTCGGGCACCGGCAACATGAAGCTCTCGCTGAACGGCGCCCTGACCATCGGCACGCTCGACGGCGCCAACATCGAGATCCGCGAGGCCGCCGGACCGGAGAACTTCTTCGTGTTCGGCATGACCGACGACCAGGTCGAGGCCCGCCGGCGCGAAGGCTACGATCCGCACGCCGCCTACCGCGCGGATCGCGCGCTCCAGGACGCCATGGACGCCATCGCCTCCGGCGCGTACTCCAACGGCGACTCCGGGCGGCACCGCCCGGTGATCGACGCGCTCCTGTCGCGCGACCCGTTCCTGGTCCTGGCCGACTATCCGGCGTACGCCGCTGCGCAGCTCGAGGTCGAGGCGGCCTACCGCGCTCCCGAGCGCTGGGCGGCGATGGCCATCCGCAACGTGGCCGGCATGGGCCGCTTCTCGAGCGACGAGACCATCAGCGGCTACGCCCGGGACATCTGGCGCGTCCCCGTGGAGTAGCCGTGACCGGGCCGGCGCTCGAGACCAGGGCGCTCACCCGCCGCTTCGGCGAGCTGGTGGCCGTCGACGCGCTCGATCTGGAGGTGGACCGCGGGGCGTTCTTCGGCCTGCTGGGCTCCAACGGCGCAGGCAAGAGCACGACCATCAAGATGCTGACGACCCTGCTGCCGCCGACCGGCGGAAGCGCGCGCGTGGTGGGCTTCGACGTGGTGGACGACGCGCGCGAGGTGCGGCGGCGGATCGGCTACGTCCCGCAGATGCTCTCGGCCGACGCGGGCCTGACCGGGCGCGAGAACCTGATGATGTCGGCCAAGCTCTACGACGTCCCTCGCGCCGAGCGGGGAACCCGCACCGACGACGCGCTCGCCTTCATGGGGCTGATCGACGTCGGCGGGCGGCTGGTGAAGACCTACTCCGGCGGGATGATCCGCCGCCTGGAGATCGCCCAGGCCCTGCTGCACCGGCCCGCCGTGGTGTTCCTCGACGAGCCCACGGTCGGGCTCGATCCCGTCGCCCGGCACGCTGTCTGGGACAGGCTGCGCGAGCTGCGCACGCAGCTGGGGATGACCGTGCTGCTCACCACCCACGACATGGAGGAGGCCGACGTGCTCTGCGAGCGCATCGCCATCATGCACCAGGGGCGCCTGGTCGTGCTCGGCTCGCCCGCCGAGCTCAAGTCCGAGGTCGGCGAGCACGCGACCATGGACGACGTCTTCGTGCACTTCACCGGAGGCGCGGTGGACCAGGGAGGAGGCCTGTACCGTGAGATCGCTCGCACACGACGGACAGCGCGGCGCCTTGGCTGAGGGACCGCTCTCGGCCGTCGTCGTGTTCACGCGGGACTGCCTCGCGGTCGCGGAGGTGGAGCTCCGCAAGCTGATGCGCGATCCCACGGAGGTCTTCACCCGCTCCGTGCAGCCGATCCTGTGGCTCCTGGTCTTCGGCCAGGTGTTCGCCCGGTCTCGCGCCATCCCCACGGGGGACATGCGCTACCTCGACTTCATGACGCCCGGGATCCTCGCCCAGAGCGTGCTCTTCACCGCCATCTTCTACGGCATCGCCGTCATCTGGGAGCGCGACCTCGGCATCCTGCAGAAGATGCTGGTCTCGCCCGCGTTCCGCAGCGCCCTGGTGCTGGGCAAGGCGGTCTCGGCCGGCATCCGCGGGCTGGGGCAGACCGTCATCATCTACGTGGTGGCCCTGGTGCTGGGCATCCACCTGCGCATCGAGCTCCTGCCGATCCTGGGCGTGCTCCTGGCGGTCCTGCTCGGCTCCGCCGTGTTCTCGACCTTCTCGCTGATCGTCGCCTGCATCATGAAGACGCGCGAGCGGTTCATGGGCATCGGCCAGATCTTGACCATGCCGCTCTTCTTCGCCAGCAACGCCATCTACCCGATCGAGATGATGCCCGCGTGGCTCAAGGTCGTGGCCCGGGGCAACCCGCTGACCTACCTGGTCGACGCCCTGCGCGCGCTCATGGTGGAGGGAGGACACTCCGTCTTCGGCCTCGGGACCGATCTGGCCGTCGAGGTCGGCGCGCTCACGGTGCTCGTCCTCGTCGCCGCGAAGCTCTATCCGTCGGTGGCTGCCTGAGCGGTGCCGCACGCAAGGCCTGCGCGGCCGCGAAAGAATGGGTTTGCCGCGGAAGGGGCACGGCTCCGTGATCGAGCGAGGGCCGGCGGGAACGAAGCTTGCGTCGAGGTGGGCATGCGACTCCTCCCCCTCCTGGTCCTGCTCGCTTCCGCGGCGTGCGCCGCCGACAACCACGGCCCGGTGTCCGACGTCACGACGGCCAGCGGCGCAACGATTCACACGGCCATCAACCCGGCCGCGACCTTCGATCGCTACAGGACCTTCTCCTTCGGTCCGGCCGAGGGGCCGCCCGCGGGCTACCAGATGTCCCCGCGCTCCGCCGAGGTGCGACGCCGACTCCAGCCGCTCATCACGGCAGCGCTCGTGCAGAAGGGCTACGCCGCGGTGCCCGACAAGGGGGACCTCCTCGTCATGTTCGGCTCGGGGCTCCGCGACACGTCGGCGCCCTCCGTCAGCAGCGTCAGCGCGGGCTGGCTGCCGGACGACGAGAACGCGGACTTCGTCGAGGGCTCGCTGGTCATCGACGCCTTCGACGGACCCAGCGCCAACCGGGTGTGGCACGGCGCCAGCCGCGCCAGCATCAACCCCGACAAGATCGACGACCAGCGGCTCCAGAGCTCCGTGCAGGAATTGCTCGCCGCCTTCCCGGCCGCGAGCGCCCCTGTTCCCGCGCACCCCTGAGCCGGCCCGGATCTGCGATAGAGTGGCTGGGGCATGACCGCGCTGCTCCTCGCGGCCGTGACCTTCGTGTCCACCGCGCTGGGCGGCCTCTTCGCCGTCCACCGCCGGCGGCACCTCTACCTGGTGATGGGCCTCGCCGCCGGCCTGCTCGTGGGCTCGGCGCTGCTCGACCTGCTGCCCGACGCGCTGGGCCTGGTGGCCGACCAGGGGCGACGCGGGGTCATGAAGGTCGTGCTCTCCATGGTGGCGGGCTTCCTCGCGTTCTACGCCGTCGACCACGCGGTGCACTACGCCGCCGCCGGTCACCAGGAGAAGGGCGTCCGCGCCTTCGGCGCCCTGGCCGCGCTGGGCCTCACGCTCCACAGCTTCCTCGACGGCATGGCCATCGGGGCGGCGTTCCAGCAGAGCGCCACGCTCGGCGCGCTCATCGGCGTCGCGGTCATCGCCCACGACTTCGGCGACGGTGTGTCCACCGTGGGCGTCGTGCTCGGCTCGCGCGGCGCGGTGCGCGCGTCGCTCGCGTGGCTGCTGGCCGACGCGGTGGCGCCGGTGGGAGGGGTGCTCGCGGCCAGCGCCCTGCACCTGCCGCAGCACGTCCTGGCGGAGCTGCTCGGGTTCTTCGCGGGCACGTTCCTCTTCGTGGGCGCCGCGCACCTGCTCCCCGAGGCGGCGCAGGAGGGGCGCAGGGGACCGCTGGCGGCGGCGGTCGTCACGGGCATCGCCTTCATCGGCGTGGCCACCTGGGTGCTCGAGCGCTGAGCTACCAGCGCTTCTGGATGTTCGCGATGAACCCGTACGGGTACCCCGGCTCGAAGGCGCTCGCGTCGTCGAGCCGCTGCACCTCCTCGGCCGAGAGCTTCACGTCGGCGGCCCTCAGGTTGTCGTCCAGCTGCTCGAGGGACCGCGCGCCGAAGATGACCGAGGTGACGGCGGGCTTCGCCAGCAGCCAGGCGAGGGCGACCGCGGCGGGCGTGGTGCTCCGGTCGCTCGCGATCGCCCTCACCGCGTCGAGCGTCCGCCAGCCGCGATCGCTGTCGAAGCCGGCGAAGCGCTCCTTCCACTTCTCGAGACGCACGCCCGGAGGCGGCGGCTGGTTGCGCACGTACTTCCCCGACAGAAAGCCGGCGGCGAGCGGGGACCACGGCAGGACCCCGAGGCCGAACTGCCGGCACACCGGGATGTGCTCGCGCTCCAGATCGCGCACCAGCAGGCTGTATTGCATCTGCAGGGCCACGAACCGGTGCAGGTGCTGCGTCCTGGCGATCCACTGGCTGTCGGTCAGGCGGTACGCCGCGTAGTTGCTCGCGCCGAGGTAGAGCACCTTGCCCGCGTGCACCAGGTCGTCGAGCGCGCGCAGGGTCTCCTCCTCCGGCGTGTCGATGTCCTGCATGTGGATCTGGTAGAGGTCGATGCGGTCGGTCCGGAGGCGCCGCAGGCTGTCCTCCACCGTGCGCACGATGCGGTAGCGCGACGCGCCGGTGGAGTTCGGGCCCTCGCCCATGCGAAAGCGGAACTTGGTGGCGAGCACCACGCGGTCGCGGTTGCGGGTCTCCGCCATCCACGCGCCCACGATGCGCTCGGAGAGCCCGTCCTGGCCGTAGACGTCGGCGGTGTCGATGAACCCGACGCCGTGCTCGAGGGCGCGGCTCATGATGGCGAACGACGTCCGTTCGTCGCAGCCCACCTTGTGCATGAACGATTTGTCGTCCGCCTCCCCGAACGTCATCGCGCCGAGGCACAGCACGGGGACCTTGAGGCCGCTGGTTCCGAGGGAGCGGTATTCCATGGGGCGGGAGGTTAGCCGGGGCGCCGCGGAGGCGCCGGTCGGGGTCGGGGTCCCGTCACACCGCCGCAGGCGCCGCGGTCTCGCGGATCAACTTCCCCGCCCAGACCCACAGGACGACCGGCCACACCGAGAGGACCACCGTCCCCACGACCACCCCGAGGATCGCGCCCACCAGGGTCATCGACCCCATCATCTGCTTCATGTCGAACGGGGGCGCCCCCTTCCCGGCCGGCAGGGTCGGCATCGTCTCCACGATCTGGCGCTGGTACTCCATCGTCGCCGGCATGGTGACGAGGACCTGGATGAGCAGCGAGAGCGCGATGGTGCCGAACGCCGCCCACACCCACTGGCGCGCCACGAAGAGGGCCCGTGCGTCGCCCCTGCGGAGGCGCAGCGCGAGCCACGCGAGGTAGGCGCTGGCGACGAGGAAGGGCACGGTGCGCGCGGCCTCCCAGGGAGCGATCCGCTGCGCGAAGACCCTGGCGGCGTCGAACATCGCGCCCATCGGCGGGCCGTGCGGGGTCGAGGGGAAGAAGGCCCGCTCGGCCTCGATGAGCGAGCTGTTGAGGAGCTGGCTCACCAGCCGGAACAGGCAGTAGGCGACCTCGAGGAGGGCGAGCACGAGGGTGACCGTGCCCAGCGTCTCGTAGCGCTTCGCCGGCGGCGGGCCGGGCGGACCGGCGGGAACGGGCTGCGGTGTCATCGGGCGAGCATCGTACCCCCGCGGTCGCCGGGGGGTGCTATCGGGAGGACATGGACCGGGAGACACGGCTCCGGGACGGCCGCACGCTGCACGTCGCCCACGCGCAGCCCGCCGACGCGGCCGACATCGTCGCGTACGTCGAGCGCGCCAGCGGCGAGTCCGACTACCTGACCTTCGGCGTGGGGGAGTTCGGCATCACCGCCGACGACGAGGCGAAGTTCATCGCGGGGCTCGAGGGCGGGCGGTTCGACTTCATGCTCGCGGGCCGCGTGGACGGGCAGATCGTCTCGACCTGCACCCTGATGCGCCCGAAGCGGCCCCGCGTCCGCCACATCGGCGAGTTCGGCATCTCCGTCGCCCGGTCCCACTGGGGCCTCGGCGTCGGCAGGGCCATGTGCCTGGCCATGCTCGACGTCGCCCGGCAGGTCGGCGTCACGAAGGTGAACCTCCAGGTGCGCGAGGACAACGCCACCGCCATCCGCCTCTACGAGCGCGTCGGGTTCCGGCGCGAGGGTGTGGCCACGCGCGCGAGCCGGATCGAGGGGCGCTACTTCGCGAACGTGATCATGGGCGCCTGCCTGGACTGAGCAGCGAGAGGCCCGGGGTCGCGGTCGGGCCGCGGAAAACGGACGCCATCCAGAAGGCCAAGAGAGGACGTAGCAGGTTTCTTCCTCGCGACCTCGACCTCGACCCCGACCCCGACCCCGACCCCGACCCCGACCTCGACCTCGACCCCGACCTCTACGAGCTCCATCTCGAGGGTCGCGAAGGAGGATTCGCGACGCCGTTGTCGAGCGTCTCGTTGCCTCGACGTGTGTTGCGGTTTGCATTCGTGACGGGTCCTTCGTGGGTCCTCGACGGGCCCGCTCTGGTCCTCGACAGGCCCGCTCTGGTCCTCGACAGGCCCGCTCTGGTCCTCGACAGGCCCGCTCTCGTCCTCGACAGGCCCGCTCTGGTCCTCGACAGGCCCGCTCTGGTC